>ERZ838118.3-NODE-3-length-348844-cov-8.975705_pt1 | contig 348844 bp, 306 predicted proteins | sample MGYA00519863_ERZ838118 | MGnify/ENA primary metagenome ERZ838118 (study PRJEB31850, sample SAMEA3708827) | human gut metagenome | biome: human gut; feature: human-associated habitat; material: faeces | place: China | collected 2014 ...
CCGGTTGCCGCCTGCAAAGCCACGACCCTGCGAGGAGGCCGAGGCCCGACCCGTGCGCGAGGAGGCGCGCCGGGGCTCGTCAAAGGAGCGTCCGCGGACGCGCCCGGTGCGCGAGGCATCGGCGCGGCCGCCGCGGCCGCTTTTGTCGGGGTAGCGGTAGCGTTCCATGGGATTAGAGCCCCTTCATGCGCGCCACCGACTCCGACAGCGACAGGCTGCCGGCGCCATCGGTGGCGACGATATCGGGAGACAGCGTGATCTGCTCGCTGTATTCGGGGGCCGGGGCCGCCATGCCGAGGGCCGTGGCCTGGGCCTTGATGCGCGAGGGGTTCGCCAGCACGCTCTGGGACACCTCAAGCTCGTTGCCCTCGGCCCGGGCGGTCTCGATGCTCGTCTGCAGCGAGCGCGTCTCAAGCGCGCAGGAAGCGGCAGCCGAGGTGATGGCCACGCGGGCCATGGCGATGAGCGCTATGACGATGCAGATGACGGCGCAGGCCTTCGCCAGGGAAAGCGCGGCCGTCGAGATGCCCTCGCTCTGGGCGCGGCGACCGGCACCGGGCACCACCGAGATGGAGGGCGCCTCTTCGAAGGAGAGTTCCTCGGCCAGAGACGAGGAGACGTAGCGGGCGCCGCGGTAGCCGGAGGCAGCGCCGGCGCGTCCGGCGGAGGAGCGACCGTAAGAGACGCGGTCGGTGCGGGGGCGCGACGTGCGCGAATATGATGCGGCGCTCATCTTGGCCCTCCTCACTCATTCTGCGGCTCAAGCGTCCATTAAGGCTTAACAAGCCCGATGACAGCGTCCTCGGGCTTGCTTTTGTTCTCTTGTCGGGCGACTCCCCTAGCGCTTGTGCGCCACGCGCAGCTTGGCACTGCGCGAGCGGGGGTTCCGCTCGATTTCCTCCGCCGTCGGCAGCAGAGGCTTGCGGGTGATAAGATCGAGTACCGGCTGCTTTCCGCACACGCACACCGGAATGTCCGGCGGGCAGGTGCATCGGTTCGCGAATGCCGCGAAGGTGTCCTTCACGATGCGGTCTTCCAAAGAGTGGTAGCTGATCACCGCGATGATGCCGCCCGGATTGAGCCAGCGGACCGCCGCATCAAGGCCGCGACGCAGAACGGTCAGCTCCGAGTTGACTTCAATCCGAAGGGCTTGGAAGGTGCGCTTGGCGGGATGTCCCCCCGCGCGCCTCGCCGAGGCGGGTATGGCCGCCTTGATCACATCGACCAGCTGACCACTCTCGGTTATCGGAGCGTCCGCCCGCGCCTTCACGATGAAGTCCGCGATGCGGCTCGCCCACTTCTCGTCCGAGTAACTGCGAATGATCCGAGTGAGATCTGCTGCGTTGTAGGTGTTGACGATCTCTTCTGCGGTTAGGGTTTGTTTCCCCGGATCCATCCGCATGTCGAGGGGGCCGTTCTCCTTGAAGGAGAAGCCACGTGATTGCGTGTCTATCTGCACCGACGAGACGCCCAGATCGAACAGTATCGCGTCGATGCCGGGGATCTCGCAACTCGCGAGCAGTTCATCGAGGTCGCCGAAGTTGCCGCGCAGAAGCGCGAGTTCGGGACGATCGCCCGCAGGTATCGTTTCCAGCTTCGCGGCGGCCTCGGTGAGCGCCACCTCGTCCTGGTCGATGCCGATGAGCAGGCCGCCTGGGCCCAATTGCTTGGCCGCCTCGAAGGAGTGCCCCGCGAAGCCGAGCGTGGCGTCCACGAACACCGGATGGTCCGGAAGGTCGAGGGCGTCGATGCATTCGGTGAGAAGAACGGGTATGTGCCGGTATTCGCTTGTCACGGTTCGCTCGCTTTCCGCCTAGCTGTAGAACAGCCCCAGATCGACTTCGTCGCTCATGGCCTTGAAGCGGTCAGCGTCCCAGATCTCGAAGCGGCCCGTGTTGCCCACGACCACGACTTCCTTGTCGATGCCGACGGCGGCGCGCACTTCCGGGGACAGCATGATGCGCCCCGAGGCGTCCACCTCGACATCGCGGGCGCGGCTCTTCAGCACGCGGCGAAGCTTGACGTGCTCGCGGTCGGACTCCTTGTACTCGCCGAACCGGTCGATGAACAGCTTCTCGACCCATTCGTTGAAATCGGGCGTCTCGAACACGTACACGCACTCGTTGGTCAGCTCCGGCGTCACCACGAGATCTTTGGAAAGAACCTTGCGGAACTTCGCGGGAAGGGCCATGCGACCTTTGCCGTCGACCTTGAAATGGAACTCGCCGTTGAGATCTACCCCATGTTGGGGCAGCTCGCTTGTCCCTTCGGTGTCGGCAGTGGCGGCCACGTGTTCCTTTCCGTGCTGCGTTTTGAGGGGGATTTGATTTCGTTTGGAGTGCGTTTCGAAATCCCGCTCGGTCGTTTTCCACAGCACGCATATTACCCCACAATGCCCCACTTCGCAACATTTTCTCCCACTTTTGCCCTATTTTCGCCCCACTTGTCATCCTCAAGATATGGAAGGGTAACCAAAGGAAAATGAGAGTATTTCCCATATCTTGTATTCGTATTGAGGTATTGCGCACAATGGCCACTAGATATGCCCGACCCATGGGGATGGTGGGGCGCGGTGGGGCATGTACCCGCGCACGCGCCACCTGTGAACGAGATTTGAAGAGGCGCGCCAAGACGGGCGCTGAGCGGCTACAATGAGGCTCGCGCACCCTGCGCCGAGTCCTGCGCCGCCCCGACCGGAGGCGCAGCGAGAAGTCGGAAGATCTCCCGAGAGAAGGAGCCCCGTGTTCGAATTAGAGAACGCCCTGGACGAGTACTTGTCCCATCTGCGCATCGAGCGCGGGGCATCGCCGCGCACGGCCGAGGCCTACCGACGCGATCTGGAGGACTACCTCGCCTTCCTCGACGGCGAGGGCGTGGAGGGCTTCGGCGACATCGACCGCGAGAAGGTGGCCGCCTTCGAGCGCAGCCTCATGGAGCAGAACCTCGCCGTCACCACCGTGCGCCGGCGCATCTCCGCCGTGCGCGGCTACCACCGGTTCCTCGTGCGCGAGGGGCTCACCGATGCGAACCCGGCCGACGCCGTGGACATTCCCAAGGCCGCCGACCGGCTGCCGGACGTGCTTTCCATCGAGAAAGTGGGCGAGATGCTGGACGCCTTCGTGGGCACCCGGCCGAGCGACTTGCGCGACCGGGCGCTTCTGGAAGTGCTCTACGGCTGCGGGCTGCGCGCCAGCGAGGCCGTGGGGCTCGACATGGAGGCCGTCAACTTCGACGACGGCTTCCTGCGCGTGTTCGGCAAGGGGTCCAAGGAGCGCATCGTGCCCATTGCCGGCGCGGCCGAGCGCGCGCTGCGCCGGTATTTGGCCGAAGGGCGCCCGGCCCTCGCGCGCGCGGCCGCCAACCCGACCGCCGATGCCACGGCTGCGGTGTTCCTGAACCAGCGGGGCGGCCGCCTCGGGCGCCAGAGCGTCTTCAACCTGGCGCGCAAGGCCGGCCGCGTCATCGGCCGCTACGATCTGCACCCCCACACCCTGCGCCACTCGTTTGCCACCCACATGCTGAAGGGCGGCGCCGATCTGCGCGTACTGCAGGAAATTCTGGGCCACGCCGACATGTCCACGCTGCAGGTGTACACGCACCTCGACCGCACCCACCTCCACGAGGAATACGCCCACGCCCATCCCCGCGACAAAATGAATATCTAGACCGTCATCTCCCCGGCGAGGGGGCGCGCCACGGCGGCGGCCACCTCGGCCGCCGTGAGGCCCTGGCCGAACAAATGCATGAGCTTGGTGAGGGCCGCCTCGCAGGTCATGTCGTAACCGGACACGACGCCGGAGCGCGCCAGAGCGTCGCCGGTGGCGTAGCGTTTCTCCTCCACACCGCCCGCAGGGCACTGGGTCACGTTCACGACCACCTTTCCCGCGCGCACCGTATCGGTGATAAGCTCGGTGAACCACGACTCGGTGGGCGCGTTGCCGGCGCCGAACGTGCGCAGCACGACGGCCTTCACGGCCTTCGATTCCAGCTGGGGCCGCAGCACCGCCTCGGTGATGCCGGGATACAGAAACACCACCGACACCGCATCGTCCATGGAAAGCGCCGGCGCCAGCGACCCTCCCGCAGCGGGCCGGGCGAGCAGGCGCTCGCGGAACACAATGTGCAGGTCCATGTCGGCCAAGGGCGGATAATTGAACGATTGGAAGGCGCCGAAGTTCGTGGAGCTGACCTTCGTCGCGCGGTTGCCGCGCCACAGATGGCGCCCGAAGGAGATGGTCACCTCCTGCACCATGGGTGCGCCGGCCTCGGTGCGGGCCGCGGCGATCTGCAGCGCCGTGATGAGGTTCTCGGTGCCGTCCTCGCGGATCTCGCCGATGGGCAGCTGGCTTCCCGTGAGCACCACCGGTTTGGCCAGACCGGGCAGCATGAACGAGAGCGCCGAGGCGGTGTAGGCCATGGTGTCGGTGCCGTGCAGCACGACGAAGCCGTCGAAGTCCTCGTAACGGTCGGCGATCGCACGCGCTATTCGGGCCCAGCAGGCCGGGTTCATGTTCGAGGAATCGATAGGCGGGTTCATCTCCACGTGATCGAGGTTAAAGCCGAGACGCCCGATCTTCGGTACGTTCTTCATCAGATGATCGAAGCTGAAGGGCACGAGCGCACCGGTGGAGAGATCCTCGGTCATGCCGATGGTGCCCCCGGTGTACACGATGAGAATGCGCGGTTGCATAAGCTAATCCTTTCGATGGCGAAACCACGAGGCGCGGGTAGCGGGCTCCTTCTTGCGATGCAGGGTGGCGCGGCGAAACAGCTCGGCGCAGAAGTGCTTGGCCGTTCGCGCGCCACGGGCCACCTTCGGCGTGAGGTCGGCCTCGTCGGAGGTCTTCCAATCGTAGTACACCGACAGGTAGCGCAGAAACACCACGGTGAACACGCAGGCTGCCGCCGCCAGCACAAGCGGTGCCTTCGCGAAAGCCATGGCCGCGAACACGAACGCGCCGCCGAATCCGGCCACCGCGTAGAAGTTCGAGCGCTGGAACACGCCCGGCGTCTCCCCCACCGAGATATCGCGCAGAGCGCCGCCGCCCACGCTGGTAAGCGCGCCCAAAATGACCACCATCACGAAGCCCTCCCCGCAAGCGAAGGCCTTGTTGGCCCCGGCCAGGGCGAACAGGGCCACCGAGAGCGCGTCGGCGAAGAACAGCACCTGGCCCGTGTGGCGAAACAGCCCCCGGAAGTAGAACACGAACACCGCCAGGCAGATGCATATGAGGATGACCTCGGGATATTCCATGAAGTAGACCCCGTGATCCTGCAGCAGCAGATCGCGGATGATGCCGCCGCCGTAGGCCGTCACGAGCCCCAGCACAATGGTGCCCACGATGTCCAGCTTGCGATCGCAGGCGAAGATGGCCCCGGTGAGAACGCCCACGGCGACGCTGAAGAAGTCGGCCCCGAAGGGCACCTGCAGGGCGCCTCCCCCGGCGAAGAGCTGCTCCATGGCTTACTTGTGGTAGTAGCGATGCTGCTCGTACTTCGGCTCGCAGCACACGTTGATGCCGAGCGTGCGGTAGAGCTTCTCGTCGGCCGCCGAAATGATGACCGAGAAGTAGGCGTCGCAGCCGCGCAGCTTGTCCACGTTGTCGATGAGCCTCTCCGCCAGCGGGTTGTGCACCGAGGAGATGGACAGCGCCAGCAGCGTCTCGTCGGAGTGCAGGCGCGGATTGTGGCTGCGCAGATGGGCGGTCTTCAAGTGGCAGATGGGCTCCAGCACGTCGTCGGAGATGACGTACAGCTCGTCGTCGACCCCCGAGACACCCTTGAGCGCATTCATGAGCAGAGCCGACGCCGCGCCGAGCAAATTGCCCGTCTTGCCCGTGACCACGCGCCCGTCGGGCAGCACCATGGCGCCGGCGGGGCCTCCGGTGGTCTCCTCCTTCAGCAGCGCCGCGGAGCGGGCCGGCGAGAGGTTCTGGTTGATGCCCGCCTGGTTCATCAAAAGCTCGATCTTCTTCAGGGCCGCCTCGCCCACGCCCGTGCGTTTGATCTCCTCGGCCGTTTGGAAATAGCGGCGCACGATCTCGTTGTTGCCCGCCTCGCGGCACACGGCGTCGTCGGAGATAGCAAGCCCCGCCATGTTCACGCCCATATCCGTGGGCGACTGGTACGGACATGCGCCGGAGATGCGCTCCATCGTGGCGCGCAGCACCGGGAAGATCTCCACGTCGCGGTTGTAGTTCACCGTGGTCTCGCCATAGGCCTCCAGATGGAAGGGATCGATGATGTTGTCGTCGTCCAGATCGGCCGTGGCCGCCTCATAGGCGATGTTCACCGGATGGGTGAGCGGCAAATTCCAAATGGGGAACGTCTCGTACTTCGCATAGCCGGCGGTGACCCCGCGCTTGTGCTCGTGATAGAGCTGCGAGAGGCAGGTGGCCATCTTGCCCGAGCCCGGACCGGGAGCCGTCACCACCACGAGCGGACGTTCGGTCTCGATGTACTCGTTCTTGCCGAAGCCCTCATCCGAAACGATGTGATCGATGTCGTTGGGGTACCCCGGAATGGGATAGTGCAGATAGCTCGTGATGCCCATGGCCGTGAGGCGGCGGCGGAACAGGTCGGCGTTGGGCTGGTTGGCATAGCGGGTGATGACGACCGAGCCCACCTTGAATCCCATGGAGCGGAAGATGTCCATGAGGCGCAGCACGTCCTCATCGTAGGTGATACCCAAGTCCCCGCGCACCTTCGAGCGCTCGATATCGTTGGCGTTGATGGCGATGACGATCTCCACCTCGTCCTTCATCGACTGCAGCATGGAGATCTTCGTGTCAGGCTTGAAGCCGGGCAGCACGCGGGAGGCATGGTAGTCGTCGAAGAGCTTGCCGCCGAATTCCAGGTACAGCTTGCCACCGAACTGGTTGATGCGCTCGCGGATGCGCTCCGCCTGCAACTCGATGTACTTGTCGTTGTCGAAACCTTCGCGCATGGGCGACACTCCTTTGACGACCGAGATCCCACCACCGGCGCCACTCGCTGGCAGCGCCCCGATAACCGATTCAGTATAGCGCAGGGCCCATCGCCGTCGCCGCGAAATCACCACGTTCGCCGCTTCTGCACAGACACCGCAGAGAGGCCCCGGCCGGGCACATACAAAGAGCGCCGGCACAGGGCCGGCGCATCGAATCAACGATTCACGCGGAAGGAAGTGGTTAGCACTTGCCCAGCTCGCACTTGAGTTCTTCCTCGTCCTTGATGGAAAGAGAAGTCTGCAGCACGTCGCCGCCGAAGGGGCGCATGGCGTCGACGAACTTGTCCTCGGTCATCTCGTTCACCACCATGAACACGGCGGCCTCGTCCTTTTCGGTCAGCAGATTGCGCACGCGGTTCTGGAAATCCTCGTCCACGCCGCGCTTCACGAAGAACCCGGTGATGGCTCCCAGCCCGGCGCCGATGGCCGCGCCCCAGAAGGGAATAAGGAAGATAAGGCCGAACAGCATGCCCCAGAACAGTCCCCACACGGTGGAGTTGCCAATGGGCTGGCCGGGCGTGACCACATCGAACTTGCCGTTGTCGCGCTTGGCCACCACGGCGACCGACTGCAGGTTCACGATAAGATCGTTGTCGAGATTCAAGACTTCCTGGTAGGCCTGCTTGGCCTTATCCTCCGTGGGGTACCCCAGAACAAGCAAAGTTGACATGAGTGCGTCCTTTCTCTGATGTATCAGCGACTCCCTCACTGTAAAGAAAGCCCGCTCGCCTTTTTCGCGCGGAGGGCTCGCCGTTGCCGCCCCTCCCCCATTCAGTCAACGCCGCGTCACCTATCCCTCCATGCCCCGCGGCTCTAAACCCCGAGAGCGGAGCTCACCCTTCGTCCGAGCCGTTTTCGAATTTCCGTGAGAAAATGCCAGTTCGACCCCGAAATGGCACGAAGCCCCCTCGTTCGTCCGGCCATTTCTGGGCTCAACTGGCAATTTCTGCCATTTCGGTCCCCAACTGGCAGCTGTTCCTTGCCATTTCGACCCTCAACTGGCACCTACTTCGGGAAATCCAAAAAAATGGAGGACAAAGCGCTCTCCAACACAGGAAAGGCCCGCGACGCGGGAGGAAAGCCATGGGAATTCGGAAAGACGCGAGAAGCCGTGGGACTGAAGCAACATAAGAAAGCCACGGCAGAAGAAATACCCTGTAAATCCGTTTCCTGTTGGAAACATTTCGGGGCTATGCTGGATAAGCGTTGGGAAGTTGCGCGGGCGCGCGGCTTCGGGCGCATTTTTTATGCCCGGAGCCCGCAACAGGCGCGCTGCCCCATGGCAAGAGATTCGCTCGCAATGATAAGGAGACTCGTATGGCCAAGCACATCTTCGTTACCGGAGGCGTCGTCTCGTCGCTGGGCAAGGGCATCACCGCCGCTTCGCTCGGCCAGCTTCTGAAGGCCCGCGGCTACAAGGTGACCATGCAGAAGATGGACCCGTACCTGAACGTGGACCCGGGCACCATGAGCCCCTTCCAGCACGGCGAGGTGTTCGTCACCGAGGACGGCCACGAGGGCGATTTGGATCTCGGCCACTACGAGCGGTTCATCGACGAGAACCTCTCCCGCGAGAGCAACTTCACCCAGGGCTCCATCTACCAGACGCTCATCGCCCGCGAGCGCCGCGGCGATTTCCTCGGCGGCACCGTGCAGGTCATCCCGCACGTGACCGAGGCCATCAAGGAGCGGATCCGCCGCGCGGCCGAGCAGTCCGGTGCCGACATCGTCATCTCGGAGATCGGGGGCACCATCGGCGACATCGAGGGCCTGCCCTTCATCGAGGCGGCGCGCCAGTTCAAGAAGGAGGCTGGCCCGGGCAACGTGCTGTTCGTCCACGTGACGCTCGTGCCGTATATCGCCGCGGCCCACGAGGTGAAGACCAAGCCCACCCAGCACTCCGTGAAGGAGCTGCGATCCTTAGGCGTGCAGCCCGACTTCATCGTGTGCCGGTCCGATCACGAGATCACCGACGGCGTGCGCGAGAAGATCGCGCTGTTCTGCGACGTCGATACCGACGACGTGCTGGCCTGCCCCGATGCGCCGTCCATCTACGAAGTACCCATCAGCCTCTACGAGCAGGGATTCGACATCTCAGCCCTGGCGAAGATGGGACTCGCGCCCCGCAAGATAAAGCTCGCTCCCTGGCGCGCCTTCCTGAAGGCGAAGGACGCCTGTTCGGGCGATCTGGACATCGCCGTGGTGGGCAAGTACGTGAGCCTGCCGGATGCCTACCTCTCCATCAACGAGGCGCTCGTGGCCGCCGGCATCGCGGCGGGGCGCCACGTGAACGTGCACCTCATCGACGGCGAGGAGCTCACCGACAAGAACGCTGAGAAAGTGCTCGGCGCCATGGACGGCATCCTCGTGCCGGGCGGCTTCGGCGCCCGCGCCTTCGAGGGCAAGATCGCCGCCGCCCGCTACGCCCGCGAGAACAATGTGCCGTTTCTAGGCATCTGCCTGGGGCTTCAGGCGGCCGTCTGCTCCTTCGCCCGCGACGTGTGCGGTTTGGAAGGCGCCACCTCCGCCGAGTTCGCCGATGCGGCGCCGGAGGGGACGCCCTTCGTCATCGACCTCATGCCCGAGCAGGAGGACGTGGAAGACAAGGGCGGCACCATGCGCCTGGGGGCCTATCCCTGCAAGGTGGTGCCCGGCACCCGCGCGGCGGCGGCCTACGGCGAGCCCATCGTCTACGAGCGCCACCGCCACCGCTACGAGGTGAACAACGCCTATCGCGACGCCCTTGTGGAAGGGGGTCTCGTGATTTCGGGCCTCTCCCCCGACGAGCGCCTGGTGGAGATGATCGAGCTGCCCGACCATCCCTTCTTCGTCGCCAGCCAAGCCCACCCCGAGTTCAAGAGCCGCCCCACTAACCCCCATCCCCTGTTCCGCGCCTTCGTGGAGGCCGCCAACGAGCGCAAAGAGGCATAAGCCTACACGGGCCGCGGATGCCCCTCCTCGGCGGTGAGGACGACCGGGCCGTCCTCGGTGATGGCGACGGTTTTCTCGAAGTGCACCGAGGGCTTCCCGTCGCGAGTGCGCACAAGCCAGCCGTCAGAGCATTGCTTCACCTTGCGAGTGCCCGCATTCACCATGGGCTCGATGGCGAGCACCATGCCCGGCAGAAGCTTCAACCCCGTGCGACGACGCCCGAAGTTCGGGACGTTCGGATCCTCGTGCATCTCGCGGCCGATGCCGTGGCCCACATAGTCGCGCACCACCGAGTAGCCGGCCGCCTCGGCCAGCGACTGCACCGCATGCCCGATGTCGCCGAGGCGCTTGGTGGGACGTGCGTTGTCGAGCCCCTCCCACATGCAGCGCTCCCCCACCTCGAGCAGGCGCTGCACCTCGGGCGCCACCTTCCCCACCGGGTACGTCCAGGCGTTGTCGCCCACCCAGCCGTCCACGATGGCGCCGGTGTCGATGGAGATGATGTCCCCCTCGCGCAGGACGAGCTTCCTCGAGGGAATGCCGTGCACGACGGCATCGTTCACCGAGGCGCAAATGGAGCCGGGGAAGCCGCCGTAGCCCTTGAAGGCGGGAATGCCGCCCTCGGCGCGGATGACCTTCTCGGCGATGGCGTCCAGCTCGGCGGTGGTGATACCGGGCTCGACCGCCTCGCCCACACGCCGCAGCGCCAGCGCCGACACGCGGCCCGCCTCCTTCATGGCCTCGATCTGAGCCGGAGACTTCAACTTCACTGCCATGGAATCACGCTTTCTCGTTGTTACCGCTTCAGCTTCCGGGCGACCTTCCGCACTGCACCGGAGATAAACGACGCCTCGGGCCAGTTGCCGCGCACGGCAGGGCCGAACGTCACGGCGAGGGCCGCCAGGCCGCCGACAACCACGTAGGCGAAGGCGCGGGCAACGCTGCCGTCCATGGGCCCGAAGCCGAGCGTGAGCCCCACGAGCACCCCGTAGCCCACCACAGCCCCGGCGCCGCCCAAGGCGAGCGCCACGAAGAACGAGCGCATCACCGCGCCGAGCCCCATGGGGCCGAAGTGACGCCGCAGGTACGCGAAGGCGATCACGTCGCCGATCACATAGGAGACGATGGTCGAGGCCGCGATGGACTCCAACGTCACGTCCAGCCCCTGCTGGTAGGCCCAGGCCGCCCCCAGCGTGACCGCCACCTGGGCCGCCACGGCCACAAAGTTGATGACCGAGAAGACCCCCATGCGCCGGATGGAGCTGAAGATCTTGTTCAGGTAGGCGTTCACCCCGTAGAACGGCAGCGCCACGGCCATGACGGCCAGATAGCTCGCGATCTGCCCGATGGCATCGGCGGTGAACGCGCCGATATGGTACAGCGTCACGAGCGGTGTGGAGAACACCATGAGGTAAAGCGCCATGGGGATCATGAGAAAGAGAATTTGCCGCGTGCCGTCGATGATGCCGGCGACGACGCCGCGGGTATTCCCGTCGGCCTGCATGTCCGACAGCTCCGTGAACAGCGTCGTGGTCACGGGCACCGCGAGGAACGAGTACGGGAACGTGAACCACAGCCGCGCGTAGGCGATGACCGAAGGGCCGTTGCCAGCGAACACGTAGGAGGCGGCGTTCTGGGCGGACACCGTGGCAAACGAGCACACGGTGACGAACACCGCCGGCGCGCCGAGGCGCAGCGTGTCGGCCAGCGCCGGGTCGTGCCAATCGATACGCGGCCGCAGACGGATGCCCACCTTCTTCAAGGCCGGAATCTGGAAGGCCATCTGCACGAAGACGCCGAGCGGATTGCCAATGGCGATGGCGAGGAAGGCCAGATTCTGGTCGGTTTGGGCGATGATGGCATACAAGATGAACGAGGCGATGACGATGAGGTTGTTGAACACCGGCGCAAAGGAGGACCAGAAGTACTCGCGGTTCGCGTTCAAAAGGCCTGACACGATAGACGAGGCGCCGTAGAAGACGATCTGGATGGCGAAGAATTGGAAGAAGAACACCGCGAGCACCATCTCGTCCTGGTTCGAGTAGAAGCTCTGGGTATAGATGATCTGCCCGGCGAACACCATGCAGAGCACCGAGACGATAGCGAGCAGCACCACGACGATGGTGAGCAGATTCGATGCGTACTCGTTGCCCCGCCTGTCGCCGAGCTGCTTTTTCACCGAGAGGTACACCGGCAGAAACGCCGTGATGAGCATGCCGCCCATGACCAGCTCGTAGAGCATGTTCGGCAGATTATTCGCCACCTGGTAGGAGCTGGAGACGAAGGTTGAGCCCAACGCGAAGGCCATGGCCCAGGTGCGGGCGAAGCCGGTGATGCGGGAGATAATGACGCAGATGGAAATGAGGGCTGCGCTCGCCCCCACCGATTCGGCCGACAGCGCGCCGCTGCCCTCGCTGCGCCGGTTCGCGACCTCATCCTCGGCGGCCTCGGCGACGATCACCTCCTGCTGGCGGATGGATCCCTCGGCGGTGGCGCCGGGGATGGTGCGGTCGAGGCCCGCATGGGAGCCGACGACGGGAATGAGCCCTGTGGCGCCCGGGTCGGTCGGAGGACGCAGGAGCGTCTTGTCCACGCCGCGATGGCGACCGCGGGCGGGAATGCGCGCCTCGGCGTTCGCCCGCGGGTTGTTGCGGGGGGCTCCCTGGGCCTGGGGCGCGTCGCCGTCGCCGCTCGCCGACGGCCGGCCGTGGCGGCCCAAAGGCGCAGCATTCCTATCCGTCGGGTCGGGCGGATTCGGGCGTATATGACGGGCTCGTTGGAGCTTGTCGGACATGGGCGAACTCTTCGATGATGAGCGGTATAATTCATCTATCATAGCAAACTCGGAAAGCAGAGCCCCATGCACATACTTGTCGTACGCAATAACTCCAACCCGCAAGCTGTTGACGCCTCGCTGCTGCTCACCGCCTATCTTACGAGCCAGGGAATCGAGGCGCTGCTCGTCGATTCCTCATCGCTGGGCACCGATGCGGGACGCCGCGAAGTGCGCGCGCAGCTGCCCGGGCAGCTGGCGCTGGTCGTCGTGCTCGGCGGCGACGGCACCGTGCTGCATACCGTACACCTGCTCCATGACCGCCAGGTTCCCATCCTGCCCATCAACTTCGGACGGCTGGGGTTTCTCGCCAACGCCGATACCGATGGCGTGGTGCCGCTGGTGGCCGAGGCCCTGGCCGGCGACTTGCGCGCCGAGCGCCGCAGCATTCTCTCCATCGAGGTGGTTTGCGAAGGCGAGCACGATCCGTACGGGGAGGCGAACGGGGCCGGAGAAGGCGCCGTCTGGGACGGGCCCGACGTGAACGCGAAGCTGAGCGCCGCCACCCCTCCTTCGGTTCGCAGGCCCGGGGAGACCGAAGGCGCCCCCTGGACGCCCGTCCCGGGTCGCTTCGGCGTCAACGGCCGGGGGCTCTCCGGCGCACGGCAGTTCTTCGCCCTGAACGAGGCGGCCATCACCCGCGGTGCCATGGGACGCATCATCGAGCTGACCCTGAACGTCTCGGGGGTGGACGTGGCCCGCATGCGCGGCGACGGCCTCGTCGTCTCCACGGCCACCGGCTCGACGGCCTACGCGCTCTCGGCCGGCGGCCCTTTGGTCTCCCCCGGCTTCAAGGGCATGATCGCCGTGCCGCTCGCTCCCCATACCCTGCGTTCCCGCGCCGTGGTCACCGATGCCAGCGACGTTATCGAGGTAGGCTTCGACGACACCGACGAGTTCCGCGAGGCGACCTTGTTCGTCGACGGCGATATCGTTCCGTTCGACGCGCCCCTGCGGAAGATATACGTGCAGTGCGCGCCCTTCGACGTCACGCTCCTGCGCGCCGACGGCGCCTCCTTCTACGAGCGCATCAGCAAGGATTTCTTCGGGGAGTAAAGAAGCATTCGCAGGTTGTTCCGTAGGGGGCGACCTCGGTCGCCCCTCGCCGCAAGCAAGATCAATCCTGTCGGGAGGGCCGACCAAGGTCGGCCCCTACGGAACAACCCGCATGGTGCGTGCAGAATGTCCCAACACGCAAAAGGACCCCGCCGAAGCGGGGCCCTTGCTCTTCGATAGAGAATCGTCGATTTACTCGGCGGACTCGGTGTAGGCGCGGGTCACGGAGGAGTCCACGGAAACACCGGGAGTCATGGTACCGGACACGGTGATGGACTTGACGTACTTGCCCTTGGCCGCGGCGGGCTTCATGCGCAGGATCTCGTCGTAGACCGCGCCGTAGTTCTCGGCGAGCTGCTCGGGGGTGAAGCTCACCTTGCCGAGGACGACGTGCGCGATGCCGTAACGGTCGGCGCGGTACTCCACGCGGCCGCCCTTGAGCTCCTTGATGGCCTTCGCCACGTCGTTGGTGACGGTGCCGAGCTTCGGGTTGGGCATGAGGCCGCGGGGGCCGAGGATCTTGCCGAGACGGCCGACCTTGCCCATCTGATCGGGCGTGGCCACAGCGGCGTCGAAGTTGAACTCGCCGGCCTGAATCTGCTGCATGAGCTCGTCGGTGCCCACGATGTCGGCACCGGCCTCCTCGGCGGCCTGGGCAGCGGCGCCCTCGGCGAAGACGGCCACGCGGACGGTCTTGCCGGAGCCGTTGGGCAGGCTCACGGTGCCGCGCAGCTGCTGGTCGGCCTGACGGGTATCGATGCCCAGGCGGAAGTCGCCGGTCACCGTCTCGTCGAAGTTGGCCACGGAGATCTCCTTCAGCAGCTTCATAGCGGCCAGGGGGCTCACCGGCTCGGCCGGAATCTGCTTCTCGGCCTCAACGTACTTCTTTCCGTGCTTAGTCATTGCATTTCCTTTCGTGGTAATGGCGGGCGCTTCTCACCCTTCCACTGTTGAACCAAACTTAGTCGACGGCCTTGCCCTGAAGCATGGCGGCAACCTTGCGGCTGGGCACGTACTTCTTCTTCATCTCGCGGCCCTCGATGCGCACGCCCATGGAGCGGGCGGTGCCGGCCACGATCTCCATGGCCGCCTCGATGTCGTTGGCGTTCAGGTCGGGCATCTTGATCTCGGCGATCTCGCGGAGCTGATCCTCAGTCAACGTGCCGGCCACCTGAATCTGCGGAATGGCGGCGCCGCTCTTAATGCCGAGCTTCTCCTTGATGAGCACGGCCGCGGGCGGGGTCTTGCACACGAAGGTGAAGGACTTGTCCTCGTACACCGTGATCTCGACCGGGATGATGGTGCCGGCCTGGTCCTGCGTCTGGGCGTTGAACGCCTGGCAGAACTGCATGATGTTGACGCCCTGGGCGCCAAGGGCCGGGCCTACCGGCGGGGCCGGGTTGGCAGCGCCGGCGGGGATTTGCAGCTTTACAAATCCAGTGACTTTCTTGTCAGCCATCTGTGACTACCTTTCAGATGAATCGACGTTTACTTCTCTATCACTCAAAACTCGAAGGCCGCGAGAAGCCCCGGTCCACGCGGGCACGGCGATCGAGTCAAAGTGCTTGCAAAATTAGATCTTGGCCACCTGGTCGAAGGAAAGCTCGACGGGGGTCTCGCGGCCGAAGATGGAGACCATGACCTTGACCTTGCCCGCATCGGGCATAACCTCGGAAATCGTGCCATCGAACTCGGCGAGAGGACCGTGGGTCACCTTCACCGACTGACCGACCTCGAGGTTCGTGGAGGTCTTCTTCGGAGCCTCGCGGCTCGTGCGCTTCATGATCTTGTTGTACTCGTCGCGGGTCAGCGCCTGGGGGTTGCCCTGGCTGCCCACGAAACCGGTGACGCCCGGCGTGTTGCGAACGGCGGCCCAGCTGCGGTCGTCCAGCTCCATGCGGACGAGCACGTAGCCCGGGAACACCTTCTTCTCGCTCTCCACACGACGGCCGCCCTCCTTGATCTCGGTGACCATCTCCGTGGGGATCTCGATGCCGAAGACGTTGTTCTCGAGACCCATGGCCTCGATGCGCTGCTCGAGATTCGACTTCACCTTGTTCTCGTAGCCCGAGTAGGTGTGCAGCACGTACCATTTCTTAGCCATCGATTACGCCCCAATCCCAGAGATGAACACGAGCAGCGGCGTGATAATCACGTTATCCAGCAACGCCACGAAGATGCCGAAAAACAGCAGGGCCACCACCACGACGCCGCTCCAGCGGAGCACATCGGTGCGGGTCGGCCACGTCACGCGCTTCATCTCGGACTTCACGTCACGGAAGAACTGGAAGCGCTTCTTCTTCGGCTTGTCGTCCTTCTTGGAGGACTTCGCGGTATCGTTGGAAGACGCAGACTTGTCCTCGGAGCCCTTCTTGAACAGGCCGCCCTTCTTCTCTTCCGTCGCCTCGGCAACGGAAGTCGGGTTCTGCTCTTCCAGCTCGCGGTTGGCCTTGCGCTGCTGACGGGCAGCGGAGGCCTTGGCCTTCTGTGTCTTGGATTTCTTTGCCATGGAATTCCTTATGGAAAGTCTCTTGTCTAATCGCCAAAAAAGCAGCCTCTAGGCTGCTCACGAAAACAAGCTGGCAGGCCAGGAGGGACTCGAACCCCCAACATGCGGTTTTGGAGACCGCCGCTCTACCAATTGGAGCTACTGGCCTATGCCTGTTTCTTCCTTAACCTCTTATCGGGTCTCTTTGTGCACCGTGTGGGCGTTGCACCACTTGCAGTACTTCTTGAGCTCGATGCGGTCAGGATTGTTCTGCTTGTTCTTCTTGGTCGTGTAGTTGCGGCGCTTGCACTCAGTGCAGGCCAGAGTGACCAGAGTACGCATGAATTCTCCTTTTACCTATAAAGCGAAACGCAGGGTTGATCATACACATGAAGCGCAGGTGGCGGGGCCTGCCTCGCAAAAGACAGGCCCCGTGAAATCACTCAGTAAGAAGGACTTACTTGAAGATCTTGGTCACGCGACCAGAGCCCACGGTACGGCCACCCTCGCGGATAGCGAACTTCAGGCCCTCTTCCATGGCGATGGGGTGAATGAGCTCGCCCTTGATCGTCACGTTGTCGCCCGGCATAACCATCTCGGTACCCTCGGGGAGGTGCGCCACACCGGTGATGTCGGTGGTACGGAAGTAGAACTGCGGACGATAGCCATCGAAGAACGGGGTATGACGGCCGCCCTCTTCCTTGGTCAGGATGTAGACCTGGCCCTCGAACTCGGTGTGCGGGGTCACGGAACCGGGCTTGCAGAGAACCTGGCCACGGACGATCTCCTCGCGCTTGATGCCGCGCAGCAGGCAGCCGATGTTGTCGCCGGCCTGGGCCTCATCGAGCAGCTTGCGGAACATCTCGATGCCGGTGCAAACGGTGTTCTGGGTCTCGCGGATACCCACGATCTCCAGCGGGTCGTTCACATGGAGCACGCCGCGCTCCACACGGCCGGTGGCAACGGTGCCGCGGCCGGTGATGGTCATGGTGTCCTCGACAGCCATCAGGAACGGCTTGTCGACGTCGCGGTCGGGGGTCGGGATGTAGGAGTCCACAGCCTCCATGAGCTCCCAAACCTTCTCCTGCCACTCCTTGTCGCCCTCCAGGGCCTTCAGAGCGGAGCCGCGGATGATCGGGGTGTCGTCGCCCGGGAACTCGTAGCTGTCGAGCAGCTCGCGAACTTCCATCTCGACGAGCTCGATGAGCTCCTCGTCGTCGACCATGTCGCACTTGTTCAGGAAGACCACGATGTAGGGCACGCCCACCTGACGGGCGAGCAGGATGTGCTCGCGAGTCTGGGCCATGGGGCCGTCGGTAGCAGCGATAACCAGGATGGCGCCGTCCATCTGGGCCGCACCGGTGATCATGTTCTTCACGTAGTCGGCGTGACCGGGGCAGTCGACGTGAGCATAGTGACGGGTATCGGTCTCGTACTCGATGTGAGCGATGGAGATGGTGATGCCGCGCTCGCGCTCCTCGGGGGCCTTGTCGATCATGTCGAAGGCAGTGAAGTCAGCGTGCGCCGTGCCGTGGGAGCCGTCGTTCTCGGACAGAGTCTTGGAGATGGCGGCCGTCAGCGTCGTCTTACCGTGGTCGACGTGACCGATGGTGCCGATGTTAACATGCGGCTTCGAGCGCTCGAACTTCTCCTTAGCCATGTTTCATCCTCCTTCAAGGGTGATTGCGAAACGAATTGCAACAAAATAAACGCGCCCAGAAAGGACGCGGTAAATCTAAATGGTAGCGGTGACTGGATTTGAACCAGTGACGCCACGGGTATGAACCGTGTGCTCTGACCAACTGAGCTACACCGCCAAGTGGAGCCTGCGACCGGACTTGAACCGGTGACCTCTTCGTTACCAACGAAGTGCTCTACCGACTGAGCTACACAGGCAGAAATGGTGGGCGCGCTAGGATTCGAACCTAGGTAGGCATAACCAACGGGTTTACAGCCCGTCCCCTTTAACCACTCGGGCACACGCCCATTTCGGCGCTTAATTCATGTGTACTTTTCAAGCTGCCACCCGTCTTTCGCGTTGTTCCGCGAAAAGCGAGCGAACGGAATAATACGCTACGGCAACAAGCGTGTCAACCATTTACACGCCCCCGGGCGTGTCTCCACGATTCCTCCCCAACCTCGAACGAGGAACTCGGCAATCGCGCTTTCTTCTTACTATATATTGAGACACTTGGACACCATATGTTGGATGAGAAAGCGCACCTCTCCCCCAAGGTATGGAAACCCTCCCTCACTCATGATTTTTTTCGACCGCGAACGGCGCGAATTCCCGCGCGGATGGGCTGAGGTCGGCTTGTGAATCCCTTCTGTGGGGGTCGTGAAGAGGCGCCATCCGTGCTATGATACGAAACTAGTTTGCCCCAACGCACTAGATGCTCAACCAGGAGGATACTTTTATATGAGTGAGCATACACGTCCCTTCAGCAGACGCGCCTTCGTCGGCGGAGCGGCCGCTTTCGGCATCTCGCTGTGCCTGCCCCCGCTCATGCCCGCCAAAGCCCACGCCGTCACGGCCGCCGAGAAGCAGGCCGAGGCCAACGCGGCACTTGAGAAGCTCAACGCCATGCAGGAGAAGCTCGACCGCGCCGAGGTCTCCCTCTATGCGGCTGAAACCGAGCGCGACGATGCCCAGGCCCGCATGGACGAGGCTCAGGGTCGCATCGATTCCGCTTCCTCGCGCATCAGCGAGCTGCAGGACAAGCTCGGCAACCGCGCCCGCTCCATGTACCGTTCCGGCTCGTCTACGTTCCTCGATCTTCTTCTGGGAGCCACCACGTTCCAGGCCTTCGCCTCGAACTGGGACCTCCTGAACGATATGAACCAGAACGACGCCGACATGGTGGAGGAAACCAAGACCCTGCGCTCTGAGGTGGAATCTGAGAAGGCCGTCTACGAGGAGCAGCGCAACGTCGCCGCCCAGAAGGCCGAGGAGGCCGAGGCCGTCAAGAAAGAGGCCGAGAGCCTCGTCTCCCAGATGCAGGACACCTACAACTCCCTGTCCGAGGAAGCGGCCCAGCTGCTCGCCGAGGAAGAGGCGGCCCGCGAGGCCGCGGCACTCGCCGCCGCCCAGGCCGCCGAAGAGGAGGCCCGTCGCCAGGCCGAGGAGGAAGAGCGCCGTCAGCAGCAGAGCAACTCCGGAGGAAATTCGGGTGGCGGATCTAGCTCCGGCGGAAATTCCGGCGGCAGCTCGAGCGGTGGCTCCGGCAGCTCCGGCGGCGGCTCGTCGAACAACTCGAAGCCCCAGACCGTTGGCGGCACGGCCGTCGATCGCGCCTACGGCGAGCTGGGCAAGCCCTATTCCTGGGGCGCCGTGGGGCCGGATTCCTACGACTGCTCCGGCCTGGTGAGCTACTGCCTGCTCGGCCGCCACAGCCGCTTGGGCACCGCCGCCAGCTTCATGGGCTACACGCGCGTCTCGAACCCCAAGCCGGGCGACATCTGCTGCAACGATCACCACTGCGGTATCTACATCGGCGACGGCCAGATGATCCACGCGCCGCGCACCGGCGACGTCGTGAAGATCTCCGCCGTGCATTCCGGCATGATCTACACGCGCTACTAGGGCGCATCTGCCAGCTAGCGAAGGGGCTCCCGTCGGGAGCCCCTTTTTCGTGCCGGTCTTTAAGCCTTCCCGTGGAAGAGGCTCACATAGTCGACAATAGCGTCGTGCAGGGCATTCAGGCCCTCCTCATCTTCCACCCATTGGTGGGTAAGCGGAGCCTCCGGCAGGGTGAACTTGCAGCTCTCCAGGGCCTGGTACACCTCGTTGGGGCCCATGGGCGCCCAGCCGTAGCTGCCGAAGGGAATGCCGACGCGCCCGGCCGGCGCCAAACCGCGCATGTAGCAGAGAAACGACGCCACCGTGGGCATCATCGTCTTGTTGAGCGTCGGCGAACCCACGGCGATGTAGCGCGCATCCAGCACCTCAGCCATGATATCGGAGATGTGGTTCACCTTCAGATCGAGCAAGCGCGCGGGAATGCCCATCTCGATGAAGGCCTCGGTGATCTCCGTGGCCATGGCCTCCGTGGTGTGCCACATGGAATCGTAGACCACGAGCGCGTACTCCTCGGGGATGCCGCTGCTCCACTTCTCGTACATCTCCAAGATCTCCGGCACATGGCTGCGCCAGATGATGCCGTGGGCCGGGGCGATCATATCGAAGGCAAGACCGGAGAGCGCCTTTAGGGCCGCTTCCACATTCTTGCCGTAGGGCATGACGATGTTGGCGTAGTACTTCTGCGCCTGAACGAGCACCTCCGGCAGCCCCACCTCGTCATCGAAGCGTTTCGAGGAGGCGTAGTGCTGGCCGAAGGCATCGTTGGAGAACAGGATGCCGTCGAACTCGTCATAGGTAACCATGGAATCGGGCCAGTGCACCATGGGCGTCTGCACGAAGGCGAGCGTGCGCTTGCCGATGTTAAGGGTGTCGCCGGTCTTCAAGCCCATGAGGTTAAGACCGTCCCCGTAATGGGCGCGAAGCCCCTGGACGCCCTTGGGCGCGCCGGTGACGATAGTGGCTTTCGGGGCGATTTCAGCCAGAGCCGGAAGGCCGCCGGAATGATCCATCTCCACATGGTTCGACACGATGTAGTCGATGGAGGCGGGATCGACGATATCGGCGATGCGGTCGATGAGCTCGCCGGTGAAGGGCTTCTTGCACGTGTCGATGAGCGTGATCTTCTCGTCGAGGATAAGGTAGGCGTTGTAGGTGCTTCCGCGCTCGGTGGTGTAGCCGTGGAAGTTGCGCTCGTTCCAATCGATGCCGCCCACCCAGAACACGTCGGGCTTGATCTCGATGGCCTTCAACATATCGCTCTCCTTGTCTCGCGGTTGACGTTCGCATGGTAGCCCGAAACGCGACCACGAAGCCACGCAAACAGCCCCTGTTGGAGAATCGTTTGGATCTGCGTTGCATAAACTTTGGAGGTATTGGTCACAAAAGCGACTTTTGGGTTTTCCGAGTCCGCAATAATCTAACCTACCGCATCTTCTTTCAAAAACTAATATCGTTTCTCGTGTATTCTCTCGACTGATCCTTCATCCTACAGCGCCATATGCCGCAAAGAGAGGAGAAGAGAAACCCAAAACTAGAGTTTGTGACCATTTTTTCAGAAGTTTTTGCAACGTGAACCAAAAGAGCCGCCCGGAGGCGGCTCAAAGGCAGGGCGAGAGACGATCTACACGTCAAGCTCCATATAGGTGTCGAAGTCGTCGGTGACTTCCTTGCTGGGCTCGGGCGTGAGCTTGGAGACCACCACGATCACGAGCAGCGCCAGCAAAAAGCCGGGGAGCAGCTCGTACACGGCGAACCAGCCACCGAGCGGGGCAATGAGGTTCTTCCAGGCCACCACCGTCACTGCACCGGTGAGCATACCGGCCACCGCGCCCGGCAGCGTTGTGCGGCGCCAATACAGCGAGCACAGCATGAGCGGGCCGAAGGACGCGCCGAAGCCGGCCCAGGCGTAGGACACGATGTCGAAGATGGAGGAGCTCTGATCCATGGCCAAGAAGATGCCCAGAAGCAGAATGACCGTCAGCGTAATGCGGGCCACGATCATGACCTGGTTGTCGGTGGCATCGCGCTTGATGAGGCCCTTGAAGATGTTGGTGGCCACCGCGGAACCGGAGATGAGCAGGTAGCTGGAAGAGGAGCTCATAGCCGCCGCGAAGATACCCGAGACCACCAGGCCGCAGAAGAAACTCGGCAGCAGCATCTTCGACAGCACGATGAACACGGACTCGGCCGCCGACTGGGTGAGGAACTCGGTCGGGATGACCGCGCGGCCGATAAGGCCGATGCACACCGCCGAGGACAGGGAGACCACAAGCCAGATCATGGCGATGATGCGCGACTTCTTGATCTCGTCGGAGTGGCGAATGGACATGAAGCGGATGAGCACCTGGGGCATGCCGAAGTAGCCGAGACCCCATGCCAGGCCGCTCACGATGGTGATGATGCCGTAGGTGCCGGCCGGACCGAACATGGGCTCGTTGCCCTCGATGAGCTGGTTGCCCGCCTCATCGAGCAGGGGCGTGGCAATCTCAGTGCCGGAGAGGAAGCCGGGAATGTTCTGCAGGAAGGTCACCGTGTTCTCAACGCCGCCCGCAGCGGTGACGGAGCCGATAAACACCGTGGCCAGGGCCAGAAACATGAGCGTGCCCTGCACGAGATCGGTGGTGCACACCGAGAGATAGCCGCCCATGAACGTGTAGAGGAACACGATGATGGCGCCGATGATCATCATCACGCCGTAGTCCCAGCCGAACAGCGTCGCGAACAGCTTGCCCACGGTGACGAAGCAGGAGGCGGTGTAGATGGTGAAGAACAAAAGGATGATGACCGCGGCGATGGTCATGAGGATGTGCTTCGTGTCGTGGAAGCGGTTGGAGAAGAAGTCGGGCACCGTGATGGCGTTGCCGGCCTTCTCGGAGTACTTGCGCAGGCGCTTGGCCACGAACTTCCAGTTCAGATAGGTGCCGATGGCCAGGCCGATGGCCGTCCACATGGCATCCGACGCGCCGGTGAAGTAGGCCACGCCGGGCAGGCCCATGAGGAGCCACCCCGACATATCCGACGCTTCGGCCGACAGGGCCGTGAGCCACGGTCCCAGGCCGCGGCCGCCGAGGAAGTACTCCTCAGACGACGAGTTGGAGCGCTTGGCGTACACAAAGCCGATGACCACTACTACGACGAAGTAGAGCAGCATGGCAAGTACGACTTGCATATCGCTTTCGATCATGTTTCCCCTTCCGTGAGAATCCTTGCAACACGTTTGGAACTCCCAGGGTCGGTTTCGGCAAGAGGCGCCAGCGGGCCAGCCCCCAACGCCGCCCTGCCGAAACCGACACCGTATGGCCAGCCATTCTTGCGAAGCGCCATATTCCGTGTCGTTTCACTGACCTTTGGGATTATACTTTACCGCGATGGAGTGACACTCCGTATCTTATGCAGACGAGCAGTTTTACGGCGAAAGGACGGGATATGCCGCGCTACGCAGAGATGTCCAAGGCGGAATTGGAGGCCGAGCTAGCCGAGGTGCGCGCCCGCTACGGCGAGATGGCGGCCCGGGGCCTCAAGCTGAACATGGCCCGCGGGAAGCCTTCGGCCGCACAGCTGGAACTGTCGCTGCCCCTGCTGGATGTGCTGGACTCCGCCGCCGACCTTGCCGCCGAGGACGGCACCGACTGCCGCAACTACGGCGTGCTCGACGGCATCCCCGAGGCGAAGCGGCTCATGGCAACGCTTCTGGACGATGAGCCAGAGAGCGTCATCGTGCTCGGCAATGCGAGCCTGACGGCCATGTACGATGCCATGGTGCGCTACCTGGTGTTCGGCGCCTTGGGAAGTACGCCCTGGGGGCGTCTGCCCGAGGTGAAATGGCTCTGCCCCGTCCCCGGCTATGACCGGCACTTCTCGATTTGCGAAGATCTCGGCATCGAGATGATTCCCGTCCCCCTTTGCGAGGACGGCCCCGATATGGAAGAAGTGGAGCACCTCGTCGCCGCCGACGACACCATCAAGGGCATCTGGTGCGTGCCGAAGTACTCGAACCCCTCCGGCATCACCTACTCCGATGAGACGGTGCGCCGCCTCGCCGCCATGGAATGCGCCGCCCCCGACTTCCGCATCTTCTGGGACAACGCCTACGCCGTGCACCATTTCTCCGACGATCCGGCCGAGCAGGACATCGTGCTCGATATCGCCGAGGCCTGCCGCGAGGCGGGCAACCCCGATCGCTATCTGAAGTTCGGCTCCACGTCAAAGATCACCTTCCCCGGCGCGGGCGTGGCCGCTTTGGCCGCAAGCCCCGCCAACATAGCCGAGATCAAGCGGCACTTGGGCGTTCAGGCCATCGGTCACGACAAGCTCAATCAGTTGCGTCACGCCCGCTTTCTGGAAGAGGGCGCGCGCCTGCCCGAGCATATGGCCGCTCACGGCGCCCTCATGGGCCCGAAGTTCGAGCTCGTCGAAAAGAAACTGGCCGAAGAGCTTGCCGAAGCCGATATCGCCACGTGGACCAATCCGCGCGGCGGCTACTTCGTGAGCTTCGAGGGGCCCGTCGGCACGGCGCACCGCATCGTGGAACTGGCACGCGAGGCCGGCGTCACCATGACCGGCGCCGGCGCCACCTGGCCCTACGGCGACGATCCGGCCGACTCCAACATCCGCATCGCCCCGTCGCTGCCGCCCCTGGAAGAGCTGGAAGAGGCCATGGACGTCTTCACCTGCTGCGTGAAGCTAGCCGCCCTGGAGCAGCTCATCGAGGGATAGGCCCCTCCTCTTCGAGCAGGCTCGCGCTGCGGCTCGCCGGCGGGGGCGCGCCCCGCGCGCAGGTTGCGCAGCGAACAGAACAGGACTAAATGTCCTGTTCTGCCGAGCGAGCCATTGCTTGAGCACGGGGTGTGCCCCCGCCGGCGAGCCGCAGCGCCCTGTCGTAAGGAAAAGCTACGCCCTCCTTACGCTTTCGTCAGCTTTTGCTATGGGAAGCGTAATGGAGGGCTTTCCTATCATTTCTCCTGAACGCAGACGAGCAAAGTTCAGGAGATGAGCCCTATGGAGAATATCGACGCCCCCGATGTGCTGCCGGTGATCCTCGGCGGAGACATCGGCGCCTACAGCCTCGCCCGGGCCTTCCACGAGGCCTACGGCATCATGCCCTTGGTGCTCTCGCAGGCCGACTGCCATATGTGCGGCGACTCCTCCATCCTCGTGAACCGCGTGGTGCCGCATTTGGAACGGCCGGCGGTGCTCCTCTCCACCTTGGCCAACACTGCCGAGCGCTTCGGCAACCGCCCGCTGCTTCTGCTCGGCTGCGGCGATTGGTACGTGCGGCTCATCGTCGAGAACCGCGCCGTGCTGGAGAAGTCCTTCATCATCCCCTACATTGGCGAAGACCTGCTGAACCGGCTCACCGAGAAGGATCGTTTCTACGCATTGTGCGCCGAGGTCGGCGTGCCCGTGCCGCGCACCGTGGTGTTCGACGCCAGCGCAGACGGCGACGACCCGGCCTCCGTGACACTTCCCTTCCCCTTCCCCGTGGTGGCGAAGCCCGCGTCCTCGGCCGCCTACCACTACGCCGACTTCGCCGGCAAGCAGAAGGTCTTCTTCCTGCGCGACGCGACGGAGCTTCGAGCGACGCTTGCAGCCGTGCAGAGCAGCCGCTACGAGGGGAAGCTCCTCATCCAGGAGACGATCCCCGGCGACGACACGAGCATGCGCATCCTCACCACCTACTCCGATCGGGACGGAAAGGTGCGCTTCGCCTCTTTCGGCCAGACGCTTTTGGAGGATATGCGGCCCATGGGCGTGGGCAACCCGCTCGCCATCGTGAGCCGCACCGACGAGACGATCGTGACCGAGGCCGCGCGCCTTCTGGAAGCCGTGGGCTACACCGGGTTCGCGAACTTCGACATCAAGGTGGACCCGCGCGACGGCAGCCACTACTTCTTCGAGATAAACACGCGCCTGGGCCGCAGCAACTACTATGTGACCGCCGCCGGCGACAACGCGGCCCGCTGGCTCATGGACGACCTCGTGTTGGGCCGACCCCTGCCCGAAGGGCTCACGGTGGCCCGGGGCGAGTCGCTCTACACCGTGGTGCCCAAGGCCATCCTGCTCGACTACATCCGCGACGACGCCCTGCGTCGGGAGGTGCGGGGGCTGTACGCACTCGGCCGCGATGCCGATCCGCTGGACTATCCGGCCGAGAAGAGCCTGCGCCGGCGCCTGTACCCCCTCGTCTTCGCGTTCCGCCAATGGAAGACCTGCCGGGCCGCCATGGCGGATAAGCGGGCCCGGGAGAAGGCGGCGGAGGGTTTGGAAGGCGCCGGGGCCACAGCCGATCACCGCACGAAGGGGACTGCCTCCGGCAAAGACGACGAGCACGTTGCCTCCGCCTCGCCGGAGCTCCCGTTGGCAGACGGGCTGGCGGCCTGTGCGAAAGCGGCATCGTGAGCGGGCGCTTGGTAGGCGTGCTCGGCGGCACCGGACCTGCGGCCACGGCCTACTTCCTGCAGCGGCTCGTCGAGCGCACCGAGGCCCGCTGCGACCAGGATCACGTGCGCACCCTCGCCTTCAACGACACGGCCATCCCCGACCGCACGGCGTTTCTGCTGGGACGAAGCGACCGCTCTCCCCTCGAGGCGCTCATCGAGGATGGGCGTCTTCTGGAAGCCTGCGGCTGCGATCTTCTGGCGCTGCCCTGCAACACGGCCCACGGCTTCTTCGACGAACTGCAGGGCGCCTTGGGCATCCCCGTCGTCCACATGGTGCGCGAGACTGCCGCCGCCGCATCCGCTGTGGGCTTGGCGCGCATCGGCGTGCTGGCCACGAGCGGCACCGTGGCCGCCGACCTGTACGGGCGCGAGGCCGCACGGCTCGGCGTGGACTGCCTTTATCCGGACGCGACGACCCAGGGGCAGGTGAACCGCGTCATCTTCGACGAAGTGAAAGCAGGACGGCCCGTGGATGCGGCGGCACTCGAGCGGCTGGCGGCGCCGTTCCGCGCCGTTGGCTGCGATGGCGTGGTGCTCGGGTGCACCGAGCTGTCTTTGGCCTTCGGCGGCGTGACGCGGGCGGCAGGACTTCCCGTGGTAGACGCCTTGGACGTACTAGCCGACTGCGTCATCATGCGTGCCGGCCGGCCGTCGAAAACCTCGAAAAACTTGTCACTTCAAAACTAGCCATTTGACCTGCAGTTTTCTTTGATATCACCAGGTCAGGAGCTTGGCAAGTTTTCCGCGCTTTGCGACACAAGTTTTCAGGAAGGATCCCTTATGTGCGGCTTTGTCGGCTTTATCGACGAGAACGACCAGACTTACGACCACCGCGCCGCCATCGTCGCCATGACCGATGCCATCGCACACCGCGGCCCCGATTCCGAAGGGTATTTCGAAGACGGCCGCGCCGCCTTGGGCTTCCGGCGCCTGGCCATCATCGATCTCGCTGGGGCGAACCAGCCCCTTTACAACGAGAATCGCTCGCTCGTGCTCGTCTTCAACGGCGAGATCTACAACTACCGGGAACTGCGCCGGCAGCTGATCGCCGCAGGCCACGCCTTCTCTACCCAGGGCGATGCGGAAGTGGTGCTCCACGGGTTCGAGCGGTGGGGCGCAGGGGTGCTCGACCGCTTGCGCGGCATGTTCGCCTTCGCCCTGTACGACACCGCCACGGGCGAGCTCTTCTGCGCTCGGGACGCCTTCGGCATCAAGCCGCTCTACTACGCCGTGGAAGGCGGCCGCATCCTGTTCGGCTCGGAGATCAAGGGGCTTCTCGCGCACCCGCACGCACGCCGGAGCCTGAACGAGCGGTGGCTCGCCCACTGGCTGTGCATGGAATACCTGCCCGACGAGGAGACCCTCTTCGAAGGCGTTCGCAAGTTGCCCGCCGGCCATTGGCTGCGCTGGCGCAACGGGCGCGCGGAATGCGGCCGCTGGTTCGTCCCGCGCTTCGCCCCCGATGCGGGACGAAGCCTGGAGGAGAGCGCCGAGGCCATCGAGGCTGCCTTGCGGGAGTCGGTGGCGGCCCACGCCATCGCCGACGTGGATGTGGGCTGCTTCCTCTCGGCCGGGATGGATTCCAGCCTCGTGGCCCGGGAGGCCGCCCGCATCATGGAGGCGCGCACGTTCACCATCGGCTGGGGCGAGGGGCGCTTTTCAGAATTGGAAGCCGCTGCAACCTTCGCCCGGGCCACAGGGTTGCCGAACGAGGGGCGCATTCTCGACGCCGAGCAGTTCTTCGCCTCGGTGCCCGCCGTGCAGTACGCCATGGACGAGCCCCTGCCGAATCCCTCGGCGGTGCCGCTGTACCACCTGTGCGCGATGGCGGCCGAGTCGGTGAAGGTGGTGTTGTCGGGCGAAGGGGCCGACGAGCTGTTCGGCGGCTATCCCTACTACCAGGAGTGCCTTGCCTTTGCGCCTTACATGATGGTGCCCGCGCCCGCCCGCCGCGCCCTGGCCGCCGCAGCCCGACACCTGCCCGAAGGCACCCACGGGCGGCGCTTCCTCATGCGCGGAGCGCACCCGCTTCCCGAGCGTTATATCCGCCTGGAGTACAACTTCCCATGGGCCGAGGCGCTCGATCTTCTGGCGCCCGAGCTGGGCGCGCGCTGCGCCGCGGCTCCGACTCCTTGGGAACTTGCGGCGCCCCTCTTCGCGGAAATCGAGGCGGATGAAATCACCGCCATGCAGACCGCCGACATCCTCACGTGGATGCAGCAAGACATTTTGCTGAAAGCGGACAAAATGTCCATGACGTCGTCACTGGAGCTGCGCGTTCCCTTCCTCGATCGCGAGGTGTTCGCCCTGGCAAGCACGCTGCCCGCCTCCCAGCGCGTCGGACGCCGCGAGACGAAAATCGCCCTGCGCGCCGCCGCAGCCCGCACGCTGCCGCAAGCCACGGCCGCCATGCCCAAGCAGGGCTTCGTCACCCCGCTCGCCCAGTGGCTGCAGGAAGAGCCCTGGCACAGCCAGGTACGCGAGGTGCTGAACGGCGAACGAGCCCGACGCTTTTTCCGCACCGACCGTTTGAACGCCCTGCTCGACGAGCACCAGTGCGGCCCTCGCTCCCACATGAAGAAGATCTGGTCGGCCTACTGCTTCCTCATCTGGCACGAGCAGTACTTCGGCTGAATATCTCCCACGCCTCAAGGGCGGACCAAGGTCCGCCCCTACGGAGAGGGGTTCGCACGATCCAGAACGACTCGCTTAAGCATGATCTCCCGAACATCCGTCCCCTCTAGGGGGCTCGCGCAGCACAGGACAGCCTACCGCAACAACCCGTAGGGGCAGACCTTGGTCTGCCCCCTCCAACCGCGTGAGACAACCGGTTTCGAACGTCCTATTTCCCCGTCTTCAAGCTGTCGAGGGCGCGGTCGAGACCGGCGTCGGCGAAGCCCTCGGAGTAGGCGCTCGGGATGACCACCGTACCGCCGGAGTTCTTCACGGACTCGTAGAGCAGGTGCATGGTACGCAGGCGCACGGCCAGCTCGTTCTCGTCGTATACGTTGGCGGCGTCCACCAGCATCGAAGAGATGTCCTTCTCCACCTCGGCCAGGACCATGCGGGCGTTCTTCTCGCGCTCGGCCTGAGCCTCGGCGGACATGGCCTCCTGCAGATCCTGCGGAATGACGATGTCGCGAATCTCCACGGACATGACCGTGATGCCCCACACGCTCGTGCGCTCCTCGATGACCTCCTGCAGCTCCTGGTCGAGCTGGTTGCGGCGGATGGCCACCTCCGACACGCTGGCGCGGCCGATGGCGTCGCGCAGGGCCGTCTGGGCCGCCAGCGACACGGAGTTGTAGTAGTTCTCCACTTCTAGGCACGCCTTTTTCGCGTCCCACACCATCCAGAACAGCACCGCGTCCACGTTGATGGGCACCAGATCGCTCGTCAGGGTCTCCTCAGCGCCGAAGCCGGTGACCATGATGCGCTGGTCAGCCTTGAGCGCCGTCTGCTCGATGAAGGGAATGGTGAGGTATAGCCCGGGCCCGGCCATGCGGTTGAACTTGCCGAACCGGAAGATGACCACCTTCTCCCACTGCATGGCGATGTGCGCGCACATCGTGGCGGCCCAAGCTACCACAAGCGCCCCCAAAAGCCACCAGACGTTGAACTCCCCTGTCAGCGCGAACCCGCCTCCCAGCACACAGGCGAACACCACCACGGCGACGAAGGCCGAGAAAACAAGCGGCCCGTTCTGGGAGGTGCGGCGATCGACGTTGGAATTGTACTTCTCGATACCCGTGGCGCGGCGCGCGCGGCCCTCACGCTCGATCTTCGCAGTGCGATTCAGCATGGAACTCTCCCCTCTTCGAGGATCAGGACTTCTCGTCCTTCAAACGGTGGGTCACGTCCATCATGCGCAGGGTGACCTCGTCTATGGTCATGCCCAAGGCCAAACAGCGCCGGATGCAGCCCTCGATCTCAGTGTCGGCGATAGAGCGCACGTCGTCGGCCTTCCCGCCGATATCGCGCACGAACACGCCCCGGCCGCGCACGGACTCGACGTAGCCGTCGCTTTCCAAATTGACGTACACCTTGCTCACGGTGTTGTAGTTGATGGCGGCCTCGGCGGCCAAGGTGCGCACGCTGGGCAGCTGGTCGCCGGGTTGGTAGTAGCCCGTCTTAATGAGGTATACGAACCGGTTGCGCAGCTGCACCCATACGGGGAGTCCGCTTGATTCGTCTATCTCGAACAGGGCCATAAACCGTTCGCTGCCTTCCTGTTTGCGCGCCCAACGAGCACGCTGGTTTTACGTCGGCTCGCATTGTATCACCCGAGCCAATGACTTCCGGCCAGCACCAGGCAGAACCGCAGAATCAGCCCTCCGAAGAGGCACAGAACCTCAGCTGCGGCCACCGGCGCAGTTCTACCCGTAAAGGGGCGCGCTGCCTCGGCTCCAAAAGGAACGACGATGCCGCCCAGCACGAAGCCCGCGATAAACCAGGGGCCTTGCCCCGCAGGCGAGACGAGCCGCACGAGGCTCGGGCCCGCGAACGGGTTCACCACGGCCAGAGCGACAAAGGCGACAAGCGCCAGAAACTCAAGCCCAAGGGCCGCGAGGTGCACCCGATGCAGGCCGTCGACCCAACCGCTCAGAAGCGCCCAATCGCGCGTATAGGGCACGAGCAGAAGCACAATCGCCGCTCCCGAGGAGAACGACGAAAGAGCGAACAGAGCCGGAAGGGCCGCGTTATTCCAAAGGGGCACCGCCTCCATCCACGCCAGGTACAGGCCGGTGTACACCATGAGCACCGCCGCCAGCACCGCGCAGAGCACTTCCAGCCCCTTGCGCACCCAAAAGGGAGCGGGCCAGCCGAGGGCGTGGAACGCGGCCAGGAGGCCCGAGGCGAGCAGCGTCGCCAGCAGAACGAAGGATCCCACCGACAGCAGCGATGCCGTCGGCCGCAGAAACAGCAGGAAGAAGCGGTGCGGACTGCCCAGATCAATCAGCAGGCAGAACACCGAGAGCGCCAGGAGCCCAAAGCCGACGAGGTAGAGCCTTCCCGCCAAAGCCCGGAAGGCACGGCTCTGCTCGAAGGTGCGCGTCACCGTGCGGTGGAACAGCAGCGACCACACAGCCGCCACGAACAGCGCGCCGGCGCCGGCGCCGCCCAGAAACAGGTACAGCACCACGAACGTCCCCAGCATACGCACCTCCCCTCAAAGGCACCGACGCTACTTCCTCCGCTTGAACGCGCAGGCCTCTTCGTCGAAGCGAATGCCGAAGCGCTCGGCATAGCAGGCAGCCAAGCCGAAAACGAATGTTCCGACACCGCGATAGTAATCGGTGCGCGCGTGCTTCTCGACAGCATAGCGCCAAGGGGCCAGCCAGGGAAGGACGTGCTCGGTCAGAAACGCGTCCTGCTCGTCTGCGAGCGCGACGGCCCGCTGCTCGTCGCCGGCTTCTGCAGCTTCGCGCTCCTCGGCCACGAGGCGCGAGAGGAAGCCCAGCATGAGCCCCAAATGGTCGTCGGGCTCGCGGTGCAGCCGCTCGATCTCCAGGCCATGGCGCCGGTAAGCCGCCCGCACGGCGATGACGTTCTTGCCGAACATGTGGCTGTTAGGCTCCACGTAGAAGGATTCCAGGCATGACGCCTCGGGTGTACCCAGACCGACGAACAAGCGCAGCCATTCGCGACGCAGCTCGTCGACCGACTCGGCGAATGCGGGGCTTTCCACGAGGAGCGCAGCCGCATCGACCCCATCGGCCTCGTCGGCGCCGTCGGTCACCTCGGCCGCATGCAAGGCATCGGCGCACCACCCGTCCAGAAGGCGCAGGCCCTCTCGCACGTCCTCGCTGTCTTCGCCGAAAGGAGCGCAGGCGAACTGGCGACTCGCAGCCTGCTCGGCCACCGATGCGACATTCGGCTCAACGTACAGCAACTGGGAGGCGACGGCGAAACACACTTCGGCCCGTGCTAACTCATCGGAATTGAAGGGAGTGTTCATGGGAGACACCTCAAAAAAGAAAGGGCGGGGCACCGGGCAAATCGGGAGGGAGGGGGGGGGTGAATCTGTCCGGTGCCCGCCTCAACGTGGGATTATACAGAATTGGAGAGCATTCTTCTCGGTATTGGAAAGGTTCATGAAAGGGGCACAGATCTTGCCGTTTTAGGTTGTCTCACGCGTCGATCTGCGCCCCTCACAATCCTTTCAAACCGAGGCAGCCGCTTTCCGAGAAGCGCTACAGCTCCTCTTCGAGGTTGACCACCGATCCCGTACCCGAGCCCGACTTCTGGGCATTGCGGTGGGGCGTCAGGATCAAGTTGGGATCCGTCGTGTCGGCAGGCAGCGGCTCTACCTCGACGTCGCCCTCGCCGTACTTCTCGATCATCTCCTCGCGGGTGCCGAAGTCCAGCGCGCGCATGGGACAGCCAGCCACACAGATAGGCAGCCTATCGCGAGCAATCTCGTCCTTGCACATATCGCACTTGAGCATGTAGCCCGCTTCCTCATCGAAAGTGGGAGCACCGTAAGGGCAGGCCGTCTCGCAGGTCTTGCAGCCGATGCACACGTCGTGATCAGTCCACACGATGCCGGTCTCCTCGTCCTTCTGCATGGCGCCGGTCGGGCAGTTCGCCACACAAGCCGGGTTCGTGCAGTGGTTGCAGGCCAGCGAGACGAAGTAGCCGAACACGCCTTCAGGCACGTAGTGGCCAGCCTCGGTAGGCTTCCAGGAGCCGCCCTGGTAGTTGTATACCTTACGATAGAGATTGTTCACCGGCAGCTTATAGGTCTCCTTGCACGCAACCTGGCAGGTCTTGCAGCCGGTACACACATCGGAGTTGAAATGAAATGCATACTGAGTCATAGCGCACCTCCCCTATTCCTCGATGCCCACAGGCATGACGATAGGCGTGTTCTTATCGGGGTCTAACGTAAGCGGTCCGTCGTACTTCTCCACCTGCACGAGCGTGCCCGTCCACGACTGGGACGCCTCGCCAGAGGATTTGGGAGCCTGAAGAATGTTCGGATCGCCACCCAAGTCAATGCCCGACTCCTCGTCGATGCGCAGCCAGGCTCCATCCTGCAACGCAACCGCGCCCGGAACGATGGTGGGCAGCACTTTAGCGGGACGCAGCACCTTGCCATGGGGGCTTGTCATGAGCACCAAATCACCCGTCTCGATGCCGCGAGCCTCTGCATCCACCACACTCATGAAGCACTCCTGCGGGAAGGCCTCACGCAGCGAGACAACGTTGTCGTTCACCGTGTGAGCGCGCCGCAGGGAGTGAGGTGTCCACAGCAGCAGCGGGAATTCCTCAGTCTGAGTGCCGGCGCCCTGCTCCGGGTCGCCGATCTGCCATTTCGCAATGGGCGAAATGGTAGAGAAGCCCACCGAGTTAATGTAAGCAGCCAGGCCAGCACAGTAGATCTCGAACTTGCCGGTGGATGTGGCCAGCGGATTGGCTTCAGGATCGGCGTAGAACGCCTTATAGGGCACGCTGGTGAGCGCATCGCCTTTGGTACGCGGGATTTTGAAGAAGCCACGCTCTTTGAACTCTGCCACGGTCATGAGACCCTCCTGAGGCTCGCCGTCCACGCCGAGCTCATCGATGTCAGCTTGGCTCACGGTGAGCAGTGGGGCATAAGCCATAGTGTCGTGATCGGTCATGTACATTGCCCCGGACAGCGAGCTATAGGTGCGCTCGGCATCGGTCATGGTATTGGCAGCTGAGGGATCCACGTCGAAGCGCTTCGCCAGCTCCTCTGCGATATAACCCTCGGGTTGCGACTCGAACAGAGGCTCCATAATGCGATCGGCCCAGTACACCGTATCGGAGTTGTTCATCCAGGCGATATTCCCCTTCTCCCACCAGGTGGCCACGGGCAACACAATGTCACAGTACTGGCGCGAGGGATCAAAGAAGGGATTCGCGCCCCAAACGAAGTCCACCTTGCGGAACACCTCGATACCCGCATTCGCGTTGGGCAGCGAGTTCAGGGAGTTCTGATAGGCGCCCGAGTAAATGACGTGGATATCGATGGGCTTCTTGCCGCCGGGCCACACGTCGCGGCCGTATGCGCCTTCCAGAATCGACTGCCAGCACTCGGAATGGTCGATCTTCTCCCACGAGGCGGGATCCTCAATCTCGGCCCAGTTCGGGGTGGACATGAGCAGCGGCGGTGTCAGCGGGTTTACGGGGTTTTTGCCCGCGCCGTTGGACGAATCGCCGGCCATACAGTAGGGCGTGGCAGACATGCCTTCGTGCAGGCCCACCCACGAGGCATAGTTGCCCGGCGTGCCGAGGCCGCCGTGCATCATGGCCAGAGTGTAGAAGGCCTGGGCAAACATCTCGCCTGCGGGAATCTTGGTGGTGGACTGGCCAGCGAAGAAATCCACCTTTTCGGTACCCGCGATCTCCTCGGCCAGTCGACGGATGTCGGCCGCCGGCACGCCGCAGATAGCCTCAGCCCACTCGGGGGTCTTCGGCTCCTTGTCGTAGGTGCCCAGCACATAGTCTTTGAAGTTATCCTTCGGGTCGGCCCCCTCGGGCATGTGCTCGGCATCGAAGCCCACGCAGTACTTGTCAAGAAATGCCTGATCCTGCAGATTGTTCTCGATCATATGGTAGGCCATGCCGATGCAGAAAGCCGTGTCGGTACCAGGAACAATGGGCACCCACTCATCAGCTACAGCCTGGGCCGTCTGGTTCAGCCACGGCTCCACGATGATGACCTTGCCACCCTCTCGCTTGGCATAGTCGAGCTGATAGGCGGTGTTGCCACCCTTGTTGGCCATCCAGTTGTTGCCAAAGTGGAAGTGTAGCTGGCTATCTTGAATGGCAAGCGAATCGGGGGCGGCCAGCATACCGCCGGTCATGAGCATCTCCGGCAGCGGCCAGGAGCCGAGCGAGACGGTGCCCATGTCGTGGTGCACTGCGCCGCCCATAACATTCAACAGGCAGACAACCGGATCGAAATAGGTATCTCCGATGTCATCATAACCGGCACACAAAATGGAGCGAGGGCCGTAATTGTCGTAAGCTTTCTTCATCTCGGCGGCAATGTAGTCGAGCGCCTCGTCCCAGCTGATGCGCTCCCATTCGTCTTTGCCGCGCATTTCGCCGTTGGGGTTGTCGGGGCTCCAGCTCTTACGCTTCATGGGGTACTTGATGCGCGCCGGAGAAGTCATGTTGCTGATCTGGGCGCGGCCGCGCGGACAGGCACGGCGCTGCGGCACCTCGATGGAATCCTCGTCCTGCTCGTCAGTGCGGATCTTCAGCGGCACGCCATCTTCCACATACACCTTTAGCAGGCAACGCGATGATCCACAGCTGCAGTTGTTCATGCACGCGCCCGTTAGCCACGCGCCCGTCTCCTCGGCAGGTGCATCGCCCGTGTCCGAGAGCCCCTCTTTCTGGGCGTTTTCCTGCCCCGACGGGGCGCAGCCGGCGAAACCGGCGAGGGTGGCGGCGCCGGCTGCGGCGGTGCCCCATTTTACGAAGCTGCGTCGAGTCAAATCATTGCTCATGGTTGACCCTCCCTCTTCTGATCGTACGGGAAAGCTCCCGGGCTAGGTCGCTTCCCCTTCTCCTCTAATACGACCCATGCATAGGTGAAACCGTCCTAAACTTGTATGACGGCTACAAGCCGCATACTATCATGCTGCCGCAGGACAGTCAATGACACTTTCGAAACTCGTCTATCTATCTTGAGAATATATTTTTCCAGGTCTCCTTGACGCACTATTTTCTACATCACTTAGTGCCACATATTTAAAAGTGTCCTATTCCAGGTTCTCCGCTCCTTTCCTTCCCTCTCCTCTTCCCTCGTCCAATCAGCCTACTTGTTGACGGAAATGCACAATGTTGTGTTGAGAAAAATTCTATCCTATGCTACTGTGACAATCAGAAGAGAAAAGTTCGATCCTGATCGAACGATCCGAGGAGGCCTCATGAGGTTTGTCATCGCCCTTGTCATTTCCTTCGCGCTCATCTGGCTGTGCGCCAAGCCCCTCAAGAAATACCCCGTGCCCTTCTATCTCGGCGCCATCGTGCTTCTGGGGCTGTACTTCTGGGGATCGGCCACCGGCGTGCGCAACGAAATCTGGTCGTACTTCCAGCCGCTCATGCAGCGGTGCGCCCTGGCGTTTCTGCTGTTCTCCATCGTGATGTTCGTGGGCGTGCTCGGTGAGAAGAACCCTCTGCGTACCCACCTCATGCCCATCCGTCGACAGCTGTCCATCCTCGCCTGCATCTTCGCCGTGGGCCACATCGCCTTCTACGCCGCATCCTACGTGCCGCGCCTGACGAGCGCCTTTACGGGCAATCTCGCCTTCTCGCTAGGACTTGCGGCGCTGATCACCGCGCTCATGGCGGTGCTATGGGTCACGTCGTTTTCAGAGGTAAAGCACGCTATGAAGGCGGCCAGCTGGAAGCGCGTGCAGCGGCTCGCCTACCCCTTCTACGTGCTCACCTACGTGCACCTGGCGCTGCTGCTCATGCCCAGCGCCCTTGCGGGCAACGATGTGGCCGTGCTGAGCATCGCCGTGTACTCCATCGTCATGGGCGCCTACGTCGTCCTGCGCCTCCGCAAGGCCCTCGCCGACCGCCGCACCGAGGCCACCGCCGCAACCCCCGACCTCGACCTGGAGGCCGTTGCAGCTTAGCGTCAAACCACCAGTCTGAAATCACTACTGTGTCTAAAACGGCTAGTTTTTCTCCAAAATATGCCTCACGCAGAAAACTGCGACTGCTTACGCGGAAACGGCTTGAACAATGGCTTCTTTAAGAGCGGCCACAAGGGGCTTTTCCGGAACGCCGAGCTTAGTGGCCAGCCCAAGAGTGAGCGTGAAATCATCTTCACTCGCAAGGGGCCGATAGGCAATTCCCTCATGAGGTCTTTCGGCATTGTGCGCTGGCGAGAAATCGACACCCTGGCCCGATCGTACGAATTCCTGAGCTGCTTCCAAACTAAAGGGGACGGGGGCGTAACGGGGCGTGAGGCCATAACGGGCAAACCCTTCGACAATATGCCGGTAGGTCACATCCAGATCAGGCGTGGGAAACAGGTCAATCTCGGCCAAATCGGAGAAACTAATCGCCTCCTGCGTTGCAAGCTTGTGCCTTTCAGGCACAGCGACAAGGAGGCGCCCCTCCATCAGGGGCGTGAATTCGAACACCGCAGAATCGGGACGACCCGCAACCAACGCCATATCCACTGTCCCGCGCTCCAACGCCTTCAGACAAGCATCACTCGTCAACTCGAACAGCCGCAGATCCGCATCGTCGTAGGAGGCACGGAACCCTCGCAGGGTCGCCAGGGTGAAACCGGGGCCGCTTTCCCGCAAGCTTGCGGTGGCGTAGGCAAAAGTGGCCGTATGGCGCGTGCTCTCATGCCACTGGAGGGCAAACCCCTCAGCTTCCCGCACGGCTTCCAGAACGCGCTCGCACTTCGGCAGAAAGCGGGCGCCGAAGTCGGTCAACTCGATACCCTGACGCCGGCGATGGAATAACGGCGTCTTCACCTCGCCTTCAAGGGACGCCACTGAAGCCGACAACGTTTGTTGAGTGACGAAGGCGCTCTTCGCCGCTGCAGAGAACGAGCCGGCCTTTGCCGCCAGAACGAAATACTCAATTTGCCGCACATCCATCGCTGCTCCCCTTTCCCTTGTCCCCATCATACCCCAAAGCGGCTAGTAAACCGATTTCCAGCGCGCAAAAGAGCGGACGCCGCGCAAACGGCGCCCGCCCGTGGGGAGGCGATAGCAATCGGCGCTGGTTCGCAGATCGCGCCCTCGGGAAGAGCGCAAACCAACTGCCGCCAAGACAACCCCGATTCTTAGCCCTGGGCGGCCGTCACCCCGGCAAGATACCCGGAGCCCACGCAGAAGCCCTGGGCCGAGCCGCCCTCGAAGTAGGGAACGGCCCAAAAATCGCCGTCGACGCCGGCCACGAACAGACCAGGGATGGGATTGGCATCGGCATCCACGGCGCGGCAGTATCCGTCAGTCTTGATGCCGCCCAAGGTCACCCAAGCCGCGATGCCGAGCTCTACTACATACAGCGAGCCGGTGTCCACGGCGCGCAGGAATTGGGCCTCCTTGAACATTTCCTCGTCCACGCCAGTGGCGCAATAGCCGTTGTAGGCCTCCAGGGTGTCGGCAAGGTTCTCCATCCCGCAGGCCTCAGCCAGCGCCTCGGCCGAATCCGCCTTCCAAATCCAGCCCTCGTCGATGCCCTGCTGAACCTTTTCGGGAAGCGCGGTCAGCGTCTTGTCCATGAAGCCCATCTGAACGCCCGGCGCCATGTTGCCGAAAGCGTCCTCGGAAATGAAGTCCATAATAGGCGTGGTGGCCAGCTCGTCGATGAGCCCGTCGTCGATCACCATGTAGTATACGCCCTCGCGCAGAAGCGGCTCGCCGCAGTACATGGTGTGCTTGGCCATGGTGCCCTCGTCCATGAAGCGCGACCCGTGCTTATTCACCATGAGGCCGCCGAACAAAGGCAGGCTGAACACCGGCGTGTCGTTACAATCCGACAGGCTCACGAAGCGGTCGGCGGACTTCATGTTGCAGGCGCCGGACTCATTGATAGAGGTGCTGAAGTTCTTGCCCATCTGGGCACCGGCCGACTGGGCCAGCCGGATGCCCGCGCCGTCGTTGTACTGGTTGCCCGTGCCGTACATGACCGAGCCGGAGTAGTAGTCGCGCAGCATGCCCTCGTTCTGAATAAAGCCGCCGGTGGCGATGATGACGTTGCTCGCGCGCACGTCGGTCACGATAGATCCGCTTTCATAGCGCACGCCCACCACAGCGCCGTCCTCGATGAGCAGGTTGGTGACCTCGGCATCCCAACGGGAATCGACGCCGAACTTGTCGAGCATGCCCTGCAGCGCCTCGGCGCGCTCCGCCCCACTGGTGGCATAAATGTGACCGCCGCGGTTCAGCATAAGCGTGTTCTCGTCAGCGCCCTCGAAAGCGAACATGAAGGGCACGCCGCCCTCGATCATAAGATCGATGCCCTTGCCTGAGGCCGGCAGCACATTGCGCAGAAGCGGGGCGTTGGTCTGGTAGTGAGTCGACGTCCAGATGAAGTCGAACATATCCTTAGTGGTCAGGTGGTTGTCGTACTGAAGCTCGGGGCTGGATTCCACGGCCCACACGCCAGACACCATCGCGGCATTCGTGGCGCCCATGGAGGCCGAGCGATCGAGGCCGATGACCTTCGCGCCCTCCTTAGCCGCGGCAGAGGCCGCCACCAGCCCGCTCGTTCCCAGGCCCACCACGACCACGTCACAGCTCTCCTCGGTATCGGCGGCGGGAAGCTCCTCCGCTGTCGGCGCCTCGGCCGCCACATCGGCCGAACCGACCTGCGCGGCGTTGTTCGCTTGAGGGGCGCAGCCGGCAAGCCCTAAGGCCGCCAGCCCCGCCGCGCCTAAGGCGCCAAGGCCGAGGAACGAGCGCCGGGAGATGCCCTCGCCCATCGGCGCTGCATCTTCCATCGCGCAGCTGGCCTTTTCCATCGCGTTCGTGTTCTTTTCCACGGGAACCCTCCTTCGTCGTTGCCTGTTTCCCTGGGAAAAGCATACGCGCCGCCCGGCTCCTTGCATAACAAACGCTGCCGAGGGTTCTTCAGGAAGATTTTGTAGCTGCGTTCGTCAGTGAAACCCCTCCTTTTTGCATGAGATCGCCGCTTATGAGCGTCTCGAGTGGAGGGAATCTTGCATAACGCGGCTAACCAATACTAACGACCTGGGGTTTTGCGAAAGTGTCGGCTGGCCAATTTGGAGTCCGCACCCCCGAGACGCTCATAACCGTCGATCTCATGCAAAAACCGAGGGTTGAGTTGACCGACAGACCTCCAGAGGCTGAATCGCTCCAAATCAAGAGAAGAGCATCGGGAAAACTAGCTCTTGCTGTCGCAGAAGTGCCGCAGCCGCGATCTCGCTGTCTCAGAGATGCCGCAGTTGACGCTCTTACTATCGCAAACGCGGTGACAACCAAAGAAAAGGGAGCCCGGAGGCTCCCTTTCGGTTGCGGCCCAAGGCGGCCGACAAGCTCTGGCGTACGCTCGCGCTACTCGGCGGCGTAGAGGTCCTTGAGCTTCTGCAGATGCGACCAGCGGGCCATGGCGGCCTGCTCGTTCTCGGCGAACAGCTCCTCGGCGCGCTCGGGGAACTCGCGGGTCAGGCGGCTGTAGCGGGCCTCGTTCATGAGGAAGTTCTGGTACTCGCCCTCAGCCGGATCCTTCGAGTCGATGACGAGCTTCTTGCCCGGAGCGCCCTCAGGGTTGAAGCGCAGCAGGTTCCAGTAGCCGCAGTCGACGGCCTTCTTCATCTCGGTCTGGCAGTTGGTCATGCCGCCCTTGATGGAGTGCATCTCGCAGGGGCTGTAGCCGATGATGAGCGAGGGGCCCGGATAGGCCTCGGCCTCGGTGATGGCCTTGATGGTCTGGTTGAGGTTGGCGCCCATGGCCACCTGGGCCACGTACACGTAGCCGTAAGTCATGGCGATCTCGGCCAGAGACTTCTTCTTCACGTCCTTGCCGGCGGCGGCGAACTGCGCCACCTGGCCGAGGTTGGAGGCCTTCGAGGCCTGGCCGCCGGTGTTGGAGTACACCTCGGTGTCGAACACGAACACGTTCACGTCCTTGCCGGAGGCGAGCACATGGTCGAGTCCGCCGTAGCCGATGTCGTAGGCCCAGCCGTCGCCGCCGAAGATCCACACGGACTTCTTGGTCAGGTATTCCTTGTTGGCCAGGATGCCGGCCGCCAGCTCGGCCACCTCGCCGGTACCCTCGGCCGCCGCCGAAAGGGCCGCCACATAGGCCTCCGCCGCCGCCTTGGAGGCCTCGGCGTCGGCACGGGCCTCGAGCCACGCGCGGGCCGCGTCGGCCAGATCCCCGGCCGCACCGCCGCACTCGATGAGCGCCTCGGAATCAACGACGACCTTGTCCTGCACGGCCTCGTAGCCGAGCAGCATGCCCATGCCGTGCTCGGCGTTGTCCTCGAACAGCGAGTTCGACCAGGCCGGGCCGTGGCCGTCGGCGTTCACCGTGTAGGGCGACGTCGCTGCCGGACCGCCCCAGATGGAGGAGCAACCCGTCGCGTTGGCGATGTACATGCGATCGCCGAACAGCTGGGTGACCAGGCGGGCATAGGAGGTCTGAGCGCAGCCGGCGCAGGAGCCGGAGAACTCGAGCAGGGGCTGCTTGAACTGGCTGGCCTTCACCGACGTGCCCTCGAGCTCGGGCTTGCGGGCGACCTTGCTCACGCAGTAATCGAACACCGGCTGCTCGTCGAGCGTATCGGCGATGGGCTTCATAGTGAGCGAGTCGGTCGGGCACTGGATGACGCACAGGCCGCACCCCATGCAGTCGAGCGGCGAGACGGCAAGCACGTACTGCATGTCAGCGCCCACCTTGCCCTTGACGGGAACATGCTTGGTCTGAGCCGGGGCCGCCGCCAGCTCCTCGTCGGTCAGCGCGAAGGGACGAATGGTGGCGTGCGGGCACACGAACGCGCACTGGTTGCACTGGATGCATGTGTCGGGCGTCCACTCGGGCACCGACACGGCCACGCCGCGCTTCTCGAAGGCCGCGGCGCCCAGCGGGAACTGGCCGTCTTCGTAGCCGACGAACGCGGACACGGGCAGGGAGTCGCCGTCCATGCGGCCCACGGGGAACATGATGTTCTCCACGAGCGAGACCGTCTCGGGACGGCCCTCGATGCCGGAAGCCTTCGGCGCATCCTCGGCCGTCTTCCACGCCTCGGGCACCTCCACCTGCACGAAGGCGGTGGCACCGGCGTCGATGGCCTTGTGGTTCATGTCCACGATGTCCTGGCCCTTCTTGGCGTAGGACTTCGTGGCGGCATCCTTCATGTACTGGATGGCCTCCTCCTGCGGCATGACCTTCGCCAAGGTGAAGAAGGCGGACTGCAGGATGGTATTGGTGCGCTTGCCCATGCCGATCTCGATGGCCAGGTCGATGGCGTTGATGAGGTAGAGCTTGATATCGTTCTCGGCGATGTAGCGCTTGGCCGCGGCCGACAGGTGCTCCTCCAGCTCCTCTGCCGTCCACTGGCAGTTGATGAGCAGGGCACCGCCGGGCTTCACGTCGCGCACAATCGGGAAGTCCTTGGTGATGTAGGAGGGGTTGTGGCAGGCCACGAAGTCGGCCTTGTTCACATAGTAGGGGCTGCGGATGGGGCTGTCGCCGAAGCGCAGGTGCGAGATGGTCACGCCGCCGGTCTTCTTCGAGTCGTACTGGAAGTAGGCCTGAACGTACTTGTCGGTGTGGTCGCCGATGATCTTGATGGAGTTCTTGTTCGCGCCCACGGTGCCGTCGCCGCCGAGGCCCCAGAACTTGCACTCGATGGTGCCAGGAGCGGCAGTGTTGGGGGCGGGAACCTCAGGCAGCGACAGGTTCGTCACGTCGTCGACGATGCCGATGGTGAACTGGCGGCGCGGCTCGTCCTTCTCAAGCTCGGTGTACACGGCGAACACGGAGGACGGCGGGGTGTCCTTGGAACCGAGGCCGTAGCGGCCGCCGATGACGGTGATGCCGTCGCGGCCCTCAACGGACAGCGCGTTCGCGACATCCATGTACAGCGGCTCGCCAATGGAACCGGGCTCCTTGGTGCGGTCGAGCACGGCGATCTTCTTCACCGTCTCGGGCAGAGCGGCCACGAACTTCTCGGTGACGAAGGGGCGGTACAGGCGCACCTTCACGAGGCCCACCTTCTCGCCGTTGGCGTTGAGGTAGTCGATGACCTCCTCGGCCACGTCGCAAATGGAGCCCATAGCCACGATGACGCGGTCGGCGTCCGGGGCGCCGTAGTAGTTGAACAGCTGGTAGTTGGTGCCCAGCTTCGCGTTCACCTTCTCCATGTACTCCTCCACCACGGCCGGCAGGTCGTTGTAGATGGAGTTGCAGGACTCGCGGTGCTGGAAGAAGATGTCGCCGTTCTCGTGGGAGCCGCGCATGGCCGGGCGCTCCGGGTTCAGGGAGTGCTCGCGGAAGGCGCGCACGGCATCCATGTCGCACATCTCGGCCAGATCGTCGTAGTCCCACACCTGGATCTTCTGGATCTCGTGGGAGGTGCGGAAGCCGTCGAAGAAGTTCAGGAAGGGAACGCGGCCCTTGATGGCGGCCAGGTGCGCCACGGCGGACAGATCCATGACCTCCTGCACGTTGCCCTCGGCGAGCATCGCGAAACCGGTCTGGCGGCAGGCCATGACGTCGGAATGGTCGCCGAAGATGTTGAGCGCCTGGGTGGAGACGGTACGGGCCGACACATGGAAGACGGTCGGCAGCTGCTCGGCGGCGATCTTGTACATGTTGGGGATCATGAGGAGCAGGCCCTGGCTGGCCGTGTAGGTGGTGGTCAGCGCGCCGGTGGCCAGAGAGCCGTGAACCGCGCCGGCCGCGCCGCCCTCGGACTGCATCTCGCACACCTTCACCGTGGTGCCGAAGATGTTCTTGCGGCCCTGGGCGGCCCAGATGTCGACGAAGTCGGCCATGGGGCTGGAAGGCGTGATCGGGTAGATGCCGGCAACTTCCGTGAACGCATACGAGACATGCGCTGCGGCGTTGTTGCCGTCCATCGACTTGAGTTCTCTCGTCATGTTCCTCTCCTTTGCATCTGGCCCGCACGGAATCGGCCGGCTTGCGGCCTCGTCGCTCAACGCGCGGGTGGTACTGTCGCGGAGAGGTCGGAGGGACGAAGCGCGTCCGACGATGCGGGTCGGATTTGCTCTGCGAACAGAAATACCTGTCCGATATTAGCAGCCCGCGTTCGCTGACGCGCCGTCAATGCCCCCGCGCGCCGCGCTAGGCTTATCCCCGTCGGTCGGCGGGGCACCTGCAGCTTTGTCATGGGCTTTCTTCGAGCTGCTCCAACTTTCTATATAATAGGCTGCGGAAAACGAAGAAGGAGCCTTTACGATGCTGAACTTCCCCCTCACGCGGCGGGCCTTTGTGGCTGGGACGGCGGCGACGGCGCTGGCGTTGGCCGGCTGCTCGGTGGAGCAGCCCATCGAGCCCGGGCCCGCGCCGGCAGATCCGGCCGACGACAATGCCCCCACCGAACCCGTGGCCGCGCAGAGCGGCGTGGCCCGCACGCTCACGGCCGCCGTGGCCTACGAGGGGAGCGATCCGAACCCCATTGGCACGAGCTCCGGCGTCTTCCTCGCGGCCGGCTGGCACGTCTTCGAGGGGCTCTACGAGCTGAACATGCACACCTATCGGGCCGAGTGCGGCCTGGCAGCCGACGCGCCCGTTCAGATAGACGACTTGGAATACGAGGTGACCCTACGCGAGGACACCGTCTTCTCCGACGGCTCGCCGCTCACCTCCGCCGATGTCGTGAACGCCTTCGAGCGCAACGGCGAAAGCGACCTTTACGGCGCGTTCCTCTCGTTCATCACGGCAGTGTCGGCCCCCGACGAACGCACGGTGCGCTTCAAGCTGAACGCCCCCATGGGATCGGTGCTGCAGGAGCGCCTGGCCCTCGTCCGGGTGTTCCCGGCAACGCTCACCGACGAGGAGCTGGCAAGCAAACCCGTCGGCTCGGGTCCGTGGTGCTACGAGACCATCAACGCCGCCGACGGGGGCCGCATCTCCTTCACGGCGAACCACCGCTACACCGGCCCCTGGCCAGCCACCTGCGAGCGCATGGAATGGTCGGTGCTGCTGGACGATACGCGCCGCACCGACGAGCTTATCGACAAAGACGTCATGGTCATGGTCATGGAGGCCGCCCCAGTCGTGCGCGCCGAGGAGCTGGCCGATGCGGGGGCCACGGTGGAATGGGTGCCCGGGTTCAACCTCCCCTTCCTCATGTTCAACTGCGAGAAGCCGCCCTTCGACGACGTGCGCGTGCGCCAGGCGCTGCTGTACGCCATCGACGTCGACTCGCTCATCGGCACGTATATGGCGGGCCACGCGCGGGCGGCCACGTCCCTTCTGCCCGATTACTTCCGGCATTACCACCGCGCGGCCACGGTCTACAGCTACGACCCTGAGAAAGCGCGCAAGCTTCTGGCCGAGGCCGGCGTCGACGAGCTGGCGCTGGCCCTGCGCGCGAACGACAACTGGGTGAGCACGCTCGCCCCCGCCATCGCAGAGGACTGGAAGGCCGTGGGCGTCACCGCCGAGGTGGTGCTCCTGGACACGACAGCCCTGTTTGCGGACCTATCCACGGAACCGGAGCCGGGCACGCTTCTGCCCTTCGACGTCGTGCTCTCCCCCGGCGACCCGTCGTGCTTCGGAAACGACGCCGACCTCATCATCAGCTGGTGGTACGGCGACAACGTATGGACGCGCGCCCGCAGCCGCTGGGCCACAACGCCGGCCTTCGCGGAGGTGGCAGAACTTCTGGCCGAGGCGCGGTCGAAGACCTCCGAGGACGAGCAGCAGCCCCTGTGGAACCAATGCTTCGACATCATCGCCGCCGAGGTGCCCCTCTACCCGCTGTTCCACCGCGAGACGGCCACGGCCTGGTGGACGGCCCAGCTGGACGACTACGACCCCATCTCGGCCACGGGACTCAACTTCCTCGGCACGACGCCCATGCGCGACGCCGATCCCATTTAGCGCCAGAAGACCACCGCGTCGAGCAGCCCCTGGTAGGCCCACGGGTAAACATCCGAGTACCAACCGGTTTCCGGGGCAAGGCAGAGCAGCGCGCTGTAGGCCACCGATACGCCGACGAGCACGAGCAGAAGCTTCAGCATGAGATCGTGAAGGGCCGCCCGCTCGGCCAGCGACTCGTTCACCACGAAGCACAGAAGCACGGCGGCGGCCAGGAACATGAAGCTGAAATCGGCGTAGTACCGCTGCAGGATGCCCGCCAACTCCGCATCGAGCAGCGCCACGAGCACGCCGGAGGCCACCAGCACCACGATGATGCCGAAGATGGTGCGCGTCTCGGCCTGACGCGCCCGCATCCCCAGAATGCGCCGCGTGAAGGCGAGCACCCACAGAATCGGCAGGCAGGCGAGGATGCCGCCGAAGGTCACTTCCTTGATAGTCTGCCCCATGTAGGTGGTCTCGAAAGGCGCCGGCTGCAAAAACGGGAAGACGCCGGTCATGCAGGGCGGCTGCAGGAAGTAGGTGAAGAACGCCGGGGCCAGACGACCGACGTTCATGCCGCGCTTGGTCATGTCGTTCACCGTCAGGTTGTAGTTCGCGCCGAAATCGGTCAGCGAGCCGAAGCGCGCGTAGTTGTAGGCCATGATGCCCGCGGCCACCAGAACGTAGGGGGCCACCAGGCAGGCGAACTCCACGACGCCCCGGCGGGTGGCCAGCCGGCGCTCGGTGATGTAGGTGCGCCAGAACAGCGGGAAGGCCAGGAGCGACAGCACGAGCAGCTGGGGACGGCAGCCGGCCACGAGCGCCATGCACAGCGATCCGGCGAACAGCCAGCCGCACTTGTGCGCGGCGAGCCGCGAGCGCATCCAGCAATACAGGCCCCACAACGAGAACGCCAGACCGCACATGATGGGCATGGAATAGAAGGTCGGGAATTTCACCAGATACATGATGCCGCAGCAGAACACGAGCGGTATCTGAAGCAGCAGGTACACACCGAGGCTCACCGAACGGAAATGGTAGCGGGCGAACCGGTCGAGCAGGGCCGTGGCTCCTAAGATGAACAGCAGCGCCATAACGAGCACGCCGATGGCCGTGGGGAAATTGGCCCCGGTGAGCAGATAGAAGGGCAGGTAGAACAACAGCACCGGCACCACGCCGAAGTAGACGTAGTAGTGCCCGTCATGATAGGCCACGTCGAACAGATAGGGCTCGCCGGTCTCCTTCTGGGCCTCGTCGCGGGCGCCCTTGTCGTAAGGGTCTTCCATGTCCTTGAGCCACTGGGGCGGCTCCTCCTCCAGGTACAGCTGGCCTTTGGCCATGGCCTGGGCCAGCATGGCGTACTGCTGCGCGTTGTCGCCGCCCACCTCGAAGGTGTTCACGAGCGACGTGCCGTTCCAAGCGCCGTAGTTGTAGGAAGAGGTGGCCACGCCCACGAGGTTCGAGCCGTAGAAGAGGAACGTCGTCGTAAGCGCCAGCTCGATGGCCACGGCGAAGATGATGCCCGCCTTCGACTTGCGCGGGTTCTCGACAATGCGGATGCGGTAGATGGCCGACTTGGGACGGAACGCGTAGCCCAAAAGCAGCAGCCCGAAAACGGCCACAAAGCGCAACGGGTTGAAGGCGAAGGGGCGGTGGGCATTCAGGGAAACGCCGTTCAAGAGGATGGGGTAGGAGACGTCCTCCCCCACTACCTCGATGCGCAAGTTCTCCACGTACCCGGCGGTCTGCAGGTTGATGAACTTGCTCGGATCCACCACCGTGGACACGCTCGCATCGGGGATGCCGACGGTGTACTCCGTGGTGTCGAAATAGGTCTGGTGGGCCGAGTCGGTGAACTGGATCTTCACGGCGATGTTCTGGGCCGGCTGATCGGCGTTGAAATCGATGCGGATGTTGCGCACCTCGGTGTTCAGGCTGGAGAACTCGAGCGTGTGACCCACATCGGTGAGCAGAAAGGCACCCTCGTCGTTGCGCTGGAGCTGAATACGGTCGTCCAAGTTGATGGTTCGATAGCCCGACGAAGTGAAGAAGTTGATATTGAAGACGAAGACCTCCAACGCCAGGGCGATAAGAGCAATGATCGCCACCGCCCGGGCCACCTTCAGCAAGGTACCGCGGTAGACGAGCATGAAATGCTCGAAGGTGTAGGCTATGTTCTCGCGCACAGTGGGCATGAGGGAGATTATACCGTAGGGGCTGACCTTGGTCAGCCCTCGCAAGCAGAACGACAGCGCACGACAAAAGAGGGGCGACCAAGGTCGCCCCCTACGGGTTTGGCTGTGCGTTCTCCGGCCTACAGGTCGAGGGCCTCCTTGACGTCGGCGTACACCACGTTCGGGTCGCGGTCGCCGTCGATGGTGACGAGCAGCTCGCAGCCGCGGTAGTAGTCGATCAGCGGGCTCGTGGACGTCTCGTACACGTCGAGACGGTTGCGCACCGTGGCCTCGTTGTCGTCGTCGCGCTGGTACATCTCGCCGCCGCACTTGGGGCAGGCGTCGCCGTCGGCGGCGCTGCCGATGTAGCCGCAGTCGCGGCACATGCGGCGAGAGGTGAGACGGGCCACGATGACCTCGGGGTCCACATCGATGAGCAGGGCGGCATCCAGCGGACGGCCCAGCTTGGAGAGCTCCGCGTCCAGCGCCACGGCCTGGGCCGAGGTGCGCGGGAAGCCGTCCAGGATGAAGCCAGCGGCCGTGTCGTCGTCCTGCAGGCGCTCGGTCACCAGGCCGATGATGACGTCGTCGGGCACCAAGTCGCCGGCGTCCATGTAGGACTTGGCCTTCTGGCCCAGCTCGGTGCCGGCGGCCACGGCGGCGCGCAGCATGTCGCCCGTGGAGATATGGGGCGTGGAGAACTCCTCCACCAGCTTGGCGGCCTGAGTACCCTTGCCGGCACCCGGCGCCCCCAAAAGCACGATGTTCATAGCAAACATCCTTTCCTATTCGGACTGCGCGTCCGCCTTACTTAAAGAAGCCTTCGTAGTTGTACATCTTCAACTGGCTCTCCACCTTGCTCATGGTGTCAAGCGCCACGCCGATCATAATGAGGATGGACGTACCGCCGAAGGCCTGGATGAGCTGGTTGTTGGTGAAGTAGAAGATGATGGTGGGCACAACCGCGATCAGCGCGATGAAGATGCCGCCGGGCAGCGTCACGCGGTTGATCACGTTCTTGATGTACTGCACCGTGGCCGTGCCCGGACGCACGCCAGGAATGAAGCCGCCCTGCTTGCGGATGTTGTCCGCCGTCTCCTCCGGATTGAACACCATGGAAGTGTAGAAGTACGCGAAGAACACGATGAGGGCAACGGTGAGCAGCCAGTTCAGCCAGCCGGTGGAGCACCAGTTCGCGAAGGTGGTCAACCAATCGACGTTGAAGATCGCCGCCAGCTGCGCCGGGAAGTAGATGATGCAGCTCGCGAAGATGATCGGGATAACGCCGGCCGCGTTCACCTTCAGCGGAATGTAGGTGGACTGGCCACCCATCATCTTGCGGCCCTGGACGCGCTTGGCGTAGTTGACCGGAATGCGGCGCTGGGCGCGCTCCACGAAAATGATCAGCGGGATGCAGACGAGCACCACGGCCAAAATCACGATGGTGAGCGCGATGCCCGTGCCCAGATCGTTCGTCAGGGTAGCCGACGAGAAGATGGCCGACGGCACGCGGGACACGATGCTCACGAAGATGATGAGCGACATGCCGTTGCCGATGCCGCGCTGGGTGATAAGCTCGCCCATCCACATGATGAAGGCGGTACCGGCGACCAAGGTGAACACGATGATGATGTTCGTGAGCGCCTCGGGCACCTCCGTGGAGAACTGCACACCGTAGGCCGGCGACTTGAACAGCAGCAGGTAGCCCACCGCGTTGATGAGGCCGAGACCCAGCGTCAGGTAGCGGGTCACCTGGGTGATCTTGCGACGGCCCGTGTCCCCCTCGCGAGCCCAACGGCCCACGGCGGGGATGACGCCCTGCATCAGCTGCATGATGATGGATGCGGTGATGTAGGGCATGATGCCGAGCGAGAACACCGAGAAGTTCGACAGCGCGCCACCGGTGAACAGGTCGAGCATGGTCATAGCCACGCCCGTGTCCTGGAAGGCCGTGGCAAACTCATGGAAGGGAATGCCCGGCACCGGCACGTAGGCACCGAAGCGGTACAGCGCAAGAATAGCCAAGGTGAAGAGGATCTTCTTGCGCAGCTCCGGAACCTTGAATGCGTCAATGATTGAGCTTAGCAAGGCTCTTCGACCTTTCCTCCGGCCGCCTCGATCTTCGCCTTGGCGGAAGCGGACACCTTATCGACGCGGACAGTGAGAGCCTTGGTGATCTCGCCGTCGCCGAGCACCTTCACCAGCGCGTCGGCATGCTTGATGATGCCCTTGGCCTTCAGGGACTCGCCATCCACCACGTCGCCGGCCTCGAACTTGGCATCGAGACGGCTGACGTTCACGGGCAGGTACTCCACGCGGTTGAAGTTGCGGAAGCCGGGCAGCTTCGGCAGACGACGGGCGAGCGGCGTCTGGCCGCCCTCGAAGCCGGCACCCTTGCCGCCACCGGCACGGGACTTCTGGCCGTTCATACCGCGACCGGCGGTCTTGCCGGTGCCGGAAGCGGGGCCGCGGCCCACGCGCTTGCGGTTCTTCGTCGAGCCCTCGGCCGGGCGCAAATCCTTGAGTTCCATGTAAGTAAATCTCCTTTTCGCTCTCTGACCGGGGATTTTCTCTTCCCTCAGTCAGTGCTAGCAGCTCGCCGCTAGCAAACTTCCATCTATCATGGCAACGGCGTGTCTGTTCAGACACGCCGATTGTCATCTTTCATCCCGACACATTATTAAATTCATAGACTCACTGGTTCGCCCAAGGGAGTCAGCGAGGTTGCGACAGGTGCCTGGAATTGCCCCGCCTTGGGGCCAAGTTGGCTTAGGCCAACGCCGTGCCCCAAACAAGGGGCAAGGCCAGGTGCCTGTCGGAACCGCAGCGTCGGGATTGAAGTTGGGGAAATTTAGATTTCCTCAACTTCAATCAAGTGCTTAACCGTGAAAATCATGCCACGGACGCTCTCGTTGTCCACCTGCTCGGTGGTGCTGCCGATGCCGCGCAGGCCCAGCGCGCGCAGGGTGCGACCCTGGTTCGGCTTGCGGCCGATGGCGCTCTTCACCTGGGTGAGGCGCAGCGTCTTGTTCGTCTCAGCCATTAGTTCTCCTTCCCGCCGAACATCTCGGCCACGGAGATGCCGCGGCGCTCGGCGACCTGGACGGGGCTCTCCATGTTCTTGAGACCCTCGGCGGCAGCCTTCACGATGTTCATGGCGTTGTCCGTGCCCAGCGACTTGGTGATCACGTTCTGAACGCCAGCAAGCTCCATGATGGCGCGAACCGGGCCACCGGCGAGCACACCGGTACCGGGAACAGCGGGCTTGATCAGCACGCGGCCGGCACCGTACTCGCCCATGATCTCGTGGGGCACCGAGCCCTCGGCGGTCACGGGGACGGTGAACATGTTCTTCTTCGCGTCCTCGACGCCCTTCTTGATGGCGGTGGGCACCTCGGCGGACTTGCCCATGCCCACGCCCACGCGGCCGTTGCCGTCGCCGACGACGACCAGGGCCGAGAGCTGCATGCGACGGCCGCCCTTGACGGTCTTCGCGACGCGATTGATGAAGACCACGCGCTCCTGAAGCTCAGGAGTCGTGCTCTCCTGCTGACGGTTGTTGTTACGAGCCATAAGCTAAAACCCCTTCTAGAATTTCAATCCTGCTTCACGGGCAGCTTCAGCCAGAGCCTTCACGCGCCCATGATACAGGTGGCCGCCACGGTCGAACACAACTTCCGTCACGCCGTTTTCCTGAGCCAACTTGCCAACGATGGTGCCGAGCTCGGCTGCGCCCTCGACGGTCGCGCCGGACTTGCCGGTGGCCTTGAAGGCCTCCCCGAGGGTAGAGACGCCGCAGATGGTGGTGTGGGCCACGTCATCGATGACCTGCACGTACATGTTGCTGTTGCTCCGCGTCACGCACAGACGCGGGCGAGCTGCAGTGCCGGAGATCTTGCCGCGCACGCGACGATGGCGACGGGCAAGACGGGCCTGCTTCTCCTGTTGCTTATTCATAGGTTTAATCCCTTCAATCAGCTACCGAATAGGCACTTAGTCTTTGCCGGCCTTGCCAGCCTTGCGGCGGACATGCTCGCCCTCGTAGCGAATGCCCTTGCCCTTGTAGGGCTCCGGCTTGCGCCACTTGCGGATGTTCGCGGCAACCTGGCCGACCTGCTCCTTGCTCGGACCGGACACGACGATCTCGGTCTGAGAGGGCACCTCGAAGGTGATGTTCTCGGGAGCCTCCACCAGCACGGGGTGGGAGTAGCCGAGCTGCATCTCGAGATCCTTGCCCTTGAGTGCGGCACGATAGCCGACGCCGACGAGCTGCAGCTTCTTGGAAAAGCCGTTCGACACGCCCTCCACCATGTTGGCGAGAAGGGTGCGGGTCAGGCCGTGGGCGCTCTTGGACTCACGGGTGTCGTCGGGACGGGTGACGATGAGCTCATCGCCGTCGCAGGTGATGGTCATGGACGGCAGGAACGTGCGGGTAAGCTCCCCCTTGGGGCCCTTCACCGTCACCGTCTGGCCGTCGATGGTCACATCGACGCCGGCAGGAACGGGGATGGGCATCTTGCCGATACGAGACATACTAGATACCTTCCTTTCCTACCACAGATAGGCGATGACCTCGCCGCCGATGCCCTGCTTGCGGGCATCGCGGTCGGTCATGACGCCGCGACTGGTCGAGATAATTGCCGTGCCGAGGCCGCCGAGCACGCGGGGCAGATCGTCCTTGCCGGCATAGATGCGCAGACCCGGCTTGGAGATGCGCTTGATGCCGCGGATGGTCTTGGCCTTCTTCGGGCCGTACTTGAGGGTGATCTCAAGGGTGCCGCGGGGCTCGCCGTCGATGACATCGAAGCGCTGGATGTAGCCTTCCTGCTCCATGATGCGCACGATCTCGACGAGCTTCTTGCTCGTCGGCATGGACACGGTGTCCTTGCCGGCAGACTGGGCGTTACGCACGCGCGTAAGCATGTCTGCGATGGGGTCGGTCATTGTCATGTTTGTTTTCTCCTTTGATCCGTGATGAACCGGCGTTCGGTTCGTCGGCGCCCATAGCGCCTCCGCCTTTAACGTCGGCACACCCGCGTGTCCGCGTCTTCTACCAGGAAGCCTTGGTCACGCCGGGCAGCTCGCCTTTGTTAGCCAACTCACGCACGCAGATACGGCACAGGCCGAACTTGCGATAGTAGGCGCGGGGACGTCCGCAACGGGTGCAGCGGTTGTGCTGACGCGTAGAGAACTTCGGCTCGCGCTTGGCTTTGGCGATCATCGATTTCTTAGCCATGCATGTCCTTCTTTCTTTATGTCCTTAAGCCCGCAGCCTTATCGCGGACTTGTGACCGAGGTTGCGCGACGCGGGGCCCTATGCGCCCCGGTCGGTTTACTTGCTCTTGAACGGGAAGCCGAGGGCGGACAGAAGAGCGAACGCGGAATCGTTGTCGCCGGCATTGGTCACGAAGGTGATGTCCATGCCGCGGGTGCGGTCGATCTTGTCGTACTCGATCTCCGGGAAGATGAGCTGCTCGGTGATGCCCAGGGTGTAGTTGCCGCGGCCGTCGAAGCTCTTCGGCGAGATGCCGCGGAAGTCGCGGACGCGCGGAAGGGCGGTGGCCAGCAGGCGATCGAGGAACTCCCACATGCGGTCGCCGCGCAGGGTCACCTTGCAGCCGATGGCCTGGCCCTCGCGCACATGGAAGCCGGCGATGGACTTCTTGGCGCGGGTCACGCAGGGCTGCTGGCCGGTGATGATGCGCATGTCGTTCATGGCGGCATCAAGCAGCTTGGAATCGCCGGCAGCGGCGCCGACGCCCATGTTCACGACGATCTTCTCCAGCTTCGGCACGCAGTTGATGTTCTTGATGCCGAGCTGCTCGACGAGCGCGGGGACGATCTCGGTCTGGTACTTCACCTTGAGGCGGGGGGTATCAGCCATCTTTCTTCAAACCTTTCTCCGATGGATTAAACGCCGGATTTCCGACCCGGCGTCCCTGGGACCTTCCCAGGGCCATGGCGCTTGCGCGCGATTGGAAATTGTCCCACAAAACGAGATACTTTCCAAGTAAAAACCGCCCGCTACACAAATTCGGTAGCAGGCGGTCTGTTCAGAGCCTTGAGTGCCTTATCTTAGGCCTCGACGGCGGGGATGTCCTTGCCGCACTTCTTGCAGACGCGGACGAGCTTGCCGTCCTCGCGGCGACGGGCCACGCGGGTGGCCTCGCCGCAGCTGGGGCACACGAGCATCACGTTGGACACGTGAATGGGCGCCTCGACGGTGGAAATGCCGCCCTGGGGGTTGGCCTGGGTCGGGCGCATGGCCTTCTTGACCATGTTCACCTTCTCCACGACAACGCGGGACTTCTCGGGCACCGAGCGCAGCACCTTGCCGGTCTTGCCGCGGTCCTTGCCGGCGATGACCTTGACGGTGTCGCCCTTGCGGATCGTCATCTTGTTCTGAGCCATTCTGACACCTCCCCTACAGCGTTTCCGGTGCCAGAGACACGATCTTCATGTACTTCTTGTCGCGCAGCTCACGGGCGACGGGCCCGAAGATACGGGTGCCGCGCGGAGAGCCGTCGTTGTTGATGAGCACGGCGGCGTTCTGATCGAAGCGGATGTAGGAGCCGTCGGCGCGACGGACTTCCTTCTTCACGCGCACGATCACGCAACGCACGACCTCGCCCTTCTTGACGTTGCCGTTGGGCATCGCTTCCTTGACGCTGCAGATGATCACGTCACCGAGGCCCGCGTAGCGGCGCTTCGAGCCGCCCAGGACCTTGATGCACTGCACCTTGCGAGCGCCGGAGTTGTCGGCCACGGCGAGCATGGATTGCATCTGAATCATGTGATGTTCCTACTTTCCTTATCAATAGTCCTCGTGCCGGAGCACTCAAACTATTTGGCCTTCTCGACGATCTTCAGCAAACGCCAGCGCTTCATCTTGGACAGCGGGCGCGTCTCCATGATCTGAACGGTGTCGCCGACGCCGGCCTCGTTGTTCTCGTCATGGGCATGGAACTTCTTGGTGGAGGTGATCATCTTCTTGTAGATGGGATGGGGCTTGCGCTCCTCGACGGCCACCACGATGGTCTTGTCGTTGGCATCGCTGACGACGACGCCCTGACGTACTTTACGCAGATTGCGCTCTTCAGTCATTTCTTGCACCTTCCTTAAGCTACGCGCTCAGCTCGCGAGCCCGCATCTCAGTCATGATGCGCGCGATGTCCTTCTTAACCTGCTTGACGCGGGCAGTGTTGTCCAGCTGGCTGGTGGCCATCTGGAAGCGAAGGTTGAACAGCTCCGCCTTGGCCTCCTTCAGCTTCACCTGCAGGTCTTCGGCAGAAAGTTCACGAATCTCTGCTGCTTTCATTATTGCTGCCCCTCCGTTTCACGAGTGACGATCTTGCACTTGATGGGCAGCTTGTTGATGGCCAGACGCAGAGCCTCGCGGGCGGTCTCGTCATCGACGCCGGCGATCTCGAACATGATGCGGCCGGGCTTCACGACAGCGACCCAGCCCTCGGGGTTGCCCTTACCGGAACCCATGCGGGTCTCGGCGGGCTTGGAGGTGATGGGCTTGTCGGGGAAGATCGTGATCCAGACCTTGCCGCCACGCTTCATGTGACGGGTCATGGCAATACGAGCTGCCTCGATCTGACGGTTGGTGATCCAGTGCGCCTCGAGGGCCTGGATGCCATACTCGCCGTGGTTCAGACGGGTGCCACCTTTGGCCTTGCCCTTCATGGAACCACGCTGCACCTTGCGGTGCTTAACGCGCTTAGGTACGAGCATTTACTTGTCACCCCTCTCGCGGCGATCGTTACGACGGGAACGGTTCGGACGGGACGAACCCTCGAGCGCGGGCTGGGGAGCCTTCTGGCCCGGCAGCACCTCACCGTGGTACACCCACACCTGCACGCCGATGGAGCCCATGGTGGTGGCGGCGGTGGCGAAGCCGTAGTCGATCTTCGCGCGGAGGGTGTGCAGCGGCACGCGACCCTCGCGGTACCACTCGCGGCGGCTCATCTCGGCGCCGCCCAGACGGCCGGAGCACTGGATGCGGATGCCCTTGGCGCCGGACTTCATGGCGGACTGCACGGCCTTGCGCATGGCGCGGCGGAAGGCCACGCGGCCCTCGAGCTGCTCGGCCACGGACTGGGCGATGAGCTCGGCGTCCAGCTCGGGGCGCTTCACCTCGACCACGTCGATGGAGACCGGGCCGTCGGCGACCTTCTCGAGCTTCTTGCGCAGGGCGTCGATCTCGGCGCCCTTCTTGCCGATGACCACGCCGGGGCGGGCCGTGGTGATGGTCACCTTGATCTTGTCGCCGGCGCGCTCGATGTCCACGCGAGACACGGAGGCACGGGCGAGCTGCTTGTCGAGAAACTTGCGGATGGCGATATCGTTCTCGAGCGTCTTGGCGTAATCCTTACCGGCGTACCAGCGGCTGCGCCAATCCTCGGTGATACCGAGGCGGAATCCGGTAGGGCTGACTTTCTGACCCATGGACCTTATGCCTCCTCTCGGGGTGCGACGACAATGGTGATGTGGCACGTGCGCTTGTTGATGCGCGACGCGGAGCCCTTGGCGCGGGGACGAATGCGCTTCAGGGTCGGGCCTTCGTCGACGTAGGCGGCCTTGACCACCAGGTTGTCGCCGCGAAGGTGATTGTTGTGCTCGGCGTTGGCCACGGCGGAGTTCAGCGTCTTTGCGACGGTCTCAGCGGCGGCGCGCTCGCAGAAAGCCAGGATCTCGCGGGCCTGGGGCACGGACTTGCCGCGAACCAGGTCGACCACGATGCGGGCCTTGCGGGGAGCGATGCGGACGTAACGCGATACTGCTTTAGTTTCCATGTAACTTCTCACCTATGCCCTATCGCTTCTTCTTGTCGGCCGCATGACCCTTGAAGGTACGGGTCGGCGAGAACTCGCCCAGCTTGTGACCAACCATGGACTCGGTAACGTAGACCGGCACGTGCTTGCGGCCATCGTACACGGCGATGGTGTGACCCACCATTTCCGGGAAGATGGTGCTCGCGCGGGACCACGTCTTGATGACTTCCTTTTCGCCGGCCGCGTTCATTGCCTCGATGCGGGCAAGAAGGCGCGGTTCTACGAAAGGACCCTTTTTCAAACTTCTGCTCACTATGACTCCTTACGATTCCGCTACTTCTTGCGACGACGGATGATGAGACGGCTCGAGGCCTTCTTCTTGTTGCGGGTGCGATGGCCCTTGGTCGGCACGCCCCAGGGGGTGACCGGGTGACGACCAGCGGACTTGTTCTTGCCCTCGCCGCCGCCGTGCGGATGGTCGACCGGGTTCATAACCGTACCGCGGACAGAGGGGCGAACGCCCATCCAGCGCTTGCGGCCGGCCTTGCCGATCTTGATGTTGGAGTGCTCGGCGTTGCCCACCTCGCCGATGGTGGCGCGGCAGGTGATGAGCACGCGGCGCATCTCGGAAGAGGGCATGCGCAGGATGGCGTAGTTGCCCTCCTTGCCCATGAGCTGGATGGAGGTGCCGGCGGAACGGGCGATAGCGGCGCCCTTGCCCGGCTGCAGCTCCACGTTGTGGATCAGCGTACCGACGGGGATGTTCGCCAGAGGCAGAGCGTTGCCCGGCTTGATGTCGGCTTCCGGACCGGAGACCACGATGTCGCCCACCTTCAAGCCCTTCGGGTGAATGATGTAGCGCTTCTCGCCGTCAACGTAGTGCAGCAGAGCGATACGGGCCGAGCGGTTGGGATCGTACTCGATGGTGGCAACTTTGGCGGGCACGCCGTCCTTGTTGCGCTTGAAGTCGATGATGCGGTAGCGCTGCTTGTTGCCGCCGCCCTGGTGACGGGTGGTGATGCGGCCATAGCAGTTGCGACCGGCCTTCTTCGGCTTCGGGGCCAGAAGAGACTTCTCCGGCTTGGACGTGGTGATCTCCGAGAAGTCGGAGACCGTCTGGAAACGTCGGCCGGGGCTCGTCGGCTTGTACTGTTTGATTCCCACAGTAACAACCTTTCTTGACTTCGGACTTCCGCGCTCGCCGGCCGGTAACGGCAACCAGCGGGACACGTTCGCCCCTTTCCTTTGGAGTTTCCGCTCGCGCGCCTCTCCGCACACCGGAACCTCCCCTACGGTAGTGGCGAGGCGATTGCCGACCGGCGCAGATGGAGGCTCTACGCTGCGACGCCGTCTTGCCACGCGCCCGGGTGTATCCATCGCTGGGCACACAGACGCAAAGAAGCATTATAGGGGTGGGGGGCAACCGCCTCAAGAACTTTTTCGACAAGCGGCCAACCGTCACATTTCCCGCACACTTAGGCTCGTCACGGGAATAGGCGACTTAACGACCTTTGCGGATGCCGCCTTTGCGACCGTTGGCCTTGGGCGGCTTGCCGGCGCGCTGAGCCGAAGCAGGGCCGGGACGGCTGGAAGGTGCGCCCTTGGCAGGTCCGCCCTTCGCAAACCTCCCCTTCCCCTTGCGCGGGGCACCGCCGTCCTCCACTTCCCTCTTCTTGGGGCGCTTGGGGCGGATGAGGCACTGCTTGTCCCAGCCGATGAGGTCGGTTCGCCCGGCCTTCGTTAGCGCCTCGCGCACCAAGTCGTAGTTGTCGGGGTTGCGGTACTGGATGAGCGCCCGCTGAAGGGCTTTCTCATGCGAGGTCTTGGGAACATAGATGGGCTCCATAGTCAAAGGATCGAGCCCCGTGTAGTACATGCACGTGGAAATCGTCGAGGGCGTGGGGTAGAAATCCTGCACCTGCTCGGGGTTGAAGCCCATGTCGCGCACGTACTCGGCCAGCTCGATGGCCTCGGCCAACGTGCTGCCCGGATGCGACGACATGAGATAGGGCACGACGAACTGCTTCTTGCCCGTCTCGCGATTGATTTCCTCGAAAGCGTCGCAGAACGCGTCATAGACGGCCCGAGGCGGCTTGCCCATGGCAGCAAGCACGGTGTCGGACACATGCTCGGGGGCCACGCGCAGCTGGCCGGATACGTGGTGCTCGACCAGCTCGCGCAGAAACGTGCGATCGGGATCGGGGTCGGCCATGACGTAGTCGAAGCGAATGCCGGAGCGCACGAACACCTTCTTCACGCCGGGCAGCTTCCGCAGCTTGCGCAGAAGACCCGTGTAATCGCGATGATCGGCCTTCATTGCCGGGCAGGGCTTCGTGCCCAAACAGCGGCGGTCTGTGCAGGCGCCTCGTGTGCGCTGCTTGGCGCAAGCCAGCCCGCGGAAGTTGGCCGTGGGACCTCCCACATCGTGGATGTAGCCCTTGAACTCGGGATCGGCCGTCATGACGCGGGCCTCGTCGAGCAGCGACTCGTGGGAGCGGCCCGTGACGATGCGCCCCTGGTGGAAAGTGAGCGCGCAGAAGGCGCACTCGCCGAAGCAGCCGCGGCAGGAGGTGAGCGAGAACTTCACCTCGGAAAGCGCCGGCACGCCGCCGGCCTCGTCGTAGGAAGGATGCCACGTGCGCGCATAGGGCAGGCGGTAGACGGCGTCCATCTCATTTTGGGTCAGCGGCGCAGCCGGCGGGTTCTGCACGACATACACGCCATGGGGATAGGTCTCCACCAAGCGACTGCCACACACCGGGTCGCTCGCGCGGTACTGGGTGGCGAAGCTCTCCGCGAAGGCGCGCTTGTCGCCCGAAACCTCTTCCCAACTGGGCAACATCTCGTAGTCAACCACGTGTTCCAGCGAACGGGTGCGAAACACCGTGCCATCGATGAAGGTGAGGTCGCTCACGGAAAGGCCCGCGGCGAGGGCATCGGCAATCTCGACGATAGAGCGCTCCCCCATGCCGTAGGAGATAAGATCGGCCCCGGAATCAAGCAAGATGGAGCGCTTGAGGGAATCGGACCAGTAGTCGTAATGGGCGAGCCGGCGCAAACTCGCCTCGATGCCGCCCAAAATGATGGGCGTTTCCTTGAAGGTGCGGCGAATGAGGTTCGAATAGACCACGGCCGCGTGGTTGGGGCGCGCGCCGCCCTTGCCGCCCGGCGTGTAGGCGTCGTCGTGGCGGCGCTTCTTGTTCACCGTGTAGTGGTTCACCATGGAGTCCATGTTGCCCGCCGACACGAGAAATCCCAGCCGCGGCTCGCCGAACACCGCGATGCTTTCCGGGTCGTTCCAATCGGGCTGGGCGATGAAGCCCACCTTGTAGCCGTGGGATTCCAGCACCCGCGTGATGATGGCGCTCCCGAAGGAGGGATGATCCACGTAGGCGTCGCCGGAGACGTAGACGAAGTCGAGCTGCCCCCAGCCGCGCGCATCGGCCTCGGCCCGCGTGGTGGGCAGGAACGCCGAAGCCGGCAGGGAGGGACGCGCGTTTTTCGGAGCGCTCTTTTCCGGGCGCTTGGGACTGCGATGAGATTGGGGCGCGGGCTTCTTAGACACAGAGAGTACGTCCTTCATAGAAACGGGCGGGGAAGCCCCCGCCCTGGCGTGTGGTTATGGCGCAAGGCCGATATCGGCCCGTAAGCTAGTTCTCGTCGGCCGCCTTCGCCTCGTCGGCGGGCGCCGCGGGCGCGTCAGCGGGTGCCGCGGGCGCGTCGGCTACGGTGATCTTCGCCTGGGAGGCCACGAAGCGGGCGGCCTTCAGGCGCTCGGCCGTCTCGCGCAGAGCGAAGCCGCGACCCGAGTCCTCCAGCTGCTGGCGCATCATCTTGGGATTGCCCTGGGGATTCATGCCCAGGCAGGCGTCCTCCATATCCTTGTCGGTCAGCGTCATGTGCTCGTGGCGGTACACCGCGTCCAGGCAGAAGCCCTGCACGAGCACCTCGCGGGTCTGCATCATGAGCATCATGCCGAACTGCTGCTCGCCGCCGTTTTGGGCCACGAACTGCTCCCATGTCATGCCGGCCTGCTGAAGCTCCATGCGCAGGTTCTGCATGAGCTGGTCGCGCGTGGCCTCGTAGATCTCATCGGCGATGCGGCCCTCGAAGCGGCGCGTGAGCTGGCCCACGGCCATCTGCTGCACGTAGCCCTCGTAGGCCTCGCGCTGCTGGGCCTCGAAAACGCGGCGCATATCGGCCACCAGGGCCTCCTTGCTCGCGAACATGGGCATGTTCGCCTTCACCCAGGCATCGTCGATGATCGGCACGACTTCCTGCTGGATCTCCTTCACGGTGACGGTGCAGGAGATGGGCTTGTTCACCACTTCCCCGTTCTCGGTGCCCAAGGGAGCCTCGAAGGTGAACTCCTTGGTCTGGCCCGGCTCCATGCCAACGAGCGCCTCGTCGAAGCCTTCTGGCATGTACCCGCGACCCATGAGGTAGGTGCGGTCCTCGCAGGTGAGCGCCTTGATCTCCTCGCCGTCGTCGAAGCACTTCATGGCAATGGAGCAGGCGTCTCCCGCCTCAAGCGGCTTCGCGTCGGCCACCACGTAGGTGACGGAGTTCTTGGCGATCTCCTCCAGCTGCTGGTTGATAGGGGTCTCGTCGAAGGTGAAGGGGGGCACGGTGATCTCCACCGGCTCGTAGCTGGTCAGCTCGTAGGTGGGCTTCACGGTAACGTTCAGGGTGAACGTGAACTTCTTGCCGCGCTCGAACTTCACCGTGGGCGTGGCCTTGGGCGGGAACGCCGGCACGAGGTTGCGGCGGTCGAGCGCCCGGGGCACGAGCACCTCGATGGCGTTGGGCTCGACGATCTTGTCTAAGTCGGCGATGCCCAGCTGCTCTTTCGCGAGCTCCTCGATGGACTTGCCCGGCATGGGGCGCACGCCCATGGACAGCGCGAAGGCCTCGGCGGCCTCCTTCAGCGCGTTGTTCACCTCGATGGCCGTGGCCTCGCAGTCGAGCTTGATGACGCCGTCGGCGAGCTTCTTCTCGGTTACCTTCATAGGTTCGCAACTCCTCCTTCGCAGGTGGGGCCGCCTCATGCGGCCCGTAAGGTTTGCCCGCTATAGTAGCACACGACAGCACTCCCCCGTCGCGCCGGACAGCGAAGCCCATAATTCGCTGCTACGACCCCCTCAGTCTGGAAAATGTGATTTTCTGGTCACTTTGCACAGCTTCGCTATTTGCTGCGTCCAAAAAAGTACATTCTCCAGAATTCTCCGCCCAATAAATCACATTCTCCAGATTGGGAACTTTCTGCAATGCAGACAATCGCAATACATGCTCACATGACCTGGTATTTTGCCATCACGCACCGTAAAAGGGGATCTCTCCTCGCCTTAAAGACCTGGAAAATGTGCTTTTTTGAATCTTGCCAGGTTGCTTTGTGCAAACCTTGTCCATTTCGGCACATTTTCCAGATCACACAGCCTTACTCGTTGGACTTCAGGCTCTCCACCATGTCGATGTGGGCGAGTTTGGGGCGCATGACGAGCATGACGATGACGGTGAACACCATGGTGAGCACAAACGCGATGACGAAGCTGTCCCAATGGATGGTGCGGCCGAACATGACCTGGTCCACCTCGGCCGTCACCACGACGAAGCCCTCTAGCACGATGCCGAGGGCCAGGCCCACGAGCGCTCCCAAGATGGCCAGAAGCACGATCTCGCGGAAGATGTAGGCGTTCACCTCGCGGGGCGTGAAGCCGAGCACCTTCAAGGTGGCGATCTCGCGGGCCCGCTCGGTGATGTTGATGTTCGTCAGGTTGTACAGCACGATGAACGCCAGTGCCGCCGCGGCCACCACGAGCACCACCACGACCATGTTCACCGAGCGCAGCATCTGCTTGTAGGAGTCGATGACCTCGTCGTTGAAGGCCACGGTATCCACCGCGCCGGTGGCGCGCAGGGCCTCGGAGAGGGCTTGGCGCTCCCCCTCGTCGGTAGTGGCCCGGGCGTACACCGTGAGGTTGTCCGCCTCTTCCCCGAAGGTGCGCTCGTAGGTTTCCGGCGTCATGAAGGCGTAGTCGCCGATGTAGTTCTCGATGATGCCCGCCACGGGCACGGAGTAGGTCGTCGCCGTGGCGTTGCCCAGATCGTCCTGCTCGGCGAACACGATGGCATCGCCCACGCCAAGGCCCAGTTTGGTCGCCAGCTTCTCGGTGACGACGGCGCCGGCGTCGGCGAGGGCCACCTCCTCGTGGCCCTCGCGGATGCGGAAGTGCCACAGCTCCTTAAACGCCGCCGGGTCCGACGGCGCCACGATGGTGGTCATGGCCTCGGTGCCGTCTGTGCCCTGGGCGATCATGGAGGCCTCGGTGGCGCGCACGGCCACCGGCAACGAATCCGTGTCGGTCAGAAGGGCGTCGGCGGCCGCGCGGTCGTCGTCGGCCGCGTCGTCCTTCTCGGCGATGACGACGTTGTAGTTCACCAGCTCGCCGTACTGCACGTCGATGATGTCGTTGATGGAGTTCTGCAGCCCCAGGCCCGTCAGCAGAAGGGCCGTGCAGCCGGCGATGCCGATGACTGTCATGACGAGGCGGCGCTTGTAGCGGAAGATGTTGCGGAAGGTCACCTTCCACGAGAACGACAGGTGGCGCCACAGAGGGCCGATGTGCTCCAACAGGATGCGCTTGCCGGCCTTGGGAGCCGGCGGCTGCATGAGGGCGGCCGGGGTCTCGCGCAGGGTGGCCGCGGCGGCCGCCCAGGTGGCCAAAAGCGTGATGCCGATGCCGAGTCCGGCGGCGGCAAGCGCGATGGGCCAATCGATGGGCATGGCGCCCCGGGGCACGTAGTAGACGATGGAATAGGCCTCCATGATGACCCAGGGCAGCACCTGGGAGAGCACCGCGATGCCGATGACGCTGCCCGCGCCGGCGGCCAGAGCGGCGTAGATGAGGTACTTCGAGGTGATGCGCGCCCGCGAGTAGCCGAGCGCCTTGAAGGTGCCGATGAGCATGCGCTCCTCCTCCACCATGCGGGTCATGGTGGTAAGGGCCACGAGCGCCGCCACGAGGAAGAAGATGAAGGGGAAGAACGACGCGATGGCATCGATGCGGTCGGCGTCGGAGGCGAAGCTCACCACGCCGAAGTTCTTGGTGCGGTCCATGACGAGCCAGTCCGGCGGTTCGATGTTGTCGATGTCCTTCTGGGCGTCGGCCAGCTCCTGCTCGGCTTTGTCCAGCTTCTCGTTGGCCTCGGCCGCGGCGGCGTCGTAGTCGGCCACGCCCTGCTCGTACTCGGCGCGGCCCGCTTCCAGATCGGCCTTGGCCTGCTCGTACTCGGCCTTGCCCTCCTCGAGCTGCTTTTTGCCCTCCTCCACGCTCGTCTTGGCGGCGTCGAGCTGGGCCTGGGCGGCGGCGATCTGCGCGTCGGCCGCCTCGCGCTGTTGCGCCAGCTGCGCCTTGGTCTCCTCCAGAGCCGTGGCTGCATTGCCGATGTCGGCGATCTTCTGCTCCAGGTCGGCCCGGGTCGCCTCAAGCTCGGCGCGCTGGTCGTCGGGAAGGTTCGGCGCCTGCAGGGCAGCCTCGGCCTTGGCCAGGGCGTCCCGCAGCGTCGGCAGCGCCGCGTTGGCCTCGGCGAGGTTCGCCTCGTTGGCGGCGATCTGCTGCTCGGCCTCGGCAAACTGGGCCTCAGCGTCGGCCTTGCGCTTGGAAAGCGATTCGGTGCCCTGGGTGTACTCCTTCTCGCCGTCTTTGATCTTCTTCTCGTTGGCGGCAAGGGTGGAGGCGGCCGCGTCCAGCTTGCGCTGGCCCTCGTCCAGCTCCTCCTTGGCCGAATCCAGCTTCTCGCGGGCCTCGCCCAGTTCCGCCTTCGCCTTGGCCTCTTCCTCCTCGTATTCCGCCCGCGTCTCGTCCAAATCGGCCTGGGCCTCGGCCTTCAGGCCGTCCACCCGGGCTTCTTCCCGGGCCGGGGCGATGCCCTCGATGGCGGCCACGACCCCGGCCACCTTGTCGTCGTAGGCGTCGCTGTCGGCGGGAAGCTCTGCTGCGCCCTCCACGGAGACGTAGGCCTCCGCGTAGGGCATATCCGGATCGAAGGCCTCGGGCAGCACGTACATGAACTGCTCTATGGTGCCCGAGCCGATGGTGGAGGTGCCCATGGACGTCGAGCTGACGTAGAGCGGCGAGTGCACGCGCCCCACCACGGTGAACTCGGTGGTGGCCAGAGTGTCCTCCACGTTGCCCACCGACGGGTCGACCGTGACCGTGTCGCCGAGCCCCGTCGGCCCGCTCATAACGCGGTCGTTGAAGATGACGCACTCGTCGGCGGATTCGGGCCAGCGGCCCTCCACCAGATCGAGCCGGTTGAGATAATTCGCGTCATCGGAGGAGATGGCGCCCGCGTCCGTCTTCACCGCCGTGGCCGCCGAGGGCGACAGCGAGTGCACGCGCATCACGTACTGCTCGTCGTTCAGCGTGGCGAGCACGTCGGCCGACCAGGCCGCCTCCACGCCGGAGACGCCGGGCACCGCACGCAGGGCCTCGATATCCTCGTCGGTGAGCCCCAAGGTGGAGACGACGCGGATGTCCATGAGGTCGGTGCCGTCGTAGTAGCCGTCGGCGGCCAGCTTCATGTCCGGCGCCGTCATGCGCAGCCCCGCGTAGAAGCCGCAGCCCAAGGCCACGATGGCGGCGATGGCCACAAAGCGCCCGAGCGAGTGGCGGATGGAGCGGACGATGTCTAAGTTGAACGCCTTCACGCTACCACTCCAGCACGTCGGCGGAAAGCGGCGCCTCGTTCAGCTCCACGGCGGCCACGGAGCCCTCGCGCACGTGGATGACGCGGTCGGCGATGGCGGTGAACGCGCTGTTGTGGGTGACGACGACCACCGTGCGCCCCGTGTCGCGGCAGGTGTCCTGCAGGAGCTTCAGGATGGCCTTGCCCGTCTCGTAGTCGAGCGCGCCGGTGGGCTCGTCGCACAGAAGGAGCTTGGGGTTCTTCGCCAGGGCGCGGGCGATGGCGACGCGCTGCTGCTCGCCGCCGGACAGCTGCCCGGGGAAGTTGCGCGCCCGGTCGGCCAGGCCCACGGCCGCCAGCACCTCATCGGCGTCCAAGGGGTCGCGGCAGATCTGGCTCGCCAGCTCCACGTTCTCGCGGGCCGTCAGGTTCTGCACCAAGTTGTAGAACTGGAAGACGAAGCCGATATCGTGGCGGCGGTACTGGGTGAGCTGCTTGCGGTTGAAGGAGCTGACGCGCGCGCCGTCCAGCGTGATGGTGCCGGAGGTGGCCGAGTCCATGCCGCCAAGCATGTTCAAAAGCGTCGTCTTGCCGGCGCCGGAGGGCCCCACGATGACCACGAACTCGCCCCGCTCGATAGTGAAGCTCATGTCGCGCACGGCGGCCACTTCCACCTCGCCCATCTGGTAGATCTTGCTCACGTCGGCGAATTCCACGAAGGCCATGGTTCCTCCCAACACCCGGCGCCCCGCCCGGGCGCTTTTCTCTCGATCCTTAAGATACACGATAAGGAACCAAGAGGGCACCCCCGCAAATACCCTCCACACCTACTTTTCGTCCAGAAGGTGCATCAACTCGCCATGGGAGTGAACCCCGGTCTTCGCGTAAATAGCTCGCACATGAGACCGCACCGTGGTGATGGACACCACCAACATTTCACTGATTTCCTTCGGCCTCTTTCCTGCGACTAGGTACTCGAGTATCTCCGCCTCACGGTCGGTCAAGCCAGAAGATCGGGCCAGACGGCGGCAGCACTCCGCCCGCCGGCTCGCCAACTTTCCATGGGCGTCCTCGTGAGGAAGAAGGCCCCAAACCGTTTTGGCAAACTTCTCCGAATTGGTGTGGAAAGTGACCAGGGACAGTATCACGAAGATGGCAGCACCGATGACGCTGAAAGCGGTCTCGTCGAGAACGACGCTCTCATGCACACCGAATCCCACTAAGCACCCCAGAAAGAATCCCGCTGACTTGACGAGAAACGCGCGGGCGAACACTTGCGTCGGAGAGGCTTTGATGACACGAGCAATGGTATAGCTCGCAACGGCGAGCAGAACATCGAAATAGTACAGAGCGCACGCCTGCAAAATGAGAAGCGGAAGAAACTCCGTGTCCATGGTAAGAGGACCGAGGAGAGCCGCCACCGTGACGATGGGGAAAACGTATTGATAGAAACGGCTCCAGAGACGCACCACATCAGTGCCGTCACTTTGCCGAAGCGTCGCCGAGAACAGCCCGAGGGCCGCTACCGCACCGAAGAGGAACGCCGTGACACGGCTCGAGACATCTAGGGACAGAGCTAGAGGTACCACGTGGAGGAATCCGAACACTGCCCCGTAGGCGCCTATGATGAGGAACAGGGCGAAAGAGGGCGCTCCACGATGACGACCCTGCGATTCCCCCCTGCGTCGCGGCGCTCCCATCGGAGCATAGGGCTCGCGTTCGAATTGCACTCGCAAGCAGGCACCCGCCCCCATAGCCCGAACAAAACAGGCGGCAGATCCGGCAACAAGCGCCATATGGAGTATTTCGGAAACCAAAGCCGGGGCACCGGCCTCCAAGATGCTGAACAGTCCTTGGACCGTGAGCGTGGTAAGAGCCACAAGCGCTACGACGGTCGCGAGGAACACTCGCGCGCCCACTCCGGCAGTCGCCTGACAGCTCAGCGCGAAGAAGAAGGCACCCGAAGCAGCCCCCGCCACCTGCACAATTATCATAGTCATCACATTGGAGGTCCCCACCGACCAATAGAACGCCATGACATTGGCCGTCTGCAGCGCGAAGAAAAACACCCAGAAGCGGTCGTTCAGAGCGATAGCCCTCAGTCGGTCGGGGCGCATCTGAGCCAAAGCGTAGCCCAAGATGAGTCCAACGGCGTGGGCGTTGCATGACTGGGCGCGCAGATTGATGAACGTCCCGAGCACCGTGCCGTAGTCCAGAGACCAGCTCGCCGACTCGTGCAGCAGCTGGGCCGACGAGACGAGCAGGACACAAGCGCCGAAGGCGGCCCAATAGCCCTTGGGGCGCGACGCTGACGATTTCCCGCTCTTGCGCTCTTCCACCTTTCCCAACAAAGCTTCCACAACCCTCGCCCTCCTCGTCACCAGCGCATTCGAGCCCTATCGCACAAGAGGAGACTACCACACAACCCCAGCGAAAATACGGCTCAGGCATAGGCTCTCATCAGGCTTTTCTCGATATCCTCAAAAATTGAGGAGGAGATTTTGCCATCTCCGCATTCTTTGGCGATCACGGCGAGGGCGCCCTCTCCCTAGACTTTTAAGCACCGCCTCCCGCAGCTGCGCCACCAAGCAGCCAGGCGAAGGCGGACAGAGTTGGTTCCTAACAAGGAAGGAGAAGAGGATGGACACGACAGCAAACCAGCGACGCAGGCACCTGCTCGCAGCCCTCGGCGTCATGGCGGCCGTCATCGGCCTCGCCCTGGCCCTTTGGGGCTGCGCGCCCCATGCCGAGCTCAGCAGCACAGGAGGCGCCGAAGAAGCAGCGGCGAGCGAGGAGGCAGTAGTCGGATTGTACCCCGACTTTACCGAGAAGAGCTCGGGGCTCTTCAACGACACCTATCAGACTACCGAGCTTCTGAACGCCGGCAACCGCGGATGCAACTCGTGCCACGAGGATCTGTGGGACATCATGAACACGAAGGAGGGCTACAACCACATCCTGACCCACGTGGGCTACGACAAGGCGCTCACCTACCAGGACTGCGAGCCCTGCCATCGCGGTCACACGACGCTCACCGGGCCCTACCTCGGCGACTTGCTGCATGCCGCCCATTACGGCAGCGAGCAGTTTGTCGAGGCCAACGGCAACTGCTGGAGCTGCCACGCCATGGATTCCGCCGGCTCCCAAGGCGACTACCAGTTCATGCTCTGGGACGACTTCTACGACAGCCCGGCGCTGGGCGGCTACCCCAACATCGCCAACGACGAGACCACCCGCTACTGGCTGAGCGTTCGCGGCAAGGATTCCAGCGATGCCATAGGATTCAACAATCGCATGGACACCGAGCAGAACCCCACCATATCCGTCAGCTTCGCCCAAGACGTCACCGATCATGAGGATGTCTTCATCGTGAACAACTGGGGCGAGGAAGTGACCGAGAAGAACGGCGAGCCCTTCGACTTCAACGAAGTGTGCAGCGAGGACAATACCTTGACGATCACCGGCGTGAAGAATCCGAAGACGTGGACGAAAGAAGAGCTGCTCGCCATGCCCCAGACCGAGTTCTCCATGGCCTTGGCCTGCGGCACCAACGGACGCGGCGGCTCGCTCGTGTCGAACATCCCCATGTCGGGTGTTTCCATGGAATACCTCATCGAACAGTGCGGCGGCCTTCTCGACGACAGCAACGCCGTTGTGGCCACCGCCTCCGACGGCTGGAAGTCCTTCGCAATGCCCGTAGAGGCCAGCACCTATTCCAAAGATGCTTACATCGCCCTCAAGTACTACGGCGAGGAGCTCTCCAAAGACGACGGCGCCCCCATGGTACTCATCTCCCTTGGCAATATCGGCGCATGGCAGGTCAAGCACGTCGAGCAAATCGACTTCATGCACGATGACGAGCCGTTCACGGCCGCACTCATGGGCGCATCGGACGAGCCCACCCCCAACTACGCCATCAACGGCATGTGGTTCCAGGAGCACGGCGTCGAGGCCAAAGTTGGCGAGCCGGTGAATCTCACGGGTGCCATGTACAGCTGGAACCGCATGTGGGGCAACCTGGATACGATCAAGTTCAGCTTCGACATGGGAACCTCCTGGGTCGAGTACGACGTGGACAAGGAAGTGCCCGATTTCGATCCCTACCAATGGGTCAACTTCTCCATGGACTGGACGCCCGCAAAGGCCGGTACCTACTTGGTCAAGATGGCAGCCACGGACGACCTTGGCAACGAGATGCCCTTCTCCGTGCCTCTGTTCGTCCATGTTTCCGAGTAAGAAAGGGACGGTGACGTTCATGAAATCCCAAACGATTAAGACACTCGGCGGCGTGATGAGCGCCGTGGCCCTCATCTCCGGGGGCGCCGGCGTGGCCCAGGCCGCCACGGTAGATTCGGCCGCGCCCGCGCCGGCCATGCCGGTCGTCACGGCTGCCTCGGACTCCGCGGCCCCCGAGGCCCCCGGCGCACGCACCGTGGAGGGCTCCTTCAGCTACGATCAGGACGCCGTGACCGCCAACGCCGAGATCAGCGGGGTGTTCTGCAAGGCGGCGGCCACGCTGTGCGCGTCGCTGCCCACCTACGGCTGCGAGACCGCCAAGGCCGCGGCCATCACCGTGGCGGGCCCCGGCGCCTCGTTCACGGCCACCGCGGACGAGCTGGCCGGCGAGGAGGGGGCGGCCTCCTACGTGATGGCCTGCTCCTGCGCCACCAACGTCGCCAGCGGCGGCGCCATCGCCATCGCCAACGCCGAGGTCGAGGGCGTCTCGCTGGAGACCCTTGTGCAGATGGCCTGCGCCTAGAGCGCCTCACACCAAACCTTTCCTTACCCCTCCCCTACGGGCCCCGGAAGCCTCCCCCTTCCGGGGCCCGTTTGCGCGCTGCGCGGATATTACGGCCCTATTGCGGCCCTGCAGAAAGATCGAGTCGCGTCATCGAGAGATACCCCTCGTTAGCATAGATCAACGCAGCTCGCGTCTTACAACACCTCGAAGGTGTGCACGGCGGCGATAGGGGACGCGTCGCCGTCCTCGTTCACCGAGCGAACCTTCATCTGGTAGACGCCCGGGGCCTCGGGCGTATAGGCGAAGGTCCAGGACACCCAGCGGTCGGCTGTGGTGTCGCCCAAATCGTAGCGCGTCCAGTGCTCGCCGTTATCGAGCGAGAACTCCACGGCGATGATGCGCTTGTCGAAGTCGTGGGCCCAGCCGGAAAACTCCATGGGTTCGCCAACGCGCCCCACGTACTCCGCCTTCGCCGCCACGTTGGGGCGGTTGGTGTAGTCGTGGCCGTCGTCGACGAACGGGCCGATGACCGGCGGCACTTCCTCGTTGGTGAAGCGGATCTCGCGGATGTCGCGCACGAAGTACTTGGCCGGCAGCCCCGGCACCCACAGCTGGTTGGTCGCACCCATGACGCTCATGATGTCCTCGCCGTTCACGCGGTTGGCCACGATGGCGCCGCGCTCCAGCAAAAAGTCCAGAGGGAAGCTCTGCTCCATCCCGTCGGCCCCCACGAACGTGACGGTGTTGCACTTCTCCGGGTCGCTAACGACCGCGGCCTCCTCAGCGCCTTCGGCAGCCATCGGGGCTGTCACGCCTTCCACTCGTTCCTCTTCCACATCACACCCCTTCTCTAGCTTTTGTCCTGGAGACATTCTACAAGCTTGGCCAGCTCGGCAGCCGAATGCACGCCCGTCTTCGTGTAAATGGCATGAACGTGCGAGCGCACCGTGGCCACCGACACCACCAGCACGTCGCTGATCTCCCGCGGACGCTTGTTGCGAGCGAGCAGGCGCAGCACCTCGGCTTCGCGCTCGGTCAGGCCGAACTGGGCCGCCAGGGCCGAGCAGCGCTCGTCGCGGGTGCGCTCGTAGCGGCCACGCGGATCCTCGTGGGGCAGAAGGCCCCAAACCGTCTTGGCGTACTTCTCCGAGTTCATGTTGAAGGTGACGAGCACAAGCAGGACGAACACCGCCGTGCCGATGACGGAGAAGGCCGCGGTATCCAGCACCACGTGCTCGTACACCGTGCTGCCGATGAGGTTGCCAAGCAGAAAGCCGACCGACCGAATGAGGAAGGCGCGTCCGAACACCTGGGAGGGCGCGGCGTTAATGATCCGGCTGATCACCGAGCAGGCCATGGCAAGCAACGCGTCGAAGTAGTAGAGGGCGCAGGCCTGCATGATGAGGGCCGGCAAAAACTCGCTGCTGTTGGTAAGCGGACCGAGGAGCGCCGCCACGCAGACGACGGGGAACACGAAACGATAAAAGCGGTTCCAAATGAGCGAGACGTCCACGCCGCGGCCGTGGCGCAGCGTGACGGCGAACAGGGCGAGCGCCACCACGGCGCCGACGAGGAACGACGCCACCCGCGCCACCACCCCCAAAGGCAGCGCCAAGGGGATGACGTGGAGGAAGCCGAACACCATGCCGTAGACGCCGACGATAATGAAGAGTCGCGCGCACAGCGGCACCGCGCGGTTGGGCCCGGTGGATTCGCGCGCGCCGGCGGCATCGTCGACGCTGGCCGCCGCGCCCGAACCTCCGTCCCCTTCCGCCCCTGCCGTCTTCCCGCCATCGGGTGCGGTGCGGATGGGAGCGAAGACGACGGCAGCGTAGCCTTCGCGGAAGCACGAACCGGGAACCATGGCCCGCGCCAGACAGAAAGCCGCCGCCGGCACGAGGGCCAGGTGCAACAGCTCGAAGACCACCGGGGCGACCGTGGCCTCCAGCATGCTGAAGAGTCCCTGCACCACTAATGTCGTGCAGCCGATTACCGTCACGATGGTGGTCATGAACAGCCTTGTGCCCACCGCCCAGGCCACTTGGCTTAGGGCCACGAAGAACCAGGCGCCGGCCGCCGCCCCGAAGAACTGCACCGCCACCACGGCGAAAAGGCCGCGCGGCTCTGCCAAACACCAGTAGAACGCGAGCACGTCGACGAAGACCGCGACGAAGAAAACGACCCAGAATGCGCCGTCGCCCACGAGGCGGGAGAAACGCCGGCTGCTGATCTGGGTGAAGGCGTAGCCGAAGACGAGGCCGAGCGAATGGGCGTCGCAGGAGAAGGCCCTCACGTTGACCGGCGCGCCCCACAGCGGCGCCATATCCAGCACCCAGCTGGCGGCCTCATGCAGAAGCATCGCCGCGGATGCCAGGGCTACAAGCGCCCCTACGGCCCACCAGTAGCCAGCCGGCGCCTCCCCCGGCCTCTGCCCGGAACGATTTTTCCGTGCCGTCTCCTCTTCCATGCGCATCTCTCCCTCCCCTTGCTCGCCCTCGCGTCCCGCCGCGGCCGCACGCGACGCGAGGATCGCCGTCGGCCGCTGACAATACGCACTCTGCGGTCCGTAATGCGCTAATCAGCCAACTCAATCATATCACTAGGCCTTCCTTTGAAATCAACAAGAGTTGTTGAGATAGCTCGGCAAGCTCAACAAACGTTGCTGATTTCCCGAAAGGCTCGCCTCTCTAAAGTGATGCTTGCCGGACGGGGCCCATCACGCCTCCCTGGGTGCGCCCCGTCCGACGAGTGGCTACATCTTCAACGGAAAGGAAGGAGAAGAGGATGAAAGCACAAGAGAGCAAGGGCACGTCCCGCCTGCTTGTGGCCATAGCCGTGATGGCGGCCGTGGCGGCGCTGGCGCTCGCGCTGTGGGGGTGCGCACCCCAGGCCACCACGACCATGGCGGCCACGGGCGGCGACGGGGAGACGACGGAGGAGACCGCTGCGTCGTCGATGTACCCCGACTTCACCGACAGGACCTCCGGCAACTTCAACGACACCTTCAGCACCACGGACATGCTGAACGCCGGCAACCGCGGATGCAACGCGTGCCACGAGGATTTGTGGGACGTCATGAACATGAAGGACGGCTACAACCACATCCTGACCCACGTGGGCTACGACAAGGCGCTCACCTATCAGGACTGCGAGCCGTGCCACCGCGGCCACACAGCGCTCACCGGCCCGTACCTGGGCGACCTCATTCACGCGGCCCATTACGGCAGCAAGGTCTTCCAGGAGGCCAACGGCAACTGCTGGAGCTGCCATGCCATGAACTCCGCCGGCAACCAGGGCGACTACCAGCTGGTGCTGTGGGACGACTTCTACGATGAGCCGGCGCTGGGCGGCTACCCGAACATCGACGGCAACGAAGCTGAGCAGGCCTGGGTCGACTCCCGCGGCTTCTTCGGCGGCTTCATCAATGGTATGACCCAGGATGCGGCGCCGTCCATCGATGTCACGCTGGATCAGTCCATCACCGACCACGACGACGTGTTCATCGTGAACAACTGGGGCCCCGAGGTCACCGAGAAGAACGGCGAGCCCTTCAGCTTCGACGCCGTGTGCAGCGAGGAGAACACCGTGAGCCTCACCGGCGTGAAGAACCCCCGCTCGTTCACGAAAGCCGAACTTGAGGCCATGCCCCAGACCGAGTTCACCATGGCGCTGGCCTGCGCCACCAACGGCCGCGGGGGCTCGCTCGTTTCCAACATCCCCATGTCGGGTGTGTCGGTGGCCTACCTCATCGAGCAGTGCGGAGGTTTGGCCGACGGCGTGAACGCCGTGAACGCCACGGGCTACGACGGCTGGCAGGCCTTCCCGCCCATGAATCTGGAGGCGAGCACCTACACCGAGGACGCCTACATTGCCCTGAAGTACTACGGCGAGGATCTGAGCCAGGACGACGGCGCACCCATGACGCTCGTGTCGCTGGGCAACCCCGGCGCGCGCCAGGTGAAGCACATCAAGTCCATCGATTTCACTCAGGACGAGACCTTCTTCGAAGGCCCGATGATGGCCGAGTCCGACGAGCCCTCCCCAAGCTATCCCATCAACGGCATGTGGTTCCAGGAAGACGGTGTCACCGCCAAGGTGGGCGAGCCGGTGACCCTGACCGGTGCCGTGTACAGCTGGAACCGCGTCGTGGGAGACCTGGCCAGCGTCAACTTCAGCTTCGACATGGGCAAGACCTGGCAAGACGTGAAGATCGCCGATCAGGTCACCGACTTCGATCCGTTCCAATGGGTCACCTATTCCCTGGATTGGACGCCGAGCAAGGCGGGCAAATACCAGGTGAAGCTGCAGGCCACGGACGCGAACGGCGTCCAGATGAAGAAGCCCGTCACGCTGTTCGTGAACGTCGAGGAATAGAAAGGGACGGTGACATTCCATGAAATCTCAGACTGTTAAGACCATCGGCGGCGTGATGAGCGCGGTGGCCCTCATCTCCGGAGGCGCCGGCGTGGCCCAGGCCGCTACCATCGAGCCTGCGGCAGCTGCTCCGGCATCTGTGACCACCCTGGCTGCCGCAGATGTCGCAGACACCGAGGCCCCTGCGCGCGCCGTGGAGGGAACCTTTAGCTACACGCAGGACGCCGTGTCCCCCAACGCCGAGATAAGCGGCGTTTTCTGCAAGGCGGCCGCCACGCTGTGCGCGTCGCTGCCCACTTACGGCTGCGAGGCCGTCAAGGCCGCGGCCGTCACCGTGGCGGGCCCCAACGCCTCGTTCACGGCCACCGTGGACGAGCTGGCCGGCGAGGAGGAAGCGACCTCCTACGTGATGGCCTGCTCCTGCGCTACCAACGTTGCCGGCGGCGGCGCCATCGCCAACGCCGAGGTCGAGGGCGTCTCTCTGGAAACCCTCGTTCAGATGGCCTGCGCCTAAGAAAGAGCGCGCTGTCGCCCGAAACTTGAAGGGCTCGACGCGCCCAGCGCCACCTGCCTCCCCCTCGGCCCGGAAGCCCTCGCTTCCGGGCCTTTTCCATAGGCAAAGGATGCAAACCCGTAGCACGAAGCCGCTTTTTGCCTTCCGCTTCAACGCAGATCGACATTTTCCCGCCTCTGGCTATTGTGTTACCTAGGCATAACTTTAAGCTTATCAAGAAAATGCCTGGTCACAGCTTCGCAAGAAAGCCTAGTCCTCAATACGCCCGTAGCCAGAGACGGAAAAATGTCGGAGACGACCGAGCGACAGGGCAAAAACCCGCCTCGGGCTACGGCTCGCAGCAAAAAGGCCGGCCCCTTTGCGGGAGCCGGCCTTGGTTTCTCGGGCTTTCGGCCCTTGGCGCGATGAGCGCTTGAAGCTAGGAAGCGAAGATCTCGATGGTCTCGCCCTCGGCCAGGGTGACCATGGCCTTCTTCCAGGTGCGGGTGCGACCCTCCTGGTAGCGAACGCGCTTCGGCTTCGACTTCACGTTCAGGGTGTTCACCTTGACCACCTTCACGTTGAAGATAGCCTCGATAGCCTGGCGAATCTCAACCTTGTTGGCGTCCTTGGCCACCTCGAAGGTGTAGACGTTGTTCTCCATAGCGTCGTAGCTGTGCTCCGTGATGACGGGGCGGATGATGACGTCGCGGGGATCCTTCTCCATTATGCAAGCACCTCCTCAATGCGGGCCAGGCACGGCTCGGCGATAACGAGGGCCTTGTTGTCGACCAGCTCGTAGGTGTTGATATCGCCCACCGGCAGAATGTTCACCTCGGGGATGTTGCGGAAAGACAGGAAAGCCTCGATGTCCTCGTTGCCGATGACCACGCAGATGCGCTTGCCCTCGAGACCCAGCGCCTTGATGAGCGCCACGGCGTCCTTGGTGCAGGGCTTCTCGAAGTCCATGTCCTTCACAATGAACAGCTCGCCGTCGGCCAGCTTGGCGGAGAGAGCCGAGCGCATAGCCAGCTTGATCTCCTTCTTGTTGACCTTCTGGTCGTAGCTGCGGGTGTGGGGGCCGAACACGGTACCGCCGCCGACCCACTGGGGAGCGCGAATGGTACCCTGACGGGCACGGCCGGTGCCCTTCTGACGCCACGGCTTCTTGCCGCCGCCGCGAACCATGCCGCGGGTGCGCGTGTTGGCGGTGCCCTGGCGCCAGGATGCCTGCTGCGCCTTCACGGTGCGATGCATCACAGGCACGTTCGGCTCGATGGCGAACACGGCGTCGGAAAGCTCGACCGTGCCGGCGGCAGCGCCCTTCACGTCCTTAATCTCAATAGTTGCCATAGTTGCTGTAACTCCTTGTTACCGATCGTTCCAATTAAGCCATGCGGACGCGGACGATGCCGTTCTTGCCGCCGGGCACCGCACCCTTGACCAGGATGAGGTTCTGCTCCTCGTCGATGCGAACAACCTCGAGGTTCTTCACGGTGACGGTGTCGCAGCCCATGTGGCCAGGCAGGCGCAGGCCCTTGAACACGCGGGACGGCGTGGCGCACTGGCCCACGGAACCGGGGGCGCGATGGAAGTGCGCGCCGTGGCCGCCCGGGCCGCCGGCGAAGCCGTAGCGCTTCATGACGCCGGCGAAGCCCTTGCCCTTGGACGTGCCGGTCACGTCGACCTTCTTCACGTCGGCGAAGGCCGCGACGGTCTGCTCGTCGCCCACCTTGTACTCGCCGGCGTTCTCGACGCGAACCTCGCGCAGGTAGCGCTTCGGCTCGGCGCCCTGGGCGTCGAAGTGGCCCTGCATGGGCTTGTTCACGCGACGGGGCTTGATGTAGCCGAAGCCCATCTGCACGGCCTCGTAGCCGTCGGTATCCACGGTCTTCACCTGGCACACGGTGTTCGGCTCGGCCTGGATAACGGTGACCGGGACGATGCGGTCCTGGTCGTCGAAGATCTGGGTCATGCCGATCTTCTTGCCATAGATAGCGTTAATCATGTCCCAAACCTCCTTTACAGCTTGATCTCGATGTCAACGCCAGCGGGGAGATCGAGACGCATCAGGGAGTCAACCGTGTTGGGGGTCGGCTCGAGGATGTCGATCAGGCGCTTGTGGGTGCGCATCTCGAACTGCTCGCGGGAGTCCTTGTTCACATGGGGCCCACGGATGACGCAGTACAGGTTGCGCTCCGTCGGCAGCGGAATAGGACCGGAAACCTTGGCACCCGTCTTCTGAGCGGTATCGACGATGAGGCGCGTGGACTGATCCACGATCTCATGATCGTATCCCTTGAGACGGATGCGAATCTTCTGACTTGCCACTTACATTACCTCCAAATAGAAGTTTCTCTGAGGGCGCCTTAGGCGTTGCCGCCGGCCTTGCTGATGATCTCGTCCTGCACGGACTTGGGCACGGGCTCGTAGGAGTCCATCTGCATGGTGTACACGGCGCGGCCCTGCGTACCGGAACGCAGGTCGGTCGCGTAGCCGAACATGTTGCCCAGCGGAACCTTCGCCTCGATGACGACGGCGTTTCCACGCTGCTCCTGGCCCTGAATAAGACCACGACGGCTGGGAATGTCACCCATGACGAAGCCGGTGTACTCCTCGGGCGTCTCAACCTCGACAGCCATGACGGGCTCCAGGATGACCGGGTTGGATTTGCGCAGGGCGTCCTTGATGGCCATGGAACCGGCCACCTTGAAGGCGGCCTCGGAGGAGTCCACGTCGTGGTAGGAACCGTCGATCAGCTCGACCTTCACGTCCTCGACCGGGTAGCCAGCCAGAACGCCGGAGTTCAGCGCCTCCTGGATGCCCTTGTCGATGGAGGGGATGTACTCCTTGGGCACCACGCCGCCGACGATCTTGTTGACGAACTCGTAGCCCTTGCCAGCCTCCTGCGGGTACATGTTGATGACCGCGTGTCCGTACTGGCCGCGGCCGCCGGACTGGCGAACGAACTTGCCCTCGGCGTTCATGACCTCGTGGCCCGGACGCTCGCGATAGGCTACCTGCGGCTTGCCCACGTTCGCCTCGACCTTGAACTCACGCAGCAGGCGATCGACGATGATCTCGAGGTGCAGCTCGCCCATGCCGGCGATGATGGTCTGACCAGTCTCATGGTTGGTGGACACGCGGAAAGTCGGGTCCTCCTCGGCGAGCTTCTGCAGGGCGATGGCCATCTTGTCCTGCTCGGCCTTGGTCTTGGGCTCCACGGCGATGTCGATAACCGGATCGGCGAACTCCATGGACTCCAGGATGACGGGAGCGTCCTCGGCGCACAGGGAGTCACCGGTGGAGGTGTCTTTCAGACCCACAACAGCAACGATGTCGCCAGCGGACACGGCGTCGATGTCGACGCGCTGGTTGGAGTGCATCTGCAGCAGACGGCCGATGCGCTCTTTCTTGCCCTTCGTGGCGTTCAGCACGTAGCTGCCGGCGTCCAGATGGCCGGAGTACACACGCAGGTAGGTGAGCTTGCCCACATAGGGGTCGGTCATGATCTTGAAGGCCAACGAAGCGAACGGAGCCTTCGGATCGGCCGGACGCTCCTCTTCCTCGCCGGTGTCGGGGTTGGTACCCTTGATCGGCGGGATGTCCACCGGGGAGGGCATGTAGTCGACCACGGCGTCCAGCAGCTCCTGCACACCCTTGTTCTTGTAGGCGGAGCCCACGAACACGGGGTTGATCTGGCAGGCGATAACACCCTTGCGGATGGCGGCCTTCAGCTCGTCGACGGAGATCTCCTCCTCCATGAGGACCTTCTCCATCAGCTCGTCGTCGCAGTCGGCGGCGGCCTCAAGCAGCTCCTGGTGGTACAGCTCGGCATCTTCCTTGAACTCGGCCGGGATCTCGGCCATGGGCTCGGGGTAAGTCATACCCTTGTCGTCGGCCTTGAAGTCCCAGGCAGTCATGGTCACGAGGTCCACGATGCCCCAGAAGTTATCCTCGGCACCCATGGGAATCTGGGCGGCCACGGCCTTCGCATCCAGACGGTCGCGCATGGTCTGGATGGCATGGAAGAAGTCGGCACCCACGCGGTCGTACTTGTTGATGAAGGCGATGCGGGGCACGCCGTAGCGCTCGGCCTGGCGCCACACCGTCTCGGACTGCGGCTGCACGCCGGCAACGGCGTCGAACACGGCGACGGTGCCGTCGAGCACGCGCAGGGAGCGCTCCACCTCGGCCGTGAAGTCCACGTGGCCGGGGGTGTCGATGATCTGGAAGCGGTATTCCTTGCCGTCGGACGCGCCGCCGGGGTACTTCCAAAAGCAGGTGGTGGCTGCAGCGGTGATAGTCACGCCGCGCTCCTGCTCCTGGACCATCCAGTCCATGGTGGCAGCGCCGTCGTGCACCTCGCCGATCTTATGAGTTTTGCCCGTGTAGTAGAGGATGCGCTCGGTCGTGGTGGTCTTGCCTGCATCGATGTGGGCCATGATGCCGATGTTGCGCGTATCCCTCAGATCGATTTTAGCCATGTATCTTCACCAGCCCTAGAAGCGGTAGTGCGAGAACGCACGGTTCGCCTCGGCCATCTTGTACATGTCCTCGCGCTTCTTCACAGCGGCGCCGGTATTGTTGGAGGCGTCGATGATCTCGTTGGCGAGACGCTCGCGCATGGTGTGCTCCTTGCGCTTGCGGGAGAAGTCGACGATCCAGCGGATCGCCAGCGTGGTGGCGCGACGGGAGTTGACCTCCATCGGCACCTGGTAAGTGGCGCCGCCCACGCGCTTCGGCTTGCACTCGAGGGTGGGGCGGACGTTGTCCATGGCCTTCTTGAACACGGTCAGCGGATCCTCGCCGGTCTTCTCCTGGACCAGGTCGAAGGCGCCGTAGACGATGTTCTCGGCGATAGACTTCTTGCCGTCAAGCAGAACCTTGTTGATGAGCTGCGTGACGAGACGGTTGTTGAACTTTGCGTCCGGCTGCGTTTCGCGACGGACTGCTGCTGCACGACGCGGCATGTAGTTACTCCTTTTGCTTCTGCGCGCTTCGGGATGCTTTGCCGGCATCCATTAGGTCGGCGGGTTTCTAGCCCGACTTCTCCGACCCGCGCGACTTAACGAACGTTATTTCGGGCGCTTAGCGCCATAGCGGCTGCGAGCCTGCTTGCGGTTGTCCACCGCAGCGCAGTCGAGCGCCGCGCGGATGACCTTGTAACGGACACCGGGAAGGTCCTTTACACGGCCGCCGCGGATGAGCACCATGGAGTGCTCCTGGAGGTTGTGGCCCTCGCCGGGGATGTAGGCCGTGACCTCCATACCGTTGACGAGACGCACACGGCAGACCTTGCGAAGAGCGGAGTTCGGCTTCTTGGGGGTCGTGGTGTACACGCGGGTGCACACGCCGCGCTTCTGCGGGTTGCCCTTGAGCGCCGGGGTCTTCGACTTGTCGACCGTCTTCTTGCGGCCCTTGCGGACCAGCTGGTTAATTGTAGGCAAGACTCTTTTCCTTTCCTTTTTCCACGGGCTTGCACTGCACAAAACAAGCGCCTCTGTGAGGCGCGAGGGGGTATATTACGAGGGTTTCCGCTGTGTGTCAAACGCCACGCACCCGGGCGTATCCATCCCCTCCGGCGAGCGGCACAATTTGTCCATAATCGCAGGAAATGCAGGCAAGGAAGCCCCACGCACTTCCGACCGACAAGGACTGGCACGCTTTCTCGTAGAGGCCGACGAGGACTGACGCGCTTTTCCCGTAGGGGCCGACCTTGGTCGGCCCTCCCGACCGATGAAGGCCAGCGCCCCCGGTCATCTAAACCGACTTCAATCGTCATCTATCCCATCATCTCCGAAGCCGGAGACGAGATCGATGAGCTCGGCCTTGGAATGGACATCGAGCTTCTGATAAATGTGCCGACGATGAGTAATGGCGGTTCCCTCGGCAATGAAAAGCACCTCCTGAACGCGACCCAGCCCATGCCCGCGCGCCAGAATGCCCAGAACCTCTGCCTCTCGCTCAGTCAGCGCGTAGACCTCAGCCACGGCCGCGACCCGCTCATCGAAAGGCGTACCGCCGTCAGCAGACTCCGCCTCTTTGCCCCCTGCGGCAGTTACGGCCCTCTTGTAGGCCCGCGCCAAACTTCCGCGCGTCAACACCACATCCGACGCGATAACAGCAAGCACCATGGCCGCGATAGCCGTCACGCTCACGTGGCCCTGGAGATCGAGGCTCTCCATCATAAGCGCCAAACTCGACCCCAAAGCCGCGCCCAGAGCAAGCGCGCCCAGAGCCACACCCCACACGATAGCAAAAGGTACGCGAATCTGCCCGGCCGCCTCCGCCGCGATTCCCACCACCAAGGAAAGGTACACCCACAGAGCCACCGCCGAGGCCCCCATGGCAAAGCGCAGGGAGAACTCGCTTCCGGCATCGAAGGGGTAAAAAGCCACAAGTATCGGTATGGCCGCAAAGCGCAGAAGGAGCAGCCAGCTGAATCCCTGTTTGAGCAGCGCCTTTGCCACAACCTCGACCACGAGGGAGATAACGACGCCCGAAAGGCTCAAAAACCACGTCCACGACAGGGCGTGACCGTGACGCGCAATGAGAAACTGCGTGATCATCAGGGCGAAGACAAGGCCGAACAGGCCATAGGACGCGATAATGCGAACAAAAGCCCCCTGCAGATGCGTCACTGGCGAAGAGGTTTTAGCAGCAGCCTCACCGCGAGACGCCGACACCATGAACAAGGCGCTGGACACCGCCGAGAACACGGCGACCACTGCAAGCAGCAACCAGTGGATGCCTATGGACTGAGCGAAGGCCGCCAGCAGGCAGGCAGCGAGTACGACGAGAAACGAAACCCGGGAGCGCGCCGGAGCATCCAGCCGTCCAAAGCGTTCGCTCCATACCATGGTGAGCAAACCGCCGCCCAAGCCGAGCAGCGCGCCGGACACGACGCGTAGAACCGCAACTGCCACAGAGGCGCCCCGTTCGGGAACGAGCAGAAGCGCTGCGCCGGCGATGGCAGCCAACGCGCCCGCAAACGCCCCGAAGACGCCTCGAGACCATTCGTCCCTCCAACGCGCGAAAGACGCTGCGCACGCCGTCGTCCCCAAAACAACAAGATAAGAAAAGAGAAGGGGGTTCAGCCCCGACAGCGCCAGATCGCCCCCGCGATACATATCGGCTACCACGCCGACAATGGGAAGCCACGTTTGGGCGCCAATATACCCGAGAACCACCAAAAGCCCGCTCTTCTCGGAAGCCCCTCCTAGCCCCTGAGACGGTAGCGCGCCATCGTCCTTCGTAATTCCTACCATCGCCGACCCTCCCGTATCGATGTGCGGTCAAGGGCAGTATAGCAAGGGCAAGGCCGAGAACCACCCACAATCTGTCCTTCGTCATCCCTTATCCCACCTGGTCTTTCATCCTTTTCAGATGATGGCTTGGCAGCAAAATAATCTGTCTCCTCCCGCGAAGCATCGGCTTTGGATGATGGCATTTCGGCGACGAGGACGCACAATGCCGCCCATCGAATTCAATCCGGCGGGACGACGAGAGAGCCGCCGGAGCCACTTGGAAGGAGAGAAGCATGGCTCACGTATCCCTGCGCAAGATCGTTCTTGCCTCCGCTGTCGCGGGTGTCATCGCACTTATGTCCCTGGGCACTGTCGGCTGCGCCCCGAAAACGGCAGATCTCAGCGAAACGGGCAGCGGCTCACAGGCTGAAGCCGACGAGAACGCCGCAATGACAGGGGACTTCGCGTTCTCCGCAGATACCGACTGCACCACCTGCCACAGCACCGAGGGCGACTCGCTCGGCGACGCGACGATGCCCGCATCTAACCATGCGACGCAGGAGTGCACCACCTGCCATAGCGACATCGACAGCCTGGCGACCGCCCACGATGGCGTGCAGTTCGGCGACAAGACGCCCAAACGGCTGAAAAAGACCACCATCGATACCACCGCCTGCTTCAGCAGCGGCTGCCACGGCAGCCAGGAGGATCTGGCCGCCAAGACCGAATCCTGCGCCGTTCTCACCGACACCAACGGCACCGTGGTAAACCCCCACGCCCTGCCCGAGAACGAGGATCACGCGACCATCGACTGCGGCAGCTGCCACAGCATGCACTCCGACGACGCTGTCGAGGACACCGCAAAGAAGGCCTGCAAGGGCTGCCACCACATGGACGTCTACGAGTGCAACACCTGCCACGAGTAGCCTTTGCAACCATTTATTTACCCCGGTTCCGCCTGGACCCCGTCAATCCCTCCCTCAGCGGGGTCCAGGTGCGGCCAATCCCAACTTTGGCATCGTCCGCATCCAAGCGGATGGCATAGCAAACCTACCAAAAAGGAGGAAAACATGGAGGAAGTATCTCGCCGTTCGTTTCTGAAGGGCTCCGCCCTGGCTGCCGCCGGGGTTGCCGGCGCCACCGCCCTGGCCGGGTGCGCCGGCAATGACGCTGCGCTCTCTGACACCGGCAGCACCCCCGAGTGGATGCCCGAGACCTGGGACTACGAGACCGACGTGCTCGTAATCGGCTACGGCGGAGCGGGCCTGTGGGCCGGCATCACCGCCTACGACGAGGGTGCCCAGGTGCTCTACCTTGAGAAATCACCGTTCCGCGGCGGCGGATCCTCGTCAATCAACATGGGCCAGTGGACCGCCCCCCACGACGCCGACGCAGCCGCCCAGTTCGCTTTCGAGGCGTTCCACGGCCAGACCCCCATGGAAGTCTGCCAGGCATGGGCCGACGAGGCCGTGCAGAACCCCGACTACGCCGACGAGTACGGTCTCGAGTACTCTCTCGGTGACAGCCCCCGCGCCGAGTACGACATCTTCACCGGCTACGAAGAGATGTATGTGGGCCAGGGCGACGGCTACGGCGCCGGTTTCTTCGAGGCCATGGACCAGCATCGTCAAGACCGCGGCATCGAGGTGCTGTTCGAGTGCCATGACGAGGAGCTCATCCAGAACCCCGTCACCAAGGAAATCATCGGCTGCTACACCCTCATGGGCGACGACGCCAAGCCCAAGGCCGTGAAGGCCTCCAAGGGCGTCATTCTGTGCACCGGCGGCTTCGAATTCAACGAGGAGCTGCAGGCCAAGTACCTGAAGTGCTATCCCATGCGCGGCTTCTACGGTTGGAAGTACAACACCGGCGACGGCATCACCATGGCCCAGAAGGTAGGTGCCGACCTGTGGCACATGCAGCAGGTCTGCGGCGGCGATGACGCCTGGTTCGACGACCCGGAGATCGTGCCCGGCGGAGTGTCCGTGGGCAGCCCTACCCCCAACTACATCAAGGTCTCGCGCCTGGGCGACCGCTGGGGCAACGAGGAGGTCTTCAGCCCCCATGGCGGCTGGAAGCCCTACGCTAACTTCGATGAGGAAATCTGCGACTTCGACCGCATTCCTTCCTGGTACATCTTCGACCAGACCTCCTTCGACGGCGGCTCTTGGGGCGGCATGGTCGGCGGCGCCGCCACCGAGAACGGCGGCATGGGCATCGGCTACATGACCGAGGGTCTCGATCCCGAACTCGGTGGCTGGGCCGGATGGTCTGCCGACAACAAATGGGAGCTCGAGCGTGGCTGGATTACCACCGGCGCCACCCTGGACGAGCTGGCCGCCAACATCGCCGCCAGCAAATGGGACGACAAGATGGACGCTGAGAAGCTGAAGGCCTCCGTTGCCCGCTGGAACGAGCTGTGCGACAAGGGCGCTGACGAGGACTTCGGCCGCCAGCAGCTGGCAAAGGTCGAGACCGGTCCGTTCTACGCCATTCCGCTGTACCCGGGCATCTGCAATACCATCGGCGGTGCTCGCCGCAACGAGAACGCCAACATCGTCGATCCGAGCGGCAACCCGATTCCGCGCCTGTACTCCGCCGGCTCGTTCGGCAACATGAATGGCCACACTTACGCCATCACCGGCGGCAATGGCTCCGAGAACTGGTGCGTCGGCCGTATCGCCGGCCGCAATGCCGCCGCCCTCGAACCCTGGGATGCCGTAACCGAGGCCTAGGCCCGGCCTGGCGCCGATGAGCACAAGCGGGCCCGCTCTTGAAAAGCGGGCCCTTTTTCTAAACGAGAGAGGAGGGAGGAGCTCTGTGGCTCAACTCGAGTTTTCCGTTCCTTATAACGGAGACGCCGCCACGCTGCGACAGCTGATCGCGCTTCAAAGACGCGACGGCAACGTTATTCGGGAGATCTACCTGAATGCGCCGCAAGCCATCACCGGTTCGGGCCGCGTTGGAAACGTGACGACCCTCGACGAGTTCGTCGGAGTGGTCAGCATCATTCGCGAAGCGGGCATCCGCGTCGACGTCACAATGAATTCCACGTGCGATGGCGGGGATTGGTACGCCGAGGAGACCCTCAATCGCCAAATCGGATTCATTCGCGACATGCACGAGCAACACGGCATTGAGGCAGTGACACTGGCCAATCCCTTCCTCATCGAACAAGCGCGCCAAACCTGTCCGAACCTTGAAATCAGCGCCTCAGTCCTCGCCGACATCGATTGCTTTTCCCGCGCCGAAGCCTTCGCGCTAGCAGGCGCCACCACTATGACCGTGGACACGAGCATCAACCGCGACCTGAAGCTCTTGCGGCAAATCCGCGAGAAACTTGGCGTAGAGCTCAAGCTCATGGTAAACGAGGGGTGCTTGAACAAATGCCCCTACCGCAAGTTCCACATGAACTTGATCTCCCACAAATCCCACGAAGAGCGCGACGAGGGCAACGCCTTCTCTTTCGCTTGCGGCGACATCATCGGCCGCGATGCCGGGCAGATTTTCAAATCGAACTGGATCAGGCCCGAAGATATGCGCCGCTACGAGGGCATCACAAGCTTCTTCAAAATTGTCGGCCGCGATATGATGCCGAGCAAAGTGCTTCGCTGCACCGAAGCCTACTTGGACGAGTCCTACGACGGCAATCTCTTCGATCTGCTGTGCAGCTCCATCGGCTATTACGGCATCGAATTCCGCGCGCACATCGACAACAAGGCACTTGGCAGGACGAATTTCTTCAAACGCACCTCCACTTGCAACAGACAATGCCAGCGCTGCGCCTATTGTGCCGAATTGGCCGACGAGCTTCTGGGCTATGGCTGGATCACTCGCGAGATGCTCGAGGATATGGGGCAGACGTCGATGATCGCCGCCATCGAAGCGCAATTCGGAGGCAGCTACCCTGTTTGCCGCTCCTTTTCAAAGACGCCCCTTGAAAACCCATTCCAATCTCTGTAAACGCGAGGAGGAACCCTATGTCTACCCAAGTCAGAACCTGGACCGAGTATTGCGGCGCCGAGGGCGAGCCCTCGCGCTGGGATCTGTCCATCAACGACCGCCCCGTGCCGGGCGGCTATATCGAGAAAACCGCCGAAGGGTTCGAGATCCATTATCCACACCTTCCCCTCAAAAAGCTCACCACCCTAGAGGAGGCGAAGCGCAGCCTGGAGCTGGCCCCACCGATTTCAACAGCTGGCCTGAAAGTGGGAAGGATAGCCGACGAGGACAGCGACCTCATCTCGTCTGCCGAAGCTGGCGAGATACTCGGCGTGAGTCGCTTCCGCGTGAATGCCATGGTGGCCTCGGGCGTGCTGCCCGGCCGCCGCGACAACGGCAAGATTCTCGTCGATCGCGCCGCTGCGGAGCAGAAGGCCGCCCAAGGCCTCTCCGAGGGACCTCAAGGGAAGTTCGCCAACCTTTTCCTGTTCTACGCGCCAGCAGGCGAACTCACGCAATATGTGGCTGAACTCGAAGCCGACGACGCCGACTCCATCGAACGCGCCCGCGCCTTCGCCCAAGAAGTCATGGAGGACGAGAGCGAAGACGCCGTAGAAGTGCGCGACTACCTGCGCATGCGCAACTTCTTGCGTCGCCACGAAAACGAATTTGAGTTTGCTCGCAGCGTCTTTGGCGATCTCGTCGAAGAGCGAGCCCGACGCGTATCCCTACGCATACCGGAAACTGAAGCATAGCCTTTCACGCGATCTTGTCTTAGACGATACCAAACCTCGGATTTTGGCAGTCCACGGGGGTACCAAACCTTCAGTTTCGCCCGAAGTGCTGAACTGGGAAAACTTCCTATAATACCTGGTAGATGGCCTGTCGCACTTCAGCCAAGACGGGCGGTTTGGTTCCCTGCGCCTGGCAAAACAGGCGGTCTGGTACCCGCATCTGCCAAAATCCGAGCCTTGTCCCCGCAGGTGCCGGGACAAGGCTCTCCCTGCCGGAAAAGGCCGTGCAAGGAGGGGCGATCAAGGTCGCCCCTCCCCCCCCCACGGGATCGCTCCTGAAGCTACCCCGCGTACTCGGCGATGATGGCCTCGACGTAGCGGGCCATGTTCTGGAGGTCGGCTACCTCTATATACTCGTCGACGGAATGGAAGTTGGTCATGCCGATGCCGAGGGTGATGGCGTCGGCGCCCTTCGTGCCGAGGATGTTCGCGTCGGCCCCGCCGCCGGAGGTGGCGTGGCGGGACTCAAGGCCGCAAGTGGCCGCAGCGGCCTCCAAATGCGCGACGATGGCGTCGCCGGGCTCGTGCACGACAGCCGGGTAGTCCAGCTCCCAGGCCACTTCCACCTGGCCGCCGAAGCGAGCGGCGGCTTCTTCCAAGGCGCGGGTCATGGCGTCGCGCTGGGCGAGCACGCGATCCTCGTACAGCGAACGGCACTCCCCCATGAGCGTCACGACGGCGGGCACGATGTTCACGGCCACGCCGCCCTCGATGCGGCCGACGTTGGCCGTGGTGCACTCGTCGATGCGCCCAAGCGGCATGGCGGCCACGGCGGCTGCGGCGATCTGAATGGCGGAGACGCCCTCCTCCGGTTCCACGCCGGCATGGGCGGCACGGCCCTCGATGCGAGCGCGCAGCGTCCAGTGGTAGGGCGCGCCCATGATGATGGTGCCCGGCGCCCCGTCCGCATCGAGCACGAACAGCGGGAAACGTCCGTCGCGCTCGGCTTCCGGGGTAGCCGCCGGCAGATTCTCCGGCCACGCGAGCGCATCGTCGGCCAGGGCACCGGCCCCTAGCAGGCTCTGCTCCTCACAGGTGGTGAGCAGCACCGTGATGTCGGGCCGGGGCGTGCCGGATTCCAGCACCGAGCGCAGCCCCTCGAAAATGGCGGCGATGCCGGCCTTGTCATCGGCCGAGAGGATCGTCTCCCCCGCCGAGTAGACGACCTCGGCCATGCGGCAGGTAATGTCGTCGCAGATATGGCGCTGCTCGATGACCGCCTCGATGCCCGCGCAGGGCTTCACCGTGTCCAGATGCGCCGAGAACCCGATGCGCCCCGGCACCGTGCCGGGCAAATGCGCGATGAGGTTGCCCGTATCCGACCCCGTTTCCGCCGCAGAAGCGTCGAAGGTGACCGTGAATCCCATCTCCGCCAGTTTTTCTGCACAATAAGCTGCCATGGGAGCCTCGTGCCATGACGGGCTCTCGATGGCCACCATTTCCAAAAACGATTCAAGCACGCGATCGGGGTTCATAAGGGTCCTTCTTTCAAAATTCCTAAATTTTTTGTCGCAGGGATGCGCCCAAGGAAAACAGCGAGGGTCCGACAGGTGCCTGGATTTGCCCCGCCTTTTGCCCAAGCGGCCTTCGTGCCGCGCCGTGGCAAAAACAAGGGGCAAGGCCAGGTGCCTGTCGGACCCGCAGCGTCGCGTAATAATTCCTCAAGGAATTATTACGAGGCAAGAATGGGGGCCGCCACCTGCTTCTTGCGGGACAGCACGCCGGGCATCCAGTTACCGCCCTCGCAGCACTCGATCTCGAAGACGCGGTTCACACGGGCCGGATCGCCCTCCACGATGAACTGCGAGCCCTCGGCCAGAATGTCAGTGACGAGCAGCAGGGCGAACTCGTAGCCGTTGTCTTCCACGAGCTTCTTCATGTGATCGCGAATCTCCGCCTCGCGGGCCATCACGGTCGGGAGGTCTACCGTCTCGCGCTGGGCGATGAGCACCGTTACGTCGTCGTTGACCTTGAACTCCTTGGAATCGGCCTCGACCAACTTGGCGATGGGCATTTTGTCCTCGCCGCCGCGGGTGCGGAAGATGTCCATGCCGTACTCCACCGCATCGATGCCGAGCTTGTCGGCGAGGAAGTTCACCTGGTCGACGTCCACCTGGGTGCAGGTGGGAGACTTCATGATGACCGTGTCGGTGAGGATGGCCGACAGGAGAACGCGGGCGATGGAATCGGGCAGCTCGATGCCGGTCTGGCGGAACTGAAGCGTGACGATGGTGGCCGTGGAGCCGATGGGGAGGTTCAAAAAGAGGATGGGGTTGGCCGTGGAAACATCGGCGATGCGATGGTGGTCGATGATCTCGACGACATCGGCGTTCTCGATACCCGGGGCCGCCTGGCCGATCTCGTTGTGATCCACGAGGATGACCTTCTGCTTGACTTCCTCGCCATCGCGCTCGACAGGGTTCACGTTTTCGATGAGCACCGGCTCGGCGATGTCGTTCTGCTCCAGAATCCAGGCGCTTTCCACCGGCAGCGGCCCCAGACGGGCGGGCACGTACTCGACGGCGTCGGCCTCGCCGTCGCGGGCGGCCAGCGCATTCTTCAGATGCGCGTAGCCCACGGCTGCGGCGATGGAGTCGTTGTCGGGGTTGCGATGGCCCACGACGAGGATTTTGGAAGACATGAAGGTTCCCCTTTCTCACCAACTTACGGTTTTGAGGCAGTATAGCGCCTCTGCGCCCGTTAGGCGATGGGCTATGATAGGCTTCTTCGATGAAATGAAGCCCTGAACTGCTCTGCGGATGGGAAACGCGAAAGGAGCTCTTGTGAAAACCTATGGTCTGAGGGACATTATCGGCCCCATCATGGTGGGACCGTCCAGCTCGCATACGGCGGGGGCTTTGGCCCTCGCCTCCATGGCGCGGAAGCTCTTCGGCGAGCAGCCCGAACGCGCCGTCTTCACCCTGTACGGCTCCTTCGCCGCCACCGGATCCGGCCACGGCACCGACAAGGCGCTGGTGGCCGGCATCCTGGGGCTCGCGACCGACGACCCGCGCGTGGCCGACGCCTTCGCCCTGGCGAAGGCAGCCGGCGTGCAGGTGGACATCGTCTGGGACACGACCACCGAGGTGGCGCACCCCAACACCGTGGACATCCGCTGCGAGAGCCGCGAGGGGCGCACCCTGGAGATGCGGGGCGTCTCCATCGGGGGCGGCGCGGCGGTCATTCGGCGTATCAACGGCATCGACGTGGACATCACCGGGGAACGCACGAGCGTGGTCGTGCACCAGCGCGACGAGCGCGGGGTGCTCGCCCACATCGCCGGCGTGCTGGCCGGCTGCGGCATCAACATCGCCAACGCGAACCTGCACCGCACGGCCAAGCGCGGCGACGCCTACACCGTCCTTGAGACCGATAGCGCCGTGGATGCGAGCGTGCGCGAGCTTCTGATGGACCACCCGGACATCATCAACGCGCGCGTCGTACCCGCCACCTGCGCCGGCGACGGCGAGGAGGTGCCCATGCCCGAGGATGCCGAGGAGCGGTTCGCCCGCTGGGACTACGCATCCGGCGAGGAGCTTCTGGCGCTGTGCGAGCGCGAGCACGTCACCATCGCCCAAGCCTTCCGCGCCCGCGAGGAGGCGCTGTGCGCCAAGCAGGGCACCGAGGCCGGCATCGACGCCTATCTCGATCGCGTTCTGGAAGTGATGGGCAACGCCGCCACCGAGCCCTTGGGCAACCCACAGCCCTCCGTGGGCGGCCTCATCGGCGGCGAGGCGGCGAAACTGCGGGCGGCCTTGGAAGATGCCGATCCCCGGCACCGCTTGGTAGATCCCCTGGCGGCCCGGGCGGCCCAGTACGCCCTGGCGACCCTGGAGACCAACGGACGCATGGGCGTCATCGTGGCCACCCCCACCGCGGGCTCGGCCGGCGTGCTCCCCGGCGTGCTTCTGGCCCTGCGCGACGAGCGCGGCTTCTCCCACGACCAGCTGCGCGAGGGCATCCTCACCGCCGCGGGCCTGGGCTACCTCATCGCCCGCAACGCCAGCGTGTCCGGCGCCGAGGGCGGCTGCCAGGCCGAGGTGGGAAGCGCGGCGGCCATGGCGGCCGCGGCGGCCGTCGCGCTTGCGGGCGGTGCCCCCGACCGCTGCCTGGCCGCCGGCGCGAACGTGATGATGTCGCTGCTCGGCCTGGTATGCGACCCGGTGGGGGGCCTTGTGGAAGTGCCCTGCCAGAAGCGCAACGCCACGGCGGCCTCCGTCGCCTTCGTCAGCGCCCAGATCGCCCTTTCCGGCGTCCAGAACCTCATCAGCTTCGACGAGGCCGTGGCCGTCATGGACGAAGTGGGCCGGGGCCTTCCCCCCGAGCTGCGCGAGACGGCCCTCGGCGGCATCGCCAAGGCCCCTTCCGCCTGCGCCTTCTGTGCGGGGTGCTAGGGTAACGCGACAGACGCTTCCAGCACGGCGGCCCAGATCGACGCGATCCGGGCCGCCCTCTTTTTGGCAGGGCGCCTACCCGATCTTCACGATGGGGGCGTAGTCTTTCAGCAGCTTCTTGGTCTGGCCGGTCTTGGCGAACTTGACGTGCAGGGTGTCGCCGTCCACCTTCACGACAGTGCCGCGGCCGAAGGTCTTGTGATCCACGGCGTCCCCGGCGGCGAAAGTGGCCCGGGCGCCCTCCTTCTTCCCCGCGTTCGGGTTCGCCCCCGCACCGATGCGGCCCGAGCCTGCGCGGGATGCGCCGCCGATGCTGCCCGCCGCACGCCCCGTACCCGTGGCCGCGCGGTACTCGGCGAACGAGCGACCCTGAGCGCCCGAGGCGCTCGAGCGACCGAACACGCGGCCCTCCCCCGCCTCGGTGCCCGAACCGGCGATGCCCCGGCGGCTGCCGCGCTTCTCCCAGCCGGTGCCGGAGAAGCCCGCCGAGCCCAGCCCGCTCGTCTGGCGCAGCTCGCTGGGGATCTCGCCGATGAAGCGTGAGACGGGGTTCGCGTGCGTCTGGCCGAAGATCTGCCGTTGCTGGGCGCAGGTAAGGCACAGGCGCTTGCGGGCGCGGGTGATGGCCACGTAGGCGAGGCGCCGCTCCTCTTCCACGGCCGCCGCGTCGCCCACGGAGTTCATGTGGGGGAACAGAGTCTCCTCCATGCCGGCCACCCAGACGCAGTCGAATTCCAGGCCCTTGGACGAGTGCACGGTCATGAGGGTGACGGCCTGCCCGTCCTCGGTCACCGTGTCCAAGTCGGTGCGCAGCCGCACCCACTCGATGAAGTCGGCCAGCGAGTCGCCGCGCAGCACGCGCACGGGCTCGGCGGACTCGTCCTCGCCCACCGTCGGCGCGGCGAAGTCGGACTCCTCCGCATCGTGGGTCTGCACGAACTCGTCCACAACGCCCAGAAACTCCTGGATGTTCTCGACGCGCCCGCGCGCCTCGTCGGTGCCCTCGTCCTGCAGGGCGCGCACGAGGCCGGCGTGGTCGATGATCATCTCCACGACCTTGCGCAAATCGCCCCCGTAGGTGGCGCCGTCCTTGATGACCTGGACGAACTCCCCCACCGCGTTGCGCGTGGAGGCGCGGATGTCCGGGTCGACGATGGCGAGCTCGGCCGCCGTGAGGAACGGCATGGACATCTCGCGGGCGAACTGGTCGATGCGCTCGATGGTGGTCTTGCCGATACCGCGGCGCGGCACGTTGATGACGCGCTTGGCGGCGATGTCGTCGGCCGGGTTCACCACCAGGGTGAGGTACGCCATGACGTCGCGAATCTCGGCGCGGTCGAAGAAGCGCGTGCCGCCGACGATGCGGTAGGGCACGCCGGCGCGCAGAAGCATATCTTCAAGCATGCGCGACTGGGCGTTGGTGCGGTAGAAGACGGCCATGTTGTTGTAGGAGGTGCCCTCGGCGCGGCGCCGATCGATCTCGCCGGCGATCCAGCGGCCCTCGTCGCGCTCGTCGGTGGCCATGTACACCGAGATCTTCTCGCCGTCGCCCATGGCCGTGAACAGGCGCTTTTCCTTGCGGTGCTGGTTGTTGGCGATGACGGCGTTGGCGGCGGCCAGAATATTGCCCACGCTGCGGTAGTTCTGCTCCAGCTTCACCACCTTGGCTTCCGGGTAGTCGCTTTCGAACTCCAGGATATTGCGCAGATCGGCGCCGCGCCAGGAGTAGATGGACTGGTCGTCGTCGCCCACCACCATGATGTTGCGGCGCTTGGCGGCGAGCAGCTGGGTGATGGCGTACTGGGCGCGGTTGGTGTCCTGGTACTCGTCCACCATGAGGTAGCGGAAGCGGTCCTGGTAGGCCTCGCGCACGTCCTCGTGGTTCTTCAGCAGCAGATAGCCGTAGAGCAGAAGGTCGTCGAAGTCGAAGGCGTTGGCCGCCCGCAGCCGCTCCTGCAGACGCTCGTACACGCGCTCGGCCACTTTGCCCACCGGGTCGTGGGCATCGAAGTTGCCAGGGGTGACCAGGTCGTTTTTTGCCTGGGAGATGCGGTTCATCAGCTGGTTGATGGGGAAGCGCTTCGGGTCGATGTTCAGCTCGGCCATGATCTCCTTGTACAGCCGCTTCATGTCGTCGGTGTCGTAGATGGTGAAGTTCTTCGTGAAGCCCAGCCGCTCGGCATCGGCCCGGAGCATCCGCACGCACATCGAGTGGAAGGTGGACACCCACATGCCCCGCGAGCGCGTGCCCACGAGCTGCGCCAGGCGCTCGCGCATCTCGGTGGCCGCCTTGTTGGTGAAGGTAATGGCGAGAATTTCCCAGGGGGCCGCCAGATTCTGCTCCAGGATGTTGGCGATGCGGTAGGTGAGCACGCGCGTCTTGCCGGACCCGGCGCCGGCCAGCACCAGAAGCGGGCCTTCCGTGGTGACGACCGCCTCGCGCTGGGGGCCGTTCAAGGTGTCGATGTCGATGGGCATGGGCGCTCCTGTTTCTTTCACTTCTTCGACAGACAGCAAAGCGGTTGGCGACAATGCGCCAACCGCGCCGTTTTGAGATCGCTGAATGGGTCACCATAGGATACAACAAGGTCGGGCCGCGGGAGGAGAAGCCGCGGCAACCCACGACAGAAACACGCGAACGCACACAGCGGCGCAGGCGCCGACGAGAGGAGCAGCCATGGGCGAGCACAAGCACAACGAGCACGAGAAATCGCATAAGCACCCCGAGACCTTCGCCGAGCGCGACCCCTTGGCCGCGGAAGAGCCCGACGTCCTGGAATCCTCCGCGAGCGACCCGGAGTTTCCGGCCATGCAGGAGTTCGAGGTGGATCGCGGAGGCCCGAAGGCGAACACCCGCAAGCACCCCGGGCTCATCTGGATCATCGTCGCCGTCGTGGCCATCATAGGGCTCTGCATCGCGTTCGCCGCCGCCGGCGACTGGATGAACCCCACTCAGGCCGAGAAGGTGCAGCAGACCGAGTTCGAGGAGCAGACCGTCCCCGAAGACCTCGGCGCCAACGAGAACCCGGAAGCGGCGTAGCCTCACACCACCTTCGCGCCGAACGGCAGCAGGGAGAGCTTCGCCATTTTGAAGCACTGCAGGCCTACGGGGATGCCGATCACGGTGATGCAGTAGGCCACGCCTAGGCACGCATAGGAAAAGGCCATGGGCAACCCGGCCAAAATCAACCAGAAGATGTTGGCTATGAGCGACGGCGCACCTCCGCCGTAAACGATGGTCTTGCCGAAGGGCGCCAGCGTCAGCGATGCCATCTTGAAGCACTGCCGCCCCAGCGGAATGCCGATGATGGTGATATAGAACAACAGCCCCGCCAGACACCACCAAATCGCCGTGAACAGTCCGCCGAAAATGATCCAAATTATGTTCGCGATGGTGGACATGAGACCATTATGCCACGACGAGGGTCTCTTCCTCTACGACCAGCTCGGAACAGCGGCGGGCGTCGAGGCGGCGGTTGCGGAAGTAGACGAGCCAGTTGGCGGCAATGCAGATGACGTTGATGAAGTAAACGGCGAGTACCCAGTTCAAATTCCCCGAAACGAACTTCGCCGCGATGCCGGCGAAGTAGCCGGCGGTGATGAGGGCGATGAACTGCCAGCTGGTGCCAACGGCCGTGCCGGCCTTGTAGTTCTTGTACGCGTTGAGGGGCCAGGACAGACCAAAACAAATGAGCATGACCGCTTCGAGCAACTCCGCCATGAGAACGTGATCGCTTCCTTCAAATCGAGTTCGTGCATGTGCGGATCATGATTGTAGGACGCATGGCCGCAGAATGCAGCACCCTTCACAGCAATACGACAGAATGCTAAGCTTTGGCCCATGAATCAGCTCTACGACATGCACTGCCACATGGGGTTCGCCCCCTCCCCTATCGCAACGGCGCAAGAGGGCGCGGCTGCGGGCATTGGCGCATTTTCCTGCACGGTGGCACCCGACGAGTACGAGCGGCTCCTCCCCATCCTGGCCGACGCGCCCAATGTGGCCCTCGGGCTGGGGGCGCATCCGTGGTGGATCGCCGATGGGCGCGTGGGCGAGGTGGAGCTGGATCGGTTCTGCGAGCTGGCGCGCGCGACGCGCTTCATCGGCGAGATCGGGCTCGACTTCGCGGGGCCGCGCGATACGGAAGAGAGCCGCGTCCGGCAGACGGGCGCCTTCGCGCGCATTCTCGCTGCTTGCGATCAGCCCGTAGCGCCCTCGGCGGCGGGCGACCTCGCTTCGAAGCTCATCTCAATTCATGCCGTCAATGCCGCCGCCACGGCGCTCAATCTGCTCGAAGCGGCTGGAACCCTCGCGCGCCACCAGGTGATCTTCCACTGGTTCTCGGGCGCCTCCGATGACTTGCATCGGGCCATCAAGCTCGGCTGTTTCTTCTCCGTGGGGCCGCGCATGCTGGCCTCGCGGCGCGGGCGCGAGTACGCGCGGCAGATTCCCGTGAGCCAGCTGCTCCTGGAGACCGACATGCCCGCACGCGCTGGCGACAAGCTGCCGGCCGAGGTCTGGCGCGCCGAGCTGGACAACGCCCTTTCCGGCATCGCGCAGCTGAAGGGCATCGACCGCGCAAACCTTGCGGAGCGCATCGCCTCCACAAGCCGCGAGCTGCTAATGCCCTAGAGAGCGCGAACGAAGGGCGCCGACCTCGCGTATAATGGTCGCCATGAACGCAAAGCTCAAGAAAATACGCCTGGACGACCTGCTGGTAGAGCGGGGGGACTTTCCCGACCGCGCGGCCGCGCTGCGGGCCGTCATGGCGCGCGAGGTGCGCGTGGACGACGTCTACGCCACGAGTGCCGCGATCAAGGTATCGCCCGCAGCCGACATTTTCATTCGCGGACGCAAGCAGTTCGTCTCCCGCGGCGGCAAGAAGCTCCAGGGGGCGCTGGACGCCTTCAGGCAGCGCGTCGACGGTATGAACTGCCTGGACATCGGCTCGTCCACCGGCGGCTTCACCGACTGCCTGCTGCAGGCCGGCGCCGCGCGCGTGGCGGCGCTCGATGTGAACTACGGCCAGCTCGCCTGGAAGATCCGCCAAGATGCGCGGGTAGCCGTCTTCGAGCGCACCAACATCAAGGACGCCGACCCGGCCGCCCTCGGCGCCCCCTTCGACCTCATCGTCATCGACGTGTCCTTCATCGGCCTGGCGGCGCTCGCCCCCCTCTTCCCCCGCTTCAGCCGACCGGGCACCATCTTCATCGGCCTGGTGAAGCCGCAGTTCGAGTCGGCCCACGACGAGACCGACCGCGGCGTCGTCCGCGACGAGGCCGTACGGCTGCGCACCGTGGAAGAGGTGAAGGTCGCCCTCACGGCCGCGGGCTTCACCGTGACCGGAGCAACCGAATCCCCCATCACCGGCCCCGAGGGCAACGTGGAATACCTCGTCCGCGCTGTGTATCGCAACGACCTAGATAGCTGACGGCCCACTAGGTCAGCGAACCCCTTGATTTCTGCATGAGATTGACGGTTATGAGCGTCTGGGGGCGAACCCCCAGACGCTTCATGGGGCGTCGCTGACAAAACCCCAGATCGGTTGCCTCTAGACAGACAGGCATAGGCTCAGGCCTTAACCAGCGACGCTCATAACCGTCAATCTGCTGCAATCTCAGGACAGTTCGCCAACCGGAGCCCCCGCAGCCATCCTTGCCTCAGCCACACAAAGCGCCTTCCTGTTCGAATCCCACTCCAGCAGATCAAGCGCTTCGCGCGCCGAGCACCATCGGTATTCCGCATGCTCTTCGCTAAGCCGAACGACGACGCTAGTATCAACATCAACGCAGAATGCATACTCCGGAACCTCCAGAACATCATCGCCCCATCGATAGCAGCCCACCACATCGAGAATGGGAACCATGGCGACAGACTCAAGATCGATCAGCCTCGTCACGCTGACCCCCACCTCCTCCATTGTCTCTCTAATTGCAGCCTCGCGGGGCGATTCATCGCCCTCCCCGCCGCCGGCGACACCTTGCCAAACAGGCAGATCTGCACGCTTTAATACCAGGTATTCAGGGCCGTTGGCATCAAGCCTTCGCAGGAAAACAAGCACTTGAAACGGCGCGCGGCTCATCAGCTTCCATTCTCCAATCAGGACTACAGTTCAAAACGCCCTTCAAGAGATTCTACCACGGCCCACTTCACGCAGCCCGGTCGCCAAATCGCTTCCTCGGAAGCAAGGAGACCTCAGAGAAGTATCGCCATCCTAGAAGCGAGAGGCTCGCACGCTTGCTAACACTGCAACCCGCGAATACGAGCTAGGCCTCGCCTTCTTCCGAAGGATGGGCTGGTGGGAAGTGCTGATGATGGAACGCACGCAGCTCATGACGAAGCTGCAGGTGGCGGTCGAGAAACGAGGCGGGGCGCGCAGGAGCTCTGCCTCTTGTTTTGCGCGAAAGGGCATCGGCTATCTCGATGAACTCGGAGACGCTATCGATCTGCGAGGACGTGACCGTCACGACGTCGAAGCCGTCGGCAAGCAGGGCATCGCGGCGCCGAGAATCGCGCGCCTGCTGATGTCGCTCACCATGGAAGGCGAGACCGTCGTACTCCGCCGCGACACGCGTCTGCGGCCACAGAAAGTCGCAGACCACCCGATCACCCCGCGCGATGCGCACTGCCTTATCTGAAAGAGCGACGGGCTCGTTAGCAAGTGCGGGAGGCAGCCCCAAACCGCCACGGCGCATCGGCGTAAGGAGCAGCGCGCCCATTTCAGTCTCTTTCACCGATGCTGATTTCGCGCAAAGGAAAGGAATGATGGAGCGCGCTTTCTTCGACCCCTTAATGCGCTCGGCGCGCTTCGCGAACGCAGCAAGTCGCCCTGGCGTTGCAAGCTGCGTCCGCACAAGTGCACTCGACCGTCCTGCATCCAAAGGGTAGCACCCGCAGAGCTCATAGCCCAAGGCAATGAGCTCACCGGCAGAGAGGGACTCGGCCATCTGAACAAATACGAGCTCCGGGGAGCACAGGGCAATACCTGGAGCAATCTCCAGAAAGGCTCCGCGTGGCAGAGGCACCGCAATCTGATGGAAGCGAACGCGCTTCGTAGGATGGCGCCCCTCTTTCGGCCGCGCGAGAACATGGAGAGGGCGCTCGACCGTGGCGTTGTCCCATAGCTCTTCGAGCATTCGCTTCAGGCTGGGCCTTTTCGCACTCTCGATGGCTGCACGAACAGCAGCCTCGGTATCAGCAGCATGAGCAAGCGAGCTGAAGCCCTTCAAATGGGAAGAAGGAAGGTGCCCCACATCACGCGAACGCAGATCGTGGAAGGCACGCAAAGCCAGAGGATGGTTGCACGACCAGATCCTGAGAAGATCCAAAGCTGTTGTATGACTGAAGATCACTTCCATGCGCTGCAAGATAACAAACTTCGGACGCCGTTGATGGCTGGCACGACAAATCTGCTGAATGGACATTCCTGAGCAAAATAGTTGTCTTTGGGATGACTTCGCTTTCGCTTTTCGAGAATGAAACCTGGGCACTCTAGTCCTCTTGGAAACCTCGGCCCCCTTCAGCTTGTTTCCATTTACGGGGACTGCAGCACAATGACTATCCTGGGGTCTTGAGTACCCGTATGAAAGGTTGCCTAATGGGCTTGGTCAACGGGGACGCCTCATTTTGCACGAGATTGACGGTTATGAGCGTCTAGGTGTCTCGGTAAAGAATAGGGCCGCGAGTGGTTTTAACAAAATACCTGGTCAGCGAACTGAGCTGGATGAAAATGTTGACGCGATAATTTACAAGCACATCTCGAGACGCTCATAACCGTCAATCTCATGCAGAAAAGCACCTTTCAAACACCGAGCATCAGTTTGCTGGGAACGAGCCGTCCGCAGGAAGCCGACGACTGCCCAATGCGTTCCACATGCGACGCAGATCTCGAGCCTGAATAGAAAACGGAGCCCCGAAGTGGGGCTCCATTGGAGGATTCTCCGGCTCGCTTCGCTTGCTCGGAACGACACGTGCTCTACGGCAGGAGCAGCTGGGCGATTTGCACGGCGTTCAGGGCCGCGCCCTTGCGGATTTGGTCGGCCACGTCCCAGAAGGCGATGCCGTGGGGCACGGTCGGATCCTTGCGCAAACGTCCGACGAAGGTGCCGTCGGTGCCGGCAAGCAGACCGGGCATCGGGTACACCTTGTTCGCGGTGTCGTCCATCACTTCCACGCCGGGGGCCGCCTCGAGCGCCGCGCGGGCCGCCTCCACGGTCACCTCGCCGGCGAACTCCACGTTGATGGCCTCGCCGTGGCAGCGCAGCACGGGAACGCGCACGCACGTGGCCGCCACCTCGATGGACGGATCACCCATGATCTTCTTGGTCTCGACGACCATCTTCCACTCCTCTTTGGTGGAGCCGTCATCCAAAAAGACGTCGATATGCGGAATGGTGTTGAAGGCGATGCGGTGGGCGAAGGCGGAGATTTCCAGCTCGTCCTCGGGAGTGCCGTCCAGGAAGGCGCGGGTCTGATCGTACAGCTCGGCCATGGCCGGCGCGCCGGCACCGGAAGCGGCCTGGTAGGTGGACACCACGACGCGCTTGATGGGAGAGAGGTCGTAGAGTGGCTTCAGCGCGACGACCATCTGGATGGTGGAGCAGTTCGGGTTTGCGATGACGCCGTTATGCCACGCCACATCCTGCGGGTTCACCTCGGGCACCACCAGGGGCACGTCCTCATCCATGCGGAAGGCGCTGGAGTTGTCGATCATCACGGCACCGGCGGCGGTGACCGCCTCGCGCATCTCCTTGGACACGGAGGCGCCGGCCGAGAACAGCGCGATGTCGACGCCCTCGAAGGACTCCGGCGTCATCTCCTGCACGGTAAGCTCGCCGGCCGGCACGAGTCCGCACCCCTCGAAGGGCACCTTCTTGCCAGCCGAGCGCGCGCTCGCAAGAGCGCGAACCTCACTCGCCGGGAAGTCCACGTCATGCAGCACGCGCAGAAACTCCTGTCCCACCGCACCCGTTGCTCCCGCTACGGCCACCACAGGATTTGCCGGCATTTCCTTCGTCCAGGTCATTTAACGTCCTTTCTTCATTTTGGCGGCGATCTCTTCCGCTGAAAGCTGGGTTTCCACGAACACGTCGTCGGAATCGAGCCCGAAGGCGGTGTGCAGGCACTGGACGGCCTGTACTGCCTGGGCCGCGTCCACGATCATGGACAGGCGGATGGGCGACGTGGAGATGGCCACGATGTTGATGTTGTTGTCGCCCAAGGTCTGGAACGTGCGCGAGGCCACACCCGGAGAGGACTTCATGCCCGTGCCCACCAGCGACACCTTCGCAATGTCCTCATCGACGATGAACTCGCGAGCGCCGATCTCGGGCACGATGCGCTCCATGGTCTCCTTGGCGCGGGGCAGATCGGCCCCAGGAGTCGTGAAGGAGATGTCGGTGAAGCCGGCCTCGGACACATTCTGGATGATCATGTCCAGGTTCACGTTGGCAGCGGCCAGCGCCCCGAACACGCGGGCGGCCACGTTCGGCGCGTCGGGCACCTGGCGTATGGTCACCTTCACTTCCGACGTGTCGCTGGCGATGCCGGTGATGACGGCTTCTTCCATTTCGTACTCCTCCTTGACATAGGTTCCCTCGGCCTCCGAGAATGCGGAGCGGGAATGGATGACCACTTTCCATTTGCGGGCGAACTCCACCGCGCGGCTCTGCAGCACGCCTGAGCCGGCGCTGGAGAGCTCCAGCATGTCGTCGTAGCAGATGGAATCGAGCTTGCGGGCCCGGGGCGCGATGCGCGGGTCGGTGGTGTAGACGCCGTCCACATCGGAGTAGATCTCGCAGACGTCGGCATTGATGCCCCAGGCGATGGCCACCGCCGTCGTGTCCGACCCGCCGCGACCGAGCGTGGTGATGTCGCCGTTGGCATCGATGCCCTGGAACCCGGCGACCACGGGAATGGCGCCGTCGTCCAGCGCGTCTAAGATGCGCTCGTTGTGCACCTTCACGATGCGCGCCTTATTGTGCGTGCCGTTGGTCTCGATGCCCGCCTGGCGTCCGGTGAAGCTGATGGACTTGTAGCCCAAAGCCTCGATGGCCATGGCCAGAAGCGTCATGGAAACCTGCTCGCCGGTAGACAGCAGCCGATCCAGCTCGCGGGCCGGCGGCGCCGTCGTGATGGCGGAGGCGAGCCCCATGAGCTCGTCGGTGGTCTTGCCCATGGCAGACACCACGGCCACCACCTCGTCCCCGCGCTGGCGCATGCCCACCAGGCGCTTGGCGACGTTTTTGATGCGCTCGGGGGAGGCGACCGACGTGCCCCCGAATTTCGCGACGATCAGAGCCATTGCGCTTGCTCTCCTTCGATACGGAACTAGTCGAAAATGCAAGTGGGCACCACTATAGCAAAGTTGCAAGGTCAATGAGGGCGAGCGCAGCCCGTACGGGCGCATCTTCGGTTGGAATGCCATCAGCGGCCACAGGCGGCGAGCGGCCGTCCGGCCCCAGGGATGCCGACCACCCCGCCGAGGCACCCCTGGCCACCCCGCCACGTGGCGCCGTCCACCTCGCCAGGTGGCACCGTCCGTCCCGCCACAGGAACGCCGTCTGCTCCATCTACCTAGTATGTCGGTTTTCCGACGGACGACACCCACCGTCCGCTGGCGGCCGCACCATTGTTTATGATGGCCTGTGTACCTATCATGATCGCTTTGCATTCAACATCGGGCAACGCCATCGGAGAGGAGAAGCCATGCCGGCCATCATCACGCACGACCTGTTCGGGAAAGACGTGTACGGCGAGACCTTCGATACCATCGGGGGCTCCCGCGATGCGGCCGAGGCCTTCCTTTTGGGCAACCAGGGCCCCGATCCTTTGTTCTTCGTCGCGCCCGATCCGCGCTACCGCCGCGTGGGAAAGCTGGCCTCAACGCTGCATCGGGCGCGCCCGGCAGAATTCCTCGTGGCCCTGAAGAGCGCTGTGCGCGAGCTGCCGGCGCAGGAGCGCTCCGTCGGACGCGCCTACGCGCTGGGCTATGTGTGCCACTACCTGCTGGACAGCACGGTGCATCCACTCGTCATAAGCCAGGTGAACGCCTTGTGCGCCGCCGGTGTGGAAGGCCTCGCGGCCGAGGACGCCCATGAGGTGCACGCCGTTATCGAGACCGAGCTGGACGAGCTTGTGCTGACGGCCAAGCGCGGCGAGACCGTGGCCACCTACCACCCCGCCACCTCGGTGCTGCGCGGACGCGACAGCATGCTGGATACCGTGGGGCGCCTGTACGCCACCGCCATCGACGACGCCTTCGGCCTCACGATGCCCAAGGGCATGTTCAAAAGCGCCGTGCGGGCCGAGCGCGCGGCCCAGCGGGCCCTCTACTCCCCTACCGGCGCCAAGCGCGCCGTGCTCTCCGCTGCCGAGCGCCTCGTGCGCCCCCATGCCATGACCGGGGCCATGAGCCACCGGGCCGCCGAGCGCGCCACTTCCGCCTTCGCCAACGACGAGCGCACTCCCTGGCGCCATCCGGCCACCGAGGCCGTCAGCCGCGCCAGCTTCTGGGATCTGTACGACCAGGCGCGCGCAGGCGCCCTGGACGCCATTAAGGCCATGGATGCCGACGACTTCGACCTGGCCGCTTCCCACCGCCTCACCGCCGACGTGAACTTCTACGGCGAGCCCGTGGTGGCCCTCGTCGTGGCCGTGGAAGACGCCGCGGCCGGCGACGACGTCCCCGACGTGCGGAATCGGTAGGAATGCCCATGACCCTCGAGACCGCCTTCGACCTCCCCTTCTGGTTCGAGTTCGCCGCCACCGTCACCGGCGGCCTGTCCGGCGGCATGTCCGCCGTGCGCGCCCGCTACGACATCTTCGGCACCGTGGCCATCGCCTGCATCACCGGCATGGGCGGCGGCATCATCCGCGACATCCTGCTGCAGAACTACGGCCTGTACGCCTTCCAGAGCCCTTGGTTTCTCCTGTCCTGCGCCCTGGCCGGCGTGGCAGTGTTCTACTTCGGCAAGCTGGCCACCTACCTGGACCCCATCGTCGATCTTCTGGACAACATCTCGGTAGCCCTGTGGGCCATCATCGGCGCGTCGAAGAGCCTCTCGGCGGGCCTTACCGTCATCCCCTCGGTAGTGCTCGGCACCATCACCTCCATCGGCGGGGGCATCTCCCGCGACGTGCTCATGAACCGGCCGCCCGTCGCCTTCCAAACCGGCCCCATCTACGGCAGCGCGGCCCTTATCGGCTGCATGGTCTACTGTCCGCTGAAGGCCAACGGCATCCTGCCCGACATGGCGGGCATCCTGTGCGCCGGCCTCATCATGGTTCTGCGCTACCTGTCCCTCATCATGGGCTGGCGCACCAAGCCGCCCCGCGACTACTCGGACACGGTGGTGGAAAGCGTGGCGCGACCGATGCGCTTCATCGCGCGCAAGGTGCACGTGCCCATAGGCAAGACGGCCCGCGAGCGCCAGGGCACAACCAAGTTCGATCACTTCAAGAGGAAGGGCAAGAAGCTCTACGATCGCCTGAGCGGCCGCTGGATGGACGACGACGGCGAGCACTTCCAGCCCACCGTGCTCATGGACAAGCTCGTGGTGCCCCTGGCCGATGAGGACGAGCATGCCTCCGAACCGGCCCCCGATCCCTCCGATCGCCTGTTCGTCGACCGCGACGAGCTCTACCGCATCATCGGCCTCGACCACGAGCCCCGCCGCACCGGCCCGCAGGCGGCGGTGAAGGATTCCGCCGCGGAAACCAAGGACGCAGAGGATGCGGGAAGCAAGAAGAGGGAAGGCGTGGAAGGCGCCGACGCGCACGCGGCACGAAAAGCCGACGACGAACCAGCCTTCGACCCCTTCGAACCGCAAACCCCCGACCCGAAGAAGCCCCAGCACAACCCCCGCGACCAGAAGAAGCGTTCATGACGCTCTCCCGTCACCGGGTACACCAAATTCGTGCAGGAATTTGCGATAGGGAGAGGCCGAGGCGATCCTACAACCGATTTAGAGTCTCCCTATCGCAAAATCCTGCACGAATCGCCCAGACACACTCTCTCTAACGAAAAATCTTGCACGGAAATACGGCGACCGTCGCCGCGCACTGAACAAGCTCGCCGCTTGGCCTGCAGACATCCCCGTGGGGGCCGCCCTCGATCGGCACTCCCGAGCCAGAACGTCCGCCAATGCAGAAAGGGCGCCGCAAGCGTCGCCCCTACGTAGGTGTACCGATTCCCCGATCCTGAGCCTACATATTCTTCAACAGAATCGTGCTCATGAGATCGGCGGTATGCTCGCAGGCGTCGCAGCAGCTCTCCATGAAGGCGTACAGGCGCGACCACTTCAGCACGTGCATGGGCTCGTCAGCGTGGTTCACGTGCAGGTTGCGGATGACCTCCACGTACAGCGCGTCGGCCTCCTCCTCGTTGTCGGAGACCTGAATGACCAGCTGCTTGAAGTTCTTCGACTTCTTGAAGTTGCGGAAATCCTCCATGGCGGCGTCCACGGCCTTGCACGACTTGCGGATGAGGGTGGCGAAGCGCAGGGCGTCCTCGGGAATCTGATGGATGTCGAACATGTAGAAGTACTGCAGCGCGTCCTCGATCTCATCCAGAATCTCGTCCAGCGCGCCGGCCAAAGCCACGATGTCCTCGCGATCGAACGGCGGCATGAAGTCGTTGCCGACGTGCTTGTAGATGTCGTGGTTGATCATGTCGCCGGCGTGCTCGAGCGCATGGGCCTCATCGAGCACCGCGCGCAGGGCAGCGGCATCGGTGAAGTTCTCCATGGCGCGCACAAGGACGCTCGCCTCTTGCACGGCCAGATCGGACAGCTCTTCGTAGGCGTCGAAGTAATCGTACTTGTGTTTCTTGGCCACTGGACTTCCCTTCTCGTGTTACAGGATCATAAGGAACAACTTGGCACAGGCGAAGCCCAGGATGCCGCACCCCGGGAAGGTGAGCACCCACGTCTTCACCATATCGATGGCGATAGACCATTTCACGGACTTGGGGTTCTTCGCGGCCCCCACGCCCATGATGGCCGTCGTGTTGGTGTGCGTCGTGGAAACCGGCAAGCCCCCGAAGGTGGCGAGCATAAGGCTCACGAACGTGGAAAGGCTGGCGGCGAATCCCTGGAACGCCTCGAGCTTCACCATGTCCATGCCCACGGACTTAATAATGCGCTCGCCGCCCACGGCCGTACCGAGGCCCATGTTGAAGGCGCAGAAGATCATGAGCCACATGGGCATCGCCACGCCCGACAGATCCATGCCCATGCCGGCGGTCATCATAATGGCTAGCATGAAGATGGACATGAACTTCTGGCCGTCTTGGGCGCCATGCATGAAGGCCACGCCGGCACCGGAGCAAATCTGCGCCCACTTGAAGAACGAGTTCGCCTTCTGACGGTTCACATGCCGGCACAGCCGCCCGATGAGCTTGTAGTTGAGCCAGCCCAGGCCGAAGCCGAGCAGCGTCGAGAGCAAAATGCCGTAGATGACCTTCATCCACTCGGCCCCGTTGATGGCATCGAGGCCGCCTTGGACGGCGATGGCCGCCCCCGTGAGGCCGGCGATGAGCGAATGGGACTGGGAGGTGGGAATGCCGAACCACCAGGCCGCCGCGCCCCAGACGATAATGGCGACCATCGCTGCCATGAGAGCCGTCAGGGCCTGATGGGAGTTGCCGCCGAAATCCACCATGGAGAAAATGGTATGGGCCACCGCCGTGGAGACCAGCGACACGAGCAAAAGCCCCAGGAAATTGAACACCGCCGCCATGATGATGGCGTGCCGAGGCTTCATGGCCCGGGTGGAGACCGCCGTGGCGATGGCATTGGGCGCATCCGTCGCGCCGTTCACGATGATAACGCCGATATTAAGCAGAGTCACCACCAGAAGGATGGGGTTCTGCATAAGCTCGGAGAGGAAAAAGGTCCACTCGATCGTCACGGAGTTCCTTCCAACAGATAAGCTGCACCCAGAAAATGCGCAGTGGCCCAAGTCTACCCTATGACACGCCGTCAGCAAGACAGACTGCTGTGTTTTTTTGAAAAAGCTCCTACTCGGGGTCGCCGTAGAGGGCGAAGACGCGGCGGCGCTCGGCGCCGATGGTGGTGAGGTTGTTGTGGCCGGGAAGAACCGCCGTGTCGTCGGGCAGCGCCGCGAGCTTCTTCAGGGAGGCGCGCATGTCGGCCATGGAACCGCCCTCGAAATCGGTACGGCCGATGGTGCCGGCGAACAGCGTGTCGCCCGAGATGAGCACCGGCAGCCCCTTGGGATGGTTGCCGAACTGCGGGATGTCGAACAGGCAGATGGAGCCAGGGGTATGGCCCGGGGTCTCGATGACCTTCCACTTCATGTTACCCACTTCTACGACATCGCCGTGGGCCACGGTGCGGTCGACCGGGCAGGGCACGCCCCGGGTGGAAATATCCTCGTCGCGGGGCTCCTCGATGAGCGGGGCGTCTATGGCCGAGGCAATAACGGGAGCGCCCGTGGCCTCGCGCAGCTCGGCGGCGGCGCCGGTGTGGTCGAAGTGGGAATGGGTGAGCACGATGGCGTCCAGCTTGCGCTCGCCCAGAGCCGCCAAAATCTTGTCAGCCGAGCAGCTGGGATCCACCACCATGGTGCCTTCGCCGTCGGAGACGATATACACGTTGTTGGCGAGCACGCCCATGATCATATACTCGACATCGACGCACAATCCGCTGATCTCATACAAATCCGTCGCCATTTCTCAACCTTTCTTGCTTGATCCTTGGGGCATCATTCTACGGGCATCGAAGACGCCGTCGATGGCGGACAGGCGCTTTGTCATGCGCTCGATAACCGCCAAGTCGGACAGCTGGAAGAGGAAGCGCATCTCCACCATGCCATCGCGGTGGGTGGTGGTGTTGCAGGACAGCACATTGGCGCCCATCTCGGAAATGACGCGCGTCACGTCCAGAAGCAGGTTCATGCGGTCGAGCGCCTCGATGTAGATCTCCACCTGGTAGGTGGCCGCCGTGGGCGTCCCCTCCCATTCCACCTCGATGATGCGCTCGGGATGCCGCTTCAAATCGAGCGCGTTGGGGCAGTCGGCCCGGTGCACCGACACGCCGCGGCCGCGGGTCACAAACCCCAAGATGTCGTCGCCGGGCACGGGGTTGCAGCAGCGCGACAGGCGCACGAGCACGTCGTCGACGCCCTTCACCACGATGCCCTGGGACGAGTGGGTCTCATGCTTCTTCGGGCGCTTCACGGACGTGAGCATGGGGGCCATGATGCCCGTGGAGGAGGCCGATGTGCCCACCGTGGGCTTCTCCGCCTCCTCGTTGCCCTTGTCCACCAGGATCTTCAGCAGGCGGTTCGTGACGTGCTGGGCCTTCTCCTTGCCCGTGCCGATGTGCACGTACATCTCGTCGGGGTCTTTGAAGCCGAGCGCCTCGGCCACCAGCTTCAGCGCCCGCATCGATTGGGCGCTGGAAAGCCCCAGCCCGTGCTTGCGCATCTCGCGCACGAGCATGTCGCGGCCCATCTGCATGTCGTCGGAGCGGGTGATCTTCGAGAAGTAGGAGCGGATCTTGCTGCGGGCCGAGGGCGTCTTCACGATGTTCAGCCAGTCGCGGGAGGGGCTCGCGCTCTTCTGGGTGAGCACCTCCACGCGGTCGCCCACCTGCAGCTGGTAGGACAGAGGCACGATGGAGCCGTTCACCTTGGCGCCCACGCAGTGGTTGCCCACCTCGGTGTGGATGGCGTAGGCGAAGTCCACCGGCGTGGAGCCGGCGCGCAGGCTCATGACCTCGCCCTTCGGCGTGAACACGAAGACCTCCGTGTCGTCGAGGTCCATCTTCAGCGACTTTAGGAACTCGCGGGAGTCCTCGGTCTCGTCCTGCCAGTCCACCATCTGGCGCAGCCACGCCAGCTGGGCATCCAGGTTGTCGGCGGCGCCGGGGCGCGAGGCGCCGGTCTCCTTGTAGCGCCAGTGGGCCGCCACGCCGTACTCGGAGTTGCGGTGCATCTCCTCGGTGCGGATCTGCACCTCCAGGGGACGTCCGGCCGGCCCCATGACCGTCGTGTGCAGCGACTGGTACATGTTGAACTTCGGCATGGCGATGTAGTCTTTGAAGCGGCCGGGCATGGGGTGCCACAGCGTGTGCACCGCGCCCAGAGCCGAGTAGCAGTCCTTCACCGAGCTGGTGATGATGCGCACGGCGATGAGGTCGTAAATCTCCGAGAAGCCCTTGCCCTTCTTCGTCATCTTCTGGTAGATGGAGTACAGATGCTTCGGGCGCCCCATGATCTGGGCCGAAATTCCCACCTTCCCCATCTCCTCGTGGAGCACGGCGATGACGTCGGCCAGGTACTTCTCGCGCTCGGCGCGGGACTCGGTCACCATGCGGGAGACCTGCTTGTACTTGTTGGGCTCCAGGTAGAAGAAGGAGAGGTCTTCCAGTTCCCACTTGATGGAGTTGATGCCAAGGCGGTGGGCGATGGGGGCGTAGATCTCCAGCGTCTCGCGGGACTTGAAGATGCGCCGATCCTCGCGCAGGGCCGCCAGCGTGCGCATATTGTGCAGACGGTCGGCCAGCTTGATGACGATGACGCGGATGTCCTTGGACATGGCCACGAACATCTTGCGAATGGTGGCCGCCTGCTCGTCGGTGAGCGACTCCACCTCGATGCGGGTGATCTTGGTGACGCCCTCCACCAGCGCCCGCACCTGCGGGTTGAAGGTGCGCTCCACTTCCTCGGCCGTCACCTTCGTGTCCTCCACGGTGTCGTGGAGCAGCGCCGCCGTGATGGTCTCGGCGTCCATGCGCAGATCGGCCAGGATGATGCCCACCTCGATGGGATGGATGATGAAAGGCTCGCCGGACTTGCGGCACTGGCCCGCGTGGGCGTCGCGGGCGAACTCGAAGGCGCGGCGCAGCATGGCCTCCTCCGGCGCGTCCATGTAGGCACTCGTCAGGCGCGCCAGCTCGGCGAAGCGGTCCTCGGGCGTGGCGGGCCCGCGTTCGATGGCCGAATCGGCCGTGGGGTGCGGGCGGCCCAGAAGCGCGTCCACGGTCTCTTTCGTGGCCTTCCCGGCGCTGACGGCATCGGCCGCCGCCCGGACGGAATCGTCTCTCTCGGCGCTCATGGGCGCCTCCCTTCTCCTGAACGCGGATGGTCCGCGGATCGTCATCGGTTAGTGCCCCTGGCCCGGCCAGTTCCTCGGCACGATGGGATGGCACAGACGCACTGTGAGCGCGGGCTCGTCGGTGCCCAGCGCCCATCGGCAGAAGCCGCCGAACAGCGTGCGCTCGTCGATGCCCTCGCGGTAGCGCACCGAATCGGTCAGTTCCACCTTCGACGCCCCCTCGCGCACCCGCACCCACAGATGCGGGCGGCCGGCCTCGTAAACGGTGCGCGTCTCGATGAGTCCGAGCTCGCGGAACACGGCCAAGCCGCAGGCCGCCGAGGTGGGGCTCACGGCGCGGAAGGCGTCGGAGGCGGCCTCGGCCAGATCGGCGTCGGCCACGCAGAAGTAGTCGTCGGGAGTGTTGCGCTGCAGCGAGCGCAGCTTGCGGTACACCTGGGCCATGACGTCATGATCCGGCGTGGCGTCGGCCAAGATGCGCTCGTTGATGGAGGCGTCTCCGCGCCCGTAGAGCAGATGCACCCACGCCGGCTTCCCATCGCGCCCGGCCCGGCCGCTCATCTGGTTGAACTCCACGTCGCTGAAGGGCAGATGGTACAGCACCACGTGCCGGATGTTGGGGATATCGACCCCTTCCCCGAAGGCCGAGGTGGCCACGAGCACCTTCAGGTCGTCGCGACGGAACAGCTCCTCGATGCGCTTGCGCTCGTCGCGGGAGAGCCCCGCGTTGTAGAAGCCGATCATGCAGGCGAGCTGCGGCACCCGCCGGCGCAGCATGCGCGCGAGCGCCACGGAATGCTCGCGGGAGTTCACGTAGATGACGGTCTTCTCGCCCGTGGCCACCAGGGAGGCCAAATAGTCGTCGCGGTGCGGGATGTTGCGCTGGTCGTCCAGGTACAGGTTGTCGCGGGCCGTCTCGTCGATGACCGAGTCCTGAATGGGCAGCACCGCATCGATGTCGTCGGCCACGGCGTCGTTGGCCGTGGCGGTCACCGCGAGCACCACGGGGTCTCCGAGCCGGGTCAGCGCCCGGTCGAGCTGGGTGTAGGCCACGCGCTGGCCGGCCTTGGCCTGTCCGATGTGGTGCGCCTCGTCCACGACGACGAACCCGACGCGCCCCGAGGCCGCCAGCTCGTCGGTGTGGAACATGAGGTACTCCGGCGTGGTGAGCACGATATCGAGGCTCCCGTCGGCCAGCCCCGCGTACACCGCCGCGCGCTCCTCGGGCGTCGACTCGCCGGTGATGACGGCGCTCGCGATACCGAAGCGCTCGAGGCTCGCCCGCAGATGGAACACCTGGTCGGCGATGAGCGCCCGCAAGGGGTAGATGAACAGGCTCGCGGCATGGTCGGTCAGCGCGCGGAAGGCGGCGTAGGTTTGGAAGCACAGCGACTTGCCGCGCCCCGTGGCCATGACGGCGAAGGTGGACTTCCCCGCCCGCAGCCGATCGAGAATCTCTCGCTGGGCCGGATGCAGCGGGCGGTCGTCGATGATGGCCTTCACAATGGCCGCCTCCAGGCCGTCCGGGTCGCGCCGGGCCGTCTCCTCCCACTGGGCGCGGCGGGGCGCCAGATCGGGCAGCGCCGGCTCGGGCGCCTCGTCGGCGGCCGCAAGATCGGGCTCCCCTTCCGCTTCGGCGAACAGATCGGCGGTGAACGACACGGCGTCCGGGTCGAGGCAGGCCTCCAAAGCGCAGCAGCTGCGCGCCGGGGCCACGGTTTCCAGCATGGCCTTCACCGAGCGGCGGCCGCGCCATTCGTCGATCTGCACCGTGAAGGCGGCGTCCACCACCGCGTCGTTCACGAGCAGCGCGTCGATGGCGGCGCAGTGGAACATGATGCCGGCCACCGATGCGCGCCCGTTGGTGAGCGTGCAGGCGAAGTGGTCCTTGGTCTGGCCCACCGCCCGGGTGTTCACGAGCGTCACGTTACGGGCCAGGAACGTGGGCTGGGGGTTCTCCTGGCCGAAGGGGGCGAGCCGCTCGACCAGCGCCACGGATTCGAGCGTCAGCTCGTCCAGGCTCACGAGCGCGTCCACCTCGGTCAGCGGATGGAAGGCCGCCTCCGGCAGCTTCTGCATATAGGCGTCGAGACGCTGGGCGAAGGCCTTCAAATTTTTGGTGGGGATGGTGACGCCCACGGCCGCCCCATGGCCTCCGAAGCGCTTCGTGAGATACGAGATCGATTCCACCGCCTCGAAGAGGTTCACGTTGCCCACGGAGCGTCCGGAGCCGCGGGCCTCGTCGCCGTCGATGGTGAACAGAAGCGCCGGCACCCCGTAGGTGTTCACGAGGCGGGAGGCCACGATGCCCTTCACGCCCTCGTGCCAGCCCTCGCCGGCCACCACGAGCGCCCGCTGGCCGTGGTAGATCCTGCCGGCCTGCTCCTTCGCGATGTCCGACAGCTCCGCCTCAATGGCGCGGCGCTGGTTGTTCACGTCCTCCAGGGCCTCGGCCATGGCGCAGCACTCGCCGTAGTTGTCGCACATGAGCAGATCGAGCGCCAAATCGGCATTGCCCATGCGCCCGGCGGCGTTCAGGCGCGGAATGAGGGAGAACGACAGGTTCGTGGCCGAAAGCGGTTTTCCGGCCTGGCCCGTGGTGGCAAGAAGCGCGGCGATGCAGGGGCGCGGATTCGTGTTCATGCGGGCGAGGCCGTCGGCCACGAGCGCCCGATTCTCGTCGCGCATGGGCATGAGGTCGGCCACAGTGCCCAAAGTGGCGAAGTCGGTGTAGCTGCGCCACAGGTGCGGGAAGCCCAGACGGCTGCCGAGCACCTGCACGAGCTTCAAGGCCACGCCCACGCCGGCGAGGATGGCGCTCGGGCAATCATCGGCCATCTTCGGATCGGCCACGGGCACGCCCTCGGGCACGAGATCGGCCGCCTCGTGGTGGTCGGTGATGTAGACCTCCACCCCCGCCTTCAGAATGTCGGCCACCTCGTTTTTGCAGGCGATGCCGCAGTCCACGGTGACGATGACGTCGGGCTCCAGAGCTCGGGCGCGCTCGAAGGCGGCCGCGGTGATGCCGTAGCCCTCCTCGAAACGGCGGGGAACGAAGGGGAACGCGCAGGCGCCGAGAGCCCGCAGGCCCCGGGTGAGCACGGTGGTGGCGGAGATGCCGTCCAAATCGAAGTCGCCGAACACGACGATGCGCTTCTTCTCGCGGATGGCGTCGACGAGCCCGTCGGCCACTTCTGCCAGCCCTGGGATCTCCAAGGGATTGCGCCAGTCGCGGTCGAGCGAGGGGCTCAAGAAGCGCTTGGCGGCCCGCACCGTGGTGATGCCGCGGGCCACGAGGGTCGTCGCGATGAAGCGGGGCAGGCCGAGGTCGTGCGCCAGACGCGCGACGATCTGCGGATCGGCCTCCCGGATGCTGAATTGGGCGGTCATAATGTGCTAGCTACCTTACGTGCGTTCTTCTTCGTAGTTCGGAAGGTATTTTCGCACAAAGCTCGCATTCTGTCACCGCAGCACGACGGCGGCGCGGCAATTCCCCACGGCACCGCCCGGGCAGCTCCTCGCAAGCCGTCAATCGACGCTCGGCAGAGAGTCGCACAGCACCTAGCGGTTGTCCACTTTCTCGGGGTACAGGTCGTGTTGGGACAGGCGCGTCCAGGCTACTTCCTCCCAGCGGGTGCCGGGGCGTCCGTAATTGCAGTACGGGTCGATGGAGATGCCGCCGCGCGGGGTGAACTTGCCCCAGACCTCGATGTACTTCGGATCCATGAGCGCGATGAGATCCTTCATGATGATGTTCATGCAGTCCTCGTGGAAGTCGCCGTGGTTGCGGAAGCTGAACAGGTACAGCTTGAGCGACTTGCTCTCCACCATGCGCACATCGGGCACGTAGGAGATATAGATGGTGGCGAAGTCGGGCTGGCCGGTGATGGGGCACAGGCTCGTAAACTCGGGGCAGTTGAACTTCACGAAATAGTCGTTGCCCGGGTGCTTGTTCTCGAAGGTCTCCAGCACCGACGGGTCGTAGTCGGTCGGGTACTGGGTATGCTGGTTGCCGAGCAGGGTGACGCCGCCGGCGCGAGTCTCATTCTCATCGCGGCCAGCCGAGGCAGCGGCGGGAGCAGTCGCTGGCGCGGGGCTGGCATCCTCGCGAGCCAGATGGGCCGCGATGGCGGCCATAGCCGAAGTATCCACCGATCCCTCGGGCTTCCCGATTGCATCATCGTCGCTGCCAAACAGCGCTTCAGCCATGTCCATTGGTTTCATTCCCAGCTCCTCTTCTTTAGCAACTCCTTGGGGGCGGGCTGCGGGGTACCGCTCAGTCGCTCAGACAGTCCTCGCTCGGCGAAACAGGACGTTTAGTCCTGTTTCGAACGCTCTCGGAACTCGCTTGGTGAGCAATACCCCACATCCCGCTACACTCAACTCTGCTTGATTATCTCATAGCCGGATCTTCGACGCCGTTGGCGGCGAAGGCGGCGGCACGGTCGAGGCAGGTGGCGCAACGGCCGCAGGGCGCCTCTCCCCCTTCGTAGCACGACCAGGTGAGCTCGTAGGGCACGCCAAGGGCCAGCCCCTCGCGCACGATGTCGGCCTTCGACCAGGTGACGAACGGAGCTTCCAAGCACAGCTCGCCGCCGGTGCCCTCCACGATGGCGCGATTCATGGCCTCCACGAACTCCAGCGAGCAATCGGGGTAGGCGTTGCCGGCCCAGTCGTCATGATGGGCGCCGTAATAGACCGTCGAGCAGCCGAGCGAGAGGGCCATGGAGGCCGCCGAGGAGAGGAAGAGCCCGTTGCGGAAGGGCACGTACGTGCTCACCGGACCGCCGTCGCCTTCGGCCTGCTGATCGGCGTAGCTGGACTCGGGGATGGCCGCATCGGAATGGGCCAGAAGCGAGCAGTCGCTGTCGGCGAAGATGGCGCCCAAACCGAGGAAGCGCTGCTCTACACCGTAATGGGCCGCCACGGCGCGGGCCGCCTCAATCTCGCGAACGTGCTTCTGCCCGTAGCTGATGGAAAGCGCATACACGTTTTCCGCTCCGTACTTGCTCACAGCCCGCGCCAAAAGCGTCGTGGAATCCACGCCGCCGGAGCACAGCACCAGGGCTTTGTTGTTGGTCATGGCTCCTATCCTTCCAGATCCTTAAACCCCGCGCGTCTCGTCGGGCCAGATGATCTTGTGCAGCTGCAACTGCAAACGGGCGCGGTCCAAGCCGCGCTCGATCAGATAGGCGGCGATCTCGGCCGGCTCGATAGCGCCCCATACCGGACTCACCAGCACCGAGCAGCGATCCCACAGCCCCGCCTCGTCGGCGCAGCGTTCCATGAAAGCAAGATCGTCCTCGGCGCCCACGACGAACTTCACGGCATCGCGCGTATCCAGCAGATCGTAGTTCTCGCGGCGCATGGCGGCGGAAACTGCCTCGCCGGCCGTGGGCGTCTTCCAATCCACCGTGAAGTGCAGGCTGCCGGGAAGCCCCGCCTCGGCGCACGCCTCGCGCAAGTGCGCCATGGGACTCAGGTCGCGCGAACCGTTCGTCTCGATTTCCACGCGCAAAGGGCGCGGGTCGTCCACCGCGAGCAGAGTCTGCACCAGATCGGGCAGATAAGGCTGCAGAAGCGGCTCGCCGCCGGTGAGCGTCACGCACGACACGCCGGTCTCGGCCACCCAGGCCACCAGATCGGGCACGCTCCACCCTTCCACTTCCACCAACGGATGGTTCGCCCAGCGGGTGTCGCAGTAGGTGCACCACATATTGCAGCCGGCGAACCGGATGAAAGCGGCCGGCCGCCCCGCCGCCAGGCCCTCCCCGTTCACGGACACAAATTTCTCCGCCACGGGGAACAGCTGGGCACGGGGGGCGATGGTATGGCGCGCCTGGTGCCGCTCGGCATCCAGCAGGCCGTCGTTCTCCTCCTCGGGCACCATGGGCTATCGCTGCTCCCGGTAGTAGGCGCAGTTGTTGGGGGTCTCGTAGACCTCCACCTGGGCCACGGGCAGCCCGCGGGCGGCCAGCGCGTCGAAGAACCACTTCGCGAGGTTCTCCGCCGTGGTGCGGAAGGGCACAATGAACAGAGCGAAACCCTCGCGCTCGAGGCACGCCAAGGTGTCGGGGGCAAGGGAGCCCTCCTCCACGATGAAATGGTGGTCGAGCCGCTCGGTCAGCGCGCGCAGCTCGGTTTTGAACTCGCCGAAATCCACCACCATGTCCTTGCAGGTGCCCTCCGTCTGCAGGTGTTCCACCTCCAGATAAGCCACCACGCGCCAGCGGTGCCCATGCAGGTTCTCGCACTTCCCATGATAATCGGTCAAAAAATGAGAGGCATCGAACGAGCTCTCCGTCTTCAATCCGTACATGCAAATCCTTTCAACGCTTTGGGCCATTATAGAGCGCCCCTTTGCTAGAACGCGGCATCGAAGGGGGCGGTCACGATGATTTCACTTTGGCCGCGGGTGAGCTCGGTGAGCTTTTCCAGGAAGGGGGGCTGGGTGCCGTCGAGCATGCGGAAGGTGAGCAGGACGTTCTCGGCGAAGTCGCTCTCGGCAAGCTTCGCGCCGGCCGCCTCAGCGATGCGACAGAGCTGCTCGTACAGGCTGTAGGGCACCTCCAGGATGATGTCGACGCAGACCGACACCGTGACGACATCCGCCGCTTCGATAGCCGCCTTCGTGGCGTCGGTGTAGGCGCGCACCAGGCCGCCGGTGCCGAGCAAAATGCCGCCGAAGTAGCGGGTGACCACCACCGCCACGTCTTCCAAACCTGCATGTTGAATGGCCTCGAGGGTCGGCATACCCGCCGTCTTGGCCGGCTCGCCGTCGTCGGTGTAGCGCACGCGACCGCCGCGCAGCACGTAGGCGTACACGTTGTGGCGCGCCATGCGGTGAGCCGCCTTCACCTCGGCGATGAAAGCGAGTGCCTCTTCCTCAGTGGCGACCGGCGCGATTTGCCCGATGAAGTGGCTCTTCTTCTCGACGATCTCGGCCTCGGCACGAGCGGCTATGGTCTTGTACGCGGCCACTACTCCCCCAGCTTCTCGGCGGCTTCGAACCATTCCATCTCGAGGGCTTCTATTTGAGTTTCGAAGTCGGCGATTTCCTCTTGCATGGCGGTGAGCACCAGATAGTCAGATTGGTCGGCGGCGGCCATTTCCAGCTGCTTCTTCTCGATCTTGCCCTTCAGGGTCTCGATCTTCTTCTCGTTGGAGGTCATGAGCTTGCGCAGGGCGCGCTGCTCGCCGCCGGAGAGGACGGGGGCAGAAGAGGCAGCCGCATTCCCGGGATTGCTGGAGGTCGCGAGCGAGGGGCGACCAAGGTCGCCCCCTACGGGATGGGTGCCCGGACGGTTTACGGTGCCGCTTCCGGAGCGGGTTCCAGAGCCGTCCCCAGAGCCGCTCCCCGTGCCCTTCGCCGCCTCTCGGTCGGCCTCTTCGGCGAGTTTCAGGTACTCGTCCACGCCACCGGGCAAATGGCGCACCTTGCCGTCGATGAGGGCGAACTGGTGGTCGGTCACGCGTTCCATGAGGTAGCGGTCGTGGGTGACGAGCAAGAGTGTGCCCGGCCAGCCGTCGAGCAGGCTCTCCACCGCCGCAAGCATATCGGTGTCCAGGTCGTTTCCCGGCTCGTCCAAGATGAGCACGTTCGGCTCATCCAGCAAAATGAGCATGAGCGCCAGCCGGCGCTTCTGGCCGCCGGACAGGTCGCACACCGGCTCGTTCTGATCGTCCTTCGTGAACCCGAGCCGTTCCAAGAGCTGTCCCGGCGTCATCTCCTTGCCGTCGAGCATCGTGCGCCGCGAGTAGCGCGAGATCACCTGGCGCACCCGGTCGTCGCCGAGCTTGCGCAGCTCGTCCAAATGCTGCGACAGCACGGCGAAACGCACGGTCTGGCCGATTTTCGCGCGCCCGGAATCGAGCGGCTGCAGCCCTTGGATGATGCGCAGAAGCGTTGTCTTGCCGATGCCGTTGGCGCCCACAATGCCGTAGCGATCGCCCGGGCCGATGATCCAGTCGACGTCGTCCAAGATGACGCGATCCCCGAAGCGCAGCGATGCGCCCTTAAGGTCGACCACTTGCTTGCCGAGACGCGCCATGGCCATGCGCTTGAGCTCCAGCTCGTTGCGCAAGGGCGGCACGTCGGCGATGAGCGCCTGGGCGGCGGCCACGTGGAACTTGGGCTTCGTAGCCCGCGCACGGGCGCCGCGGGAGAGCCACGCCAGCTCGCGGCGCAGGGCGTTCTGGCGCTTCTGCTCGGCCAAAGCCTCCAAGCGATCCCGTTCCACCCGCTGCATGATGTAAGCGGAGAAGCCTCCCTCGAAGGGCCAGACGCGCCGACCGTGCACCTCCCACATGGCCTCGCAGACCTCGTCGAGGAACCAGCGGTCGTGGGTCACCACGAGCAGCGCCCCCGCTCCGCGGCGCCAGCGGGTCTTCAAGTGCTCGGCGAGCCAGGTGATGGCGCGCACATCCAGGTGGTTGGTAGGCTCGTCCAGCATGAGCACGTCCCAGTCGCCGATGAGCAGCCGGGCCAGATCAACCCGTCGACGCTGGCCGCCGGAAAGGGTTCCCACCGTCGCGTTCCAATCCACATCCTCGAGCAGCCCCGCGATAATGGCGCGAACCCGAGGGTCGCCGGCCCACTCGTATTCGGGGATATCCCCCACCACGGCCCGCTCCACGGTGTCCGCGTCGCGCAAATCGTCGCTCTGGCCGAGTACGCCCACCGAAACGCCGCGGGTGCGGATGACACGGCCGTCGTCCACTTCCACATCGCCCGAAAGCACCCGCAAAAGCGTGGATTTCCCATCGCCGTTCTGGCCCACGATGCCGATGCGAGCCCCCTCGTCCACCCCGAGGGACAGCCCCTCGAACACCGTCTTCGTGGGGAATTCCACGCTCACTTTTTCACAACCGAGAAGAAACGCCACCAAGGCCGCCTTTCACTTCCATTCGTTTCGGAGCAGATTATACGCTAACGGATTTTCCAAACGGCAACAATGAGCGCCGCCAGCGAAAGCGCCGCCGACAGAGCAAAGGCCGCCCGATAGCCCCACACGGCCGCCTCCGCGCCGCCCATGCCTGTCAGAGCCAGCGATGCGGGCACGCTTACCACGAGCAGCATCATGAGCGCCGTGCCGAGCGAGGCACACACCTGGCGGGCCGTGGCGAAAAAGACGCTGCCGTCCATCGTGTTCGCGGGAAGCAAGCCCGAAAGACCCCAGGAGTTCAACGGCCCCACGAGCGTGCTCACGCCCAGAGCGCGTACCGCTTGCATGGCCGTCAGCAGCCATAGCGGAGTCGCTGCATCCACGAACATCATGGAGGCCGCACCAACGACGAGCAGCACGGCGCCCGTCACCGTAACCGCGCGTGCGCCCACCCGATCGGTGAGCAGGCCAGCTAGCGGATTCAGGAACAGGGCTATCACCGTAGCCGGCACGAACACGATGCCGGCATCGAGCGCCGAGAGCCCGCAGATGCCCTGCACGAACAAGGGAACGATGAGCGTGATGCCCATGAATGAGGCGAACAGGCAGTTCTGGGCCACGAACGCCGCCCGGTACTGGCGGGCGCGAAACACGCCCAGATAAATAAGCGGATGAGAAATACGGTTCTGCCGCACGAGGAACGCAGCCACGCAGCAGGCACCGCTCAGCGCCGGAACCCACACGCCCTCGCTGGACAGCGGCATGTTCGCCGCATTCGATGCCGCCAAGAGCAGGCCGCCGAAACCGAGCGTGGAAAGTGCCAGCGACGGCACGTCCAGCACAGCGCCGGCACTGCCGTCCCCCTCCTCGCGCACAAATAGAGCACAGGCCAACGCGAGCAGCACCAAGGCGCCGATAAGCAGCCCGTAGAAGCTGCGCCAGCCCCAGGAGTCTACGAGCGCGCCGCCGATGATGGGCCCGATGTTGGGGGCGAACCCCATGGCAATGCCGGCAATGCCCATGGTCGCGCCCGTGCGCTCTCTCGGAAAGCGCGTCATGGCCAGCGACTGCACGAGCGGCAGCGTGATGCCCGTAGCCACCGCCTGCAGCACACGTCCCAGCACGAGCGTGAAGAAGGTTCGGGCAATCAGATCAACGGCCGAGCCCGCCAGAAAGAGCCCGAGGGCCAGACACACCAGGCGCTTGACCGACATACGCCGGGCGAGGAACGTCACCGCCGGCACCGTAATACCCATAACGAGCATGTAGACCGTGGTCAGCCACTGCCCCTCGCCGGCATCGATGGAAAACTCCGCGCAAATGCCCGTGAGCATGGAGTTCGTAGCGGTTTGGGAAAGCGACCCTAGCGCGCAGGTGATGACGACGATGGCGAACAGGGCGTAGGTGTGCCCCTTCTCGGAAAGACGCATGGGAGTTTCCAGCCCTCAGTTGAACCGCTGCTGGGTCTTTTCCAGGCCGTTGTCGATGAGGCACAGCACCGCGTTCGAGCCCTCGGCCACGGCATGCTCGAAAGCCTCGGCATCGTCCTTGCTGCGAGGGCGCGAGAGCACCCAGTCGACCACGGGCTTCCGTCCCGGCGGCCGCCCGATGCCGATGCGCACCCGGTACCAGTCGCGGGTGCCCAGCTTATCGCAGATGGAGCGCAGCCCGTTATGACCGGCATGTCCCCCGCCGAACTTCACCCGAATAGTGCCGGGGTCGATGTCCAGCTCGTCGTGGACGACGATGAGATGATCGGGATCCTCATGGTAGGCCCTCATGAGCTTGCTCACCGGGCCTCCCGAGGTGTTCATGAAGCTCTGGGGCTTTACGAGCAGAAGCTCGTGGCCGTGGTAGCTCGCCTTCCCTACGAGCGCCCCGCCCTCGTTCTTCCAGTAGCGCACGCCCAGCTCATCGGCCAGCGCGTCCACCGTATCGAACCCGGCGTTGTGCCGCGTGTGCTCGTACTCCTCGCCCGGATTCCCCAGGCCCGCGATCATATACAACTTGTCACCTATTTCCGTCATTCATCTTTGGAAGAGTAGGCCCGAGTCCCCGGGGAGGGGGCCCGCGCGCAGTTCATTGAAGTGCAAAGAAAGAAGGCCCGAGACCCTCGGAGAGACCCGCACTTCAATGCTGTTTGAGCACGGGCTTCCTCCCCGGGGACTCGGGCCGGACAGCCAAGCAGCTATTCGAACAATTTCCCAATAGAGCCGTTGTTGTACACGACATCGATGGTCTGCGCGAACAGCGGCGCGATGGAGAGCACCTTGATCTTGCCGGTCTGGCGCGCGAGCGGCACGGGCACGGCGTTGGTGACCACCACTTCCTCGATGCAGGAGTTCTCCAGACGCTCGTAGGCCGGGCCGGAGAACAGGCCGTGGGTAGCGCAGGCGTACACCTCGGCGGCGCCCTTGGCCTTCAGCGTGGCGGCCGCGGCCACAAGCGAGCCGCCCGTGTCGATCATGTCGTCGTTCAGGATGCAGATCTTGTCGGTCACGTCGCCGATAAGCGCGGTGATCTCGGCCTGGTTGTGCTTCGGGCGATCCTTGTGCATGATGGCGATGTCGCAATCGAGCGCCGTAGAGAACTTCTTCGCCGCCTTCGCGCGACCCACGTCCGGCGAGACCACGCACAGACGCTCGGGATCGAAGCCTTTGTTGCGGAAGTAATCCACGAAGATGGGCATGGCCGTCATGTGGTTCACGGGGATGTCGAAGAAGCCCTGGATGGCATCCTGGTGCAGATCCACCGTGATGATGTTGTCGATGCCGGAGACCTCGAGCAGATCGGCCACGAGCTTGGCCGTGATGGGCTCGCGCGGGGCGGCCTTGCGGTCCTGACGGGCGTAACCGTAGTGCGCGATGACCGCCGAGATGGAGCGGGCGCTTGCACGCTTGGCGGCATCGGCCATGATGAGCAGCTCCATGAGGGCGTCGTTCACGTCGAAGGTCTCGCTCGCGCACACCGACTGGATGAGGAACACGTCGGCGCCGCGGATGGACTCCTGGTAGCGGGCGTAGATCTCGCCGTTGGCGAACTTCTCGTGCTTGATGTTGCCGAGGTTCACGTTCAGGTACTTGGCGATCTCCTCGGCCAGCTCCGGATTCACCGAGCCGGAGAACAGGATCATGCGCTTGGTCATCTCGGTCATAGGGTGCGTCCCTTCTGCGACGGGTCTTTCAGCTTCGGTTATTGTAGTACGGCGCGCCGCTTCATGCGGGCTGAAGCGGCGCGACCGACTATTTCTTCTTCTCGATGGGGTGCGCCGCCACCCAGCCTTCTATCTCCTGCTGTCTGGCGCGCCCGAGGGCCAGCGCTCCCGGCGTCACGTCCTTGGTGATGGTGGAGCCAGCACCCACGAGCGCCCCGGCGCCGATGGTCACGGGCGCTACCATCATGGTATCGGATCCTACGAAGGCGCCGTCCTCGATGACGGTGGCGTGCTTGTTCGCGCCGTCGTAGTTGCAGGTGATGGAACCGGCGCCGATGTTCACGCCCTCCCCCATGGTGGTGTCGCCGATGTAGGACAGATGCGGCACCTTCGAGCCCTTGCCGATGGTGGATTTCTTGATCTCCACATGGGTGCCGGCCTTGGCGCCCTCGCACAAGTGCGCCGCCGGACGCAGGTAGGCGCGCGGACCGCAGGTGGCGCCATCGTCGATGAGCGCCTCTACCGCCACGGTCTCGTCGATGCGACAGCCGCAACCGACGCGCGTGTCGGTCAGGCGGCTGTCGGGGCCCACGACGCTGTCCTCGCCGATCGTCGTCTTCCCCAGCAGCATGACGTTGGGCAGAAGCTCCACGTCGGGGGCGATCTCCACCTCGGGGCCGATGTAGGCCGTGGCCGGATCCCACATCGTGACGCCGGCGGCCATGTGCGCGTCGTTGATGCGCCGCTGCATGACGCGGGTCGCCTCGGCCAGCTGGCCGCGGGAGTTCACGCCCAGGCACTGCTCCGCATCGCTCGTCTTATAGGCGAGCACGGGCCGCCCGGCGGCGCGGCTGATGGCCAGCACGTCGGTAAGATAGAACTCGCCCTGGGCGTTGTCGGAATTCACCTGGGAAAGCGCGTCGAAAAGGGCGCAGGCGTCGAAGCAGTAGACGCCCGAGTTGCACTCGGTGATGGCCGCTTCCTCGGGGCTCGCGTCCTTCTGCTCGACGATGCGGGCCACCTCCCCGGCGCCGTCGCGCACGATGCGACCGTAGCCGAAGGGGTTTTTAAGCTCCATGGTAAGCACGATGACCGCCGCGTTGTGCTCTTCGCGCAGAGCCGCCATCTGGCGAATGGTCTCGGGCTGAATGAGCGGAGAGTCGCCGGAGAGCACCACGACGGCGCCGTCGAAGCCGGCCAGGGCATCGGCGGCGGCCAGCACCGCATCCGCCGTGCCGCGCTGGGCCTCCTGCACGACGACCTCGGTATCGCCTTCCACCAAAGGGATCACCTGGTCGCGCATATGCCCCACCACGGTGACGACCCTATCGGTGCCCGCCTCCTTGGCCGCTTCCACGACCCACCGCACGAGCGGGCGGCCCAGCACCTCGTGAACCACCTTCGGCTTCTTCGACTTCATACGGGTACCGGCCCCCGCGGCCAAAATAATCGCAGCAGTTTCCATGAAACGCCTTTCTATAGCTATACGTGCGCTCGTTCGCGCCCATTTCCAATTGGCCTAGTATAGCGCAAGGAGCCTATAATCGAGCAGGTCGACACTAGGGAAAGGAGGCGACCATGGCCCAAGGATTGGACGCGCTGACCCGTGAAGAGCTGGTCGAGCTTTTGGAAATCACCGCGAAGGATCTCATCGCGCTGGACGGAACATGGTTCCAATCGCTGGAACGCGAGCAGGGCATGGACACGGCCATGGAGCACGACCGTGCTGCCTGGCGACGCTTCGTGCCCAGCGAGGCCCGACGCTTGAAGAAGCTGCTCGACCTTTCGGATAGATGCGGACTTGAGGGACTCGCCGAAGCGCTGCCTTTGCGCTGCACCTCACTGGCAAACGAATGGGAGATTCTCTGGGAGGACGACGCGCTCGTGTTCCGCATCACGGATTGCCGCGTGCAGAACGCCCGCGCGCGCAAGGGAATGGAGTTCCACCCCTGCAAGAGCGTGGGCGAATTGGAATACGCCGGCTTCGCCGCCGCCCTGGACGACCGCATCCGCTGCGAGTGCGCAAGCTGCTTTCCCGACGTCACCGACAACACCTGCAACTGCGCCTGGCGCTTCCGGATGGAGGGGTAGGCCGCGCCCCCTTCTACTTGAACCGTTTCAGCAGAAGGGAGTTGCTGACGACGCTGACGCTGGACAGCGCCATGGCGGCACCGGCGAGGGCCGGGGCGAGGATGCCCCCGGCGGCCAGCGGGATCATGATGCAGTTGTAGATGAGCGCCCAGAACAGGTTCTGTTTGATTTTGCGCATCGTGGCCTTCGACAGGCGCAAAGCCACGATGAGGTCGGACAGGCGGTTGCGCATGAGCACCACGCTTCCGGCGTCCAGAGCCACATCGGTGCCTGAGGCCAGCGCCACGCCGATGTCGGCGGCGGCCAGCGCCGGGGCGTCGTTGATTCCGTCGCCCACGAAGGCCACGACAGTCTTCACGCCGGCGGCCGCATCCTCGGCGGCGCTCGTGGGCGACTCGAGGGGCACCGGCTCGCCGGGAATGCCCATGTCGGGGTCGGAGGCGGCCATGAAGGCGGGGTCAGTCACTTCCATTTCCAAAATGCGCTCGTCGTCCTTCTCGGTATCGCGGGCCTCGGCGGCGGCCTTGCCGAGCATGGAGACGTCGGCGGCGCCCCGCACGGCGCGTACGCAATCGGCCTTCTCGAGCGGTTTCACACCGGCGAACACATGGTCGGGCGCGATGCCCACCTCCTCGGCGATGGCCCAGGCCGTGGGCGCGGCATCGCCGGTGACCATGTAGGAGGTCACGGAGAAATCGCGAGCCAGCTCGCGCACCGTGGCCGCCGCGTCCGGTTTGGGCTCGTCGCGGAACTGGATGCGACCTGCGGCCACCCCGTCGATGGACACGAGTGAGCCCGAAGCGCCGGCCCCGTCGCCTTCGGCCTTCCCGACGCCCACGAACACCTCGTGGCCTTCCACGACGCCGCGCACGCCCTCGCCGACGACGGCCTCGAAGGACTCGGCCGCGGGCAGCGGCGCCAGGTCGCGTCCGGTCGCGTAGGTCACAACGGCGCGGGCCAGGGGGTGCTCGCTCTTCGCCTCCAGGGCGGCGGCCAGACGCAGGGCGTCATCGGGAACGTCGCAGGCCACAACGACCGGCTCGCCCTGGGTGAGGGTGCCCGTCTTGTCGAAAACGGCCGCCGACAGGTTGCCCATGGTCTCCAGCACCGTGCCGTCCTTAATGAGCACGCCGAGCTGGGCGCCCTTCCCCATACCCACGGTGAGCGCCGTGGGGGTCGCCAGGCCCAGCGCGCAGGGGCAGGCCACGCAGATGACGGCGATGGCCGGCATGAGCGCCTGCACCAGGCGGCCGTCGGGGCCGGCCGGTACGAGGAAGAACCATGCGCAGAACACGACGAGCGCGATCAGCAGGATGGCGGGCGCGAACACCGCCGCAATGCGGTCGGCGATGCGCTGGATGGGGGCCTTGGTGCCCTGGGCGTCCTCCACGGCGCGCACGATGCGGGCCAGCGTGGAGTCGGCGCCCACGCGCAGGGCGCGCACGGTCACCGCGCCGGTAGTGTTCTGGGTGCCCCCGGTCACCGCGTCGCCCACGGCTTTTACCACAGGCAGCGTCTCGCCGGTCAGCATGGACTCGTCCACTTCCGTGACGCCTTCCACCACCACGCCATCGACCGGCATCTTCTCGCCCGGCCGCACGAGCACCGTGTCGCCGGCCACCACCTGGGCCAGGGGCACCTCGCACTCCTCGCCGCCGCGGACCACCCGCGCCGTGGGCGGCGTGAGGTTCATGAGCGACTCGATGGCCTGATTCGTGGCACCCTTGGCGCGGCTTTCCAGCATCTTGCCGAACAGCACGAAGGTGATGAGCATGGCGCAGGTCTCGAAATAGGGCATGCCGTCGTTGATGGCGAGCGCCGCATGGCTTTCCCAATCCCCCGTGATCACCGGCAAAAACGTGATCCACAGCGAGAACAGAAACGCGATGGAGGTACCGAGCGCCACGAGCACATCCATGTTCGCCGAGCCGCCCTTAAGGGAGCCCCACGCGCCCTTGTAGAACCGCGCGCCGCAGCCGAACTGCACTGGCGCCGTAAGCGCCAAAAGCAGCAGATTCGCCGCGAACATGGCCTGCATATGGGTGGGCTCGGGCACGAACAGCCCCGCCAGGGCCGCGCCCACCCCCATGTGCCAGCCGGGAATCATGCCGATGGCCACGATGATCACCGTGAGCACGGCCGCCACGCCGAACACCTTGCGATCGCGGCGGCCCCGGGCGGCCTCGCGAGCGCGGCGCTTCTCGTCCACGAGCGGTGCGTCCTCGGGGATGATCTCGGCCGTGAAGGACAGGTTGTCGAAAACGGCGAGCATGTCGTCCACGCTGGCCTGGGCCGGGTCGAACACCACGCGCCCCGTGTTGTTGGCCAGGTTCACCGCCACATCGACGACGCCGGGCGTGGCGCGGTAGTGCTTCTCGATGTTGGCCGCGCAGTTCGCGCAGTGCATGCCGTCGATGGCCAGGCGCAGGTTGGCCCGGAGCGCTTCCCCGTCGTGCTGCGGCGGCTCTTGCCGAGTCGTCTCCTGCTGCATCGTCTCCTGCTGGATTGTCTCTCGTTGGGCCATAGCTTGCCTTCCTTACTTCGAGAAGCGGCGCATGAGCGCCATCACTTCGTCGATCACCTCGTCGTTGCCGGCGCGCACCTCTTCCACCACGCAGGTGCGCATATGCTCGGCCAGCACCATCTCGGAGACGCGCCGCACCGCCGACTCGGCGGCGGCCAGCTGGGTGAGCACGTCCCCGCAGTAGCGGTTGTCCTCGATCATGGCCTTCACGCCGTTCAGCTGCCCGATGGCCCGGTTCAGCCGCTTCTGCATATCCGCCTGCAGCTTGGTGCTGCGCGGTGTGTTCTTGTGCCGGCAGGGGCAATCGGGCACGTGGCCCGTTCTACCTGCACCAGTCTTGGCCGCTGCCTGGGCCGCCCCGGCCTTCGGCATTGTCTGCGCCGTCCCTTCCCCGCTGCATGCTTTCTCGTTCTTCATAGCATTCCTTCGCTCATAGCTCCGGCTTTCATTCTCGAAATAACTTATACCCCTAGGGGGTATTTTCGTCAAGCAGGAAAAACCGCAGTCAACGAAGACCCACGATTTTGCATGAGATTGACGGTTATGAGCGTCTGGAGAATCTAAGTTCACTCGAAATTGTCAATTATCGTTAATTCTAATCACTATAGCTGCCCTTCAGACGCTCATAACCGTCAATCTCATGCAGCGACAGGAGCCTTCACCGACTGAGCGAGACGAGATGAAGCGCGAAGCGGCCATTACCGGAAAGGCCGATCGGAATCGGTTCCCATAGAAGTGGAGCGCGACCGCTCTTATCGAACGGGGCTCAGACACGTTTCCTCCGGCAGAGCGGCACGAGCCCACATGGGGCCTCTTTCGGCACAGACGCAGGGAACTAGGCAACAAAAAGGCCCCGCAACCTGATGGCTGCGGGGCCCCAGTTCTGCTGAAACGCGACGGGCGCTTACAGCGAGTCGATGTAAGCGACCAGGTCGCCCACGGTGACAAGTCCCTCGGGCTCGCCGAAGTCGACCTCGCAGGCCTCCTCCAAGTCGCAGATGAGCTCGACCATGTCCAGCGAGTCGATGCCGAGGGACTCGAAGGTCGCCTCGGGGGTGACGGTGGCGGGGTCGATGTCGAGGTTGCTCTCGAGAACGCCGGCGATGGTGTCGATAGTGGCCATGAACTAATCCTCCTTTTGGGTGAGCAGACCGTAGCCGCCGTCCTCGCGGCGGTACAGGATGTGCACCAGGTTGGTGTCGCGATCAGTGTACGCGAAAAAGTCGTGACCCAGCAGATCGATCTGGATGAGCGCCTCTTCTTCGGTCATGGGCGTGAATTCCGTCTCCTTGCGGCGGATGATCTCGTCCTCGGACAGCTCGTCCATCAGACGGTCGAGATCCAGCTCGCTCTCCGGGTGGGCGTCCTCGTGGGCGTAGTCGACGATGCGCTCGGTGGCGCGAACCTTCTTGTCCAGCACGCGGGTCTTGTACTTGCGCAGCTGGCGGGCAACCTTGGCGGCAGCCACGTCGATGGCGGCGTACATGTCCTCTTCGCTTTCCTCCACGCGCACGATGTGGCCCTTGACGCGGACGGTGACCTCGCAAATAGCCGGCAGCGGGTTGGCCGGGTTCTTCTCGGTGTAAAGAACAATTTCCGTGGAGACGGTGTCGGCGTCCACAGCCTTGATCGCGTTACCGACCTTCTCCTCAGCGTACTGACGAAGAGCGTCGGTGACGGGCATTTTGCGTCCGGACACGGTGATCGTCATGATTTCCACCTCTTTTAGCTCGTTGCTTGCACAATCAGCGTGGAAGGCGCGAGCCCGCTGGGGCACCTGAGCGCACCATGCGTAAAACGCACCCTTCCAAACTGGAAAAAACAGCATAGCGCACTTTTCGCGAGATTGACCGAGCAATTTGAGGTTGCAAGAAAACGATTGCCGTCTGAGGACTGTTTTCGGAATGCAGCGCCTTTGAAGTCGAACGGTTCTCGTTTTCGTGTGAAAAAGGCTGCTACGGGGACTTTACAGATAGGGATTTTCGCTGAAGCGAAAGGGAAAGCGGTTACAATTAACGGATATCTGTGAAGCCGCCTTGCTCGCGGGCGGCTGAGTCGGTAAGAGAAATTGAGGATGTAAGGCATGGAACCCACTGCGAAGAATCCCGATCCGCATCATATCTTCATTGATGAAGTCCAGGGGCATCAGCGTCGCTGGTTGAAAATCATCCAATTTACGAGTTCGTCCACGAAGGCGGCGGCCATCATGCTGGCGGCGGCTATTGTGGCCCTCGTTATCGCGAACTCGCCGTTCTTCGAGCCCTTTGAGGAGTTCTGGCACACCCATGTAGTGGTGGGCGTCGGCGACTTTATCGGCGAGATGTCGCTGGCCCATATCATCAACGACATCTTCATGGCGGTGTTCTTCCTGCTCGTAGGGTTAGAGATCAAATACGAGATGACCGTCGGCGAGCTCACGAACATCCGCCAGGCGGCGCTGCCCATCATCGCGGCCTGCGGCGGCGTTCTGGCCCCTATCGTCATCTACTCCATCTTCAACGCCACCAACCCTGAGACCTCCCACGGCTGGGGCGTGCCGACGGCGACCGATATCGCCTTCGCCTTGGGCATCATGGCGCTGCTCGGCAACCGCGTGCCCAACGGCGTGCGCGTGTTCCTCTCCACCTTGGCCGTGGCCGACGACATCATCGCCATTCTCGTCATTGCCATCTTCTACGGCCAGAGCCCCTCGCTCATGTGGCTTGCCATTGCTGCGGCCATTCTCGTAGTGCTCGTACTGATGAACCGGGCGCACGTGTACGCCCTGACTCCTTACATGCTGGTGGGTTGCCTGTTGTGGTTCGCTGTGTTCATGTCCGGTGTTCATTCCACCATCGCCGGCGTGCTGCTCGCCTTCACGATCCCCACGGGGTCGCGCGTCGATCTGCAGAAGTTCATGACCTGGTCGAGCGACCGGGTTCGCGAGGCGCGCGCCGCCTATGTGGAGACCGAGCCGGTGACGCTTCAGAAGGATTACATGTTCACCGTCACCCGACTCTCCAGTGTTGCTCGTCAGGTGGTACCCCCGGCCACGCGCTTGGAGCATATGCTGTACCCGTGGGTGTACTTTGCCGTGCTGCCCCTGTTCGCGCTGACCAACGCTGATGTGAGCTTCCTTGGCGGCGATGTTCTCGCCATGGTCTCGAGCCCGGTGTTCTTCGGCGTGTTCTTCGGATTGCTTCTGGGCAAGCCCATCGGCATCCTGCTCTTCAGCTTCTTGACGGTGAAGCTGAAGATCGCCAACCTGCCCGATCATGTTAACTGGATCCATATGCTGGGTGCCGGCATCCTGGGCGGCATGGGCTTCACCATGGCCATCTTCGTGGCGAACCTCGCCTTCCCCGAGGCCGTGCTCATCGCCGATGCGAAGATCGGCATTCTGTCGGCCTCGCTTCTGGCCGGCGTGATCGGCTTTTTGTTCCTGTTCATGCAGGCGAAGGCGGCCGAGCGCCAGGGCATCTCGTACGTGTCCGCCTCGCTGGATGAGGTGGTGCGCCAGACCGCCGGCGAGGAGGCCGCCGATATGGCCGACGACGTGGTTCTCGGCTGCGGCGACGAGGATCTGGTCGACGATGTGCGCGAGGTGCTGGAAGCCGAGGGCGGCGTGGCGGAGTTCGTCGTGCACGAGATCCGCGACGAGGCCGAGGCCGAGGAAGCAGAAGACGTCACCGGCACGCGACCCTAGGGGACGCGTCGGTCCGCGGGCTTTTCGCACTTTCGGAGGGCGCTCTTTCGGGGGCGCCCTTTTTCATGCATCAAGTCGTTTTCGCAAACAGCAAGCTCGCTACAACGCGCCCATGAGATCGGCGATGGCGTAAAGGGTGCCGAAGGCGACGACGCAGCCTTCCGGGCCGGCGGCGTCGCGGGCTGCGCGCAGGGCATCGGCGGGAGCGCCGCACGTGCGCACGGGCACGTCATCGGCCCGGCCCTCTTCCACCATAATCTCGCGCACGCAGGCCTCCAGCTCGTCGGCCGCCAGGGCGCGAGGGCTTTTCGGGGCGTACACCGAGAAGCTGCGGGCCCACGGCGCCACGACGCGCACCATGGCCGGGTAGTCCTTGTCGGCCAGCACGCCCAAAGCAAAGTCGACTGAGGCGCATCCCTCCTCCCCCAGAAGATCGGCGAGCGAGGCGGCCAGGGCCTCGGCCCCCTGAGGGTTGTGACCACCGTCCACAATGGTAAGCGGCGCGGTGCCCACCACTTCGAAACGGCCGGGCCAACGGGCGGAGGCGATGCCCGCGAAAGCGGCCTCGTCGGAGATGGCCCACCCGCGCCCGCGCAGCACGTCGACCGCCGTGAGGGCCAGCGCCGCGTTGAAAGGCTGGTAGCTGCCGAGCAGACGCGTCTCGAATCCCCTCCCCTTCCACGAGAACCGGCGCAGGGCCGCTCCCGCGAGCGGCTCCACGGACAAGTCGCCGAAGTCGGGCACGAAAAGTTCGCAACCGCGCTCGGCGGCCACGGCCTCGATGACCGCCATGGCCTCGCTCTCCTGGGGCCAGCTCACCACGGGCGCTCCCGCCTTCACGATGCCGGCCTTCTCGCCGGCGATGGCGCCCAAGGTGTCCCCGAGCAAATCGGTATGGTCGAGCCCGATGCGGCAGATCACGCTCGCCTCGGGGGTCTCGATGACGTTGGTGGCGTCCAACCGCCCCCCGAGCCCCACTTCCAGCACCACGATATCGCAGCCCACGGCGCGGAAATGCTCGAAGGCCACCGCCGCCATGAGCTCGAACTCCGTAGGATGATCCCCGCACGCCGCCTCCACGGCCGCGGCCGCCGGACGCACCGCCGCCACGGCCCGGGCGAGCTCCTCGCCCGTGATGTTCTCGCCGTTCACGCGGATGCGCTCCTCGAAGCAGAGGATGAACGGGCTCGTGAACAGGCCCACCTTGTAGCCGGCCGCCTGCAGCACCGAGGCCACATACGCGCACACCGACCCCTTCCCGTTGGTACCCGCCACGTGCACGAAGCGCAACTCGTCCTGGGGGCGCCCCAAGCGCTCCAGCAGATCCACCATGCGCGAGAGCCCCAGGCGCGAGGCCTGCCAGCGCGGGGTGTTTATCCAGGCTACGGGATCGAAGTGGCGCGCATCTTCCACGGCACGTTCTCCTTCAAGGACGCGGCTACCGTTTTCTTACAAACCCGGTAACCGATGGGGCATATCACGGCTCCATTCTATACTAGGTTCCGGGCACGAGAGGCCGCGCGACGAGAGGAGGAGCCATGGCAGCCATTTACGACCTGAACCGGCCGAATCCGCTGGCGACGCCCTGCGATGAGGAAAGCTGCAAGCCGCCCCTGGTCAAGATCCTCACCTCCCACGAGTTCAGCCAGCTCACGCATATCGCTCCGGAGGCGCGGGCAGAGCTGGCGGCGCTCGAGCTGGCGGCGGCCAACTTCGTCGAGCTGTACCCCTCCTACATCATCGGCTCGTTCTCGGTGCCGGACAAATCCGACCCCACGGGCGATCCGGACACCATGTCGTTCTACCTGGAAGCCGACCACCTCATCCTCATCGACGACGGCGACATCGCGCAGAAGACCCTGGACAAAGTGGCCGCCACGGGCATCCTCACGAAGCCCACCACCTCGCATACCCTGTATGCCTTCATGAAGACGCTCATCGCCGACGATTTCAGCTGGTTCTCCTCCATGGAAGACGCCATGGAAAGCCTCGAGGACGCCATGATCGGCCACCATGCCGACATCTCGTCGCAGACCATCATGAGCTACCGGCGCGCCGCCATGCGCATGGGCTCCTACTACCAGCAGATCGGCGTCATGGCCGACCTCATCGCCGACAACGAGAACAAGGTCATGAGCCGCGAGGAGGCCCGCACCTTCGGGCACATCACCACCCACGCGAATCACCTGTCCGACCGCGCCGACATGCTGCGCGAGTACAGCCTGCAGCTTTACGAGCTGCATCAGACGCAGATCGACTTGAAGCAGAACTCCACCATGCAGATTCTTACCATCGTCACGGTGATGTTCGCGCCGCTCACGCTCGTCACCGGCTGGTTCGGCATGAACCTCACCGTGCTGCCGGGACTCGATTGGCCCTATATGGCGGCCACGATCTTCACCCTAGCCCTGGTCATGATCGTGGTGATGGTGCTGTTCTTCAAGCGGAAGAGATGGCTCTAGGCGATTTTGGGTCGCCTTAGACCTCGCCGCGCAGCAGCTCGCCTAAGGTGGCGAAGTCGTTTTCCAAGGCCTCGCGCTTCTTGCTGTCGTAGAGCGCGGCCGCCGGGTGGAAGATGGGGAACACCTTGAAGCGCCCCGCCCGCTGCAGCGTGCCGTGCAGGCGCGTGATGCCCACATCGGTTTTCAGGATGAACTTCGTGGAGAAGTTGCCCAGGGTGACGATGTACTCCGGGTTGATGGTGCGCGTCTGCTCGCGCAGAAACGGCGTGCAGGCCTGAATTTCCTCGGGACGCGGATCGCGGTTGGAAGGGGGACGGCACTTCAGCACATTGGCGATGTAGACGTCCTCGCGGGACAGCCCGGCGATGGCCAGAAGCTCGTTGAGGTACTTGCCGGCGGCGCCCACGAAAGGCTCGCCCTGCAAATCCTCGTTCTTGCCCGGAGCCTCGCCGACGATGAGCACCCGGGCCTCGGGATTGCCCACGCCGAACACCGTCTGCGTGCGGCCATCGCACAAGGGGCAGCGGCGGCAGGCGGCCACTTGGGCTTGCAGGTCTTCTAGCGGAATGTGGGGGTGCTCCATCGGGCGTCCTTCTTTCTTGAGTTCCTTTTTGGGACTCGCCTCGGGCGAGCGCCTTCTACACGTACAGTCTGGGCAGTCTTGAGCAGCCGAAGCCGATGGCCACCTCGTGCTGGATGGTGCCCAAAGTCTCGGCCATCTGGTCGATGGTGATCGAGGCCTCGCCCTGCTCCCCTACGATGATCACCTCGTCGCCGATCTGCGGGTCGAGGTCGTTGCGCTGGCGCAGGTTCACTTCGAACATGGACTGGTCCATGCAGATGTTGCCCACCTGGTGGAAGCGGCGGCCGGCCAGCAGCACGTCGGTGCGACCGGAAAGGCCCCGGCGGAAGCCGTCGGCGTAGCCGATGGGCATGGTGCAGATCTTCACGGCGCCGGGGCTGCGGTAGTTCAGGCCGTAGCTGACGCCCTCGCCCACCGGCAGCGTCTTCACATCGGTGATGCGGGCCTTCACGCTCATGGCCGGCTTCAGATCGATCATCGGGTAGGCCTCGGGGCACGGGTAGAATCCGTACAGCGAAATGCCGAGGCGCACCATGCCCAGCTGCACCTCTGGGTAGCGGATGGCGGCCGCGGAGTTCGCCGCGTGCACGATGCCCGGGTTGATGCCGGCCGCGCGCAGGGCGTTCACGGCTTCCGAGAAGCGCTTGACCTGACGCTCGAAGTCGATGGTGCCGGGGCAGTCGGCAGTGGCGAAGTGGGTGAAGGTGCCCACCAGATCGAGCGCCCGATGGAACGATATCTGTCGCGCGAATTCCACGACCTCGTCCCAACGCACGCCGATGCGGTTCATGCCCGTGTTCACCTTCAGATGGAAGGGCGCGGACACCCCGAAGGCGTCGGCGGCCTCGGCGTAGCGGATGGCGAACTCGGCGGTGTAGACCGCCGGCATGATCTTGTAGGCCAGAAGCAGCGGGATGGCCATAGCCGGGGGCTCGCCCAGAATGAGGATAGGGGCGTTCACGTAGGCCTCGCGCAGGGCGATGGCCTCGTCCACCGTGGCCACGCCCAAGTACTCGGCCCCGGAGTTCAGCGCCGTTTTGGCGCACTGCACGGCGCCGTGGCCGTAGCCGTCGGCCTTCACCACGGCCATGAGCCGGGTACCCGGATTCAGGCGCTGCTTCACGGCCGAGGCGTTGTGACGGATGGCGTTCAGGTCGATCTCCACCCAGGCCCAGCGCCGATCCACCTCGGGAATGCGGGCGAGCTTGTCCGGATCGAAGCGCGGAGCGCCGGCAGCCGCCGTGCCCTGCTCAGCGAAGCGCAGCACATCGCTGGCCGCCGAGGACAGCTGGGACAGGGGGCGCGCTCCGGCCCCGCGAGCGACTGCATCGGAGCCGCCCTCTGCAGCAACGCCCGCGCCGACGCGCTCGGCGCGGGCCGGCGACCAAGCCTCGGCCAGATTGCGGGCCTGGGCCTGCTTGCGCGCCGCGAACGGCGTGTCGTCGTACCGCGAGCCGCGCAGGGCGTCGCCCGCGGACACGAAGTTCGGATCTCGGTGAGAAAACCCCGTGAACCCGTTGGGAAGATCAGTCATAGTGCTACCACCTCAAACAGCCGCGCCCTATCGAGCGCGGCCGCATCTAGAACACGTTCCTCATGAAGTATAGCGCAGACCCGACGCACGGGAACGCGCTCTTTTGGCACGGGACAAAGACTTCCGACCGCGAGAACCCAGTCCCGGAAAGCCATACGGCAAGCACATCCGCAGCCAACCCTCCATCGCGACTTCGAAGCCAAAGGCCCTTGCGCGCCCGCTGCCTTACCCGAGCTCGCCCCGGGCCGCGGCGGCGGCGAGTTTCTCCGAGAGATCCTTCTGCGTGCTATGGCCCTCGCCGGCCATCATCTTCACGGCATGGGGAAGCGCCTCCACGATACCTTCCCAGTTCTCGGTGGCCGCCTTAGTGGAGCCGGGCAGGTTGATGATGAGCGTGTGCCCGCGCTGGGCGCAGATGGCGCGCGAGAGCATGGCGAAGGGCGTGATGGCGACACTGTGGGCGCGCATGGCCTCGGCGATGCCCGGCACCTCGCGGTCGGCCACGTCGCGGGTGGCCTCGGGGGTCACGTCGCGCAGCGAGAGACCCGAGCCGCCGCAGGTGAGCACGATGTCGGCGTCGGTGTTGTCGCAGGCGTCGATGAGCGCGCCGGCGATGAACGGGCGCTCGTCCATTTCCACAACGCGGCGGACGCACTCCCAGCCCTGCTCGGCAATGAGCTGCTCCAGCTTCTGCCCCGCCTCGTCAGTTTCCAAAGTGCGGGTATCGGAGCACGTGATGATGGCGAATTTGATGGTCATGGCTTCTCCTAGAGAACGACTTCTTCCGGAATATCGAGCAGCAGGCAATCGACGATGGAGCCCGCAGGTTGAGGCTCGGTGCCCTCGGGCATGACGGCCAGGCAGTTGGTCTTCTGGATGGGGCCGAACAATCCCGAGCTCTGGTTCTTGGCCGGCGTCACCTCATAGCCCTCGGCGGTGCGCGTCAGGTTCGCCCGCAGGTAGATGCGGCGCGGGTCGCGGTTCTTCTCGTCGGCAGTGAGGCGCGCCTTCACGACGGGATGATCCATGAAGCGGTAGCCCTGCATGGTGCGCAGCGCCGGGCGGATGAGCATTTGGAAGCCCACGTAGGCGGCCGCCGGGTTGCCGGGCAGGCCGAAGACGGGCGTGCCCTCCACGATGCCAAAGGTCTGGGCCTTGCCGGGACGCATGTTCACCGTGGTCATCAGAAGCTCGCCGAGCTCGGCCACCACCGGCTTGATGAAGTCGAAGTCGCCATTGGCGGCGCCGCCCGTGGTGACGACGAAGTCGTACTCGCGGGCCGCTTGCGCCACGGCGTCGCGCAGGGCCTCGAAGGTGTCCTGGACGATGGGGAGCATATGGGCCTCGGCGCCGGCCTCCCGGGCGCAGGCGGCCATGGCGTAGCTGTTGGAGTTGCGGATCTTACCGGGGCCGGGCACCTCGGAGGGCGGCACGAGCTCGCTGCCCGTGGCAATGACGGCCACGCGCGGTCGGCGGTAGACGGGCACCTCCAGCACGCCGCAACCGGCCAGAAAGCCGACGCCGGCGGCGGTGAGCACATCGCCCGCCTCCACGACCACGTCCCCCGCATGGGCTTCCTCGCCGGCGGCGCGAATGTTGGAGCCCACTTTCGTCGGGGCCGAGAACGACACCACCGAGCCGGGTTTGCCGTCGCCTTCCACCACGCCCACGATCTCGTACTTCACCACGGCATCGGCGTCGGCAGGCAGGCAGGCGCCGGTCATGATGCGCACGCACTCGCCTTCCCCGATGGTTCCCTCGAACACGTCGCCGGCGCCGATTTCGGCGATGACCCGCAGCATCGCGGGGCTCTCCTCGGCGGCATCGGCGATCTCGGCGGCGCGCAGGGCGAAGCCGTCCATGGCCGAGTGCGCGAAGGGCGACACGTCGATGTCGCTTGTCTGGTCGGCCGCCACCACACGCCCGACAGCGTCCAGCAGCTCCACCGTTTCCACGGGCAACTTCTCCACAGCCCCGCACACGAGCGCACGGGCCTCTTCTAACGGAATCATTTCTCTCACAGGATCGGTCCTTCCCTTCCACGCCACCACACCACCGCGCTGCAGCAATGCCGCGGCCGCGGAATCCAACCGTCGTCATTTCGCTTGCAAACATTATAACGACACAAGGATAACCGAAAGCGGGAAGAGCGGCGTTTTTCTTTTCGCGTCTTCGCAACGGCGGAGAAGAGCACCGCTTTCCAGCCGCCCCGTCTCACTGGCATAGTCTCGGTCGACGAACGACCTGGTTTTTGCATGAGATCTCGAGTTATAAGCGTCCGAAATTGACCCGAACCTCGTAACACAGAATGGTATTTTGAAAAATGCCTGGTCAACGCGTTGCGATCGGAAAGCGCGCTTCGAAGACAGTGGCGCGAACACCCCCAAGACGCTTACAACTCGAGATCTCATGCAGAAACAGACCCTTTCGCCGACCGAAAGGGAAGCGAATGCAGCCGCGATTCCCCTTCTGCGCAACTTCACATTCCTTGGGAACCAGCGGCCGAAGCGCTACAATGGCCTCAGCCAACCAGAGAAAGAAGGCGACTATGCCCTTTACGCCCACGCCCTACACACCGCCCGACTTCACTCTCCCCCATCTCGTCGCCGCGCCCGACGTGACGCTCGTGCCCGCGCCGAAGGATTTCGTGGCCCCGGAGGGCTACCACGCCATGTCCATTTATCCGGAGTATCTGAAGATCAGCGGCCAATGGACGCTCGCCCGCGATTCCCGCATGGATTGCGTGGCCGTCGTGGAAGGCGACGACGTGTTCGTGCGCGAGTTCCGTCACATCCGCGCTGGAGACCTCATCGCCTGCGGGCGCACCGAAAACGGTGAGGAGGGCATTCTCGTCTACACCGACGGCTTCCGCGGGCTGGCGACGGCCGAGGACGGCGCCCCGCATCCGGGCGGCCACGACAACTTCGCCTTCCGCCTGGGCCGCTCCCGCGAGACCGCGTTCTCGCGGGACTATGACGAACTCTACGAGCTTTTGCGCCACGACCGCGACCACGGCTCCATCGTGTGGGTCATGGGGCCGGCCTTCACCTTCAACGGATTCTCGCGCGACGCCTTCGCGAAGATCATCGACGCCGGCTATGCCGATGCGGTCTTCGCCGGCAACGCTCTGGCGACCCATGATTTGGAAGGCGCCTACTTCCACACGTCCCTCGGCCAGGACATCGACACCCAGGAGAACCGCCCCAATGGCCACTACCACCACCTGGACACCATCAACCGCGTGCGTTACTGGGGATCCATCGAGCGGTTCATCGAGGAAGAGGGCGTGCGCGACGGCATCATGAACGCGCTCGTGCGCAACGGCGTGCCCTACGTGCTGGCCGGATCCATCCGTGACGACGGCCCCCTGCCCGGCGTGTACGGCAACGCCTACGAGGCCCAGGACGCCATGCGCGACCACATCCGCAGCGCCACCACGGTCATCTGCATGGCCACCATGCTGCACACCATCGCCACGGGGAACATGACCCCTTCCTACCGCGTGCTGGCCGATGGCACCATACGCCCCGTGTACTTCTACTGCGTCGATATCGCCGAGTTCGCCGTGAACAAGCTGGTGGATCGCGGCAGCCTCGCCAGCCGCGGCATCGTCACCAACGTCCAGGACTTCATCGCCAACATCGCCAAGGGGTTGGGGCTTTTAGGTTAGAAGGCGAGGGACGCTGAACAAAGGGCTTGCCGCATGAGACTGCTTTTTCTAATTCGAAATTAGCAAACATATGTTCTCATTATTATGCTATAATTGACATAAAGCGTTTGACTGGGACCAATCAGTTCCTAACTTCGCGAGACGCCAAGGACAGCCCGAGAAGCTGCAGCGGCGCTCGCAGCTTCTTCCTTTCTAGTGTTGACAAAATGAGATATTTCTCATATCCTAGGAAAGGACGGTAGCCATGAAGTACACGTTGGAGTTCTACGAAACGGAAACCGGAAGCTGTCCGGTGGCAGATTTCCTCATCTCGCTACCCGCGAAAGCCCGAAGGAAGGCGACCACCTATTTCGAAGTGCTTGAGGAAGGAGGCCCAAACCTAAGAGAGCCTTACACGAAGCACTTGAGAGATGGCCTCTATGAGCTTCGCTGCCAATGCGGCCAAGACACGATGAGGTTCATCTTCTTCTATTTCGAGAATCGCATCATTGCCGCAACAAACGGCTTCAGGGAGAAGACGAGAAAGACTCCAGCCCGGGAACTTCGCCTAGCGGATGAGCGCCGGAAAGACTACGTCAGGAGGTACAGCAATGAAGCTTAGAGGATTCGTCGAGGAGCAAGAACGTCTTGACCCTGAATTCGCGGAGGCCCGTCACGAGTTTCAGCCTGAAGCCGCCCTCATGCGCGCTATGATCGAGGCCCGGCAAAGTCAAAATCTCACGCAAAAGGAATTGGCCGAGCGCTGCGGTATAGCCCAAACAGAAATCAGTCGCATAGAACGAGGAATTCGCAACCCATCGATACGCGTTCTTCAGAAAATAGCGGAGGGGATGGATATGTACCTGCAAATCTCCTTCCTCCCCCGCGACCCGCAACCGGGCACCCGCTCCGTATAGCATAGCAACGCGAAGACGCCGCCGGCGTGCTTTTGGGCTCCCCAGGGCCGTTCTGAAGAAATCCCGGTCAACGAACTACCCGATTTTTGCACGAGATCTTGAGTTATCAGCGTCTGAAGGGTGCCTGCAACCTGAAAGCCGGGAATGCGCCTCCTGAGCGCAATGCTCTGACCAGGCGTTTTCCAAAAGCCGTTCTCAGCCGCGAGTCCCGTTGCATATTCCGGACGCTTATAACACGAGATTTCGTGCAGAAACAGAGGGGTTCGTCGACCGAGAACGGGCAAAAGCGATCCCAACCGGCTGCCGCGAAACAGAAGAAGGGCCGCCTCGATATGAAGCGGCCCTTCTTTGGTCGTTTGTGCGCTCGCCTCCCAAGGCGAACCTTGTGGAATGCGAGCCCCGCTCGGCCCTCTAACGCTTAATGTTGTAGAAGGCTTTCATGCCCGCGTACTGGGCCTGGCCCTCCAGCTGCTCCTCGATGCGGATGAGCTGGTTGTACTTGGCCACGCGGTCGGACCGGCACGGGGCGCCGGTCTTGATCTGGCCGGTGTTGCAGGCCACGGACAGATCAGCGATGGTCACGTCCTCGGTCTCGCCGGAGCGGTGGCTCATGACGCAGGCGTAGCCGGCCTGCTTGGCCATCTCGATGGCCTCGAGCGTCTCGGTGAGCGAGCCGATCTGGTTCACCTTGATGAGAATGGCGTTGGCGCAGCCCAGCTCGATGCCCTTGGCGAGGCGCTTGGAATTGGTAACGAACAGGTCGTCGCCCACCAGCTGCACGCGGTCGCCGATGCGGTCGGTCAGCTTCTTCCAACCGTCCCAGTCCTCCTCGGCCATGCCGTCCTCGATGGAGACGATGGGGTACTTGTTCACCAGCGCCTCCCAGTAGTCCACCATCTCGTCGCTCGTCAGCTCGCGGCCCTCGCCGGCCAGCACGTACTTGCCGGTCTCGGCGTTGTAGAACTCCGTGGAAGCCGGATCCATGGCGAACAGGATGTCGGTACCCGGCTTGTAACCGGCCTTCTCGCAAGCTTCCACGATATAGGCCAGCGGCTCCTCGTTGGTCTTCAGGTTGGGGGCGAATCCGCCCTCGTCGCCCACGCCGCCGCCAAGGCCCGCATCATGCAGCACCTTCTTCAGGGTGTGGTAGATCTCGGCGCACCAGCGCAGGGCCTCGGCGAACGTGGGAGCGCCCACGGGCATGATCATGAACTCCTGGAAGTCCACGTTGTTGTCGGCATGCACACCGCCGTTCAGGATGTTCATCATGGGCGTCGGCAGAAGATGCGCGTTCGCACCGCCCACGTACTTGTACAGCGGCAGCTCGGCAGCCTCCGCAGCGGCCTTGGCCACGGCCAAAGACGCGCCCAGGATGGCGTTGGCGCCGAAGGCCCCCTTGTTCTCCGTGCCGTCGGCCTCGATCATGGCGGCATCCACCATGCGCTGATCCTCGGCCTCAAGGCCGATGAGCACGTCGGCGATCTCGTTGTTCACATGGGCCACGGCATCCAGCGTGCCCTTGCCCAGATAACGGCTCTTGTCGCAGTCGCGCAGCTCCACGGCCTCGAAAGCGCCCGTGGAAGCGCCCGAGGGAACCGCCGCGCGGCCGAAGGCGCCGTCTTCCAGCACAACTTCCACTTCGACGGTGGGGTTGCCGCGAGAGTCGAGAACCTCGCGCCCGTACACATCGATGATGACGCTCATGTAGTGCCTCCTTGAAGGTTGGTTGATGCTTCTAATCAGCGTTCACCATCATAGCACGAACGACACACGCGCAAGCGCCCCGCGCGGACTCATTCCGCACGGGGCGCATAAAACAGGCTGGGCCGCTGTTTTCCGAACCTAGTGGATGCCCGGCCACACGGCACCCGTAGCGGGCACGGGCACATCGCGGTTCTCGTCGGTGGTCGGAATGACGCCGAACTCCTTCAGAAGACCGTAGATGTCGGTATGCTCGATCTCCTTCAGGCCGCGCGACAGCAGCAGCTTCTCCAGCACGTTCATGTTCATGTCCGTTGCCGGCTTGCCGTCGCGCAGAAGCACCGTCGCGTTCAGCAGCACGCGCAGGTCGAATACGCTGCCCCACACCTCAGGCACGCCGCGGCCGATGTCGAGCAGCGTATACACCGCCTCCATGCCAGTGCGCATGGAGTACTCGGTGGTGAAAATAGTGTCGCGCGGCGTCTCGGCGAACTGCCCAATGAAGGCGAAGTTCACGGCGCCCTCAGGCACGACGAGCGGACGGTCGCCATCGGCGCGGGGCATGAAGAAGGCCGTGATGTAGGGCATCATGCAGGGCACCGTGTTCGCGGAATGCTCGGCCAGCTCCTCGATTTGCTCCTCGGGCACGCCCAGGTGGTACAGCCACTCCTCGCAGATTTCCTTGCCGGTGCAATCGCGCATGGGCTTCTTCACGTAGTCGCCGGGCACGTCGGTGAACAGGCCGTAGAGCCACACGCACACCTGCCCCTCGGGCTGGGCGCGGAACTGCGGCTGGCGGTTGATGGTCCAGGAGAGCAGCCAGCTGGAGTCCTTCACCGACACGATGCCGCCCGTGACAACGCCGCCGGAAAGCGGGTCGCGCTTGCAGATGGCCTCGATGTAGGGCAGGATCTTCTCGTCCAGCGTGGTCACCGTGGCGCTTTCCCAGTTGCTCTTCTCCGGGTCGCCGCAGAACTTCTCGGGACGGCCGAACTCCGGCGACTGGGCCGCGATCTTCTTCCACAGATCCCAGCCGTCACCAGGGGTGAGCTCGGGTGCGAAGCGGGCTGGCTTGTCCTGGCTGCCGAAGGAGGAATGGGCCACCAGGCTGCCGGGCGTGATGAAGACGAGGTCGTTTTCCGTGAGCGGAATGGTCTCCTCGCGGCCCGTATCGGCGACGGGAGCCGTCTTGCCGTCTTCGGGCAGCCCCTCGGCAGTATCGATGGCCGCCGGGTTGTTCTCGTGCACCAGTCGAATTTCCGTGGCCAGCTTGCGGTTGTCGTCTTTGGCGTCGTCGCAGCTGAAGCGCACGTCGGTCACATGGGTATTGAACTGGAAGTCGACACCGTGGGCCTCAAGGTAGTTCACCATGGGCAGGATCATGGACTCGTACTGGTTGTACCGCGTGAAGCGCAGGGCCGAGAAATCGGGCAGGCCGCCCAAATGGTGCACGAAGCGGGTGACGTAGCGCTTCATCTCCAGCGCCGAGTGCCAATTCTCAAAGGCGAACATCGTGCGCCAGTACAACCAGAAGTTCGAGTTCAGCACCTCGTCGGAGAAGTACTCGGTGATGACCTTGTCCTGCAGCTCCTCCTCCGGGGTGAAGAACAGGTTCATGATTTCCATGCAGGCCTTGTCGGACAGGTTGAACTTGTTGTCGGTATGGGCGTCCCGGCCGCGATCCACCGTGGCGCGGCACAGCGAGTAGTTGGGGTCGCGCTTGTTCAGCCAATAGTAGTAGTCGAGCACGCTCACGGACGGATCCTCGATGGAGGGGATGTCGCGGAACAGATCCCACATCACCTCGAAGTGGTTGTCCATCTCGCGGCCGCCGCGCATGGTGAAGCCGAGCCCCGGGTACTCCCAGCCATCGCAACCGCCGCCGGCGCGCGGGTCGCGCTCCAGGACGTGGATCTTCTCGCCGGGCATTCGGCCGTCGCGCACAAGAAAGCACGCCGCAGCAAGTCCCGCCAGGCCGCTGCCGATAATGTAGGCCTGCTTGTTTTCCACGCCCTCGGGCGGAAGCGGATGAGCGAAGGCCTCGTAGTTGCCGCTGGAATAGTACATAGCGCACGTCCTCTCTGGTCGGGTTTAACGCTTACCCACCATCATGCGGCCACCGTGCACACCCACGCCCGTCAACAGGATTCCGTTGCGCCCCCGTTGGCTGGCAGTAACCTGGCGAAACGCGAAAGGCCGCACTATAATGGCAGGCTGTGACTGAGAAGAGACATATCCCGGGCTTCGTGTACAAGCTCATGCTGTTGGCGGCCACCATTATTTGGGGGTTCGCCTTCGTGGTGATGAAGGACGCCGTGGACGTGCTGCCCCCGGCCCAGCTCATCGGCGTGCGCTTCTTCCTGACGGGGCTTCTCATGGCCGCCGTGTTCCACCGCTCGCTGGCCGGCACGCTGAACGGGCCGTGCCTCAAGGCGGGACTGGTGCTCGCCGCCGTGACTTTCCTCGCGTTCTGGGTGCAAACCGTGGGACTCGCCGACACCACGCCGGGGAAGAACGCTTTCCTCACTGCCACCTACTGCGTCATCGTGCCCTTCATGCTGTGGGTCGTCGCCGGCAAGCGTCCCACCCTCGCCAACGTGGGCGCTGCGGGAATGTGCATCGTCGGCATCGGGCTCGTGTCGCTCACGACCAGCTCCCTTTCCTTCGAGTTCGGCGATGCCATGACGCTTCTGTGCGCCGTTTTCTTCGCGGCGCAGATCATCGCTATCTCACGCTACTCCGAGCGCTTCAACGTATTCGCCCTCACCGTGTACCAGTTCCTCTTCGGTGGCCTCATGGGGCTCGTGGTCGGTGCACTCACCGAGCCGGCGCCGAACCTGGCGGCTCTCACGCCGGAGTTCGCCTTCAACCTGTTCTACCTCGTGGTGTTTGCCTCGGGGCTGTGCTATCTCTTCCAGAACGTCGGACTCGCCCACGTGTCGCCGGCCCAAGGCTCGCTTCTGCTGTCCTTGGAATCGGTGTTCGGCGTGCTGGCCAGCGTGCTGTTCTACGGCGAGGTGATCACGGGGCGCATGGCCGCGGGCTTCGTCCTCATCTTCGCGGCCATTCTGATAAGCGAGCTGGCGCCGGCACGGGCAAAGCGCGAGAAGCGACCGGAGGCGAACGAACCGCTCGGCATCCTGGGATCGCGCAACGTCCCGATAGCCAACGAGGACGACGCCGAGCCCGTTGCGAACCCCTAGGGAACGAGCGCGAAAGCGACACAGGCGGCAACGCCGACGAGAAGAACCGCTCCGTCGCCGGCGGAGAAACGGCGCTCGACAAGCGAGGTCGGCTCTCCCGAGGCCCCGTAGCATCGCGCCTCCATAGCTGCGGCCAGACGATCGGCCCGGCGAAAGAGCCCTACGAGCACCGGCACCATGAGCCCCCCGTAGGCCCGCAGGCGTCGCACGAGCCCTGCGTCCTCGAAGGCAGCTCCCCGCGAGGCCTGGGCGGCTCTCACGGCTCTCAGCTCCTCGGAAAGCAGCGGCATGAACCGCAGAGCGATGGAAAGCGACGTCGCGAAGTCGCGTACGGGCAGGCCCAAGCGACCCAAAGGGGAGAACAGGCGGCGCAGCCCCTCGGAAAGCTCTGCGGGCGTGGAAAGCGCCATGAGCAAAAGACTCGCCCATACCAGCAGAAGCAGCCGGAGGGCGACCGCGATTCCCGCAAGCCATCCAGAGGCTGCAACGTTGTAGACGAGCAGGAAGCCGACAATGGGATAGGCGAAGGCTCCTTCGCGCAGCAGACGTGCGACGGGGACGCCCCCGACGAACGCCACCGCCGCCAACAGCGCAGTCGCCACGCCCAGGCCCAAGAGGTTTCCCGTGCAGAAAAGCGCCACAGAATAGGCCACGAGCAGCCCGATCTTCGTGCGGGCGTCCACGGCGCGCAGCATCCCTTTCGCACCGATACGCGCAGCACGCCGAGCTTCGCCGCCGCTGCATCTCGCACCGCCTGCGTGTTCCGCAGCGCCAGCGCGAGCAGCACATGCATCCCCTTTCTCGGATGCGGCAGAATATGTCGGGGCTTTTTCCATGTCGCCAGTATCCCACAGAGCTTCCACCGTCAAGCATACCGCCCCTTCCCTATCGGCCAGACTCCCGTAAGCACTCGTGTTTTGTGCACGGACGCAAAAGAAGGCGCCCCCATGCTCAAGGGGCGCCTTCTTTCAATTCCGTCAAGCCATCCCGCGGGCTCCTGTTAAGGAAGAGCCCAGGCTTGGTGGAGTCGTTTCGAAGCCGGCGAGTTAGCGAACCGGCCTCAAATTGGCGAGCCGCACGGCTCGCATGCGAGTTTTAGAGCGATTGCTCGGCCGCAATCTCGGCCTGCTCGAACTCGAAGGCAGTCTCCGCATCCTCGGCGGCAGCCTGCTCGTTGCCCAGCGCGTCATCGTACTCGGTGGACATGGTGGCCTCGGCCACGATCTCCTGCTCGACGCGCTCCAGATCCTTGGCAGCATCTTCGTTCTTGGCGGCCTCGGTCGCAACGAACTCCTCCATCAGCGTATCCTTGTCAGCCATGATCCGGCTCCTTTCAATCGGTGCGATACCCGTGTACTTACACTGCAGGAGCAAGATCGGTTGCCCTTGCAAGGAGTATTCTATGGGCCTGCGCAGCAACCTAAACTTGAGCGAGCCGATAGTAATTCACTGGTTGGACGCGCGTTGCTTTGCCGTCACAGAGCCGCATCGCGAGTCATGCCGTGCTTGCGGCAAGGGGCGACCAAGGTCGCCCCCTACGGGGAGAGAACGCAGAGAAGCCGCCCTCAGGCGGCTTCTCCGGTATAGAACGATGCTTCCGCGCCCTGCGTTTGCGGCTGGCGGGCGCGCGGCGCATCCGAAGTTCCCAGTCGAACGATTACTCGCTCTTGACGTCGGCCTTCTCTTCCTCGGCCTTCTCCACCTCGGAGGTCTCGGCCTCCTTGGCAGCCTCGGCCTCGGCCTTCTCGGCCTCCTCCTTGGCAGCCTCGGCAGAATCGCCGGCGGTCTCCTCGGTCTCGCGGAACGCCTCGGCCTCTTCGGCCTTCTTCTCCTCGACGGCCTCAACCTTCTCGGCATCGGTCATCTCGGCAACGGCCTCGGCGGCGTCCACAGCCTCGAGCTGCTCGACGGTGCCGTCGGCCTCAAAGCCCAGATCCTCGGCGAGCTCCTCGGACTTGTCGGCCTTCTTGGCGACCTTCTTCGGGGCAGCCTTCTTGGCAGCAGCCTTCTTCTCGGCCGCGGCCTTGCGCTCGGCCTTGGGCACGCAGGGCTCGGTCACGAGCTCCATGATGACCATGGGGGCATTGTCGCCCTTGCGGGGCCCGAGCTTCATGATGCGGGTGTAGCCGCCGGGACGGTCCTGGAACATGCCCTGGGCGACCTTCTCGAAGATCTCGCGGACGAGCTCCTTGTCGTTCAGGTAGGCGATGGCCAGACGGCGGGAGTGCAGATCGCCGCGCTTGGCCCAGGTGATCACCTTGTCGACCTGCGGGCGGATCTCCTTGGCACGGGACTCCACCGTCTTGATGCGGTCGTTCAGGAACAGGGCGGAAACCAAGCTGCGCTTCATAGCCTTAGTGTGGCTATAGTCGGTACCGAGCTTGCGACCCTTCTTGTTGTGTCTCATAACTCTTTGTCTCCTAAAGCTTCAAATTGAGGTCTAAGGAAATGAGCTTGTCCTTCACTTCCTCGATGGACTTCGCACCAAAGTTCCGAATGTTGAGCAGGTCGTTCTCGGAGAACTCGACGAGCTGGCGCACGGAATGGATGCCCGCGCGCTTCAGGCAGTTGTAGGAGCGGACGGAAAGGTCCAGATCCTCGATCTGCTTGTCAAGCTCGGCGTTGGACTCCTGACCCTCCGGCGCGAAGATGGAGGGAGCCTCGCCCTCTTCCTCCTCGCCGGTGGAAGCCAAAGCCAAAAACGCGCCCATGTACTGGTTGATGATGTTGGCCGCGCGGCACACTGCCTCCGTGGGGGCAAGCGAGCCGTCGGTCTCAACTTCCAGAACCAGCTTGTCGTAGTCGGTGCGCTGGCCCACGCGGGTGTCCGTCACGTTCATCGTGCAACGGCGCACCGGCGAGAACAGCGAGTCCACATGGATGATGCCGATGGGATCCTCCGTGCGCTTGTTGCGCTCGGAGGACACGTATCCGCGACCGACACCGATGCGGATGGTCATGTCCAGCTGGCCGCCGTCGGCAACCGTGGCGATGACGTGATCGGGGTTCACCAGGTTGAACTGGCCCGGCACCTCCAGATCGGCGCCGGTCACCGTGCAGGGGCCCTCGGCGAACACGTGCGCGGTCGCCTCGTCGGCCTCGTCGGACACCCGGGAGAACACCAAGCCCTTCACGTTCAGCACGATATCGGCGATGTCCTCGATGACGCCTTCCGCGGTAGTGAACTCGTGCTGGACGCCCTCGATCTGGATGGCGGTGGCCTTAGCCCCGTCCAGCGAGGAGAGCAGCACGCGACGCATGGAGTTGCCCAGCGTGTTGCCATAGCCGCGCTCGAGCGGCTCGACGATGTAGCGGGCAACGGTGTCGTTGACTTCCTCCGTGGTAACGGTAGGCCTCATGAACTCTGTCATGTATGGGTAGCCTCCTAAAAAAGTCGCGATTATTTCGAGTACAGTTCGACGATGAGCTGCTCGTTGATGTCCAGATCAATCTGGTCGCGCGTCGGGAGGGACAGCACGCTGCCCTGCAGCTTCTCGATGTCGATCTCCAGCCATGCCGGGACCTGAACGCGCTCGTTGGAAACCAGAGCGCTCTTCACCACGAGAAGCTCCTTGGCCTTGGGGGCCACCGAGACGAGCTCGCCGGGACGCACGCGGAAGGACGGGATGTCCACGCGGCGGCCGTTCACGCAGATGTGGCCGTGGGTCACCATCTGGCGGGCTTCCTTGCGGGTGCGGGCGAAGCCCAGACGGAAGACCACGTTGTCGAGACGGGTCTCCAGGATGGTCATCAGGTTCTCACCGGTCTGACCCTCCATGGACTTGGCGCGCTTGAAGTACCCACGGAACTGCTTCTCGAGCACGCCGTAGATGAACTTGGCCTTCTGTTTCTCGCGCAGCTGCATAGCGTACTCGCTCTCCTTGCGGCGACGCTTGGGCTGGCGGATGGATTCCTTCTTGCTGGAGTAACCGAGCACCACAGGATCGATGCCCAGCTGACGGCAGCGCTTGAGAACCGGAGTTCTGTTGATTGCCATAATGTACGATCCTTTCAGTTACACGCGGCGACGCTTCTTGGGGCGGCAGCCGTTGTGCGGAATGGGGGTGCAGTCCTGGATGCTGGCCACTTCGAGGCCGGCAGCCTGCAGGGAGCGGATGGCGGTCTCGCGACCGGAACCCGGGCCCTTCACGTAGACGGCAACCTTCTTCAGCCCGTGCTCCATGGCCGTCTTCGCGGCGGCCTCGGCGGCCATCTGCGCGGCGAACGGCGTGGACTTGCGAGAGCCCTTGAAGCCCACGGTGCCCGCAGACTGCCAGGAGATCACGTTGCCCTGGGGATCGGTGATGGAGACAATGGTGTTGTTGAACGTAGACTTGATGTGAGCGGCGCCCACGGCAATGTTCTTACGCTCAGAGCGCTTGATGCGCGTAGTACGTACTTGCTTCTTAGCCACGGTTTGCTTACCTCACTACTTCTTCTTGCCGCCGATTTGCTTGCGCGGACCCTTGCGGGTACGGGCATTCGTGTGCGTGCGCTGGCCGCGAACGGGCAGGCCGCGACGATGACGCAGACCGCGATAGCAGCCGATCTCCATCAGGCGCTTCACGTTCTGAGAAACCTCGCGATGCAGGTCGCCTTCGACCTTGAGGTTCTGCTGGATGTAGTCGCGCAGCTTCGCGAGGTCTTCCTCGGAAAGGTCCTTCACGCGAATGTCGGGATCGACGCCGGTAGCGGCGATGATCTCTTTGGCCGTAGTGAGGCCAATGCCGTAAATGTAGGTCAAGGCGATCTCAATGCGCTTATTGCGGGGAAGATCGACACCAACGAGACGTGCCATGTTTGTTCAGAGTCCTTTCTTCCTAGCCCTGACGCTGCTTATGGCGCGGATTCTCGCAGATGACGAGGATCTTGCCATGGCGTCGGATGATCTTGCACTTGTCGCACATCTTCTTGACCGAGGGACGTACCTTCATGTCGTTTCCTTTCGGTATGCGGATCGTTCTATACGTGCACGCCCAGCCGCTGGCGAGTGTTTTCTCAGCTGTGACCGCGCGCGAAGGATCCGGGTCTTCGCGCGGGGGCGCCCTACCGGGCCGGAGGGGGATTACTTGAAGCGGTAGGTGATGCGGCCGCGGTTCAAGTCGTACACCGACAGCTCCACGGTCACGCGGTCGCCGGGCAGGATCTTGATGTAGTGCATGCGCATCTTGCCGGAAATGTGGGCGAGGATGGTGTGACCATTCTCGAGTTCCACCTTGAACATCGCGTTGGGCAGGGCTTCGAGCACCGTGCCCTCGAGTTCGATTACATCTTCCTTAGCCAAAAGTTGCTCCTCCAAAACGGACTGATAAAGCAGCAACGCAAGATAGTACCAAAAAGGCAAGAGGATTTGAAGAAAAAATCGCACAAGGGCGTAAAAAACCAAAAAGCGGATTTGGCTTTGAAAATGACCTGCTTGTCAGGCCCGCGGTCGAGCCGCGCAGCTCTCAGTGATCAACCGGAGCCGCCAGGTATTATTTGCGCTGCCTAAGCGCTGCCGCCTTGTCGGCAAGAGGGCATGATAGCACAGGGCGTGAGGTGACGCAAGGGCGCGTTACCGCTCTTCCAGGTACTCGCGTTGGCGTTGGCGGGCGAGTTGGAGGCCGCGGGCTACGAAGCCCTGGCCGTACTGCTCGCGGATCTTCCACGCGTAGCGGCACTCGGGCTCCTCGAACTTGCGGCGCTGGAAGGCGAGGCAGTCGTGCACCGACTCGCCGAAGTCGGCGTAGAACTCCTCCATGGCGGCAATGATGCGCTTGGCCGCCTTCACCACGGAGTGCGCGGAGCCGTCGGGCATGACGATCTTCACGGTCTTCAGGTCGTAGTGGGCGGCGTTCTTGAAGTTCTGCACGGCCTGCACCTGGTCCTTCACCGTGAGGTCCGCCGGAGGAAGCGAGGCGGCCCACACCAGGAACAGCTGGCTGAACAGCACGTCGCGCTCGTCGATGCCGGCACGCACGAGCGGGTTCAAGTCCACCATGCGCAGCTCGATGTGGCTGATTCCCTCACGCAGGCCGTCTAAGCTGTAGGGGCCGAAGTTCTTCAGGCGGATGGGATAGTACAGCTCGGAGGGATAGCGGATCATGCCGCTGTCGATGTAGCTCTGAATGGAATCCGCATAGGCCTTCGCGCTCGTGTAGTCCAAGATGGGGGCGAAGAAGTTCCAGTAGCCGAGCTCCGAGCAGCGCACCGTAGCGAGCCCCTGAAACAAATCGCCGCCGATCTTGCCCTTCTCCACGAAGGAGGAGTCCATGACGGGACTGGCAGCCATGACCGCCGTGAGGATCCAGCTGTACGCCACGCAGTTCTCGGCCAGGCGCACATAGAACTGATCGCGGTAGGCCTCGAAGGTGGCGGGAGCGTCGGGGCTCTCCGCACGGGCGACCTCGTAGTCGGCGCGCAGCAGCGCCTCGCCGAAGGAGTAGTTAAGATGAATGCCGGAAAAGGCCATCTTGTAGCGGCCGTAGCGGTCGGAGAGGTACTCGCGGTACTCCGTCTTGCTGGCATCGTCGCCGAAGTACTGGGCGATGGGGATGTCCTTCTCGTTCAAGATGTAGGGCGGGTTCGAGAAGGGCCATAGAAGCTCGCGCTCCGGCAAGTTCGCGATGGCCCGCTGCACGAGGCCGTTGTAGTGCTCCAGCGATTGGATGGCCTCGGCCGGCGTGGCGCATACCGGCGTGTTCACCTCCACCTGGTTCTCGGAGAAGTCGCGCACGATATGCACGTCGTCGGCGAAGTCGGCCGGCGTATGGGCGAGAAAACCGCCGCCGTCGATGCGCAGGGATTCCTTTTCCAGGCCGAAACCGCCCTCCAGCAGGTGGGCGCGAACTGATTCGTCGTGGGCGTGCAGCATAGTTGCCTCCCGAAATGCGTCGGGCGTCGGCGCGGCGCCCTGAAGCGGCGGCCATGCGGCCCCGCCATCCCTGATGTTCGCGGTTAAGTTTACCAGTTGCGACTTGCGCGTCGCGAAACACCATGGCATCGCTACTATTCTGCAACCCTGCATCCCGGCACTGTGTCGCACCGACGCGTCGACGCCCCGGCACACCGGCACGTCGACGCTCTGGGCTTCCGATGCCTCCAATCGTGCAAAACACAGTAGTTCTCGTAGTGCGGAACGCACGTTCTTCAAGAATGAAGACACGTTTTCCCAGGTCATACTTTTCACAAACCCCTCATCCAACACCTCCAATTACGAGATCTGCCGTGTTTTGCACAAAAACGGGGATGCCCCGTGGGCCGATTGCTCATTGACCGGAATCGCACGGAGCGGTAGACTATGCGATTGCGTAAAGAAGTGGGCCTTTAGCTCAGTCGGTAGAGCAGGGGACTTTTAATCCCAAGGTCGCGGGTTCGATCCCCGCAGGGCCCACCACTTCTCGTTCGATACGGCACTGGGGTATCGTCCAACGGCAGGACTCTGGTTTTTGGTACCAGCTACCTAGGTTCGAATCCTAGTACCCCAGCCATTTTTGCATCGCCAAGCCGCTCTTCGGGGCGGCTTTTTCATTGTCTGCCGAGAGACGGAGACGCGGGCGCGAGAGCCCTCCCCTACCGTGCGCCCTTTTCGGTTTTGGCGACGACGAGGAACAGAGCCAGGGCCAAAACGCCCACGACGGCCATGCAGAGGTACAGGTTCGCGTACCCCAAAAGCGGCGCCACGATGCCCAGCAGGATGGGGCCGATGCCCACGCCCACGTCGAGCAGCATGTAGAACGTGGCGTTGGCCACCGACAGCCGCGCGTCGCTCGTCACACGCACGGCCATGGCGAGCCCGCACGACTGCACGGTACCCACGCCGAAGCCGAGCAGGGCCGCGGCACCCAGGATCATCCAATCGTTGGCCGCAAAGGCGAGCACCACCATGCCCGCAGCAAACGACACGAACGCCGGCACCATGACCGGGTGCGGCCCCACGCGGTCGAAGGCGCGGCCGGTGAAGGGGCGCGTGACGAACATGGCCAGGGCGTACACGACGAAGAACACGCTAGCGGCCCGAGCCAGGCCGATCTCGGTGGCGTAGGGCGTGAGGAACGTGAGCAGGCTGGAATAGCCGAAGAACAGAAGGCCGCACACCACCGAGATGGGCAGCACACCGGCTTCCACAAAACGGGCGAGCGGCGAATGCTCCACCTTGGCGGAGATCTTCTCTTCCAAGTGGGTGGAGGGCACGCGGGTAGAGGCCGCCAGCGCCTCGTCGCGATTGGCGGCGGCATCTTCGCGCGCCTCTTCGTCCGGGGCCTCCGCCACCGCACCGGCCACAGCATCGGCAGCCGCCTTTACCTCAGCCTCGGCCGCCGCTTCGCTCCCCTTCACCTTCGTGGCAGGCGCCGGGCGCAAAAGCAGCGCAGCCGGAATGGACAGCGCCACGAGCACGCTCGCCACGGCGAACACCACCGGGTAGCCGAAATTGTTCGCCAGAAAGATGCCCGCGAAGGGCCCGATGGCGCTGCCAAGCGTAATGGAAAGCATGAAATATCCGATGCCCTCGCCCTTGCGCTCGGGTGGCACCACGCTGGTGATGACCGTGGCGATGGTGGTGGAGCACACGCCGTAGGAGAACCCGTGGGCCAGGCGCACCCCGATAAGGGCGCCCACCGGCTCGTTCAGCAGGTACAGCGCCGAGAGCGCCACTTCCGCAATGCAGCCGACAACGAGCAGGGGCATGCGCCCGAAACGCTCCATCATCGGCGCGGCGGCGAAGCGCGAGAACAGTGTGCCCACGATGAAGGCGCTCGCGCAGAAGGCGGCCACGGCGGCCGGCGCTTGGTGAACCGTGAGCGCATAGGCGGTCATGACCACCATAAGCATGAAGTAATTGCCGGCAATGAAGAAGTTCAGGAAGGTGCCGGCGACGAAGTTCCGCGTCCAGAGCGGTGCAGGCGCGGGCCTTTCGCAACGAGGCGCGGGGGCGACCTTGGCAGCAGACGAGACCATTAGCGGCAGTCGCCCTCTTTCGCAATGAGCACTGTGACAGGCGATTCCTTGGTGACGGCGTAGCTGACCGAGCCCAAAAAGCCCTTCACGCCGCCCTGGCCGCGGCTGCCCATGATGATGAGGTCGCAGCCCTCCTCCTTCGCGCAGTTCACGATGAGGTCGGCCGGCGAGGTGCCCTTGAGCACCTTCACTTCCGTCGGATTCACCATGTCGGCGGCGATGGCCTCCAGCTCTTGCCGTATGGCCATGGCGTCGTCCACCATGACGGTATCCATGCCGGCGGCGGCCGAACCGGAGGAGAACAGGCGCATGACATGGACGAGCACCACTTCCACCGCCGGGTTCTGGGCGGCGATCTCGCGCATCACCTCCAACGCGCGATGGGAGGGAGCGCTGCCGTCATAGGCCACGAGAATCTTCTTGCACCACATGGGCGTCCTTTCTGCTCACGTATCCGCCCCGTACCTCCGCCAGGTGCCAGCGCGGCCGAATAAAGTCCGCCTGCCATTGTAGACCTGCCAGCCTGCCGCCACCGATTCTTTGCAAAGTTTTTGCAAACGGAAGGGCCGCCCCGCCTGACAGCGAGACGACTCTGCTCGATCGGTTAACCTGCTAGACGTCCGACAGCTTCTACGCCTCCGGTTGGAACGTGTCGCGGTCGGGAGCGAAGGACTGCATGGCCTCGATGGTGCGGGCGAACAGCTCGTCCAGCTCCCAGCCGAGCATCTCGGCGCCCGAGGCGATGACCTCGCGACTCACGCCGGCGGCGAAGCGCTTGTCCTTGTACTTCTTCTTAAGCGACTTCACGTTGAAATCCATGACCGACTTGCTCGGGCGCATGACGATGGCCGCTCCGATGAGGCCCGTCAGCTCCTCGGTGGCGAAGAGTATCTTCTCCATCTGCAGTTCGGGCTTGGGCAGATCGGTGTTGTAGTCGGAGGTGTGCGATTGGATGGCGCGGATGAGTTCCGGCGTACCGCCCGTCTCCTCGATGAGCGGCGCGGCGTACAGCGTGTGCTTCTCGGGCTCGTCGTCGTGCTCTTCCCAATCCAAGTCGTGCAGAAGGCCCACGATGCCCCAGAACTCCTCATTTTCCGGGTCGTACTCGCGGGCGAAGTAGCGCATGGTCTGCTCGACGGTCTCGCCGTGGTCGATATGGAACGGATCCTTGTTGTGGGCGGCGAGCAACTCGGCGGCCTCTTCGCGGGTCATGCCGGCGGAAAGTGCGGTCATGGGCGTCTCCTCTCGTTTCGTTTTTCGCTTCCTGACACTATAACGGGCCAAGCCCTCTGCACGCTATGGGGTGCGAAACAAAATTCTCTATGCCCACTTTAGTGCTCGAACAATCCACGCCCTTGTTTCGGGCAAGAATTTTGAGTTGTTAGACTCTCGCTGTCGAGCAAAACGATCGTTCCGCCGTAGCATAATCTCGCTGCAGAGCAGTGGCGAGGTTGCGACCTGGGCTTTTGCCCAGTTGCGCCGGGGCGCGCAGTCGCCAAACCGATCGACAGACCTGTTAGCGCGCTCCCTTATGTCTAACAACTCGAAATCATGCCCCAAAACGAGCCCCAGGATTCCCGGGTGCCCGTTCTGGGGCAGCAATGCGAGGAGATCGGCAGCAGGATGCTTGCAGCTGCGCGACTCGATTCTACGCGACCCGATTCTGCGCGGTCCGCTTCTTCCCGAAGATGGTCTTGCAACCCTTGACGGCCAAGATGACGGCGAACACCATGAGCAGCACGCCGATGACCAGCTGCAGCACCGTGGCGGCATCCACCGTGCCGGCCGCCAGAAGGCCGATCTTGGCCCACACCGTCAGCGCCAGCGAGGTCAGCGTCACCACCATCATGAACGCCATGGGGAAGTAGAACATCTTGTTGTTGCGGCCCGCGTTGCCCAGCCACGCACACACGGCCAGCAGGCCCAAAGCGGCCAGAAGCTGGTTGGCGGCACCAAACAGCGGCCACACCAGCTGGTAGCCGGTAAGCCCCAGCCCCACGCCGAGCACCACCGTGATGATGGTGGCAACCCAGGGGTTCACGAGCACCGCGCGCCATCCGGTAAGCTCGCTCGCCTCCATGCCGTGCGGCGTGAAAAGCTCCTGGAACATGTAGCGTCCCAGGCGCGTCGCGGTGTCGAGCGAGGTCAGGCAGAACACCGATACCGCCAGCACGAGCAGCGCGTAAGCGACGGACTCCGCCCCGGCGAGTCCGGGCACGCAGGCGAGCATCTGGGAAAGGCCCGCGGCGAAGACCTGGGTCGGCGAGGCGTAAGTGCCATCCATATAGCCCGAGAACACGAAGGCCACCGCGCACAGCGAGATGACCGCTACCAGACACTCGAGCAGCATGCCGCCGTAGGCGATGGGCTGCGCCTCGGCCTCGCGGTCGAGCTGCTTGGAGGTAGTGCCCGAGGCCACGAGGCTGTGAAAGCCGGAGATGGCGCCACAGGCGATGGTGATGAACAGGGCCGGGAACAAAAAGCCCGAGGCGGCCACCTTGGATGTGCCAGCTGTGGCGGCAAAGCCCGTGAATGCGGGAATGTCCAGCGAGGCGGCGTTGCCCATGATGCCGGCGCCGATGATGCCGACGAGCGCCAGGGCGATCATGCCGTAGAGCAGATAGCTCGACAGGTAGTCGCGCGGCTGCAGGAGGATCCAAACCGGGGCCACGGAAGCCACGAGGATATACAGGCCCACAAGGATCATCCAGGTGGTGTTGTCCAGCGCGATGACCGGCAAGTTGTAGCCGAGGGCCACGACGACCACAATGATGGCGATGGCCGACAGGATGTTGACGGCCGTGGGCAGCTTGCGCCCGCGCGTGACCACGCCGTAAATGACGGCCACCACGATGAACAGTACCGAGATCATGGCCGTGCGCATGTTGGCCATATTGGCCGACTCGGTCGAAGCAGCCTTGGCGGCGTCATCCAACGGCACCGGCACCACGGCGAAGGTGCTCGCCACAATGGAGGCGAAGGCGGCCACCACCAAAATGAGCGTCAGATACGCGAAGATGCAGAACAGCTTCTTGGCCGTGTCATCGATGTTCTGGGCGATAACCGTCGCGAGCGTCTGCCCCTTGTGGCGTATGGAGGCGAACAGCGCGCCGAAATCGTGCATAGCGCCGAAGAAGATGCCCCCGAGAAGTACCCACAGAAGCACGGGCACCCAGCCGAAGATGGCCGCCTGGATGGGCCCGTTGATGGGGCCGGCGCCGGCGATGGACGAGAAATGGTGGCCGAGCACCACATAGGGCGCGGCGGGCACATAGTCCTTGCCGTCCTCGAACTCGTGCGCCGGCGTGGGACGGTTGGGGTCGATGCCCCACTGCTTGGCGAGCCAACCGCCGTAAAAGACGTAGCCACATACGAGAACCACGATGGCTACCAAAAGGATGATCAGGGCATTCATAGCTTACTTCCTCTCTTCTCGCCCTGGGCTTCAAAGAGAGGGCGCGTGCCATCGCAGGCTCGGCCCTCCCTTTCTTTCGAAAACGCCGGGGCGGACGCGTCAAGCCGATGCCCATCGCGTACAGCGCCGCGCGCGGTGTTACGCGCAGCATCACGCGCGCCGCCGCAACCAGCAGCACAAACAGCAGCGCCGTCGTCGATGAACGCATTGGCCTGGAGCGTTTTTCCCAGCGGTTTTCCCTGTGAATTGGTCGTCACGCGCCCACGCGACAGGTCGGCCACCGCCAGGCGCAGATCGGCCCATCCCCGCCAGCCGAGCGCGAAGTTCTTGCGGAAGCGGGTGCGGCGAACGCGCTCCCATGCGAGATCGTCCACGGCGTCGGCGACGATGGCGAGCGACAGATAGGTCGTCATATGATCGGGTGCGGGCTGCACGAGGGAGAGCCCCTCGCCGGTGATGCAGCCGACCAGGTCGTCCAGCTCGGCGGCCGTGAGACGAGGCGTGTCCCAGAAGAACAGGTGCTCGTGACTGGCAGCCTCCCACAGCTTCGCGCGCTTGGCGAGCACGTACTGGGAGGCGCAGGAATGGAACTCGGCGTAACCTGGGAAGGTGCGTCCGGCGAAGCGGTGGTCGCGATCGACGTCGAACCATGCCTCGTGGGCGGCAAGAAGTCGCTCGATGACTTCCCCGCGGCCTGCCAACCCCATCGCCTTCTTCCCATTGATGACCAGAAAAGTTAACGTTGCGAGCGTAGTACTAACGAGAGGGCGGCGCAAGGACAATTTTGACGGGCCGTCAGATTTAACAAAACGGCAACGAGGCCGGAAACCACTTCGCAGTCCCCGGCGCAGCACGGCCCACCGAGCGGACGGCAACGGGGCCGCTAGAACACGACACCCAGCCCATTGCAAATAAGGCCCCAGAACACGCCCGTAGCATACAGCACCACGATGATGGCGACATTCTGCTTCCAGGGGCGGTTGGCCCGGGCGAGCACGAGCAGCCCAACGCCGGCGCTCACCAGAAGCCCCGCGAGCATGGCGCCGGCCCCCAGCACGCCCTCCACGTACAGCTGGGCGATGACCACGCTGGCGGCGCAATTCGGAATGAGGCCCACAAGCGCGGTCGCGAACACCGAGAAATTCGGGTTGTCGCCGAGGAACTGGGCGAGCGCGTCCTCCCCCACCGTTTCCAGCACGACGTTCAGCGCAATGGTGATGAGGAAGATGAACAACGTCACCTGCACCGTGTGCTTCGTGGCGCTCTTCAGGATGCCCTTCCAACCGTGCCCGTGCTCATGGGTGTGCTCCACGTCATCGTGGTGCTCGTAGGCGCGTTCGGGAGCCTGCTCGCAGGTGTGACAGTCGTGGTTGCAGCCGCACTGGTCCTGCTCGCACAGCTCATGGATGCGCAGACGCTCCTTGTCGCGGCGCGCCAGGCGCAGCACGGCATCCACGATGAAGCCCATGACCATGCCGATGACCACCTTCGCCCCCATGATGGACAAGATGGTATTGCCGGGTACCGCCTCGGCCAGGAAAATGGGCAGCATCTCGTCAGAGGTGGAGAGGAACACGGCGAACAGCGTCCCCAGCGTGATCACGCGACCCGCGTACAGTGTGGCCGCCACGGCCGAGAAGCCACACTGGGGCACCACGCCCAGAAATGCGCCGACGATGGGCCCGGCCGCGCCGGCGTGGCGGATGGCCTCCTGGGTCTTGCCGCCGGTCTTGTGCTCGAGCCACTCCATGGCCAGGTAGGTGACGAACAGAAACGGGATGAGGTACAGGGTGTCGGCCAGAGAATGCTCCAGCACGTGCCCGGCTATGTGCGCGATGGTTTCCATGGGCCTAAGATTCTAGCGCGTCTGCGGCAGCATCCACCGAATCGTTGCCCTCCTCCACGATGAGCGGCCCCTCCACCTTCTGATCTTTGGGCAAAAGCAGGCTCGCCAGAATGGCGACGACGAAGACCACGGCGACGCAGTTGTCGGCGAAGACGCTCTGCACCAGTTCGGGGAAGATGGCGAAGATGTCGCCCATCTGGGTAAACCCGATGCCCACGGCCAGCGACAGCGCGGCGATGGTAATGTTGCGCTGGGAGAAGCCGGCGTTGGCGATCATCTGAAAGCCGCTGACGATGATGTTGCCGAACATCATGATGGTGCAGCCGCCGAGCACGGCCTCGGGAAGGGAGGCGAACACGAGGCTCACCACGGGCACGAAGCCGGCGAGCACGAGCACCGCCGCCCCCGTGGCGATGGCGCGGCGGTTCACCACGCCGGTCATGGCCACCAGGCCCACGTTCTGTGAGAAGGAGGTGACGGGCGAGCAGCCGAACACGCCGGCGAGCGAGCTAACGAGACCGTCGGCCGTCACGGCGCCGGAAAGCTCCTTGTCCGTGGGGTTGCGGCGCAGCGCGGCGGCCGTGAGCGCCGAGCAGTCGCCCACGGTCTCGGTGGCGGACACGAGGAAGATGAGCGTGACGGTGATGATGGCACCCAGGTTGAACTCCGGCGTCACGGGCAGCACCCCCGGCAGCGAGAAGAGCTGCGCCGAAGCGAAACCGGAGAAGTCCACTTTGCCCAGCGGAATGGCCACCAGATACCCCACGATGAGTCCGAAGAGCACCGAAAGCTGCTTGGTAGCGCCCTTGGCGAGGCCCTGGAACGCGAGGCACGCCAGAAGCGAGACGGTGCCGAGGATGAGGTTCGTGGCGCTGCCGAAATCTTCCGCGCCGGAACCGCCGCCGAAGGAGGCCGCCCCCACGCCGAGCAGCGAGAACCCGATAGAGGTCACCACCACAGCAGCCACAATGGGTGTGATGATGCGCCGCCACCAGCGGGCGAACAGGCCGAGCACGCCCTCGATGAGGCCGCCGACGATGACCGCTCCCACGAGCGCCCCGTAGCCCTGGGTCGCCGCGATGGTGCAGGCCACGGAGACGAAGGTGAAGCTGATGCCCATGACAATAGGAAGCCCGCTGCCCACGCGCCAGACGGGGAACAGCTGCACGAAAGTGCCGATGCCGGCGATGAACATGGCGTTCTGAATGAGCGTGGCCCGCAAGTCCTCGGGAAGGCCGGCCGCCGCGGCGATGATCGCGATGGGCGCGAGGTTCGCCACGAACATAGCCAGCACGTGCTGCAGGCCGTAGGGGAAGGCCGCAAGCCAGCCGATCTCGCCATCAAGGGACGAGAGCGCCTTCATCTTCGGGTCGACGAACGCCACGCCGCCCTCGCTTTCCACGTTTTTCCTAGAGCTCATGAGCGGAACTCAATGGCGCCAGTAGCAGGGTCCATAGCCTCGACGATGGCGAGGGACTGCAGGTCGTAACCTGCCTCGCGCAGCTCGTCGCCGCCCGGCTGGAAGCCCTTCTCGATGGCAATGCCGATGCCCTCCACAGTGGCCCCGGCGCTCTCGCAGATCTCGAGCAGCCCGCGCAGGGCGCAACCGTTGGCGAGGAAGTCGTCAATGATGAGCACGTGGTCGTCGGGCCCGAGGAAGCGCGTGGAGACGATGACGTCGTAGATGCGGTTGTGGGTGAAGGACTGGATGCGCGTGGAATACATCGTGCCATCCAGGTTGATGGACTGGGTCTTCTTCGCGAACACCACGGGCACGCCGAAATGATGCGCCACCACGGCGGCGATGCCGATGCCCGAGGCCTCGATGGTGAGGATCTTGTTAATGGGCTTGCCCGCGAACAGGCGCTTCCATTCCTCGGCCATCTGGGAGAACAGCTCAATGTCCATCTGGTGGTTCAAGAAGGCGTCCACCTTCAGCACACCGCCCGCCTTCACCACGCCATCGCGGCGAATGCGCTCTTCCAACAATTCCACGGAAACCTCCTTGGGCTTCGGGGCCATTTTCGCGTATCGCACTATCTTAGGAGATCGCGCCCCTCTTGGGAACGACTGCCGAAAACGCCCATAGAAAAGGATGTAACCGCGAATTGGCTGTTAGCTCAGCTTGGAAAATGTGCTTTTTTGAATAGGGGTTTGACCTGGTATTTCTTGAGTTTTACCAGGTCAAAATGGGTGTTTTCCGAAAACAAAAAAGCACATTTTCCAAGCTGAGCGATCCAAAAAAGCACGATTTCCAAGATGCACAGCAAAAACCTGCGCACAACAGGAAGGGCGCCCCTGATGAGGCGCCCTTCTGCGATTTAGTTGGTTGTGCGGTTAAGCCACGTGCAAGTTTTCCTTGCTTGGGGCCTAGTACATTCCGCCGCCGCCCTGCATGCCGGCAGCCAGAGCGCTCAGATCGGGGCCCTCCTTAGGGATCTCGTTGATGGTGGCCTCGGTGATGAGGATGAGGGCCGCCACGGAGGCCGCGGACTGCAGCGCCGTGCGGGTCACCTTCACCGGGTCGTTCACGCCCATCTCGATCATGTTGCCGTACTCGCCGTTGGCGCAGTTCAGGCCCTCGCCCTTCGGCAGGCTCTTGACCTTCTCCACCACGACGGAGCCCTCGAAGCCAGCGTTCTGGGCGATGGCGCGCATCGGGGCCTCGATGGCCTTGCGGATGATGTCGATGCCGACTTCCTCGTCCTTGTCATCGGCCTTGACGGCGTCCAGGGCGCCGATGGCGTCCACGAGCGCCACGCCGCCGCCGGCAACGATGCCCTCTTCCACGGCCGCGCGGGTCGCCTGCAGGGCGTCCTCGATGCGGGACTTCTTCTCCTTCAGCTCGGACTCGGTGGCAGCGCCCACCTTCAGCACGGCCACGCCGCCGGAGAGTTTCGCCAGACGCTCCTGGGCCTTCTCGCGGTCGAAGTCGGAATCGACGCGCTCGAGCTCGGCACGGATGATCTGGATGCGGTTCTCGATGTCCTCCTTCTTACCGGCGCCGTCGACGATAAGGGCGGTGTCCTTGGTGACCTTCACGGTCTTGGCGGTGCCGAGCATCTCCATCGTGGCATCGGCCATGGTCATGCCGAAGTCCTTGTCGATGACCTGGGCACCGGTGACCACAGCGATGTCCTCGAGGATGCGCTTGCGGCGATCGCCGAAGCCGGGGGCCTTGATGGCCACGACGTTCAGGGTGCCGCGCAGACGGTTCAGCAGGATGGTGGACAGAGCCTCGCCCTCGACATCCTCAGCCACGATGAACAGCGGGCGCTGGGCGCGCATGACTTCCTCCAGCAGCGGAACCATGTCCTGGATGGAGTTGATCTTCATGTCGGTCAGCAGGATGAAGGGATCCTTCAGCACCGCTTCCATCTTCTCCATGTCGGTGGCCATGTAGGGGGAGATGTAGCCGCGCTCGTACTGCATGCCCTCGACGATGTCCATGTCGATGCCGAAGATGGTCTGGGACTCCTCCACGGAGATGGCGCCGTCGTTGCCCACGGCGTCCATGGCCTCGGCAATCTTGTCGCCGATGGCGGCGTCGCCGGCGGAGATGCGGCCGACGTTGGCAATCTGCTCCTTGGTGGACACCGGGGTGGCGTCGGCCTTGATGGCGGCCACGATGGCGTCGGTGGCCTTCTCGATGCCGCGGCGGATGCCGAGCGCGTCGGCGCCGGCGGTCACGTTCTTCAGGCCCTCGGAGACGATGACGTCGGCGAGAAGTGTGGCGGTAGTGGTGCCGTCGCCGGCCACGTCGTTGGTCTTCACGGCCACCTCGCGCACCAGCTGGGCGCCCATGTTCTCGACCGGGTTCTCCAGCTCGACTTCCTTAGCGACGGTCACGCCATCGTTGGTGATGAGCGGAGCGCCGTAGGACTTCTCCAGGGCCACGTAGCGGCCCTTGGGGCCGAGCGTCACCTTGACGGCATCGGCCAGCTTGGAGACGCCCGCGGCCAGGCCGGAGCGGGCATCGGTATCGAACTTGATTTCCTTAGCCATAAGTTCGCGTTCCTTTCAGTGGATCTATCTTCTCGGTTTATCTTCTCAGTTATTCAACTACGGCGTAAATGTCGTCGGCGCGCAGGATGAGCACGTTCTCGCCGTCCAGCGTCACCTCGGTGCCGCCGAACTTACCGTAGATGACCTTGTCGCCGACCTTAACAGGCATAGGAAGCAGCTTGCCGTCCTTGTCCATCTTGCCCTCGCCCACGGCGATGATGGTACCGGTCTGGGGCTTCTCCTTGGCATCGGAGGCCAGGAACAGTCCGGAGGCGGTGGTAACCTCGGCCTCGTCCTGCTTCAGGATGACGCGGTCGCCCAGAGGCTTCAAATTCATAGCTTGCCGTCCTTTCAATGGTTGTTGTAGCGCCTTCGCGCAACTTCCAATTTAACCACTCGGTTGGGTTAAGTGCTAGCACTCGGTAGCAACGAGTGCTAAACAGTTACGCATCATAACAGCTACGGGAAGGAATGCAAGAGGGGACGGAGAAAAACTTGAGTTTTTTTCACTCAAATTTCCTGTGATTATAATCTTGATCAGGGATTACTTTCCAAGTTGGATTTTGTGCAAGTGAACAGTCTCCCTAGGGGGCAGGCGTCACCAAACCCGTCTCGTAGGCGAAGACGACAAGCTGGGCGCGGTCGTGAGCATCGGTCTTAGCCATGACGCGGGCCAGATGCGTCTTCACCGTGGCCGGCGAGATGAACAGCTCCTCGGCGATCTCGTCGTTGGAAAGGCCCCGGGCCACCAGCACGAGAATCTCGCGCTCGCGGTCGGTGAGGCTCGTCAGCGCGGCGCGGCGAGCCTCGGTCACATCGGCGGCGCCCCAGCCGCCCCGCGGGCGCGCGGCCACGAAAGTCTCCACGAGCCGGCGCATCACCGAGGGCTGGATGAGCGCGTCGCCTCGGGCCACGACGCGAATGGCCGCCACGATCTCGTCGGGGTCGGCGTCCTTCAGAAGAAAGCCGCTCGCCCCGGCGCCCAGAGCATCGTAAACGTACTCGTCCACGTCGAAGGTGGTGAGCACGAGCACCCGGGTTTTTGCGAGCAGAGGATTCGATGTAATGGCGCGGGTGGCCTCGATGCCGTTCATCTCGGGCATGCGGATGTCCATGAGCACCACGTCCGGCTTGAGGCGCTGCGCCTCCTGCACCGCATCGGCCCCGTTTCGGGCCTCGCCAACGATCTCGATGCCCTCGTAGGTGCCGAGAATGGCCTTGAAGCCGCCGCGCACGAGATCCTGGTCGTCCACGACGAGCACGCGGATGGGATCGGCCTCACTCATGGGTCTCCTCCTTCTGGCTGAGGGGAACGCTCACGGCAATGCGCACGCCGCCGAGCGGGCTTGGGGATGCGGAGAACGTGCCCTGCAGAAGCCGCGCGCGCTCGCGCATGCCGAGCAGGCCGTGGTGACCGGCCGCGGCGGCCGGGGCAGCGAGCCCCTTCCCGTCGTCGTCGACGACAAGCTCGGCGAAGCCCTCCCGTTTCGTGGACAGCGCCAGCGTCGCACGGCGCGCCCCGGCGTGGCGCACGATATTCGTAGCTGCCTCGCGCGCGATGCCGAAGAGGGCCACGTCGATGAACGCCGGCACACAGGCGCGGTCGTAGGCGGTCTCGTCCAGCGTGACCTCGATGTCGGCACCTTCCAAATAGGACACCAAATCGCCCATGCGGTCGGTGCCCTGGGTGGGCGTCGTCTCGGCCGGCCCCTCCCCCGCGCGCAGCACGCCGATCATGGCGCGAATCTCCTCCAGGGCGCCTTTGGCGGTGCGGCGCACCTCGGCGATGGCCTCTTTGGCCGCCGCCGGATCGCGATCGACCAAGCGCTCGGCAGCAGCGGCCTGGATGCTCACGGCCGACAGCGAATGGGCCGTGATGTCGTGCACCTCCCGAGCGATGGAGACGCGCTCGGCCTCCACCCGGCGACGCGCCTCGGCCTCGCGGCTGCGCTCGGCGGCGACCGCGCGCTCCTCGATGGCGCGCGTGCGTTCCTGGTGCTCGTGGAGGGCATAGCCGGCGAAGGCGGCCGCCAGGGCCAGCGCCATGTTCTGGAACACGGTGAGCTGCGTTAAGACGCGCGACTGCTCCGGAGGCGCCGGGGCAACGAGCAGCACCAGGCACATGACCGCGCACGCGATGGCCGCCTCGGCCCGCGAGCGCGCAGACGCCAGCGTGAACAGCGCGATGAGGGGGCCCGCCACGGACAGGGCGATGCCGTTCAGCTCCGCTTGAAGCAGACCCCAGCTGACCAGGCACCACACGAACACGGCCCAGGGGAACTTGCGCCGCAGCACGAGCGGCAACGTGGTGAGCGCGATGGCCAAAAGCGAGAGGCCCGAGGGCACCATGGCCTGGATGCCCATGAGCCGGCGCATGAACTCGTCGGGAATGAGCAGGTTCACGGCCACGGTGAGCTGCAGGCAGCAGAACCCGAAGGCCCCCGCCGCGATGACGGCGTCGATGAGCCAGTCGGTGGCCGTAAGCTTCGAGGTATTTCGGAAGATCTTATCCATGACCGCTATGGTAAACGACTGCGCCGCCGCGCGCCATACACCACGGGGTGTATGAAACGAGCCTGTTGAACAACGCCGGCACCAGACGGGGCTCGTTCGCCAGCGGGACGCGGGATCGCCAGCGGGACGCAGCTTCGCTAACGGGACGCGGGAGCGCCGTAGAACGGCGCGTCAGGGTACGGAGGCTCCAATGCGCGCTTGAAGGCGTTGGCGTCGGTACGGGCGATGACGTAGTCCACCAAATCGCGGCTCAGGCCGCTCTCGGCGACGATGGCCGCCACGTCCTTCCCCTCTTCCACATAGGCGATGAGAATCTGGTCCAGCGTGGCGTAATCGACGCCTAAGGACTTCTCGTCCTCCTGATCGGGCGCGAGCTCCGCGCTCGGCGGTTTCACGAACACGTTCACGGGAATGGGGCCGCACGCTCCCTCCTCCACGGCCCGGCGGTTGCGCCAGCGAGCCATGGCGAAGACGTCGGTCTTGTACACGCCGCCCAAAGGCGCGAAGGCGCCGGCGGTGTCGCCGTAAAGGGTGGAGTACCCCATGGCCGCCTCGGACTTGTTGCCCGTGTTCAACATGAGCCAGCCGTGGGCGTTCGAAAGCGCCATGAGGCACACCATGCGGCAGCGAGCCTGGGTGTTCTCGGCAGCCAGCCCGATGAGCGCCCCGCCGCAGGCCCGAGCGAGCACCGCCTCGAAGGCCTCGAAGGGCTCGCAGATGGGCACCGTGATGTTGGAGATGCCGAGGTTGGCGGCGAGCGCCTCGGCGTCGTCGATGGACGACTCGCTGGAATAGGGGCCGGGCAGCATGACCCCGTGCACATGGTCGGCCCCCAAGGCGTCGTGCGCCATGACGGCCACGAGCGTCGAATCCATGCCGCCGGACAGCCCGATGACCACATCGGTGAAGCCGGCGCTGCGCACGAAGGCGCCCAAAGCGGCGGTGCAGGCCTCGTACATCTGCTGGGGGTTCATAGGCGTCCTCTCGGGTTGGCGCAAGGGGCGATCCTTCGCTGCGCTCAGGTTGGAACGGTGACAGCATAGCAAAAGCGCTGCCACGAGTATGGCAGCGCTTTGTTTCGGGCCGATTGCCGGCATGCGTCATTCTGGCGACGTGCGCGGCCGTTACTCTTCCGGCAAATCCACTTCGATGGAGTCGATCTGCAGCTCGCGCCCGGCCAGAAGCTCCGTGGCGAACGAGTCGCAGACGGGACAGAAGCGGTTGTGGAGGTCGTGCTCGAACTCGTGGCCGCATTCCAGGCAGACGCTGCGCGGGCGGATCATCGTTAGGCCCAGCTTGGCGCCCTGGGTGAACGGGTCGGACTCGGCCAGGGCCTCGAAGGCGAACACGAGCGCGTCTTCCACCGCCTCGGTGGCCTCGCCGATGGAGACCTTCACGCCGAGCAGCCGCGTGGCCCCGGCCTCCCGGGCCGCCTCCACTGCGGCGTCCATGACGCCGGTCATCAGTCCCAGCTCGTGCACTTACTCGTCCTCTTCCGCGGCGAGCTCCTCGTTCTGGCGCTTAATGCGCCGACGCAGCACCACCCGCGCGATGAGCAGGCTGCCCTCGTAGAGCATGATCATGGCGGCGAACATCAGCAGCATGGTGACCGGCGAGGCGTCGGGGGTGACCACGGCGCAGATGACCATGAGCACCACGTACACCGTCCGCCAGCTGCCGCGCAACTTCTTGTAAGGGATGACGTCGAAGATGACGAGGTAGAACACGATGAGCGGCAGCTCGAAGGCGAAGCCGAAGCCGAGCTCGAACTTGATGATGATGTCGATGTAGGAGCTCATGCGCGGCGCCACGTAGCCGAGGCCCATGGCCTGGTCGGTGAGCCACTGGAACGCCGGGTTCAGAATAACGAGGTAGCAGAACACCGTGCCGATGATGAACAGGGCCACGGCGGCGGCGAAGGTGGGCATGAACCACTTGCGCTCGCTGGGCTTCAGCGCCGGCAGGAAGAACGCGAGCAGCTGCCACAGAATGACGGGGGACGTGGCCACAATGCCCGCCCACAGCGAGATTTGGAAGCGCACGGAGAACGCCTCGAAGGGATCGATGGCCTGAAGCGAGGCCATGCCGTCGACGTTGGGCAGAAACTCAGCGATGGGCATGAGGAGGAACTGGCCCATGGTAGGGGTGGCCATGTAGAACACGACCACGGCCACGGCGAGGCAGGCCACGATGCGCACAAGGCGCATGCGCAGCTCGCCGAGGTGGTCGAATAGCGGCATGCGTGCCGGTCCGATAGGCATCGTTACGCCTCCTTCTTCTCGTCGGCAGCACCGGCGTCAGCGGCACCAGCGTCGGCAGCCTCGGTCACGGCCTTGGCCTCTTCGGCGGCCTTCTTGGCCTCCGCCTCGGCCTTCCGCTTGGCGGCCGCCTCCTCGCGCTTCTTGGCCGCCTCCGCCTTGCGGGCCTCGGCAGCGGCCTTGCGCTCCTCTTCTTCCTTCTTCTTCAGCTCCGCCTCCTCGGCGGCCTTGCGCTCGGCGCGCTCCTTGTCGTAGCGGGCCTTGCGCTCGGCGAAGCTCTCGGGCTTGGCCGGAGCGGCATCGGCCTTATCGGCCTCGCCCGCGTCCTGCTCGGCCTTGGCGGCCGCTGCGGCAGCGGCGCCGGCGGCAGCGGTTGACGTGCTCTTCTTGGTGGTTGATGCCGCCTTCTTCGACACGGCGCTTGCGGCCTTCTTGGCGCTATCGGCACCCTTCTTGGCCTTGGCCGCCGCCTCGTCCAAGGCATCGAGCGGATTCTTGAAGGGATCCTCGGCGTCCTTATCGAACACCATCTCCCCCTTCAGCACGCCGCTCATCTCCTCTTGGGCGTTGCGGAACTTCGCGATGGCCTTGCCGATCGTCTTCGCCATGGCAGGCAGCTTGTCGGGCCCGAAGATGAGGAACCCGAACAGCAGAATGAGAAAAAGCTCGAATCCGCCGATTCCAAACACGACTCGTTTCCTTTCAACAGCTCTACAGCGAGAGCACGGTCAGCGCCATAGTGGGGATGCCCAGGGCGAGTACGAGGATGACGCACACGACCACGGTGAAGATCTTCTTGGTGCGCGCCTTGGCCTCGGCGGCCTCCTTGGCGCGGCGCTCGCGCTCCTCGGCCTGCTTGATGCGCTCGGCCTGCTGCTTGCGCGTGGGATTCTTCGCGCCGGTCTTGTTCTTCTTGCTCGACATCGCGGGTACTCCTCAAGTTCCCAACATTAGGTATACGCAAATATGGCATTATCGCAGAAGCAGGCGCGCCGCGCCAGCGAAAATGCTTGCCGCGGCGCGCCCTCCACGAATTCACAACTGCGCCGAGCGCCCCGCTCAGCGATTGCGCCCGCTAGGCCTCGGGGCGCAGCTTGGAGCGGATCTCGATGACGCGCGCGATGCTCTTCGCCACTTCCACCTTCACGTGCCAGCGGTTCTTCTCGTACAGGACGTTGCCGTCAACCATAGTCATGAGCACGTCGGCCGTCGTGCAGGTGTTCACCACGGCGGCCACCGGATCGGTCGTGAAGGACTGGTGCGAGCTGGACAGATCCACGGCGATCATGTCGGCGCACTTGCCGATCTCCAGCGACCCTACCTTGTCAGCAATGCCGAGGGCTCGCGCACCGCCGAGCGTGGCCACCTCGAGCATCGTATGGGAGTCGAGGAAGCGCCCGGGGTTCACGGCGCGCTGCAGCAGCATGCCCAGGCGCATCTCCGAGAGCATGTCGGTGGATTCCGTGGCCGCCGGCGAATCGGTGCCGAGGCCCACGCGCAGGCCGGCACGGATGTACTCGTCAAGCGGCGCTACGCCCATGCCCAGCTGGGCCGAGGCCCGCGGGCACACACAAACGGCGACGTTGTGGGAGCGCAGCTTCTTCAGATCCTCGTCGTCCACGTAGACCGCGCCGACGATCATGACGTTGTCGGCGTCGAAGGCGTTCCAGTTGAGGGCGTAGCGCACCGGGCTCACGCCGGTGGGCAGCCAGGGCGGGATCTCCACGTAACCGCGCTTCACATCACCGCCGTGTACTTGGAAGGGCGACGAGCCGTAGCGCACGAAGTCGGACTCCTCGCGGCTGCCGGCAAGCCACAGGGCCACGGGCAGATCCTCCTTGAGGGCGAATTTCGAGATGGCGGAGAGCATGGCCGGGTGGTTGGTGAACAGGGGCGCCGCGGCGATGCCGATGGTAACGCGGTCGGAGTCGACCTCCTCGCGCCAGTGCAGGATGTCCTTCTGGGCGAACTGCATGGCCGCGTCGATGCGGTTCTTGTCCATGGCGCCCACCTGGCGGTAGATCACCGAGCGCAGGCCGAGCTTGTTCACGGCCGTGCAGGAGGCGCCGGTCAGCGTGATGTCGGCCACCGTGGTGATGCCGCTGGAGAGAGCATCCAGGCCGCCCAAGATGGCGGAGTCGAACCAGTCGGAAGCTTCCATGCGCCCGCTTTTCTGGGCCACTTCCGCAAGCCACTGCACATAGGGCGCATCGTTGACCACGCCGCGCAGCACCGACTGCTCGAGGCGGGTGTGCAGATCAACCAGGCCGGGCATGACGGCGGCCAGGCCCTGGTCGACGACCTCTTCCTCGGGGTAGCGCAGGCGCAATTGCTCGGCCTTCCCGATGTCGCGAATGACGCCGTCGCGCACAAGGACCGCGCCATCGATGATGGGCTCGGAAGAAACCGGCAGGATATACTGGGCACACAGAAGCATGGTACCTCCCAATTCATGAGGGGCGTGTTCAATTAGCCACCCATGATAGCACGGCGCCGCGCCGCCTAGGGATATGCGCCCTCGATTTGCGGGCGAGTGCCCTATACTGGGGCCAAACGACGATACGAAAGGCGCGATCTTGCGGGATCGGCACGCCGCACGAGGGAGTTTTACACCTATGACCATCGACACCGCCACCGGGCTTGAGGCCCCGGCCGAGCTTTCCAGCGAGCGCGTGCACGACATCTTCTCGCATATCGCCCGGAAATACGAGCGGTTCAACGCCCTCTCCAGCTTCGGCGCCTACAAGCTGTGGCTCGCGGGCATGATGCGCCAGGCCCCCATCGATGAGAGCCACGACGTGCTGGACATCGCGGGGGGCACCGGAGACGTCACCTTCACCGTGGCCCGCACCAAGCACCCGCGCCATATTCAGTGCACCGATTTGGTGCCCGAGATGCTGGACGTGGCGCGCATGCACATCGACGAGGGGGACGGCGCCGGCGTGCCCATCGATTTCGAGGTCGTGGACGCCCAGAACATCCCCTACGAGGACGCCTCCTACGACGTCATCACCATGGCCTACGGCATCCGCAACATGCCCGACCGGCCCCGGGCGCTCTCCGAGATGTTCCGCGTGTTGAAGCCGGGCGGCTCGCTTGTGTGCCTGGAGTTCTCCACGCCGCCCAATGGCGCATGGCGGGCGCTGTACCACTTCTACCTGCGTCACCTCATCCCGTTCTGGGGCGGCCTGATCACCGGCGACAAGGAGGGCTTCGTGTACTTGGCGAAATCGATCCGCGCCTTCCCCGACCAGGAGGGGCTGGCAGAGATGATGCGCGATGCCGGCTTCACCGACGTCACCTGGAAGAACTACACCGGAGGCATCGCCGCCGTCCACGTAGCGAAAAAACCGGAGTAAGCGGGGCGCCCATGTTCGGATTCGTGGCGGCGGATGCGGGGGCGCTTTCCGAGGAGGAGAAGGAGCGCTACCGGGCGGTGTACTGCGGGCTGTGCCTCGCGCTGCGCGACCGGTACGGGCAGCTGTCGCGGGCGTGTCTGACCTACGACCTCACCTTCTTCGTGCTGCTGTGCAATTCCCTTCACGAACCTGCCGAGACGCAGGGAGCGAGCCATTGCGTGATGCACCCGGCGCCGGCGCCCCCGCGACCCTGGGCGCGCTCGGCGTGGACCGACTATGCTGCCGACCTTTCCGTGGCACTCGCCTACCACAAGGTGCTCGACGACATAGCCGACGACGGCGACTTGAAGGCCCGGGCGGCCGAGCGCCTGCTCGCCGGCGCCTACGAGCGGGCACGAGCACGCATCCCCGAGCAATGCGCCGAGATCGAGCGGACCATGGCGGCGATTCGGACTATCGAAGGTTCCAGACGCAACAGCGCAGCGGCCCTTTCGGGCGACGCCGAAGCCACTTGCATCTTCCCTCTTAGCGCAGACGCAGCCGATGCCGCCCTCGCATTCGACCCCGATGCGGCGGCAAACGAATTCGGACGCATGCTCGGGCGGCTGTTCGCTCACAACCAAGGCTTCTGGGCCGAGACCATGGAAGAGCTAGGAAGAGGCCTCGGGCGCTTCATCTACCTGATGGACGCCGCCGTGGACTTCACCGACGATGCGACCTCGGGCAGTTACAACCCCTTCGTGGCGCTCGGCTCCGACGCCGAGGCCATGCGCGCCACGCTAGCCCTGGCCGCCGCCGACGCGGCCACCCCCTACGAGCGTCTGCCGTTGGTGCAGGACGCGCACCTCATGGACGCCATTCTCTATTCCGGCATCTGGGCCCAGTTCAACAAGACCCATCCGCCGAGGCCTCGTGTCTAAAACTCTAAAATGCGGCACCAACCACGACCTGGCATTTTATGGCCATATCGCCAGGTCGCAATCACTTTCTCCGAAGGGCCGGAAAATGCCGTTTTAGACACACGGGGATGCGAACAAAAAAGAGGGAACCTTGCAGCAGGTTCCCTCGAAATAGCTCAATATCGTAGAAGCCGGCGCTATTTGATGAAGGCGGCGAGCAGGCTGGCGGCCTGCTTGTAGAACGGCACGCGGGAATCCGCCTCGCAGGCCTCGGCGAACTGGGGCATCCACACCTTCGCGTGGTCGGCCATGAACTCATCCCAAGCCGCCTCGGGCGAGCCGCCGGGCAAGTCGGCCGAGGCCACCACGTCGCCGGGCTCGGGGCCGTCGTCCTCCGTATCGAACTCGTCAATCTCATCGCCGATCTCCTTGTACTGCTCGGCCTGCTCCTCGGTGGGAGCGCCGTCGCCGCCAGCGGCGAGGTCGTTCTCAGCCGCAGCGTCCATGGCATCGGCCGCCGCGCGCAGGGCCAGATACTCCAGCAGTTCCAACTCAGTCCATACCGCGTCCAAAGGCTCGTTGGTGCCCTCGGGACGGCCCAAGCCGCAGGACTTGCAGAAGCGCTCCACGGCCATGGAGTGCGGGTTCACGAACAGCAGCGGCTGCACGCCCTCGGCCTTCGCACGCCACACGCCCTCGTACGGGCTGCACGCCGCCTCGGGAGCGCCCACGAACAGGCGCGTGGCCTCGGGGCGCAGCTCCTTCTGGATGTCGTCCGGGTCGGGCAGCGCAGCGGCCTCGGCAGCACCAGGAGCCGCGGCGGCCGTCCAATCAATCCCAAGCGCGCCGGCGATCTCGTCGGCGGCCTCGCCCCACTCGCCCGATGCGATAGCCTCGGCGAGCACCTTGTCCTCCGGGTAGCGGAACGACAGCGCCAAAAGCTCGCACATCGCCGCGCGCGCCTGCCAGATGTCTGCGGATACGGTCATGGAAGTTCCTCCTTCGCGGATGGGTTTTATTGGAAAGAAGCATAGCATTGCATGCGCTCATTGGCAGCGCGGCATCGCAGCCAGCGTCGCAACTCCATGCTTGGCGCCAATGAGCCTCGCAGACGGCCGAGCTCGCGCCCCCGCATCATGCCACCTTATAAGGTGCCGAAACAACAGGTCTTTACTGCGCGGGAGCCACATCCATATCCACGAACCGATAGAGCACGGCGCGATCTTCGAACAGCGCCAGCAAGTCGGACAGAGGAACGCGCAGCGTGGCCGTGTTGTCGTTGGGATGCACGCCCACGGCCGGCCAATCGCGCAAAACCTCGTCGAACACCACTTGCACTTTCCCCTCCTCGTCGTTCAACACGCCGAAGGGCGACACCGCGCCGCCGCGCAGACCGAGAATTCCCTGCAAGTCCTCTTCCGAGGCAAAACGCAAGGGCCGCGCCCCGAGAGCCGTCCGCAAAGCCTTCAGATTCGCCGGCTTGTCCTCGGGCATGACGACCAGATAGTAGTTGCGCTTCTTGTCGTCGCGCAGAAAGAGGTTCTTCACCACCGCATTGGCGAAGGGTAATTCCAGCGCGTCCATCGCCCCCATAGTGAACACCGCCTCGTGATCGACCCGGTCGTAGGCAACCCCTCGTTCGTCCAGATACGCGCACACCTCTTCTTTTCCAAATGCCACGGCCCCGCTCCTTTCCGCCGTCCGGCATCGCCCATCGCAAGCGCGCCGTCGATTTCTCTGCGGCACAGTATAGCGAAGAAAAGCGGGGTGGAAGACGAACTTGGATCAGCTGCCCATCAGGCAATCGCTTTCCGCAGCGCGAAGACCCCTGCGTTGCCGTAGAACCGCCAGCGCGGCGGGAGCGCGCACGACCAGATGCACGAGCAGGGCCGCCAAGAGCACCTTGGCCGCCACCGCGTGAAGCGGATCCCAAAAGTGGTAGCCCGTCGCGTACAGCCCCAGGGAGGGCAGCACCGTCCCCGACACCATGACGCCGGACACAGCGCAGGCGGCCAACGACAGTAGCAATACCGCGTTCAAAGCGAGCTGTCCCACACGTCCGCGGCCACCCAGGCCGTCGGCGCTTACGCTCACATGGGCCGCGACCACGATGAAAGCACCGAGCCCAATGAGCTCGTGCGGCGGAATGCCCGTAAGAGCTGGATTGGCCGCCAGCAGGTACACGGCAAGCACGACCACGTCGAACAGCACATGGCTACGCTTCACAACAGGCCTCCTCTTCGCCAGCGGTCATCAAGTTTTCTGCGCAATGCCGCTCGGACGATGCGACGGGCGACGACGCTTCAGCCATCCCGTCATCGGCCCTACTATCGTCATGGACGCGACCCGGGCGACCCATGCGGCGCACAAGCAGCCACAAACCCAGCACCAGCGCCACGGGCATGAGAATCCACACGTTCAGCGACATGTCGGAGGCCTGGTGGTAGCGCCCGATGAGCGAGTCCCACCCATGGCACTCCACCGACGCGCAGCCGGCCTCAGGGCACATCATCTCGTGCACGCCGTCGGACTCGGGCACCGCGTCGAACCCGTGGCACACGCCCGATGCGCACCCCGCGGCGGGACACGGGGAATCTGCAGCGATGGGCTGGATAGCCGACGAAGGCACAGCTGCAAAACCGACCACCGCCACCGCGATCACGAGCGCCGCCAAGACAACGGCAGCGACCAACTTCTTAGGCATCGCAAACCTCCTCCCCTTCACTGAGCCAGACAATTTTCGAATCATTTCGGGTTAAGATTTTCGAGTTGTTAGAGGTTTGCCCATGCATTCGGAAGGCTCACAGAGGAAGCGGAGGATAAAAACCCCAGGTCGCACAGTTTTCTCCTTGTCGATGCGGCCGACGACGCGCACATCGACACCTAACAACTCGAAAATCTCGCCCCCGCGCTCCACTTTTATTTCCCGCGAGCCCCTTTGGAGATCATTCCTTCCGAAACCACACTCGCGAATGTGCCAAGTCTATCTCACCAAAGGGACCCGCGCCGGGAAGGGGCGGCGCGGGCCTGCACATAAGAGGGACGGTTACTCGGAAGGCGCCTCGTCGTCTTTCGGGCGAAGGGGCAGGAACTTGATGCCCAGCAGGAACACCAGCACCGCAAGTGCCACCACGCCGAGCGTCACGCCGAACTCGAGCGGGGTCGGCCAGTAGACCATCTGGCCATAGATGCCCGCGAGACCGGAATCGAAGGCCGTGTGCTGCATGGGAGTGAGCGGGCCGGCGTAGTCCAGGTTGGCGATCTGGAAGCCGCCGACGAGCAGCTGCACGCGCTTGCAGAAGATGCCGAGGATCGCGAGCAGCGAGCCGGCGACCAGCAGGGCGTTGGTGCGCAGCGCCGGCGTGAAGCAAATGACGGCGCAGAGGGCGCAGCCGACGACCTCCGTCCAGAAGTAAGGGGCGAGCGGGCCGGCCGTCAGCATGGCGACCACCTCGGCCCCCGAGCCGCCGGGGAACGCCTCAGTGAGCAGGTCGCAGCCGAAGAAGTACAGGTCCACCATCACGAAGGCGCCGAGCAGCTTCGCGAGCTTCACCAGATAGGACCGGTCGAGCGAGAGGTATCCCGAGCGGCGCAGCGCGATGGCGACCACCATCACGAGCGCCGTGCCGCACACAAGCGCCGAGGACACGAACCAGGGGGCGAGCAGGGCCGTGTGCCACATCTCGCGGCCCTGCTGAAGCCCGAAGATCCAGGCGGTCACCGAGTGCACGAGCACGGCGGTGACGAGCGCCACGACCGAGATCACGCGCAGAGCAGTGTGGGACACTTTGCCCGCGTCGGCCCGCACCTGGGCCCACAGGTACACGCAGGACAGGATCAGGTAGGTGCCCAGCACCACGATGTCCCACATGAGCGGGCTGCCTAGGTTGGAATAGGCGAACAGCTCCCACAGGCGAGCCGGCTGTCCCAGGTCCACCACCACCATGCCGATGGCGGCCACGGTGCAGGCGATGGAGCTCATGACGGCCACCTTGGAGATGCCGCCGAAGCCCGCGATGCCGAACGCCTTGGGAACCGACGAGATGATGAGGCCGCCGGCGGAGAGGCCCACGAAGAACATGAAGGAGGTGATGTAGAGGCCCCACGAGTCAAGGTTGCGCATGCCGGTCTGGACCATGCCGCCCGAAAGCTGCACGCCCCAGAGCACGATGCCGGCGACCATCACCGCGGCCGAAACGCCGATGGCGGCGTTCAGCCCCTTGCCGCCCCATGCGGCGGCTTTGGCGCCCGCTGCCTCGCGGGCCTTCTTGCGGCCCCTAGCCGCACTGAGGTCGAGGTCATCATCAACGATGGCCCCAGAAGAGAAATCAGACATGAGAATCTCCTAGAGTCAGGCGCGCCGCGCCCAGCGGCGCGCGCATTGCCGAAGAGAGGGACGCACCCTATACCAGGTAGTACACCGAAGGCTTGGTTCCTTCTTCAGGAAGCAGTTGCTTGTATTCGCGTTCACGTATCAGTCGCGATACTTCGGAATCGGGATCATCGAGATCGCCCCAAAAGCGAGCTCGGCCAGGACAAAGCACCATACAAGCTGGCGTTTGACCCTGCGAAATTCTCTGATAGCAGAAGGTGCATTTCTCAACAGTATGCCCCTGATGGGGAGGAACCTCAGCATCGCCAGTCGCGAAGTCGAGCATATACTTTGGCTCATCCCAATTGAACGAGCGTACACCAGTATACGGACATGCGGACATGCACATACGACAGCCAATGCACTTTTCATAATCCTGACGAACGACTCCCGTTTCGGGATCTTTATACGTGGCCCCCATGGGACACACTTTAACGCACGCTGGATTTTCACAGTGCTGGCATGACACCGGCATAACGCTAATAGTCCCATTCGGATACTCTCCAGCAAGCGTCTCGATGCCCGAACCGCCATCGGTCAAAACTCTATTCCAGAACACCCCCTCAGGAACATTGTTCGCCGACTTGCAAGCAATCTCACACGCATGACACGCCACACATCTGCTTGTATCTATAACCATTCCACAGCGCATGCTAATCCTCCTCACACCTCTCCACTTCGCAAAGAGTGTCGAAATAGTAATTGTTATACATTGAGGGAATCGTATAGCTTGAAGTGAGGTTTGAAACATGGCCATCTATGAACTGAGAGGCCTGCCATCCCTTCGGATAAACTGTCACGCCTGGACGCAATCCAGCATCGATCTCAGCTTTAAGCACAACATATCCCCGATCGTTATAGGCCCTAATCGTATCTCCCGCACTAATCCCTCGTGCAGCGGCATCATCGGGATTGAGTTTCAGGATAGGCTCAGGCATTATTTCCCTAAACCACGCTACGTCATAGAACTGAGAATGCGTAGTAAAGCGATTTCGCATCGACATAAACTGAAGGGGATATTTTTCAATAAGTGGATTCTCGCGCCACGCTTCATGAGGCGGCATAAAGGTTGCAAATTGCTCATCGGCCTCGTTCACCTCGTCACCGTTGTCCATCCCTTCGAAGCCAACTCCACGCGAATACTTCTCCAAGTAGAACTGCAGTTTTCCCGTCTCGGTCGGAAACACTCCATTTGCACCATGGGGATACCTGCCGTCGGTCTGAGACAGAAGAGCAAGCGTCTTTTCCTTCTTTAGTTGCTCGAGAGTGTAACCGAGAGAGCCACAGAGAGCATTATCGAAAAATGCAGCCAGGTATTCTTCGTGACCCCACGAAACCTTGTCCCCAAATCCCATTCGCTCAGCTAAAAGACATCCGATCTCAAAGTCGTTCTTCGACTCATACAGTGGCTCGATAGCTCGCTCTTGCAGCTTCATGATAGGAACCGGACCGCCAGAGTATATGTCCTGAGTCTCCATCCATCCACATACAGGCAATACGATGTCCGCATACTCAGTCGTATCGTTCATGGCAATATCAGCCGCAACGACCAAATCGATGGACTTCAGGCATTCAATTGCCTTAAGTCGCTCCGTCACGTTGGAAATGTAGTTATGCCCATAGAAGAAAATACTGCGAATATCGAGTGGGATATCCCCTATAGCACCTTGCTCTTTTACTGAAGCCAGCTTAACAGTGCCCACAACGGGACCCGTCTGAGCATTAGCCACTGAGAGATTTGGATTGCTGAAATAGACATTGCTGCCAGACGACACGCCGGAAAGCCCCGATCCGGAAGTGCCGAACTGCCCTGTTACGGCTAGAAAAGTAATGATGGCCTGGTATGTTTTATGACCTCCGTTATAGTGGTCTATTCCAAATCCCATATAGACTGTCGATGGGCCGTCTTGAGCAAACATGCGTGCCATTTCCGCAATGGTGTCGACAGGAATATCGCAAATTTCTGATGCCCTCTCAAGCGACCACTCGTCAAGATGATCGAGAAGGCCCTGATATACTGGTCGCATTTTGATTCCGTTTTGCTCGAATGCTCCCGTCAACTGAGGATGCTCGACAGTGTCAGCCACTGCAGGCTTCCCTGTCTCTGAATCCCAGACCATAATTGCATCTACTAGTGTCTCCTCCCCCGTAGTTGGATCAGGATCACCGACTAGAGGTTCGAGACCCAAATCGCTCATACGTACGTAATAACCCGTATCTTCATGAATGAGAAAAGGAGCCACGGTGTTTTTGCCCAGGTAATCCTCGTCAGCCCATCCTTGTTCGATACAGTACTTCGTCATTGCCAAAAACAATGCCGCATCTGTGCCCGGGGTAATGGGCACAAACTGATCGCACTGTTGCGAAGTGAGCGTGCGAACAGGGTCGATATGAATCAGCTTGGCACCCGCCGCACGAGCTTCTTGAAGGAAATGCCAACTGTTGAGCAGAGCAAGATGAGCATTTGCACCCACAAGGAAAACAACCTTGGAATCCCGCTCGCACCCCGGATTGTTCCCAGAGCCAAACAAGCCGTAACCAATCATCTTTTGCAAGATCGACAAACCAGCTCCGTCGTAACAGATTGCCGTACTGCTACCACCCATAAGTTTTTGCAGATATCCATAGATGTCCTTGTTTACAGAAAGAACACCTGTCGCGGTGCTAAAAACAATGCTGGAGTTTCCCGACTCAGCTTGATATTGCTTCCATTTTGAAGTAATTTCTTCGATTGCTTCATCCCACGAAATTCTCTCCCATACACCCGATCCTTTGCCTCCACTCTGACGCATGGGATACCGAATTCGCTGAGGCGAATAGGTTCTCTGGGCGTGACTCAAACCCTTTGGGCAAATTCTATTAAAGGCGGATTGCGCCTGCTCACCCATCTCTGTTTGCACGACAAAGCCGTCGCGAACTTTTATCTTGAGCGCGCAGCCGCCCGCGCAGTTGCCTCTACATGTTCCGTAGAAAATCTGATCATTATTGCCCGTAGACGCAAGCGATTCCTCTGATTTTGAAGAACATCCGGCGAGTGCGCTAGAGCTGGCCGCAAAGCCCATTGCACCGGCAGCTCCACCAACTGCTTTCAAGAATCTGCGGCGAGTAAGACTGGAACGCTTGGTTTCGCTTCCTGACATCTTTCCTCCTCTTTCATGCGAAGGGGAACGCCGACGCAGAGAGCTACTCTGCCATCGAGTTTTTGATTTCCCCTCTTTCCCATCCCCCATGGGCGAATCCGGTTGTCGCTCAGCACGTTTGATGGGATACCGTACATGTCTTTAGAATCGGCCGGATTCTGATGAAGTCAGTTTGTCATACTCTGTCATAGATTGTCAAGACAAAATGTAGGACAATCTATGACAAGAAGAAAAATGCTTACAAAATAGTGAGATCCGTCGCTATGCGGCGGATCTCACATCCCAGAGACAAAGCTGTTGTAGCACGAAACCGGTCAGCCGGCACGCAGCTCGCGGCGAGCCCTCAAGCCTTCGTCAACGAGCATTTTGATAACGGCCTGGCGATTGATGGCAAGACGATCGGCTTCTAGATCCAGATCGACCACCATCCAATTGGGGAAATCTACGTTCACGCGGCGCGTTTCTTTTGAGCCCTCTACCATGACGCCATTGTCAAAGTCAATGTAAGCAGAAACATCCTCGCCCTCATCGAACATGCGATCAAATTCCTCAGAAGTTATTGTTTTTGTCATAAGCACTGCGCTCCTTATCCGATGCTCGCCTCACTGAGATGATCCTCACGGCACGTCCTCTTTGCGTCGTTACTGCCGTCCAATATTCACCGAAGATGCGACCCACAACAATCTCCCGCTTTTCTCCCACCACGAACGCCGTCCCGATAACGAAATGAGGTTCTTCCCATAGTTCTTGAGCCTCCCAAAAGTCGATACCGTGCTTTTCGAGATTCGCTTCGCTCTTTACTGGATCGAATTCAAATTGCATAGTAGCTCCTTTTGTTGCAGTAATATACTATAGGTATACTTCATATACCTCAAATTCTCTATTTCTCTTTCAAATAGATTAATCGCACTATCTTGCAAAGTCAAGACTTGAAATGAGAATATTTGTTTGTATTCTTGTAGATAAGCGGGGAGCTGGGGCTCTCTGCATACACCTTCCCTAACACCAATTCTAGATGCGGGAGGGAGGTGATGCAGATGAGCGTTTTCCTGGCCCTGGTTCAGACCTTTTTGGCCGCCGCGTCTCTTGGGGTTGCACTTTTGGCCCTAGATAGCGGAGATCCGCCGCATAGCGACGGATCCCAAACCAAAAAAGGCGAGAACTAGGCACTCTCGCTACCGGGACGTCCTTGTGGCGTCCCGGCCCCTCGGGGCTAAACCCAGTTCTCTAGGCGAGGCCCATTGTAGCACGCTTTATCGTTGAATCGCCAGAGGTTCTTTCCTGCGGCATTAGCCCTGCTTCGCGGCCTTTGCCACGGCCTCGGCGGCGTCGGGGTCAGTGAAGCCCTCGCTGAAGGCACTGGGGATGACGAGCGTGCCGCCGGACTGCTTCACGGACTCGTAGGCCAGATGCATGGTGCGCAACCTCATGGCCTCGGGGTCGCCCTCGTAGTTGGCGCTCGCGTCCTTCAGCATGTCGGAGATGTCGGCCTCCGCCTCGGCAAGCGTCATGCGGGCGTCGCGCTCGCGGGCCGCAATGGCACCGGCGGCCATCGCCGGTTGCAGCTCGCGGGGCACCACGATGTCGCGCACCTCCACGTCGATGACGTCGATCCCCCAACCGTCCAGCTTCGCCTCCAGCTCATCCTTCAGCTCGGCATCCAGCTGGTCGCGCCGACAGGCCACCTCGGCCAGGCTCGCGCGGCCGATGGCCTTGCGCAACATGGCCTGGGCCATCCACGCCACAGCGCTTGCGTAATCTTCCACCTCTACGGCCGCCTTCTTCGGGGAGAACACCATCCAGAACACCACAGCATCCACGTTCACGGGCACCAAATCGGACGTGAGCGTCTCCTCGGCACCGAAGTAGGTGGCCGCCACGCGCTGATCGATGCACACCGTGTAGAACTCGATGACCGGCCAGGTGAACACGATGCCCGGTCCGGCCACGCGGTTGAAGCGGCCGAAGCGCATGACCACGGCGCGCTCCCATTCCATGACGATGTGCACCGACGAGGCGGCCAGGGCGCCGACCACCACAGCGATCACGAGGGCCGCAAGGCCGATGCCGCCGGCAAGCAACTGGGCACAGGCGAGCACGAGCGCGCAGGCGGCAGCGAACACGATGATCGTGAAAGCCACGGCGCCGTTGCGGGAGGTGCGCCTACGCCCCGTTTCCAGCCGCGCGCCCGTCTGCGGCATCCTCCCCTGCGGGCTCGGGGAACTTGACGAGGCGTCCGCACCGTGTTTCTTGCGAGTCATGAGCTGCTCCTTTGCTTGTGCCGTTCTTCTCGCGCTTGGCCTTGGCGGCCACGAGCGCCGCCGTGAACTGCGCGTCAATATCCTCCAGCGACATGCCAAGCTCCTGGCAGCGCTGCAGGTACTCGGCGGTGACGATCTCCGCCGTCACCTCGGCCGAGACGCCGGGCTTGTCGGACACATCGGCCACGAACGCCCCAAGCCGCCGTTTCGACACGATGTAGCCGTCCTCCTCCAGGCTCTGGTACACCTTGCTCACGGTGTTGTAGTTCACCTCCACCTCGGCGGCCAGGCCCCGCACCGTGGGCAGCTGATCGCCCGGCAAGTAGAACCCCGAGGTGATGAGGTAGATGAAGCGGTTTTTCAGCTGAAGCCAGACGGGAATGGAGCTGGCGGCATCCAGCTCGAACAAATCCCCGGCAGGTATCGTCTTGCCTAGTTTGACCACAAGGTCACATCCTCTCTTTCGGGCGCGGCACCATCTTGCCCGCCGTCTTTTTCGGAAGGCGTGGAAAGCAAGCCTTCCGCCGCCTCGTTTTCGGAAGGGACGGAAGCGGACGCTTCCGCTTCCTGCAACTCCAGCGGGCGCTGGGCGCCGGCCTCCACCACCGCCGCCCGCAGGCCCACAGCGCCCACGAGTACAAGAGCGGCCGCCAGAGCCATAACCGTAGCGGGATACGCCCGAGGCTCCGAAACCGGAACCCCGAGGGGATACGCCCTCGCGTCCCGGCCCACGCCCGAGCGGGAGCGCCACCGCTCGCGAACGAGGCAGCCGACCTCCACGGCAAGCGGTGCCGCAAGACCACAGGCCATAAAGCCCACCCACCAGGGCAGAGCCGCCGGGCCACACAGCAGGCTTGCGGCCGAGGCCTCCACGCCCGCGTGATCGCTTCCCGCCACAAAAGCGAGAAACCCCGCAGCCGCCGCTACCTCCGCCACGATGACGACCGTATCGGCGTGGGCAGCGGCCTGCGCCACCTTTCGAACGCCCTCGTCGCCTTCCACGAACAGCGCCCCTGCCATGAGCAGGGCGCAGCCGCAGGACGCCGCCGACAGCACGAAGAGCACCGGCACCCACGGCGTCGACCATAGCCGCACGCCCGTAAGCGTCTGCAGCAGCAATCCGGCGTAAACCGCCACGACCACAGCCAGCCCGCAGGCGACGACCTCCGCGACCACCACCGCACGACGATTCGCCCAGGGCAGGTACAGAAACCGTGCCAGGGCGAGGGCCGCCGCCAGCACCGTCAGCAGCGCCACGGCCCAGGCGCCCAGGTTCATGAGCGTTGCGGGCGGCGTCAGGAACAACGACAACACGCGGTCGATGCGCCCGAGGTCGGCGGCGAGGCAGCCGGCCCCTAAGGCCAGCGCCCCGCAGGAGAGGGCCAGCACGCCGGCGACGAGGCGCTCGGCGGGACGCTTCTCCGCGAAGTCAGGTACCACATCCGCGCCAAAGGGCTCGCGCACGAGGAGCAGGTCGGCCACAGACGCCACGGCCACACCGCCCGCGCCGACGCCGGCCAAGAACAGATAGGCTGTCACCAGCTCCCCGAACAACGCGCCCCCTTCGATTCCGTTTCCCGAAGTATGACACAAACGCTCGCCAATGCATATGGCAACATGGGGCAGAAGCGAAAACCTATTCCACACGCAGCATGCGGTAGCCGATGCCAACGTGGGTTTGGAGATAGACCGGGCTGGCAGGATCGGGCTCGATCTTTTTGCGCAAGGTGGCCATAAACACGCGCAGACTGGGCAGATCGCTCGTCAACGCCTGCCCCCATACCTCTTTCAGGATATAGTTGTGGGTGAGCACCTTGCCGGTATTGCGGGCCAAAAGCACCAGAAGCTTGTACTCGATGGGAGTCAGATGAATCTCGTCGTCGCCCCTCACGACAACCTTGGCATCGAAGTCGATGGCGAGGTCACCATTGCGATACGTCTCCCCCGCCTCTTCCTCGGTCTCGTCGAAGGCGACGCGACGCAGCGCCACGCGCACTCGGGCAAGCAGCTCCGCAACCGAGAAGGGCTTTGTCAGGTAATCATCGGCCCCCGCATCAAGAGCCGTCACCTTATCGGCATCCTCCTGGCGCGCCGACAGAACGATGATCGGCACGCGCGACCACCCGCGCACCGCTCCGATGACCTCCGTCCCGTCGCGATCGGGCAGTCCCAAATCCAAAATGACGAGGTTGACATCCCTCGCGCACGTAAGGTCAGCGAGAGCCGCCGTAGCCGTGGATGCCTCACGCGAACGATAGCCGTGCACGTCAAGGGCACACGTAACCAGATTGCGCACCGCCGGGTCATCCTCCACAACGAGGATAACGCCCTCATCTCTATCGCTCAACGTCCGCACTCCCTTCCTCGACGACGCCAACCGGAGCCTCTTCGCGCAGCTCTGCCGCGGGAAGAGCGAACGAGAACACGCAACCGTGAGGATAGGCATCGCGCAACACGATATCACTGCCGTGCGCCCTTAAGATAGAGCGGCAAAGCGAAAGACCCAGCCCCATTCCTCGACGCGCATCGCCCCCTTCGCCGTCCTCGCAGCCTGTGCCCACCCGTCCCCCGTGGTAGAACAGATCGAACACGCGCGCTTGCTCGGCGGGAGGGATGCCCGGACCGTCATCGGCCACCGCGACAACCACCCTATCGCCGGAAGCGCTGCGCTCGCGATGCGCGGTGAGGCGAATGGACGACCCCGCGGGCGTGTAGGCGATGGCGTTGTTCAAAAGGTTCACCACCACTTGCACAATCAAACGTCCGTCCATCTGAGCCAGGAGAAACTCATCCTCGATCTCCACCGTCAGCCGATGCTCGCTCACAGAGCGACTGACATGGCGCAGCGCATCGGCCAGCACGTCGGAAACCAGTTCGGGGGCGCGCGACACTTCGACGTCGCCATCGTCGAGCCGCGTCACCGACAGCAAATTTTCCACCAGATTGATCAGCCAATTCGCGTCCTCATGGATATCCGACGTCAAACGCTTCCTCTGCGCCTCGTCCAGGACGTCCCCCGAGGCGAGCAACATATCGGCGTCGCCCGAGATGCTCGTAAGCGGCGTTCGCAAATCATGGGAAATGGCACGCAGCAGATTCGAGCGCAGCGCCTCCTTCTCGGCCTTGACGGCGAGGTTCTTCCGCTCGCTCGCCAGCGCCAGAGCCTCCGCCGCCTGACCGCATTCGTCAAGCAGCGCTACGAGCAGATTGCGCTCGAAGGAGCCAAAGTCGTCGTCGCCTTGCTCCATCACCAATCCCGCCACGCCGAACACGCGATCCTTCGAACGAATGGGAAGGTACAGGCAGCGCGCCTCGCGCAAGGTGTCCGTCGTTGCGCCGGCAGCCTCGCCATTGGCGGCGACCCACGACGCAACGGCCATCTCGCCCGGAGCCGCGAGATCCAGCTTCTCGGCGTCTCCCCCGCCGCTGCCGGGGACATCGAAGACCCGCGGCGGAAGGAGGCCGCCATGCGCCGCCCCATCGACCTGGTACATCACCACCGGCCGATCGAGAATCTTCACCACTTGGGCCGCCGCCGTCTCCAGGCAAGCGCCGAGGCTCACGGCCACCTGGAACTCCCGGCTGCTCTCCAAAAGCACCTCGGTACGGTAGGCCCGTCGCGCCGCCGTCGTCGCCTGACGCTTCAGTCGGATGGCCAGAGACGAGGCCCCCAATGTTCCTATCAGCAGAACCGTGAAGATGATGGGAGCCGATAGGCTATAGGCATGGAAGGTGTAGCGCGGCGCCGTGAAAAAGAAGTTGTAGGCCACGACACTGCCCAGCGCCACAAGCACGGCATACAGAAAACCATCCGCGCGCGTGGCGAGCAGCAGCGCGACCAGCAGATAGGTCATGAGGATGATCGAGGGCGTAGGGCTTGCCAGCCACGCCACTTCCCCCAGCGCCGTCGCAACGGCTATCGCGAGAAGCGCTCGAAAAACATCGGAGGCCGTGAGGCGAAAGCTCGCGTAGGTGCGCAAACGCTCGAGCACCGAGGGGGCATCCACCGCGGGGACGGCCGTCACCATGGCCTCGGGAGCGGCCCGCATCAACCGCGACGCCACGTCCCCGCATCCGAGCAGGCCGATGCGACCGGGCATCGAGGGCACCACGATACGGCGAATACCCGCCGCTGCGGCGTAAAGGGCCACGGGCTGCACCGGATCGTCCCCCGTCAACGTGACGATGTGCGCACCCATCTCCTCCGCAAGGGCGATCGAGCGGGCAAGGGCCGCATCGCCTTTCGATCGCCCCTCCGCGCCCTCGCCGCCCGATTCGACCACAAGCGCCGTGCACGAGCCGCCAAACGCCTCGGCCATACCCGCTGCCGCGCGAATAACTCGCGGCGCCGCCGCATCGGCGGTCACCAGCACCAAAACGTCTTCGCCGCCAGCCGCATGAGGCACCGTAGCCGCAGAGGCGCGCGTGAGACGGTCGGCAGCGCGACGCAGGGCAATTTCGCGCAGCGCCGCCAAATTCGATCGCGAGAAAAAGTGCGAAAGCGCCGACCCGATCCGCTCGGGCGCGTAGATTTTGCCCGAACGCAGGCGCTTGATGAGGTCAGCAGGCTCCAAATCGACGACTTCGACCGAATCGGCCGCGTCGAAAACGCGGTCGGGGATCCGCTCGGAGGGCGCCACAGCCGTCACGGAGGCAATCTTGTCGTTAAGCCCCTCGAGATGCTGCACATTCACCGTCGTGTACACATCGATACCCGCACGGAGCAGCTCTTCGACATCTTGATAGCGCTTGCGATGGCGGCACCCCGGCGCATTGGTATGCGCCAGCTCGTCTACCAGCACAACTTGGGGACGGCGCTTCAGGGCGGCGTCGAGGTCGAACTCGCGCAAAGCGACGTTTCGGTGCTTCACCGATTTCACGGGCAGCACTTCCAGGCCATCGAGCAAGGCAAGGGTGTCGGCACGCGTGTGCGGCTCAACGTAGCCCACTACCACATCGACGCCCTCATCTTGGACATGATGCGCCTCGGTGAGCATGGCGAAGGTCTTTCCCACGCCGGCGGCGTACCCGAAGAACACCTTGAGCCGGCCGTGCCCCTCGAAGCGCTCCGCCTCACCCGCTTCCTCTTCCTCCCGGATTCGCTGCAGGATGGCATCGGGGTCGCCGCGGCCGCCGCCGATCTCCCATCTCTCTCGAACTTCCGCCACGTCACTTGCCCTTTCGCATCGTCCCGACAGCGCCCCTGCATCCTAGCACGCCCCATCCCTCAGCCGCATCTCATTCGCTATCCGTTTCCCTCAGGTTTTCTCCAAGCGCGCCAAGCTCCACTTACTCCAGCACGCCGTCGAGCATGAGGTTCACCTTCAGCACGTTCACCCGCGCCTCGCCGATAATGCCCAACAGGGGGTACTCGGTGCACTGAGCAATAATGGCACGCACCTCTCTCTCGGGCCGTCCCGTTGCCGCAGCGATACGTTCCACCTGGTAATCGGCAGCGGCCGGCGAGATATGAGGATCGAAGCCCGACCCCGACACCGTCACCAAATCACTTGGAACGGGCTGCGCGGCACGGTCGGGATGGGCCGCCCGCACCTGCTGGATGCGTTCGTCCACCCGCGCGGCAAACTCGTCGCTCGCGGGACTGAGGTTCTCGGGGCTGTACCACAAAAGCGGCTGCCCCTCCGCACCGGAAAAGGAGCCGGCGTCGACCACCGTGGGCCGACCCCACAAATGGGTGTCGCTCCTAAAGGGCTGTCCCACTAACTCGCTGCCGTACTTCACCCCGTCGACCTCGATAATAGAGCCTGTCGCCTGGTACGGGAACGCTATAGCCGACAGCCCCGTCACAGCCCAGGGGTAAACGATCCCGCACAGCACACTTGCCGCGATAAACGACGCCAGGGCACTCGCGAAGCACCGCGTCACCATCTTTCCACTCATAATGCGTTCTTCCTGTTCTCGAAAATTGCCTTCACAGCGGTTCAAACGAAGGCCGCCGCCATGTTGCGGCCCGGATGCCTTTACGCAACGCCGACAAGTACCATGAGCGCATCGAGCGCCTTGATGGCCGCAAAGGGAACGATCACGCCGCCCAGGCCGTACACTGCCAAATTGCGCGCGAGCAAACGGTGCGGCGACGCCTCGCGGTACTTCACCCCGCGCAGCGCAAGCGGAATGAGCGCGACGATGATAAGAGCGTTGTATATGATGGCCGCAAGCATCGCCGAGGCGGGTGTGGCCAGATGCATGATGTTGAGCACCTCCAAACCCGGATAAAGGGGCACGAGCAGCGCCGGGATGACCGCGAAGTACTTTGCCAGGTCGTTTGCGATCGAAAACGTGGTGAGGCTGCCGCGGGTCATGAGCAGCTGCTTGCCGATACGCACGATTTCGATGAGCTTGGTGGGCGAGGAGTCCAGATCCACCATGTTGCCGGCCTCCTTGGCCGCCTGAGTGCCGGAGTTCATGGCCACGGCCACATCGGCTTGGGCCAGCGCCGGAGCGTCGTTGGTGCCGTCGCCTGTCATGGCGACCAGATGCCCCTCGGCCTGGTAGCGGCGGATGGCCGCAAGCTTCGCTTCGGGCGTGGCCTCGGCAATAAAGTCGTCAAGCCCCGCCTCAGCGGCGATGGCAGCGGCCGTGAGCGGGTTATCGCCCGTGACCATCACCGTTTTAATGCCCATGGCGCGCAAGTCGGCGAAGTTGTCGCGAATGCCCGACTTGATGATGTCCTTCAAGTGAATGACGCCGAGCACGCGCGCATCGCGCGCCACCACCAAAGGCGTCCCGCCCGATCGAGACACCTCCTCGGCCACGGCGGCCACCTCCGCGCCAAAGACGCCCCCGCGCGCTTCCACGTATGCCCGCACGGCGTCGGCCGCACCCTTGCGAATCTCGTGACCCTCGAAATCCACACCGCTCATGCGCGTTTGGGCCGTGAAGGGAACCACCGCAAAACCGGACTGCGCCAACTCGCGCTCGCGGATGCCGAAGCGCTCCTTGGCGAGCACCACCACGCTGCGTCCCTCGGGCGTCTCGTCGGCCAGGCTTGCCAGCTGAGCCGCATCGGCAAGTTCGCGCTCGCTAACGCCGCCAACGGGCAGAAAGGCCGCAGCCTGACGGTTGCCGAGCGTGATAGTGCCCGTTTTGTCGAGCAGGAGCACATCTACATCACCCGCCGCCTCGACGGCACGTCCGCTGGTGGCCAGCACATTGGCCGCATTCAGTCGGCTCATGCCGGCAATGCCGATAGCGGACAGCAGCGCGCCGATGGTGGTAGGCGCCAGGCACACGAACAACGCCACCAACGAGGTGATTCCCAGAGGATTTCCCGCGCCGTGCTGCGCGGCGGTAAATGCTCCGAACAGGTACAAGGACAGCGACACCGCAAGAAACACCAACGTCAGCGCGATGAGCAGCAGCTCGAGAGCCTGCTCGTTGGGGGTCTTTTTGCGCGCAGCCGACTCGACCATGGCGATCATCTTATCGAGAAAGCTCTGACCCGCCTCAGCGGTCACCCGCGCTACCAGCCAATCGGAGAGCACCGTCGTGCCTCCGGTAATCGACGACCGATCGCCGCCGCTCTCGCGCACGACCGGCGCCGATTCGCCGGTAATCGCGCTTTCGTCCACGCTTGCCGCCCCCATGATGACCTCGCCGTCGGCGGGCACCTGCTCGCCCGCGCGAACAAAGTACACCTGCCCCCGCTTCAACGTAGCCGATCCCACCGCGCGGCCTCGATCGGCAAGAAACGCCGACGGATCTTCCATCGTGGCGGCATCAGCGAGGGCGGCGTTGTCAATGAGGCACGCCTCGACATCGCGTTTGGCGGAGCGCAGCGCATCGGCCTGCGCCTTGCCGCGACCCTCGGCGAGCGACTCGGCAAAGTTTCCGAACAGCACCGTCGCCCACAGCACCACGCAAATTGCCGCAATGTAGCCCCACGGAGCGTCAGATATGCCCGCGAGCGCTAACGCAAGCAGCACGGTGGTCAAACAGGCCGACAGATACACCATGAGCATAACCGGATTTTGAGCCTGGCTGCGAAAGGACAGCTTGGCAAAAGCGTCGCGAATCGCTCGTTTCGTTTCCTTTTTCATAGCCCACGCACCTTACCTAGAACGTACCCATGAACTGCTCGGCCAGAGGTCCCAGCGCAAAAGCCGGAAGAAGGGAGAGCGCGCCGATGAGCACGATGATGACCAACAGCAGCACGGCGAACAAAGCGCTTGAGGTGGAAAGCCCGACCGCTCCCGTCGCCTGAACCTTGCGCTGCGCCAAATTCCCGGCGAGCACCAGCGCCGCAGCGAGCGGAGCCAGGCGGGCAAAGAGCATTTCCACCCCCAGCACCACGTTGATCGGCGGCGTGTTCGAGCTCAGACCGGAAAGGCCGCTGCCATTGTTTCCGCCGGCCGAAGTGGCCGCATACAGCAACTCGGTAAAACCGAAGGGAGCCGGAGTTCCCACCGCCGCCGCGCTGGCGGGGCTCATCACAAGCACCGATGCGGCAAGCAGGATGGCAAGCGCCGGCGCCACCACGATAACGACCGCCATGCGCATCTCGGCCGGACCCAGCTTCTTTCCCAGGTATTCAGGAGAGCGCCCTATCATCAAGCTCGCAACGAACACCGCCAACACCGTGAAGCCAAGCAGGCCCACCAACCCCGTGCCGACACCGCCGCCGACCACCTCGCCAAGTCCGATGAGCGCCAGCGGCACCAGCGTTCCGATAGGAGTCATGGCCTCGATTGATGCGTTGGCCGAACCGTTGGAAGTAGCGCTCGTGAGCACCGTCCACGCCGCCGATTCTCCGACGCCGATACGACATTCCTTTCCCTCCATATTGCCAGCCGACTGATCCAAGGCGCCCAGATACACTGCCCCATCGGCTGAAAGCTGGGGCGTGGCCGCCGTCTCGGCGGCGATAACGGAGAACAGACCCGCCGCGAGAAGCGCGAGGACAACCGTCATGAGCGCGCGACTCTGCCGACGGTCGCCCACCATGCGCCCGAAAGCAAATACCAGAGCGAAGGGAATGAGCGGCATCGCCGCGCATTGGAGGAGATTCGTAAGCGGCGTGGGGTTCTCCAAAGCCGAGGCGGAATTCGCGCCGTTGAAGCCGCCGCCGTTTGTTCCCAGCTGCTTGATAGCCACCTGGGACGATTGCGGACCGAGCGGCACGACCGCCTCGGTCACCTCCTGCACCGCCGTCGGATCATCGGCATCGATGAGAGTCCCCTCGGCATCGACGCTCACCGGCTCCAAAAGCTGCACCGTCTCGTAGCCCTGAAACGTCTGGGGGGATCCCTGCCACACTCCCACCAAAGCGAGCACCAGCGACAGGGGCAGCAGCACGTAGAGCACCGCGCGCACGACATCGACGAAGAAGTTCCCGAGCTTGCCGCCGTCCGAAGATGCCAGGCCCCTCAGCAACGCGAATGCCACCGCGATGCCGACGGCCGGCGAAAGGAAGTTCTGCACCGCCAGACCAACCGCCTGTGAGAAGTAGCTCAGATTCGTCTCACCGGCGATAGGCTGCCAATTGGTGTTCGTCACAAAGCTCGCCGTCATATTGAAGGCCGTATCGAGCGCAAGCCCCGGAAAGCCCTCGGGGTTCCAAGGCAGTGCGCCTTGGCAGATCAGCAGGATGAAGAGGCCGATAAAGCTTACCGCCGTAAAGGCGAGCGCACTGGCGAGAAAACGCCTCCAATCCATGCCATCGTCCTCGCGCGCGCCCACAAGACGGCACGCAGAGCGCTCGAGCGGGCCCAGCGCACGCCGAATGAGAAGGGGCCGACCTTCCATCACGTCAACCAAGTACCCCGAAAGCGGGAGGGCGCAGGCCACGACGAGCGCCACTAGCACGCCTGCCTGCAGAAACTCCGACCCCGCGATCGCGCTCATCGCTGCTCACCGCCCCGCAGCAGCAAAACTGCCAAATACGCCATTGCGGCGAGCGCCAACACGCCCACGATAGGTGTCACCACGAACATGATCTTGCCCTTGTCTCTCAAGATCCCGCAGGACCGCTTGCCAACATCCGGGAGGCAACGCGCTTCGCGCGCAAGAGCACCACCCGATGAATGTCAGCATAATCAGCAAGGGCTAAAGACGCCGTTAAGGTTCATGCGCCCGCATTAAGACGGTATTAAGATTGCAGTCCGGCAGCTCGTCTCTGCGTCTGCGTCGCATCCGCCCCGCTATTCAGCTTTCAACGGATCCAGCGCGAGCGAGCTAGAAGCAACGGCGCCTCGAACGCTGGTGCACCGGACGCCGCTTCGGAGGTCATCGCCGATTTTCAACGCATGTTTGACGCAGCTCAAGCTATAATTCACCCTGAAAGACACGTATGGCTTGTCCGGGCAAACGGCAAGCCGCAACAGCAAAGGAGCATTCGCATGAAGATCGCCATCCCCAGCGAAACCGACGCCGGCCTCGAGAGCATCCGCAGCGGGCACTTCGGCCATGCCGCGTACATGACCGTCGTCGAATTCGATGACGACATGAACATCGTCGGCGTCGAGTCGGTGAAGAACGCCGATCACGATGCCGTGGGTTGCGGCGGCGTGATCGACTTCGTCTCTGGCATCGGCGTCGACGGCATTCTCACCGTGGGCATGGGCATGCCTCCGTTCACTCGCTTCACCAACGCCGGCATCAAGGTTTACTCCGACACCACCGAGCCCAACGTTGGCAACGTGGCCCGCCTGTTCGCGGAGGGCAAGGTCGCGCTCATGGACCCCGCCAACGCCTGCCGCCACTAGAGAAGGCCCCGGCCCGCAAAGGCCACGGAGCATTTGTCCCATCGCTCACCCAGCCCGAAGAGTCGCTGAAAAGCCGACGGCTCTTCGGGCTTTTGTTTTGGGTTCGGCGCTCCGGGTCGCCGAGGGCAATCGGCAAACGCCCGAACCCTGACGCCCGGAGCCGCTAGTACGGCACCTCCAAGTCGCCATGAGCCAAAGCGTCAGTGCTAAGCGACGAGAACGCCCCGGCCCGATAGCGGTCGAGCGCCACCTCGGCGATCATGCCGGCGTTGTCGCCGCAGGAGGCGAGCGGCGGCATCACGAGACGCACGCCCTCCTCGGCGCACATCTGCTCGTAGGCGGCGCGCAAGGTCGGATTGGCCGCCACGCCGCCGCCGAGGCAGAAGGTGGGCGCCCCCGTCTCGCGCAGGGCCGTGCGGGCCTTGGCCACCTGCACGTCCACGACGGCCGCCGTGAAGCTCGCGCAGATGTCGGGCACATTGAGCTCGCGCCCGGCGGCGCGCTCGTTGTTGATGTAGGTGACCACGGCGGTCTTCAGGCCCGAGAGCGAGAAGCGCAAATCGCCCGAATGCAGCATGGCCCGGGGGAACGGAATGGCATCCGGGTCGCCCTCGGCGGCGAACTTCGAGACGACCGGGCCGCCGGGATACCCGAGACCCAGCGCCTTGGCCACCTTGTCGAAGGCCTCGCCCACCGCATCGTCGATCGTCGCGCCGAGCACGCGATAGTCGCCCCAGTCGGCCATATGCACGAGCAGAGTGTTGCCCCCGGACACGAGCGAGACCACCGCCGGCGGCGCGAAATCGGGCCGACCGATCTTGTTGGCGTACAGGTGCCCTTCCAAATGGTTCACCACGATGAAGGGGATGTCGGCGCCCCAGGCCGCGCCCTTGGCGAAGGCCACGCCCACCACGAGCGCGCCCACGAGTCCCGGTGCATAGGTGACAGCCGCCGCGTCCAGATCGCGCCAGCGGAGACGAGAGCGCCCCAGGCTCGCCGCGGCAACGTCCAGCGCCTCGTCGCAGACGCCGCAGATGGCCTCGATGTGCTTGCGGCTGGCAATTTCGGGAACGACGCCGCCGAAGCGCGCGTGGAAATCCACCTGGGTCGCCACCACATCCGAACGCAGCACTTCCCCGCCGTCGATGACGGCGGCGGCCGTCTCGTCGCAGGAAGACTCGATGGCCAGAATGAGAGGGCGGCACACCGCCGTTCCGTCGCTCTCGCAGCCGAGGGCGGCGCAAGCGCCGCCCCTACGGGATTCGTCCACGATGCTTTCGCCGTTCGGAACCGCCGCTAGGGTGATGGTGGGCAGAGGCCCCTGCATGATGAGGGCATCCTCGCCGTCGGAGTAGTAGCGCGGGCGACGCCCCAACGCCTCGTAGCCAAGGGCCGCATACAGCGCCTGGGCCCCAGTGTTTCCGGCGCGCACCTCCAACGAGCTCGTACGTGCGCCCAAATTGCGGGCGTCATCGGCCACGCGGGCGAGCAGAACCCGGGCTATGCCATGGCGGCGCCACGCGGGATCGACGCCCACCTTCAGAATCTGCAGATCGCCGTCGACCACCCAACCGCCGGCATAACCCACCAGCGGCGCCTCGGCAGAAAGCGGCATCTTCGGGTCGGCAGCGTAGGCGGCCCACCACACGCGGTCGGCGCGCCCCAGCTCGTCGGCCACGAGCGCCTCGTTCCACGCATCAGTCCCCATCACCGCCGCTTCCAAGGCCGCCACCTCGGCCACATGGCGCGCATCCAGCGGCTTGTAGGCGATGCCCTCGCCGTTAGCCCGGGCATTGGCAATGGCCGTATCGTTCATGGTCACATGTCGCGAGCCGCGCTTGCCCGCCAGGCCATCGTCGATGCGGGCCAAGCGCACCCGCTCGTTCTCCTCGGCATCCGACAGGCGCGTGTACACGGGCAGCGCGAAAGCCGGGTCATGCCGCGCGGCATCGAAGGGGTCGCACTCCCCCGCACGCCAAGCGGCCTGCAACGCCAGCAAGAGGCCCGCACCCGTCGGCGTCCAGAGCGCCTCGGGCAGAGGCGCGCTCGCACCTTCGATGAGATCCGCGTACTTGCGCAGGCCATCCCCCGCAATCAGGCGATCGGAGCTTCCCATCGCGCCGAGCTCTTCGGCGAAGGCCCCGGCCTTGATCACGCGATCAGCGGTCAGCCGTTCGGCCCCGTCCTCGCCCAAGCGGTACTCCACAGGGTACACCTCGCGGCGCATGGCATCGGCCACAACGAGCAGCGATCCGCGCTCGCCCGCCCTCCACGCGCCCCAGGCCACCGCATCCAGCGACGAGACGCCTACGAGGCCCACTTCCAGAGCGCTCGCAACGCCCTTCGCCGTGGCCAGGGCGATGCGCACGCCGGTGAACGATCCGGGCCCGCGGCCCACGCACACGCAGGCGATCTCCTCCCGGGCCACGTCGGCCTGGGCGCACAGCTCATCGATGCGGGGCACAAGCTGGGTGTTCGACGCCCGCCGCGCCTCCACCTCCGTGCTTGCCACAAGCTCGATCGCCCGCGCGGCAGCATCGAGCCGTCCCACGCCGAGGGCTATGACCTCGTTGGCCGTATCGAAGGCGAGCACATAAGCTGGCGTGGCGCTGTCCACGGGCAAACTCCTTTTCGCGCAGATTTCCAATTGAGCAAACGCTCCGGATGCAGCTACACCAGCATATGCGCCGACTACGCAGCCTCGTAGCAGCAAAACGAACCGAGCGAGCATCTCTATTCTACCGCAGCAACCGACAGAGCAATGCCGCGCCAAGCGAGACTACTCTTTTGTGCAGGATTTTGCGATAGGGAGAGTCGGACCGAACCGAAAATGCAGGATTTTGCGATCGGGAGAGCCGAATACGGCAAAAGACGCTTCCGAAGTTCTCTCTATCGCAAAATCTTGCACTCTATCGCCCGAACGACAAGCACGAGCACGAGCAGAAGGCCCGGACGCCGCACAAGCGAAAAAACACACCCACGAGCGGAAACAGGCCGCAACACGACCTCGGAGCGGGCAACAAAAGACAGACGCCCCCGCTACAGCTGGCTGCGTCCCAGACGGGATTTCGAGTCGTTGGCCCACACGAAAAGCAGCTGGCGCGAGCGCGATCCGTAAGAATGCGCGACAATACGACGGGAACCGTCCAAATCGGCGGTGATCGTAAGCTCGAGGTAGTCGTAGGGCATATCGCCGGGAAACTTCTCGGCCCACTCGACGAACGCCACCCCGTCGCCATCGCCGTCAATCGCGCGATAGTAATCGATGTCCTCCAACTGAAGGCGATCGTCCAAGCGGTAGAGATCGTAGTGGTATACGGGCAGGCGACCCTCTCCGTATTCCAGCAAGATATTGAACGTGGGGCTCGTCACTGGCGTCCGCACACCGAGCGCGGCAGCCACCCCTTGCACGAACTGGGTCTTTCCCGCACCCAGATCGCCGTCGAGCACCACCACGTCGCCCGCATGCAGATAAGGCGCCAACGTGGAAGCCAGCTGCTTGGTCGCTTCCGAGGTGGAGGTGATGCGCGTATATGTCAGTCCATTCGCCATAGGTTCATCATAGGCACTCGGCTCCACTTCGCAAGGGGTGCCTCCGCGAAGCCGCAAAACCTCACCGAATTGCCCATATTCCTGACGAATTCGGCAGATTTCCCTACGCCTTCTTCGTGGCGTGGCAGGCGTACATCACTAAACCGACGAGCACGCCGCCCACAATATTGCCAAGCGTCACGGGAATGAGGTTCGCACAGATAAAATCGCCGAAGTTGAGCAGGGCCACATTGATGCCCGCCGCGTCGATAAGCCCGGTGTAGGCCGGGTTCATGTACGCGAAGATACCCGCGGGCACGTAGTACATATCGGCCACGCAGTGCTCGAAGCCGGCCAGCACGAAGCCCATAATGGGGAAGAAGATGCCCAGGATGCGGCCGGCGGTGTCCTGGGCCGTGTTGGCCTGGTACACCGCGATGCACACCATGATGTTGCAGAAGATGCCCAATACGAAGGCATTGGCCCACGGCAGCGCGTTCTTAGACGCCGCCACCTTCGCCGTATACACCGCGAGGTCTCCCCCGCCGATGTTCAGCTGGCCGAAGAATGCCATGCAGGCAGCCAGAGCCACAGCTCCCACCAGGTTGCCCGCAAACACGATACCCCAATTGCGCAAAAGGCGCGCCCAGGTGATCTTGCCGTCGAGCGCTGCCGTGATCATGAGCGCATTGCCCGTGAACAGCTCGGTGCCCATGAGGATGACCATCATAAGACCCACAGGGAAAATAAGGCCCGACATCAAGCGCACGAGCCCCGCGTTCTCAAGCCCGTGAGCCGCCGTCGAAGACGTCACGCCGCCCAAACCGATGAGCAGACCCGCGGCCACAGCGAGGACGAACAGGCGCCACGCCGGCGATGCCGCCTTTCCCACCGAAGCCTTCATGTAGTTGTCGGTGATCTCGGTGGGCGTGAAGATGGACATGGTCGCTCTCCTTCTCGTGAATATCAGCGAAAGACATATCATTTCACGAGAAAGCCTCTGACGCTGCGTCATCATTGCGCTAATCGGCTGACGGCACGACCTCCTTTGTCTTTTCCCGCAATTCCCATCCAACTTCGCACGGCGAATGCGAAGATGCGGGCACTGTTTCCAAAAGCGCCTCCATACAGGTGCTTCCCCATTTTATGGGAAGCACTCCGAGCAAAACTATCCCCATTCCATGGGAAGCGCGAGCCAGCTTCATGAGCCATGATGATCACTGGCAAGAGACGTTCGGGCACCGCAGCCCGCGTCCAAGAAACAGTGCAAGGAGGGACTTATGCAGACCATGGCTCGCAGAATGTTCATCAAAGGCGGCATCGGCGCAGCGGCCGGAACCGCCCTGCTAGGAATGGCGGGGTGCGCCCCATCCGCCACTGCGAGCGGGAAATTGGCCGACACCGCAAACGACGAGCTTCCCGCCGACCTCAAGGAGAGCGACTTCGATTTCAGCATCGTAGAGCGCGAGCCGATCACCGAGTTCGCCGCCGAGGAAACCTACGACATCGTCGTAGTAGGCGCGGGCTGCGCCGGCGTGCCCGCCGTACTTACCGCCGTGGAAGAGGGCGCAAAGGTAGCCTGCCTCCAGAAAGAGGCCGTGGTGTCCGCCAATGGCAACGGTTGCTCCTTCGTCGCGAAAGAGCACTCCACCCCCGCCGGCATCAAGCGCTGGCGCAGCGACTGGGCCCGCCTCAACGACTGGAGGATCAACAACGACTTGTTCGACTACTATGTGGAATACGCCGAGGAAGCCGTGCCGTGGGTGATATCCCAGGGCCGCTCCGTCGGCATCGAGCCCATCGAGTTCCTCACCGACAGCTCCATCCGCTACGATGACGGCAGCGTTGTCGCCGTTTGCGACGCGACCCAAGCCTCGAATCAGGACCTCATGACTGCTCTCGCCCAAAAGGCAGCCGACGGCGGTGCCACGTTCTACTACGAAACCCCCTGCGTGCAGCTCGTCCAGGAAGAGGACGGCACCATCACCGGCGCCATCGGCAAGCAAAAAGACGGCACCTATGTGAAGCTCACCGCCACAAAGGGCGTGGTGCTGGCCGCCGGCGATTACATGAACAACGAGTCTATGGTGGATCGGAACATGCGCGATGCGTCCATGTTCCCCCTCTGCCTGGTCAACCACACAGGCGACGGGCACATCCTCGGCATTCTGGCAGGCGGGCGCATGGCACCGCTCGGACACGCCCGGCAGATCCACACCAACTATATCGGCCCCTTCGTGTTCTATCCCTTCCTGGCCCTCGATGTCAACGGCAAGCGCTTCTGCAACGAAACCGTTCCGATGAGCAGCCTGAACATCTCCATGTCCGCCACCTACAAACCCGAGGATCGCGGCATCCACTACCGCATCTTCGACTCTAAGACCGAAGGCGCCGTGGAGGGTATCCCCGGCGTACCGCCGGTGGCCCTCGTAGGCGAGGGCAGCGCCTGGATGGATCCCGAAACGGTGGTGTCGGGGAATACCCTCGAGGAGCTCTGCGAGGTGGCCGGCATTCCCGTCCAGGAGGGAGTGGCCAGCATCGAGCGATACAACGAGCTGTGCGCCAAGGGCACCGACGACGATTTCGGCGTGGCCGGATCCGACATGGCGGCCATAGACACTCCCCCGTTCTTCTGCATCAAGGGAGATGTGGGCATCTCGGGCATCAACGCCGGTATCATGGTGGACAACCGCTACCGAGTGACCGACGGCGAGGGCAATCCCATTCCCGGCCTCTACGCCGCCGGCATCCAGGCGGGCAACCCCTGCGGGGGCATCAACTGGAACATGCCGGGCGGCTTCTCGAACGCGCATATCTTCACCGCCGGACGCTACACCGTCATCCACGCGCTAACCGGGGACATGACACCCTCGAACCCGGCGAGCTTCGATTCTATCGCCGACTCCTTCATCGGGGAAGACGGCGGCTACGCCTGGGACAGCCCCGCTTGCGCCACGGCCATCTCGGTCTGGTAATCGACCACTTTTCGCCCCCCCTGCGACCGGGCCCCTCAGCGGGCCCGGTCGCCTTTGTCCGCAGCCTCGTTCACCATGTCGATGAGCTCTTGACGCGAGTGCACGCCGAGCTTTCGATAGAGGCTCTTTGCATAGGTTTGGACGCTGTTCACCGACAGGAACAAGCGCTCGGCAATCCTTTTCTGGGTGTTACCGCGGTAGAGCAGCCCGAGTACTTCGCCCTCCCGCTCGCTCAAGCCATGTTCGTCGGCCAAGGCAGCGATAACCACCGACACATCGATGGCGCCCGCAAGGTACCCAGGGCGCGCGGGATCCGTGCCGTCAAGGCGCAGTCGCACGAACCAGAGCATCCCCAGCGTCATGACAAAGGCCGTAACGAGCATGACGGCATTGACGACTGAATCCATCTGCGCGGAAGAGAACCCGACAAGTCCGATGGCGTGAATGGCGCAATCGACGGCAACGGTGAGCATGGGTGCAGCAACCGCGGACTGCCACCAAGGAAGACCCCGCGCACGCATCCCCTCTTGAACCGCCACCCACAGCAGCATGATGGCCATGGGACGGCTCGACAGGATCAAAGCTCGGCATAGGACGGCCAGCGGCGTATACAGCAGGGCGGTGCAATAGAGGCAGGCGATGCAGAGGATGAAGAAACCGAGCCACGGATAGCCCGCGCGACCCTGGCGCCATGCAGCGAATGCGCAGAGGCAAAAAGCCGGGTAGAGTCCAAGGGCGATGGCGCAATGGATCCACCCATCGGAAAACCACGTCTCACCCCGAGCCACCGACGAGAGGCTCATGAACGCCCCGCTTCCTAGCAGGTAGCACAGTAGAATGGCAGCCGCGAGCGCAGCAGCACGACCCGAGAGCGACGACGCAGGGCGTGGCGGAGACGGCGGTTCGGAATCACTGCGGCCGAGGCGACCGAGAATCACCAGAAAGACACCGCCCAAGGCGGGCATGAGCGGGTTGGAGATCTCCCCGGTGGGCAGAGGATCCGTAAGCGCCACGATAGCCTCGCCGATCAGGAACGACAGGAACAGGGAGAGGGCAAGCATGACGGCGTTGTCCCGAGAAGACAAGCGCCACGATGCCCCCGCAAGGGTAACGGCGACCACCACGCCATAGATCGCCACGATGGCGGGGTAGGCGACCATCATCCAAAGCGGTATCGCTCCGATATGAGCGCTGACAATGAGCGCGGCGCCGCAGGCAAGCAGCGCGGCACCGGACCCAACGACAGCCATCGTGCTTCCGGCCACCCGCTCGGCCAGACCGTCACGAAGCGCTACGAGAACCCCGCCTGAAAGGGCCATCGTAACGAGCGCGACAACGTTGCTGGCGAATACAGGGGCCGCATCGTAGGAGGTATAGGATTCGGGCACTACGTTCGACGGATAGGGAAACAGCACGAACAACGCCCAAAAGCAGGCGTAGGCCAACGCGAGCAGCAGGATGCGCAGCTTGTTCAACCTCTCTCCTCTCGAATCAGAACCGGTCGCGCGCGGCCCCAGGGGGGCCGCCACCATTATACCCGCCACCTGCCCCCAAGGGGCAAGGCTCGTTTCACGAGTCGTCCGCCCCTAGCGCTGCCCAGCCTCGGCCGCCTGCACCACATGGGCCATGGTCACGCTCGTGGTCACGCCGCCGAGGCCCCGGGGCACCGGCGTGATGGCGCCCCCATCGCCGAGCACGGGAACGACGGCGTCGAAGTCGACGTCGCCGCATAAGTTGCCCGCCTCGTCGAAGTTGATGCCGACGTCGAGCACCGTCTGGCCCGGCGAGAAGTACTCGGCCCCATACGCCCGCGCACGCCCCGTGGCGCACACGACGATGTCGGCCTCGCGGGTATGGGCGGCCACGTCCGCCGTGCGGGAATGGGCCAGCGTCACCGTGGCGTGGCGCGCGAGCAGCATCATGGCCACCGGTCGGCCGATCACGAGGCTGCGCCCGAGCACCACCACGCGCTTGCCCGCAACGGGAATGTCGTAGAAATCGAGCGTTTCCAGGCAGGCTTGGGCTGTGGCGGGCGGGAAGCCCTCGCCGGTGTCGGCGAACACGCCGGCGAGAGACGCCGACCCGATGCCGTCGATATCTTTGGCCGGGGACAGGCGATCGCACACGGCGCGCTCGTCCATCTGCGGGGGCAGCGGGCGGAACATGAGGCAGCCGTGAATGCGCGGGTCGGCGTTCACGGCATCGATGACTACTTCCAGCTCGGCCTGCGTCGCCTCCGCCGGCAGCACGAAGCGGCGCACAGCGATGCCGTGGAGGTCGGCCTGACGGGCGCAGGTGCGCTCATAGGACAAATCGTCGGGTCGCTCCCCCACGCGCACGATGGCGAGCGTGGGCGCCGCGCCGGCCGCACGCAAACGATCGATGCGGGGCAGCAGCCGCTCCCACAGAGCCGTGGACACCTCCTTGCCGTACAGAATCCGCGCCATCAGCTGAGCCTCTTCACGACATCGGCGTACACTTCGTCGGCCATGGCGCAACCGGCAGCAAGAAGGTCTTCCATCTGGTTGCGGTAGCCCTCGGCGCGTTCGGCGTCGTCCATGGAGCCGATGTTGATGACCACGTTCAGACTCGCGGCCTGAAGGGCGGCTTTGGCGAGCACCGCGGCCGCTCCGGCGTCCGAAAGGGCCAGAACCGAGCCGTGCCGGGCCATGAACACGCACGATTCGATGACCTGCACCGAGATGGCCATGATCTCGAGGGGTACCTCGCAGGCATCCACGAGCGCCGCCTGAAGCGCCGCACTCTGGGCCGCTCGCTCCTCGTCGCTGCCCTTGGGCATGCCATAGGCGGCGGCCAGGGGCCCGAAGGCGCGGGCGTCCTCATCGATGAGCGCGAGCAGATGCTCGCGCGTGTCCGCAAGCTCGACGAGCTCCGCCTGCATCCGCTCCTCAACATCGGCGTACTTCTTCTTCCCCACCGTGAGGTTGCCCACCATGGAGGCCAGCGCCGACGCGAGCGCCCCCGCATAGGCCGAGGCCCCGCCTCCTCCCGGCGTCGGCGCCTTCGAAGCCAGCGCCTCAATGAACTCGGTATCGACCACGCAAACCCTTCTTTCCGAAAGAGCAGGGCTCGGACTCGGTGCGGTGGTGCCGCGCGCAGTTCATTGAAGTGCATAGAGCATGCCCGGAGCAGAACTCCGATGGTGCACTTCAATGCTGTTTGAGCACGGCACTTCCGCGCCGAGTCCGAGCCCGGACAACTACGTAAATGCTAGAACAGCCCCGTGATGGTGCCGTCTTCCATCACATCGATCTTGTGGGCGGCCGGCGTCTTGCCGAGGCCCGGCATGGTCATGATGGAGCCCGTGAGCGCCACCACGAAACCGGCGCCGGCAGACACTTTCACCTGGCGCACCGTAATGGTGAAGTCGCGGGGCGCACCGAGCTTGGTGGCATCGTCCGAGAACGAGTACTGGGTCTTGGCCATGCACACGGGCATGTTGCCGAAGCCCAAGGCCTCCAACTGTGCGATCTCCTTCTGCGCGGCCGGCTCGAACACCACGCCGTCGGCATGGTAGACGCGCTTGGCGATGGCCTCGATCTTCTCGGCGATGGACAGGTCGTCCTCGTAGGAGAACATGAACGTATCGGCCGAGCGCCCGGCCTCATCGCCGTTCTCGCACAGGGCGACCACTTCGTCAGCCAGAGCCAGACCGCCCTCGCCGCCCTTCGCCCAGACCTCGGACAGGGCCACGTTCACGCCCAGCTCGCGGCACTTGGCCTCCACGAGGTCGAGCTCGGCCTTCGTGTCGGTCGGGAAGGCGTTGATGGCCACCACGCAGGGCAGGTTGTACACGTTCGTGATGCTCTCCACGTGCTGCAGCAGGTTCGGCAGGCCCGCCTCCAGCGCCTCGAGGTTCTCCTCGGCGAGGTCGGCCTTGGCCACGCCGCCGTGGTTCTTCAGCGCGCGCACCGTGGCGACGACCACCACCGCGTCGGGCTTAAGACCGGCGAGGCGGCACTTGATGTCGAGGAACTTCTCCGCGCCCAGATCAGCGCCGAAGCCGGCCTCGGTCACGCAGTAGTCGCCGAGCGCCATGGCCATGCGCGTGGCCATGATGGAGTTGCAGCCGTGGGCGATGTTGGCGAACGGGCCGCCGTGCACGAAAGCCGGGGTGCCCTCGAGCGTCTGCACGAGGTTCGGCTTCAGAGCGTCCTTCAGAAGCGCGGCCATGGCGCCCTCGGCCTTCAGATCGTGGGCCGTGACCGGCGCATCATCATAGGTGTAGCCCACCACGATGCGGCCCAGGCGCTCCTTCAGGTCGGTGATGGAGGTGGCCAGGCAGAAGATGGCCATGACTTCCGAGGCCACGGTGATGTCGAAGCCGTCCTCGCGGGGCACGCCGTGGGCTTTGCCGCCCAGGCCGTCCACGATGTGGCGCAGCTGGCGGTCGTTCATGTCGACCACGCGCTTCCACGTGATCTTGCGCACGTCGATGTTGAGCTCGTTGCCGTTCTGGATGTGCGCATCAAGCAGCGCCGCGAGCAGGTTGTTGGCCGCTCCGATGGCGTGGAAGTCGCCGGTGAAGTGCAGGTTGATGTCCTCCATAGGAACCACCTGGGCGTAGCCGCCGCCAGCCGCGCCGCCCTTGATGCCGAACACCGGCCCCAGCGACGGCTCGCGCAGCGCCACGACCACGTTCTTGCCGCGCAGGGACAGCGCATCGGCCAGGCCCACCGTCGTGGTGGTCTTGCCCTCTCCGGCCGGCGTGGGGTTGATGGCGGTCACCAGGATGAGCTTGCCCGGGGCGTGCTCCTCCTCGCGCAGCAGGTTGTAATCGACCTTCGCCTTGTAGTTTCCGTACAGCTCGAGGTACTTCTCGTCGACGCCGGCAATGGCAGCGATCTCGCCAATGGGTTTCGGTTCGGTCGCCTGGGCAATTTCAATGTCGGTCAACACGTCGGGCCCTTCTTTCTCATGTCGCGGCGCGCAGGCGTACCTGGCAGCCTCATCGATAGATGGCGCAGCGCCGGCGGAAGGAATCGTCCTGCCGGCCAAACGCTGACGCTCCCATTCTAGCGATGCGGCCGCGCCCCGTCGCCCCTCTATCCCCAAAGGGCGCAACTTCCCCTCATTGCGGGGATTCCCGAAGGCATCCGCGCCCAACAGCCCCTACCGGTAGGCGCGATCGGCGATGAGGCGCAGGCCCTCCAGGGTCAGCTCGGTATTCACCTCGTCGATGGTGCTCGAGTAGCGCTCGACCACCGCCGCCAGACCTCCCGTGGCGATGACCTTCGCCGAGTATCCCAACTGGTCGAAAATGCGGCGCACCAGGCCATCCACGCGGTCGGCCTCCCCCAGCATGATGCCCGACTGGATGGCCTCCACCGTGTTGGTGCCGATGACCGCCGGGGGCGCCACCAGCGCGATATCCGGCAGCTGGGCGCCATGGGTGAACAGCGCGTTGGCCGAGGTCTGCACACCCGGCGCGATAACCCCGCCGCGGAAGCGGCCGTCGCGATCGATGACCTCGATGTTCGTGGCCGTTCCGAAGTCGACCACCACCACCGGCGCCCCGTAAAGCGCCCGGGCCGCCACCGCGTCGGCCACCCGGTCGGCGCCGATCTCGCGGGGATTGGGGTAATCGGCGTCGAAGAGCCCGGCGGCCGTCTCGGCGTTGCACACCAGCGAGAGCGCGCCGGTGGCATCCTTGATCGCCTGCATCCACGCACGGGTCAGTTGGGGCACCACCGAGGCGACCGCCGAGGCGCGCACTTGGCGCAGGTCAAGTTCCTCGAGGGAGAACAACGTGGAGAAGACGATGCGCAGCTCGTCGGCCGCCGCCTTCCGATTGGTGGCGATTCTCCACATCGCGCGCAGCGAATCCCCAGCGTACACCCCGATTACGGTATGGGTGTTACCGATGTCAATGGCAAGTAACATAATTATGACAATCTTCCTCAGTTTTCCAGTGAAACGCCCTTGTTTGCGTATAGTTAACGCGTAAGAGATTATAGCAATGTCTCAACGATATGCCCCCGACGGGCATTCGTCGATATGACGAGAGAAAGGCAAGACCATGATAGAGACACCGAGCCGCATCCTTGTCGTTGACGACGAGCCTTCCATCACCGAATTCGTCAGCTACGCGTTGAAAAAGGAGGGCTACGAGACCGACGTCGTCGACAACGGCGAGGACGCCTTCGCGTTGGCAAGCGCCAACAACTATGATCTGTTTATCCTGGACATTATGCTGCCGGGCATGGACGGCTACGAGCTGTGCCGCCGGCTGCGCTCGAAGACCACGGCCCCCGTGCTGTTCCTTTCCGCCCGCGACACCGAGCTGGACAAAGTCGTCGGCTTGGAAATCGGCGGCGACGACTATCTCGCCAAGCCCTTCGGCGTGCGCGAGTTGATCGCCCGCGTCCGCGCGCTTCTGCGCCGCGGGCAGGGCGGCGAGTTCCCCGGCGCGAGCAATTCCATCACCGCTTCGGGCATCACTCTGGACGAGGACGCCCACACCGCCGCCGGCGACCACGGCGAGATCGACCTGACGCCCCGCGAGTTCGAGCTTCTGGCCTCGCTCATGAAGAACGCCGGCAAGGTGGTCTCCCGCGAGGATCTGCTCCGCGACGCCTGGGGCTGGGAGTACCTCACCGAGACCAAGACGGTGGACACCCACATCAAGCGTCTGCGCGACAAGATTCATGCCGCCGGCTACGACCCGGCCCTCGTGGAAACGGTACGCGGCTACGGCTACCGCTTCAAGGCGTAAGCCGACTCGCGAGAAATCAGCCCCCATAGAGGAAAGGCTCCCGAACGGGAGCCTTTCCTCTTAGCGACGGGTTTCCACCGACCGTTTTTCGATTTTCTAGGGGTAAATGCCAGTTCGGCCCCGTTATGGCGTGCTGCGATGCCAGTTAAGGGGTGAAATGGCAAGCAAATGCCAGTTAGGCCCCGTTATGGCAACGCGCGGCCGACCATTTCGGGGCCTAACTGGCATTTGCTCGAGGATTTAGCGGCAGCGAGACGCCTACCGCACGGCTGCGCGGACGGCGTCGGCGCAGATGACCGCCGCCACGATCTTGCAGAAATCCACCACCACAAACGGCGCCACGGCCACGAGAAACGCCGTGGCCAGATCAACCTGGCCCACCACCATGTACTGGGCGCACCCGCACGCGTAAGCGATGGCCGTGAAGATGACGCCGGCGACGATCTCCACGCCGAAGCTGCGCAGGAAGGCGCCCGCGCGCTGGGCCCTCGTCAGAGCCGCCTTCTCCGCGCGGGTAAGCCGCGGCGCATTCTTGCCGCCGGCCACCCCGAGTTTCGTGCGCACCGCATACAGGAACAGCACGGCCGCCGCCACGCCGAACAGGTACCCCCACAGAAAGCCGCCCGTGGGACCGGCCAAAACACCGATGCCACCGCGCATCCCCGAGAACACGGGCACCCCCACCGCGCCCAGCAGCAGATAGCCCGTGATAGCCGCGATGGCCTCCTTGGGGCTGAGCACCACGATGGCGAAGGTGATGGCGAACATCTGCAACGTGAAGGGAATGGGGCCCAAGGGCACGACCACCCAGGCCGATACCGCCATGATGGCGATGGTCAAGCCGACAAAGACCACCGACCGCGTTCGCTGGGTTGCCTCGCTGCGCGTCTTCGTTGATTCCATGCATCTCTCCTTCCACTCGAAGGATTTCATGGTAGGAGACGAGCGCGCCCCAGAGCCCGCGCACTGCTCTTTCAGCGGCTAACGGGCCGCCATGCCAATAAATTTGTGCAAGTGCCCAAAACCTAATCGTACATCGCGGCGAGCTTCCGGAGGCGCGCCATCTCCCAAGCCACGAAGATGGCCGTGGTGAAGATGGAGAGGAAGTCAGCCACCGGTGCCGCGAAGTACAGCGCGTCCAGTCCCGTGAACTGCGGGAACAGCTGCGGCAGCACCACGGGCATCAGGTACAGCAAAGGCACGAGGAACAAAATCTGCCGCGTCAGCGTGAGGAACACCGACTTGGCCGGCTGGCCTGTGGCCTGGAAGTAGTTCGAGCTGACAATCTGGAAGCCCACGAAGGGCAGCATGAGGAACTGCACGCGGATGGCGAAGGCCGTGAAGTCCACGAGGCCATCGTGGGAGATGCCGAAAGCGTGGGCGATGGGCACGGCGAACACCTCGACGATGACGAACATGAGCAGCGAGATGGACGAAGCCGCTCCGATGCCGTACCACAGCGTCTTGCGCACGCGCTCGACGTTGTGGGCGCCGTAGTTGAACCCGAGCAGCGGCTGCAGGGCGATGGCGATGCCGATGAGCGGCATGACCGAGAACTGCCCGATGCGCTGCACCACACCAATGGCCGCCAGCGCGTCGTCGGCGCCGATGGGCGTCAGGGCCCCGTAGCGCACCAGCTGGAAGTTGATGACGAAGTTCACGATGGCCATGCCCGCCTGCACGCAGAAGCTCGGCAGCCCGAAGGCGAGGACGGTGCGATCCATGGAAAAGCTCAGGCGCATGGCGGGCAAGCGCAGCCGCATGGGAACGTCGCTGCGCAGGCAGAAGTACTGCAGCACCGCCAAACACGAGCAGGCCCAGCCGAGCACCGTGGCCAGGGCGCTGCCCATGACCCCCCAACCGAGCGCCAGCACGAACAACGCATTGAAGGCCACCGAGCCTATCAGGCCGATGACCATGGTGCCGAGCGCCCGGTTGGGAGCGCCGCAGGTGCGGATGAAGTTGTTCACGCCGAGGCCGATGCACTGCAAGATGAAACCGGCACAGAGAATCTGGATGAACGTCTGGGCGTAGGGGCGCACCTCCGGCGTGGCGCTCGCCAAATCGAGCACCCAGGAAACCAGCGCCGGATTCCATCCGATAACGAGCACGATGACGGCAGCAACAAGGCTCAAGGACACCACATTGCCCAGGGCGCGCTCGGCCTCGTCGCGCTTGCCCTCGCCGAGGCGCAGGGCCGCCAGCGCGTTGCCGCCGTTGCCGATGAGCATGGCGATGGCCATGAACACGATCATGATGGGGTTGGCCACAGTCATGGCCGAAAGGCCGATCTCCCCTACCGCGTGCCCCAGAAACACCGAGTCGATGATGGCGTAGGAGCCGTTGATGAGCATGCCCACCACCGACGGAATGGCGAACTCCGTGATAAGCCGCGGAATGGAGGCCGTCCCCATCCGCAGCACCTTGTCGTCACCCGCCGACGAGGCGCGCAACCGCTCCCCGCGCGGGTCTCCGACTGCTTGCGCGTTCTCGCCAAGCTCGCGCTCGCCCCGCGCAGCTGCGCCCTCTTTCAATTCCCCGTCAAGCTTCTTCTCGTCACTCATGCCTTCGCGCCTTTCTTCCCTTCGGCGCTATTGTAGCCCTTACGGCATCACCATGACGTGGGCCTCGCCGGAGGCGACGGGGACGGTTTCGTCGGCGGTGCGGACGAGGAGGCGACCGCGCTCGTCGACACCGGTGGCCGTGCCTTCCAAAGTAGCGGTGCCGGCGGCATCCTCGATGCGCACCGCGCGACCGGTAAGGAAGGAGGAGCCTTCGTAGCTGCCCAAAGTCGGCATGAAGCCGAGCTCGCGCCAACGACCGTAGTTCACGAGGATGCGGGCGATGACCTCGCGCTGGATGTCGGTGATGACCTCCTCGCGGCGGGCGGCCTGCTCGCGCTCCGGCAACGCCGCGATGGCCTGGGCCAGCGACACGAAGTGACCTGGGGCGGATTCCGGGGCCGGCATGATATCGGCCATGTACTCGGGGACGTTGCGGCCCTGCACGGGACGATCGACCTCGGGGCGGAACACGTTGATGCCGACGCCCACGCACACGCCGCCTCCGCAGGCCTCAAGGGAGATGCCGCAGAGCTTGCGGTACTCGTCGGCGCGCTCGCAGTCGGCGGGCATGTAAATCACGTCGTTGGGCCACTTCACTTGGATGCCGTCCTCGAACTGCGGCGCCGCCACCTGGCCTAAGGCGCGCTGGACCGAAAGCCCCACCACCAGGCTCAAGGTAGCCAAGCCGCTGCCGGCCACATCGGGACGCAAGAGGATGGACATGTACAGGCCGCCCTCCGGGCTGTCCCATTCGCGACCCTGGCGGCCATAGCCGCTGGACTGACGTCGGGCGCGAACAATGAGACCCTCGGCCTTGCCCTCGCGCAACGCGTTCTTCACGACCTCGTTGGTGGAGGCCACCTCATCGAGCACGGTCAGCTTCATGGCTAGATCCTCCTTGCCTTCCCAACGCGCTGCGCCTCGGGCACGCGCCCCACGGGGGTTCCGTCCGCCAACTCCCAGCCAGGCAGAATTTCCAGCAGGGGCTTCACAACGAAATCGCGCTCCGTCACACGCGGGTGCGGAAGCGTGAGCTCGTCGTCGGAAGCGACGTACATCTGATAGTCGAGAATGTCGATATCGAGCGTGCGCGGGCCGTTCTCGATAGTGCGCACGCGACCGAGGGAGTTCTCGATGCCGTGCAAGTAGCCGAGCAGCTCTTTCGGCGGTAGGCCGCTGCGCAGAAGCACCACGGCGTTCACGAAGGCATCCTGATCCTCGTAGTAGGCCGGCTCGCTCTCGTAGAACGACGACATGTCCATGATCTGGGTGTCGGGCAGGCTGCACAACTGACCCACGGCGAGGTTCAGCTGAGCGATTTTGGCCTCGGTCTCCTCGCCGGGCTCGGCCACGAGCGCCACATTGGAGCCCAGGCCCAGAAGCACCGCCGGCCTCAGATCCTTCAACGCCGCAGCCGTCATCTCCACGTTATGGGTACGCACCACGCTGGCGCCCAGCTCGCAGGCGAGCAATGCCTCAGCCGCCGAGGCCACATCGCGGTCGTGAAGCTCTTCCACATGGTAGGCCTCGCCCACGAAGCGCTTGCGCGAGACCGCCACCATGACCGGATAGCCCAGGTGCACGATCTCGTGGAGATTGCGCATGAGCTCGATGGTTTGCTTGGGCGTCTTGCCGAAGCCAGGGCCCGGATCGACGCAGATGCGGGAGCGGTCGATGCCGGCCGCCTCCAAAGCGGCGGCCGCATCGCGCAGGTAATCGCGCACTTCGGCCACCACGTCCTGGTAAACGGGGTTGTCCTGCATGGTAGCGGGCTCGCCCTTCATGTGCATGACCACGCAGCCGCAGCCGCAGCGGCGCACCGCCTCGCGCATGGCGGGATCGCGAAAACCCGACACGTCGTTGACGATGGAAGCGCCGGCATGCAGGGCGCGGACGGCCACCTCGGCATGGCGCGTATCCACCGACACGCAGACGCCGGCCTCCACCAGGGCCGCCACGACCTCGCCGATGCGATCCCACTCCTCATCGGGCGTGACCGGCGTGGCGCCCGGACGCGTCGACTCGCCGCCCACATCCACAATGGCGGCACCGGCGCGCACCATTTCCAGACCGTGGGCCACAGCCGCCTTCGGATCGAGATAAGCGCCGCCGTCGGAGAAGGAATCGGGGGTCACGTTCAAAATGCCCATGATGATGGGCGTGCTGGTGTCGAAGTCGTATTGTCCGCAATGCCAAATCATGAATGCTGAAGCCTCGTCTTCCTCGGCGTTTCCTCCCTTAGATTCTCAGCCGATAAGTGTAACGGCGCAAAAAGCCCGTGTACACTGGTTTTCAGATGAGTGTACCGTAATATCTCTTAGAGCGGGCTTCAAGTTTAGGCGCATGCACGAAAAAGAGCGCCCGAAGGCGTCATATCAGCTTCCGCAGGGGGCGACCTTGGTCGCCTCTTGTCGCAAGCGCGGCCTCTTCCGTAGGGGGGCGACCTTGGTCGCCCCTTGCTACAGGCATGGTTGCCGTTGCAGAAAGGGCTGACCAAGGTCAGCCCCTACGAAGGTTATGTATGTTGGCAATCGAGGATCGCGTCCAAGCGCAGCGTCCTCGCTCAATCCTTCTTGTTCGGATCAGGGGCGTCGGCGGAGGAATCCATGTCGTCCTCGCGGTCGATCTCGGCGTTCACCTCGGCTTGGGTGGGTGCATCGGCGCGGTCGGCATGCTCGGCAGGCGTGCGGAAGGGAGCGTTCGGATCCTGGTCGCCCGGCTCTACCGGCTCGTTTCGCCAGTTCGGGTCGGCCAACGTCTCGCCGGCATCGGGATCGGCCGGCGCAGCACCTGAGCCACCCGGCGCCCCCGGCGCGTCGCTCGCGCCATCGCCCTCGCCTTGGGCCGCCAAAAGCTCGGCGTCCTTGGCGCGGGCCGCGGCCTCTTCCGCCTCCTTGGCGGCGATGATGTCGTCCTCGCGCGCCAAGTACTCGTCCCACTTGTTGTCGAGCAGCGCCTCGCAAGCCTCGCCTTCCACGGTCTCGCGCTCGAGCAGCACGCTGGCCATGAGATCCATCTGATCGGCATGGGAGGACAGAATCGCGTGGGCCCGGTCATGGGCCTCCTTCATGATTTTGGCCACCTCTTCATCGATGCGGCGGGCCGTCTCCTCGGAGTAATCCTGGGTGTTGCCGTAGTCGCGGCCCAAGAACACCTCGTGGTTGGGCTGGCCGAACACCTGGGTGCCCAGAGGACTCATGCCGTACTGAGTGACGATGGCGCGGGCCATCTTGCTTGCGCGCTCAAGGTCGTTGGAGGCGCCGGTGGTGATGTCGTCGCAGAAGATCTCCTCGGCCACGCGGCCGCCCATGAACACCGCCAGCTCGTCTTTCATCTCGGAAAGCGAGTTCAAGACCTTGTCCTCGTCGGGAATGGAAAGGGTGTAGCCCAGCGCTCGGCCGCGCGAGATGATCGAGATCTTGTGCACCGGATCGGCATGGTCGAGCAAATGGCCCACGAGCGCGTGCCCGCTCTCGTGGTAGGCGATGGTATGCTTGGTCTTCTCGTTCATCACACGGCCCTTACGCTCCGGGCCGGCGATGACGCGCTCCATCGACTCGCTCACCTCGCGCATGGTGATGATCTTCTTGCCGCGCCGCGCCGTGAGCAGGGCCGATTCGTTCATGAGGTTCGCCAGATCGGCGCCGGTGAAGCCCGGGGTGATCTTCGCGATCTTCGCCAGATCGACATCCGACCCGATGGGCTTGTCCTTGGAATGCACCTCCAGGATGCGCTGGCGGCCCTTCACGTCGGGGGTGTCCACGACGATTTGGCGGTCGAAGCGGCCGGGACGCAGAAGCGCCGGATCGAGCACGTCGGCGCGGTTCGTGGCCGCGATGAGCACCACGGAGTCGTTGGACTCGAAGCCGTCCATTTCCACGAGCAGCTGGTTCAAGGTCTGCTCGCGCTCGTCGTGACCGCCGCCAAGGCCCGTGCCGCGCTGGCGCCCCACCGCGTCAATCTCGTCGATGAAGATGATGGCGGGGGAAGCCTCTTTCGCATCCTTGAACAGATCGCGCACGCGGCTCGCGCCCACGCCCACGAACATCTCGACGAAGTCCGAGCCCGAGATGCTGAAGAACGGCACGCCCGCCTCGCCGGCCACGGCGCGCGCGAGCAGGGTTTTGCCGGTGCCCGGAGGGCCCACGAGCAGGCAGCCTCGCGGAATCTTCGCACCCATGGACTGGTACTTGGCGGGATTGGCCAGAAAGTCCTTGATCTCCTGCATCTCCTCCACGGCCTCATCGACGCCGGCCACATCGGCAAACGTCACATCGGGGCGCTCCTCCAGAGTCTTCTTCGCCTTGTTCTTCCCGAAGCTCATCTGGGAATTGTTGGCCTGCTGCATCTTGTAAAAGAAGAACATCAGAAGGCCGCCGATGATGAGAATGGGCAGAAGCGTGGCCAGAACCTCCAGGAAGGGACTCGGCAACGTCACCTGATAGGAGATGTCGGGGTGAGCCGCCAGAAGCTCGCCGAGCGAATCGGAGCCCACATAGGTGGAGGTGTAATTGTGCTCTTTGCCCAGCGTGGCCGGATCGAGCGTCGTGGTGGCCACGCCGCCGAGCGCCTTGCCGTCATCGCCGTGCTCGGTCGCCATGAGGGCGTTCAGGGAATCGAAGGCCCCGTTGAAGGCGGCGGCGGCCTCGGAGCCGGCGGTGGCCGCCGGGAAGTAGGTGCCCGACACCGTGTAGTCGCCGGCGGAGTAGGTGACCGACTTCACGCGGCCCTGCTCCACCGCTTGGGTGAACTCGGAGGTAATGAGCTGATCGGTCACGGTGGTGCCCATGGCGCCGGTGCGCATGAACTGGCTGCCCACGAAAAACGCCACGGCCAAGAGGATGATGACCATGACCATCGTGGTGCGCTGGGTCGACGCCGGCGGGATTGGTTTCTTGGGATTGTTGTCTGCCATAGTTGATTGCTGCCTTTACTGGTAGATCTCGGGCTTCAGAACGCCGATGTAGGGGAGGTTGCGGTAATGCTCGGCAAAGTCGAGGCCGTAACCGACGATGAACTCGTCGGGGCACTCGAAGCCGATATAGCGGCACGGGATGTCGGCCTGGGCCGACGTGTCCTTGCGCATGAGCGCCGCCACCGTAAGCGACGCCGGCTCGCGGGACTGCAGGTTCTTCAGGAGGTACTTCAGCGTGAGCCCTGAATCGATGATATCCTCGGCGATGACGACGTGGCGTCCCCGGATATCGGTGCTGAGATCCTTCAGGATGCGCACCACACCGGAGCTCTTCGCGCCGTTGCCGTAGGAGGACACGGCCATGAAATCCACTTCCAGCGGCAGATCGATGGCGCGGATGAGGTCGCAGGTGAACACCGCCCCGCCGCGCAGGATGGACACGACCACAATGCCCGCATCCCCGGCAACGTCGGCATAGTCGCGGGTGATGGCCTCGCCCAGCTCGCGCACGCGTATCGCCAGGTCCTGCTCGGAGAAAAGTATCTCTGAGATGTCGTTATGCACGTGAACCACTTTCTCTTTGCCCGCAGCGCGCGCTCCTCGCGCAAACGCCGCAGCGCTCTTTAATCGCAGTCCAGTTTACCAAAGACCTTTTCCCGAACAGCCGTAAGACAGCAACGCCACAAATTATGTGCGCTAATTGTCATCGAGCCGCCAAGGGCCGCATCGATACTGGCGGCATGCCAGAGCCCGGCATCACGCAACCGCAAGACTCAGCCAAAACTGATCGCTTAGCATTCTGCGGCCTCGGCGTTCACGAGGTCGGGGAATTCCTTGATGAGGCGCGTCGCTGGCAGGCCGATGATAGTGTCGAGGGAGCCGTCGTAGTGATCCACCAGCGACGCCCCCTCGCCTTGGATGGCGTAGGCACCGGCCTTGTCGAAGGACTCGCCCTTGCGCAGGTAGTCGGTGATCTCCTCGTCGGTCAGGTCGCGGAAGGTCACGCGGCTTATGTCGGCGAAGGTGCGGAAGCCCAAAGACACGTCCTCGGCGTTGGGAGCGGCCACCATCCAGACGGACACGGCCGTGATGACCTCGTGGGTGCGGCCGGACAACGAACGCAGCATGTGCTTGCCGTCTGAGGCGCTACGGGGCTTGCCGAAGATCTTGCCATCGAGCACGACCATGGTATCGGCACCGATGACGATAAGCATCCCCGTGTAATTCTCAGACAGTACCTCCTGAATGACCGCGCCGGCCTTGCGCTCGGCGAGCTTCTTGGCGGCCTCTTCCGGATTGGCGGCCAAATCGGGCTCCAGAGACTCGTCCACAGGCGTCACGGGCGTACGCACGGTGAAGTTCACGCCGGCCTCGGTAAGCAAGTCGCGACGGCGCGGGCTGTTGGAAGCGAGAATCACCTCGAAAGCGGGCGCCTGGGGGGCGGCCTCCTCGGCCACGGCCTGGCGCATTTCATCGGCAGCCACCTTTGCAGCGACTTCGTCGTTGAGCTGATCTTCGTTCATGAAGCTTCCTTTCCTGCGCTTTTCGGCATTCATCAACTGCCTTTGTTGAGAGGGCTGACCAAGGTCAGCCCCTACGACTCAATCCCGCAACGCAACTCGCCTGCATGCTTAATCGGACGTGCGTTTTCTGCGGGCTCGGAAATAGGCCATGGGCTCCACGAGGACGCCCCGCTTGTTCGCGCTCACGGCCAGATCATACTGAATATTGGCCACGTATCCGCTGTTGGGCGCGCCGTTCGCGAAGCCAGCGAGCACAGCTTCCACGCTAGCGGCCTCCACCCGTGCATCCGGGCCGAGCATGGCCTCCAGAAGGCGCAGCACCGCGCGGCGCTGCAAGGGACGCTCCGCCTTCCCGAAAGCCGGCAGCAGCCGGAAGCCCTCGGAGCGGTCGATACCGAAGGTGTCGTCCTCGGCCACCCATTCCGCCGATTCTTCCGCCAGCTTCTCGGCCATGCCGCACAGCATGTCGTCCTCATCGGCGATGAGGTTCATCGAGCGGGTCAGCACCTCGGGCAGCGCGCTGTTCCATTCCTTGGCCGCCGGCACGATCTTGTGGCGCACGTAGGCGCGGAAGCGATCGGTATGGGCGTTGGTGGCGTCCTCGCGCCAGAGCGCGCCGGACCCGTCGCGAACCACCGTCTCCCCCGCCGCCTCCCGGGCGGCAAGGTAGTCGCGCAGCTCGTCGCGCGTGACGTCGAGCAGCGGGCGCACCACCGGTCCGTTGCGGTAGAGCATGCTGCGGAAACCGCCGGGGCCGGTGCCCACGATGGAGCGCATGTAGAAGTTCTCGATGCGGTCGTCGGCGGTGTGGGCCGTGAAGATGCGCGCCTCCGAAAGGGGCCGTCCCTCGTGCTGGCACATCGAGCGCAGGGCCTCGTTGGCGGCCAGATAGCGCTCGCGCCGGGCCACGGCTTCCACGTTCTCGCGGCTGCGCTCGGCCTCGGCGGCGATGTCGATGGAGCAGATGAACAGCGGGATGTCCAGCGCCTCGGCCAAAGCCGCCACGAAGCGCTCGTCGGCATCGGCGTCCTCGCCGCGCAGCTGGTGGTTCACGTGCAGCATGGCCACCGGCCCCACATCGCCCGCCTCGCGCAGGGCGGCACCCAAATACGCCAGCGCCGTGGAGTCGGAGCCGCCGGACACCATGAGCAGCACGGCGGCATCGGGGGCTGCCAGGTCGTGGGCCGCAATGGTGGCGCGGGCCTTTTCAAGTACGTCAGTCATTTCTCTTCTCCAGCAGGACGATGGATTCCACATGGTCGGTGTGGGGGAACATGTCCACGGGACGGACGGCGCGCACCTCGTAGCCGCTTTCCACCAGCTGGCGCACGTCGCGAGCCTGGGTCGCAGGGTTGCACGAGATGTAGACGATGCGCTCGGGGGCAAGCGATGTCGCGGCCTCGAGGAACTCCGGCGCAGAGCCGGCCCGCGGCGGGTCCATGAGCAGAACGAGGGGCTGCGGGCGCTCTTCCGACGCCTCCAACTCCTTCATGAACGCGGTAGCGTCCTGCGTCACGAACTCGGCGTTTTCCACACCGTTGTGACGGGCGTTGTTGGCGGCGTCGCGAATGGCCGACGGCACGGAATCGACGCCGATAACGCGGGCCGCCCCGCGCCTCGCAGCCACCAGCCCGATGGTGCCCGTGCCGCAATAGGCGTCGATGACCGTCTCGGCACCCGTAAGGTTCGCCAAGCGGATGGCCTCGTTGTAGAGCACCTCGGTCTGCGTGGCGTTCACCTGGTAGAACGACTGCGACGAAATACGGAACGTGAGCCCGCACAGCGTGTCGAGAATGAAACCGGGGCCGAACAGCACCCGCTCCTTCTCACCCAAGATGACATTGGTCTGGCGCGTGTTCACGTTCTGCACGATGGTGGTCACCTCGGGCACGCGGCGCGCAAGCTCGCGGCAGAAGGCCTTCGATGCGGGAAACTCCTCGCCGTTGGTCACCACGGTGACGAGCACTTCCCCGCTCTTGTGCCCCACGCGCACCACGGCGTGGCGCACGAAGCCCGCGCCCGTGTCCTCGTTGTAGGGCTCCATGCCCCAGCGGGCCATGATGTCGCGGATGGCGAGCGTCACCTTCTTGGCCGTCTCGTTTTCAATGGCGCAGGTATCGGTGGGGATGAGCCGGTGGGTGCCGGTCTCGTACATGCCCGTAAGGATATCGGCGCGAGTGAGCTTGGCATCTTTCCCCTTGCGCTTTGCGCCCTTGGCCGGGGCGTAAGGGGAGATCACCTTGTTGCGGTAGTGGAAAGGGTCGTCCATTCCCAGGATGGGCAGCAAGGCGCCAGCGGGGGCGATGCCTTCGAAAAGAGCGGCCACCTGCTGCTCCTTCGCAAGCAGCTGATCCGCATAGGAGACATCAAGCCGGCTGCAGCCGCCGCAGCGCCCGAAGGCGGGACAGAGGGCGCACGCCGAGCCCTTTCCCGCAGCCTTGGTGGTCTGGGACAAGGGGCGACCAAGGTCGCCCCCTACGGGATCGGCCCCGAAGCGTTTAGGGCGCGGCGGGTTGGCCCGGCTCGTCTTGGGTTTAGCGGGGCGGTTACTGGTGCGTTTCGGGTTGTTGTCATGTTTTCTCGTCATGGCCTCATTTTGACATAATGGGGCCACAGGAAAAGGAGGCACTTATGAACTTCATCATTCGCTGGATCGTCACCGCCATCTCCGTCGCCGCCGCCGTGTGGCTCGTGCCGGGCATCGAGATCTTGAGCAACAGCGCATCCTGGGTGGGCATCGTGTTCTTCGCACTCATTCTGTCGCTCATCAACATGTCCATCAAGCCGATTCTGCAGATCCTCTCGCTGCCTGTGACCGTGCTCACCCTGGGCATCTTCTACCTCGTCGTGAACACGCTTCTGCTCTACATCGCCGCGTGGCTCGCCAACGGGCTGTTCGGCGCCGGCTTCTACATCGCCAGCTTCGGCAGCGCCTTTGTGGCCTCCATCGTCATCTCGCTGGTGTCCGCCCTCGTCAACGGCCTCATCGGCAACGACGCGTAACTATTCGCTGCGCAGCGCCTCAACCGGGTCTTTGCGGGCGGCGGCCATCGCGGGGAACAGGCCGGCAACAAACGACAGGAACACGCTGATGGCCACGAGGATCGCTCCGGCCACCGGCGGCAGCATGGCGATGTCGGGCACGTCCAAAAGCCCGTACACAATGGCGTTGACCGGAATGCACACAAGCGCCACGACCCCCACGCCGATAAGGCCCGCCGTCAGGCCCTCGATGATGGTCTCGGCGTTGAACACCCGCGAGATGTCGCCCTTGCTCGCGCCGATGGCGCGCAGGATGCCGATCTCCTTCTTGCGCTCGAGCACCGAGATGTAGGTGATGATGCCGATCATGATGGACGACACCACGAGCGAAATGGCCACGAACGCGATGAGCACGTAGCTGATCATGTCCACGATCGTCGTGACCGATTTCATGAGCGTGCCCACGAAATCCGTGTAGGAAACTTTCTTGTCGTCCTGCCCCGAGGCCACCATGCGGTCGTTGTAGTCGTCCAGAATGGCGATGACCTGCTGTTTGTCCTCGAAGTTGTCCGGGTAGATGTCGATCTGCGAGGGCTTCGAAAGCTCCGCGTAACCCAACTTGCTCAGGTTCGCGTCGAAGGACCGTGTCCCGTTCGTCATGAGCGACATGATGAGCTCGGTCAGCTCCTCTTCGGTCATCTTCATCTGGAAGGCGTTCTGGAAAGCGCCGGTATCCACGGACATGGCCAAAGGAATGCTCGCCGCCATGTCGCCCATCACCTTCTGCACCGAGGCCTGGGTCTTGGCGGTGATCGTGGCCATGACCTGCTCCATGTAGGCTTTCATGGAAGACTCCAGGGCTGCGGAGATCTTCGTCGCCATCTCCTTCTGCAGGGCGTTGGCGTCGACGATCTGCGCCGCGTACTGCCCCATAATGGCCTGCAGCTCGGGGCTTTGGGCGTAGGACTCCAGCGTCGACTGCGCCAGCGTCTGGAAGTCCGGCGGCGTGCCCGACGCCGCGGCCTGGGCATAGGCGACGCCAAGGGCCTGGGTGTAGCCGGCCAGCGCCGCGCCCATCATCTCGCCCATGGCGTCGCTGTTGAAGGCGGAGGTCATGTCCAGATTCAACGCGCTTGCATCAAGCCCGGGCATCGCCGGCAGATCGCTCGCCGACATCCCCTCACCCAGCGCGCTCGTGTCCATGTTCAACTTTGACTCATCGAATTTGAAGGCGTTCTGCAGCGCCTCCTCGTCGATGCTGAACAGGTTCTCCATAGAGAAATCCGAGCCCGATTCCTCCTCCTCGGTGAACTCCTTGCCGTTGAACACGTCGATGGTCGGGTAATTCAGTTGCTCCTGCACGATGGCGGCCTCGGAGGCCTGCTCGATCAGATGGCGCGTCAGCTCGGGCGTGTAGTAGATGCCCATGGAAAGCGCCGTGGCCTTCGCGTCCGGCCGCGGCTGCACGATGCCGACGATTTTCAGCTCCTCGCCGGCGTCCACGAGCCCCTTCATGTACTCCTCGTCGCCGGTTTTGTCGACCCAAACCTTGTTCTCCTCGTCGTAGGTGTAGAAGTCGGCGGCGGGCACCATCTTCAGCGACACGCCCATGATCTCGTCGTAGGTGAACGTGAGGTTGTCGTCGGGGCTTTCCACGTCCTCCTCGTTCATGAACTGGTCGATCATGTCCTCGAGCACCGCGTGATCGCGCAGGCCCAGGGCGTAACTCACCAGATCGGGCACCGTGCCGCTCGCGGTCAGCACCACGACGCACTCGTTGTAGGCGGAAGGCCACCGGCCCGCCTTCACGTCGTACTGCTCTTCCACAATGGCGGTGTTGCCCATCATCTCGCTGAACACATCAGTAGAGTACATCGTGGACATGAGCGCGTTGGACGAACCGGAGCCCATACCGAAGGCGGAGAACGTCGTGTCCGGGTTGATCTGGCGCACCCCGTCCTCAGTGTTGCCGTCGAAGATCTGGGGCACCACGTTGTAGGAGTACTCGATGGAGTTCACATAGCTGTTGATGTCGCCGCCGTTCTCGTCGAAGAACAGCTTGAGCGAGGCGAGGTCGTTGTTCTCCAGGCTCGCGAACATGTCGGTGACCATGCGTGTCTCGGGCACCTTGCCATCGGCGGCCGGGTCGTTCTCGTCCCCGCTCTTGCCGCCTTGAAGGCCCATTTCCGCAAGCGGGTCGTCGCCGGCGCCCTCGCCCGTCGCGTCTCCCCCGTCGCCCGTTCCGCCATCGACGGCCATGCCCATGAGCGCCGTCATGTCGAAACCAGTGGACATGATCTGCAGCGGATACACCGACAGCGTGTCTTCCTCGGTACGCTCGATGTAGTTGTCCACGCCGTTGGCGAGCGCCAGGATGGCCGCGATGCCGATGATGCCGATGGAGCCGGCGAACGCCGTCATGATGGTGCGGCCCTTCTTGGTCAGAAGGTTGTTCGCCGACAGCGCGAGCGCCGTGAGAAAGCTCATCGAGGTCTTGCGGATGGGCTTGCGCGAGGCGTGCATTTCCGCTTCCGTGGGGAAATAGGGGTCGGTGTCCGAGCGGATGACGCCGTCGGCGAGGTTCACCGTGCGCGTGGCGTACTCGGCCGCCAGCTCCGGGTTGTGGGTGACCATTATGACCAGACGGTCCTTGGCGATCTGCGTGAGCAGGTCCATGATCTGCACCGAGGTGTGGGAGTCAAGCGCGCCGGTGGGCTCGTCGGCCAGCACGATCTCCGGGTCGTTGATGAGCGCGCGGGCGATGGCGACGCGCTGCATCTGACCGCCCGAAAGCTGGCTCGGCTTCTTGTTCAAATGCTCGGACAGCCCGACCGATGCCAGGGCCTCCTTGGCGCGGCGGGTGCGCTCGGCCTTCCCCACGCCCGAGAGCGTCAGCGCCAGCTCCACGTTCTGCAGGATGGTCTGGTGCGGGATGAGGTTGTAGCTCTGGAACACGAACCCGATGCGGTTGTTGCGGAAAGTGTCCCAATCGCGGTCCTTGTAGCGGTGGGTGGAAATGCCGTCGACGATCATGTCGCCGGAGTCGTAATGATCCAGGCCGCCCATCACGTTCAAAAGCGTCGTCTTGCCCGAGCCCGACGGCCCCAGAATCGCCACGAATTCGTTGTCGCGGAACGAGATGGAGACGTCGTTTAGGGCCACCTGGGTGAAGTCGCCCGTGGTGTAGGACTTGCAGATATTCTTGAGCTGCAGCATGCGCGCGTTCCCTTCCTTCAATTCTCGGGAGCCATTATGAAGGTGCGGCGGTGCGCGCCGTCTGGCGCTTTCGTTAAAAGCGGGTTATTTGCATAGATTTGCCACGAAGATTAAGCGGTTTCGCGGTATCCTGTCATGCGGTTCACCAAGAAGCGTCGGCGTTCCCCGCCGGCCGCGCGGATGCGGGCCCCACGCTCAACGCCCCGTTGCGCCAGACGGCATCGCGCCGACCAACGAGAAAGGACAACTATGGACGCCAAGGTCTACGAGCTCATCAACGACCAGATCAACAAGGAGCTGTACTCCGCCTACCTGTACCTCTCCTTCGCCGACTACTATGAGGAGGAGGGCCTGTCGGGCTACGCCAACTACTTCGAGATCCAGGCTCAGGAAGAGCGCGACCACGCGATGATCTTCCGCAACTACCTGCACGAGAACGGCGAGGCTGTGAAGCTTCTGGCCATCGACCAGCCGGACAAGACCTTCGCGAACTTCCTGGAGCCGCTTGAGGCCGCCATGGAGCACGAGAAGTACGTGACCTCGCTCATCAACGACATCTACGCCGCGGCGCTCGAGGCCCACGACTACCGCGCCCAGAAGTTCCTCGGCTGGTTCATCGACGAGCAGCTGGAGGAAGAGGACAACGCCGACACCATGATCACCAACATGAAGCTGTTCGGCGGCGACCCGAAGGGCCTGTACGACCTCGACCAGGCCTGCGCCGCCCGCGTCTACACCGTGCCGAGCCCCCTGGCCGGCAAGTAGGCCTCGCAGCATATCGTTATAGACGAGTCGCCTTTTGCAGGCGGCTCGTTTTTTTCACCGGCACATTGCCAGGCGACAATGTGCTAGCATGGGCGTCATGACAGAGACCACGAAAACCGATTCAGCTATGCAGCCTGCGCCCGAGAACGAGGACAGGCTTCTTCTGCACGCCTGCTGCGGACCGTGCTCTTTGGAGCCGGTCCGCATTTTGCGCTCGGAGGGCGTCGATCCCGTCGTGTTCTACGCGAACTCGAACATCCACCCCGCCGAGGAATACGCGCGCCGGCTGGCCACCCTGCGCGAATGGGCCGCGGACGCTGATTTGGAGGTCGTGGAAGGCGCCTACGACCCCGAGGCCTGGGAGATCACCGCCGGCCGCATCGGCAATGCCGCCGAGGCCAAGTTCGGCGTGATCACGAACGAGGAAGGCGACCTCGAAGGCGACGCCTCCCCCGCCCGCGCGGCGCGGGAGGCCCGCTGCCGAGCTTGCTACCGCCTGCGCTTCGAAGAGGCCGCGCGCTACGCCCGCGAGCACGGCTTCGCCGCTCTCGGCACCACGCTTTCCGTGAGCCCCTACCAGTACACCCGCATCATCCGCGAGGAACTTCAGCGCGCCTGTTCCCGCGAGGGCATCAAGGCCCACTTCGCCGACTACCGCCCCTTCTACGACGAAGCCACCCGGCGCTCGCGCGAGGGCGGCATGTACCGCCAGAACTACTGCGGCTGCCGCTTCTCCGACGCCGAGGCCGCCGCCGAGCGCGAAGAGCGCCGCGCCGCCCGACGAGCCGCCCGCGAAGCGGAGCTTGCAGCCCACGCCGACGAGCGCGCTGCCGCCGAAGCCGAACGCGCCCGCACCCGCGCCGAGAAGCAGGCCTACGCCGACAAGCAGGCCAAAAAGCGCGCCATCTTGAAGGCTCTGCGCGAGCAGCAGTAGCTCATACCCAAAGGAGTCATCGTGCCCAACATTCGCCTTGCCCACCCCGAGCTCTCCCCCAACGCCGCTGCGGCGGCGGCCAAGGTGTCGCCGGAAATTCGCGAACTCATCAAGCGCTCCGGCAAAAAGCCCGTCCGCGAGTACACCTTGGGCGAGGAGATCTTCAACGCCGTCACCCATGGCGTAGGGGCGGGCCTGGCCGTGGCGGCCCTCGTGCTTCTCATCGTGAAGTCGGTGTCAGATGGCGGCGGCATCCTATTGGCGGCGGCCCTCGTCTACGGCATCGCGCAACTGCTGGAGTACCTCATGTCCACGCTGTACCACGCGCTGGCAGCAGAACGCGCCAAACGCGTGTTCAAAGTGCTCGACCATTCCGGCATCTACCTGCTCATCGCCGGTACCTACACCCCTTACTGCCTCATCACCTTGGGACATGTGGGCGGCGTCTGGCTCGCCGCCTTCGTCTGGGCCGTCTCACTTGTCGGCATCGCCTTTGAAGCCTTCTGGACCTACCGTCCCCGTTGGATATCGGCCGTGCTTTACGTGGCGCTCGGCTGGTCCATCGTGTTCTTCATCCCGACGCTGTTCGCCGAGCTGGCCCCCGCAGGCTTCTGGCTCTTAGTTGCCGGCGGCATCAGCTATACCGTGGGCGCCGTGTTCTACATCTTCAAAAAGGTGCGTTACATGCACTCGATTTTTCACCTGTTCGTGCTGGCCGCCAGCTGCCTGCAGTTCTTTAGCGTGTACTTCTTCGTGATTTAACGCGGCAGCTACTCGGCATGCGCTGCCCGCAGGGCGGCGATTTCGCGGCCCCAGCCGGAAAGGTCGTCCTGGGGCGTTTCCAAGAAGAAGGGCAGATCGCACAGGGCCGGGTGGTTCGTCACAGCGGCGAGCGCATCGAAGCCGATGCAGCCCTCGCCGATGGGGGCGTGGCGGTCCTTGTGGGCGCCGAGCGGATTCTTCGAGTCGTTCAAGTGGATGGCGCGCAAACGGTCGAGCCCGATGACGCGGTCGAACTCCTCCAGCACGCCGTCCAAGTCGCCGGCGATGTCGTAGCCGCCGTCCCACACGTGGCAGGTGTCCAGGCACACGCCCACTTTCTCGTTCAGTTCCACGGCGTCGATGATAGCGGCCAGCTCTTCGAAGCGACCGCCGACCTCCGTGCCCTTGCCCGCCATGGTTTCCAAAAGCAGCGTAGTCGACTGCTCCGGCGCGAGCACTTGGTTCAGCGCGTCGGCGATGAGCGCGATGCCCGTCTCGGCGCCCTGGCCCACATGGCAGCCCGGATGCATGTTGTACAGCTGGCCGGGGGTGTTTTCCATACGCATGAGGTCGTCGGTTAAGAGCTCGATGGCAAAGGCGCGCGTCTCAGGCTTGGCCGCTGCCGGGTTCATGGTGTAGGGCGCGTGGGCCAGAAACGTCGTGATGCCGTGGGCGCCGGCGAACTCGTGGAACGCGGCGACATCGGCCGGATCGATGGCCTTGGCCTTGCCGCCGCGCGGATTGCGCGTGAAGAATTGGAACGTGTTCCCGTCGATGGAGGCGGCGTCCTGGGCCATCTTCAGATACCCCTTGGCGCTGGACAAATGACAACCGATGGTGAACACGGGCTCATCCTTTCGACGAAGCTAATGCAGCGCTGGCCAGTATACGCCAACGAGCCGCATCGTCGCGCGCTTTCCAGAAAACCCGTAGCCTCTACAACGCGAGGACGCGATGTCGGAACCGCAATGCGCGTCGCGACATCCTCGCCCTCGCCTGCGAGACAATCGGAAGTCCAAATTTGGGCAAGAATTTCGAGTTGTTAGACATTTCGATTCATTCAGCACCTGCCAGTAGCGCCGAAAACACTGAAAGAAGCCGCATCCGATGCCTGAAGAGACCCAAATCGTTCCATAAATCCATTTGCCGCACCCTTGAAAGTCTAACAACTCGATTTTTTTGCCACAATCTGTCCTGCAAATTGCTCGAGAAGACCGACGAGGGTCGCAAAGGATCGAGCGAGCGTTCCGCAATCGGAGAAAGAGAGCTTCGCCCTATGACCGCGGGCATGATCGGCATATTGCAAGAGATCGTCACGCTGTTCGTCATCGTGGGGGTAGGTTACGCCGCGAAGAGGCTGCGCTTCATGAACGACGAGTTCGACCGCATGCTTTCAAAGCTGGTCATCAACATCGCGCTGCCGGGCATGATTTTGGGCTCGGTGCTCACGGCCACCGAGCTGCCCACGCAAACGGAAGTGTGGTTGTGCCTGGGGCTTTCCGTGGCGAGCAACCTCGTCATGTTCGCCGTGGCCTACGCCTTCACGCTGCTTTTGCGCATTCCCGACGGGCATCGGGGCGTGTACCGGTTCATGCTCTGCTTCGGCAACGTCGGATTCATCGGGTATCCGGTGCTCTCGGCCATCTTCGGCCCCGATGCCCTCGTGTACGCCGCCGTGTTCAACCTGCCCTTCAACTTCTTCGTATTCACCGTGGGCGCGTGGTTTCTCACCCAGGACACCGACGGCGACGTGAAGGTGCAAACCACCTGGCGAACTTTCGTCACACCGGTCATGCTGTCGTGCGTGGCGGCCGTGCTTCTCACGCTAGGCGGCATCCACTACGCGCCGATTCTGGGAGATGCGCTGAACACGCTCGGCTCCATCACCACGCCGGCGGCGCTGCTCATCATCGGCTCGTCGCTGGCGAACCTGCCGGTGCGCGACCTCATCGGCGGCCCGCGTCTTTGGACCTGCTCGGTGTTCCGTCTGCTCGTGATGCCGGCCATCATCTGGGCCGTCTTCCACGCATTCGTGCCGGCGGGACTCATGTTCTCGGTGGCCGTGGTGCTGGCGGGAATGCCCGTGGCCACCAACGGCACCATGCTCTGCTACCAGTATGGCGGCAACTCCCGCGTCATGGCCCAGGGAACCTTCGTCACCACCGTGCTGGCGATAGCGAGCATCCCCATTCTGGCAGGGTTTGTGGGTGCGGTGATGTAGCGACACGCAAGCGAGCCTCCGCTCCCGCTAACCGAAGGCGAAAGCTCGCTGTCAACGCTTCCCGGACTTGATGTAGAATCTTTTCGGTGGCGCCTATAGCGCTGCCTCCAAGCGCCGGGGGTTGTTCCCCGGCACCTTTTGTATTTGGGACGGAGCGGCGCTCCCCTACCCCTCGAAATGCTCTACGGCTTCGGCGAGGTGATCGATGATGTCGATGGACTGGGGGCACATGGCCTCGCAGGTGCCGCACTGGATGCACTTCGAGGCGGGCCCCTCAGCGGCCTGCCAAGAGTAGAGGCCCTTGACGAATTCGTTGTCCTCGGTAGTGCGCTCCAGGTTCAGCAGGTTCATGGCAATGGGGATCTTCACGCCCTCGGGGCAGTCCTTTACGCAGTAGCCGCAGTTCGTGCACGGGATGAGGTCCACGCTGCGCAGGGCCGCGATGGCACCGTCGATGGCGCTGCGCTCCTCATCCGTCAGCGGCTTGCGGGTCTGGAAGGTGGCCATGTTGTCCTGCATCTGCTCGAGCGTGGAGGCACCGGCGAGCACCGTGAGCACGCCGGGCAGATCGAGGCAGTAGCGATAGGCCCAGCTGGCCTGGCTCGCATCCGGATCAGCGGCGGCGAGCACCGCAGCACCGCGCTCGGGCAGATTCGCCAGACGTCCTCCACGCACCGGCTCCATGATGATGACTGGCTTGCCGTGGACCGCAGCCACTTCCATGCAGCGCGCCGACTGGGTGACCGGGTCGTCCCAATCCAGATAGTTCACCTGCAGCTGCACGAAGTCCACCTCGGGGTGCGCCGTCAGAATCTCATCGAGCGTCTCAGGGCCGTCGTGCATGGAGAAGCCGACGTGACGCACGAGCCCGTCGGCCTTCGCCTTCGCCACGTAGTTCCACATGTCGTACTCATCGAACTTGACCGTGCGCGCGCCGCCCAGGTTGTGTAGCAGGTAGTAGTCGATGTAGTCGACCCCCAGCCGCTCAAGGGAGGTGGGCAGGCACGCCTGGGCCTCCTCCTTGCTGGCGCAGGCCCAGGCCAGGCACTTCGTGGCCAGGGTATAGGCATCGCGCGGGTAGCGTTCCACGAGCGCCTCGCGCAGAGCCGTCTCAGAGGCGCCGTCGTGGTAGACGAAGGCGGTGTCCACATAGGTGCCGCCCTTGGCGATGAACTCGTCCACCATGGCCTTCAGCTGCTCGATGTCGATGGCCGTCACATCATCGGGATCAGTCAGGGGCAGGCGCATGGCGCCGAAGCCGAGCTTCGCCACGCCGTCGTAAGATGCGGTCATGAATTCTCCTCTCAATCATTGATACGGAGAATAGTAAAGTTTGGAGTCGGCTCTAAGTCAAGACAAACCTTCCGAGACCTTAACGGAAGGCAGAGATGATCTTGCAAAAGGCCGCTCACCTTCGAAGCAAGCGGCCCTCCTTGAACAGCGCGGATGCTAGGCGACCAACTCCATCAACCGCTCTTCGGTCTGCTCGCCCACCAGGGTTTCGGCAAGCTGGCCGTTCACGAACAGGGCAAAGGACGGAAAGCCGTTGGGTGCGTAAGTTTTGGCAAGGTCGGGCGACTGGTCGACATCCACCTGGTAGACGACGGCCTGGCCCTGGACGCGCTCGGCCACGTCGTTGATGATGGGCATCATGCGCTGGCAGTGCGGGCACCAGGTGGCGAAGAACTCGACGAGCACGTTGCCGCTCGATTTCAGAACCTTCTCGTCGAAGTTGCCCTCGTTCAGAATCTCGATCATGATGGCTCTCCTTTGCTGGGACGTTGAATGCGTTGCAGCCTCTATTGTGGCCACGCAGATCGACAGCACCATCGGCGAGACGTTTTTGTTGTCGCCGTGCGTCCGATTGTTGCCCATTCGTTGGAAGACGGCGAATACAATCCCGTGACGCTTTGGCAGTTCGGTGAGGAATACGGACGCGGTGGGTCATCATGAATGCAAGATCCATTGTCACGGGAAGATCCGCGCAAACACCCACACTGGCATTCGGCCCCCACGCGCTCTCCCGAAAAAGGAAGGTGACCCCATGGCCCTGCTCGCCGCCTACGCCGTGCCCCATCCGCCGCTCATCGTGCCCGCCGTCGGGCGCGGCCAGGAGACGGCCATCGCCGATACCATCGCCGCCTACCGCGAGGTCGCCCGACGCGTGGCCGCCCACCGACCCGACCTTATCGTCATCACCTCGCCCCACGCGCCGCTCTACCGCGACGGGTTCTTCATCGCCGACACGCCGGAGGAAACTGGCTCGCTGGCCGCCTTCGGGCAACCGGACGAGCGCGTGACGACCCGCACCGACCTTCCCTTCGCCAAGGACGTGGCCGCGCGCCTGCACCGCCGGGGCATTCCCTCGGCCGGTGCCCCGGCGTCCATGGCCGACATCGACCACGCCACCTTCGTGCCGCTCCATTTCTTGGAAGAGACCGTCGACCTGGGCTCGGTGGCCGTGGTGCGCATGGGGCTCTCGGGGCTTTCCGAGGCCGATCACCGCTTCCTGGGCCGGGCCATTGCCGAGGCCGCCCGCTCCTTGAACCGCCGCTGCGTGCTTGTCGCAAGCGGGGACGTGTCCCACAAGCTGAAGGAGGACGGCCCCTACGGGTTCGCCCCGGAAGGACCCGAGTTCGATCGTATCGTGACCGAGCTTTTCGCCCATGGGGATTTGGAAGGCCTGTTCGGCCTGGACGCCGCCCTCTGCGATGGTGCCGCCGAGTGCGGGCTGCGCTCCTTCCAGATCATGGCCGGCGCCCTAGAGGCGACCGGCGAGCCTTTCGCTTCCGTGCTCTTAAGCTACGAGGAGCCCTTCGGCGTGGGCTACGCCGTGGCCGCCTTCGAGATTGAGAACGCTCCCGAGAGCACCGAAGAGGAAGCGGCGTCCGAAATCGTGCGGGAAGAGGATCGCGAGATCGGCGGGGCTCCCGGCGGTTCGCCGGCGTGGCCGCCGCGCCCCGGAGACGACCCCATCGTGGCCCTTGCCCGGGCGAGCGTGGAGTCCATCGTCGCGCAGGGCACCGTCTTCCCCCTTCCCGCCGACGCACCCGAAGAGCTCACCGGCCGGCGCGCCGGCGCCTTCGTGAGCTTACACGAGCACGGGCAGCTGCGCGGCTGCATCGGCACCATCGCGCCGGTGCGCAAAAGCCTCGCCGAGGAGGTCATCAGAAACGGCGTGGCGGCGGCCACCGAGGACCCGCGCTTCGCCCCCGTGCGCCCCGAGGAGCTCCCCTTCCTCGACTATTCCGTGGACGTGCTCGGCGAGCCGGAGCCCGTTAGCAATCTGGAAGAGCTCGATCCTGCGCGCTACGGGGTCATCGTGACCCGCGGGCATCGGCGGGGCCTGCTGCTTCCCGATTTGGAAGGCGTCGACACCGTCTTCGACCAGATTGCCATCGCCAAGCAGAAAGCGGGCATCCGACCAGACGAGCAGGTGCGCCTCGAGCGCTTCGAGGTCGTCCGCCACACCGCCGGCGGTAAGCCGCGGCGTTCCTAGATAGTCGCGAGGAAGGCTTCCCAGCCGCGGCGGCCGGCGGCATCGTCTTTGAAGACGCCCGTGGCCACGAGAATCTCGTAGAAGGCACGGCTGCATTCGTCCTTGATAACAGGCAGTTCGGCTGCCAGGCGCGTGGGGAGGATGGCGCGGCCCATGATCTCGATGAGGCCGATGTTCTCCTTCTTGATGTGGAAGAGTCGCTCCGGCACGTGGAAAAGCCCGAAGGGGTGCTCCGGCGTCGTGCGGTTGTTGCGCAGCACGAGATCCATCACGTAGTCGTCGCCCTCGCGCCACAGGATGGGATTCGCCGTGTTGTGCTGCACGAAACGCGCGGGCGAGGCCAGGGCGCCCGAAGCGCTCACGGCGCCTTCGCGGCCGTCGTCCTGGACGAGCGAAAAAGCCCGAATATCGCATTCCTCGAAGCTGAAGGGACGCCAGGCATCCAGGACGCGGCAGGCCGCTTCAGCGAGAAGCCGCCGGTCGCGGCTGCGCAGTCGCACCACGGACGCGGGCCAGCGCACGATGCCGGCCTCCACGCTTTCCAAGCCTTCGATGGAAAACGCGCGCGCAATCGGCGCATTCATCAACGGGAAGCGGTGGCCGCCACCTTGGAAATGGTCGTGCCCCAGAAGTGAACCGCCGACGATGGGCAGATCGGCGTTGGAACCGATGAACCACCGCGGGTAGGCGTCCGAGAAATCGAGCAGCCGCGCGATGGTGCCGTGATCGATGGGCATGGGGCGGTGCTCGCGCGACGCTACGATGAGGTGCTCGGGGAAGTAGCCGTAGGGAGAGAACCACCAGGCCCAGGGCTCGCCGCCGAGGGCGACCTCGGTCACGGGCGCGCCCGAGCGCCGCAGGTGCGCCGGGCCGTCCTCCCCCGACGGCTCCCAGCACAAGTCGCAGGTCGTCGGGACAGAGGGAGCCCCTTTCCTCGCGTCGCCCTCCACCGTTGTCGCCGCAGCCTCGCCTTCCCCAGCGGGCGTCGCCTCAAGCGCCGCGCCACCGAGGGTTGTCCCCGCTGCAGCGGCGATGTCCCGCGGATCTTTCTCAGGTTTGACTAAATTGACAGTGATCTCCAGCGGCCCCGCCGGAGAACTGTATGTCCAGAAAGGATTGCCGCGCTCGTCCACGGCATACCCTGAGGCACCTTCCACGCCTCTTGCGACTCCGCTCACGACAGCCGCCTCGCCAGCACGCCGGGGCCGCCCACGACCACCTCGCGGCAGGCGCGGTAGCCGAGCGGCTTGTCCATCGTCTCCATGAAGTCGGCGACCTCGGCTCGGGGCACGAGTGCCAGCACCGAGCCGCCGAAGCCGCCGCCGTGGATGCGCCAGGCGCCCTCTTCGCTGAGCAGGTGCGCGCACAGCCCCTGGATGAGCATGGCCGGTTGGCGCTCCCCGGAGCCGGTATCGCGCGGGGACACGTTCTGCAAAAACTGGGCCGACGAGGCCCCCGACAGGCGCACGCACTTCAGAAACAGCGGGAAATCCCCCGCCTCCAGAGCCTCACGCTGCCGATCGACCCGGGCCACCTCGTCGAAGTAGTGCAGCGCCCGCATGGCGCGCCCGTCGCCCAGCGCCGCGCGAACATCCTGCAGGTTCGCGAGCAGCACGTCCGCGGTCGTGTCTCCCAGACGCGCGACGCCCAGGTGGTTGGCCACCATGCGCATGTCGGCGGGTACGGAGGCGAACTCCTCGGTGTGCACCGAGTGGTCCTGGCGCGAATCGATGAGCACCACGGCGTAGCCGACGCCCGTCGCGTCGAAGGCAAGCGGCGTCACCTGGGGCACCGCCGACGCAAAATCGAGCAGCACCGTGCCGCCGCAGGCACTGGCCAGCTGGTCCTGAGCGCCGCAGGGCTTGCCGAAGTAGCGCTGCTCGGCGGTAACGCCCGCCAGGGCCAGCGCCACGGGATTCAGGGGAACGAAGCCATCCCCCTCCCCTTCTGCAGCGTCCTGGCCCGGCGCCGGCGCTGGCACGCCCGCGAAGGGCCCGGGGCCGAACAGCCCCTCTAAAACGGCGCCCACCATCACTTCGAAGGCGGCCGAGGAGGACAGGCCGCAGCCGGCGGGCACTTCCGAGCAGGTGGCCAGATCGAAACCGCGCAACGTGCCGCCGGCCTCATCGTAAGCGGCCAGCATGCCGCGCAGAAGGGCGGCGGAGGACTGGGTCTCCACACCATGGGGTGCCCGCCAGTCCGCATCGTCCAAGTCGATCACATCGGTGCCGAAACCCTCCATGGCCACCCGCACCAGGCGTCCTCCGTTCTCGGCCGCCAGCCCCCACGTTCGCTCGCCGATGGCCGAGGAGATGACGCGGCCGCCCTGGTGGTCCACGTGGTTGCCCGCCACTTCCAGACGCCCCGGCGCCGAGGCGAACGCGAAAGAGCCCCGGTCCGCCACGGGCGCGAACCGGACGGCCGCGTCAGCGCTTCCATCGGCGCCTTCGTCGGGATTTCCGCCGGCGTCTCCTCCGGCGCCGTCGCCCGCCGACCCCGTCACGGGGAACACCTCGGCGAACCGCTCCCGCAGATGCGCCAACATGCGGTCGGCATCGGCATCACATCTCAGCGCTACCGCACTCATCGCCGTCCTCCTTCAGCTTGTTCACCCGCCGGTCGTAGGTAAGGATGCCGTTGCACTCCTCCTCCACGTCCGACAGCTGCGTGTACACATAGGCGGAAAGCCCCGCCCCCTCCAAAGCCGCCGCAGCGTCCAGCGTCCGATGCACCTCCGTGCGCCATTCGGCCGGCGTGTCGGTGGCCCCGTAGCCGTAGGTGCCCGCAAAGGCGCTGTGATCCGCCACGGCGTGAACCACCCCGCCGAATTCCGAAATCGTGAAGGCACGACCGCCCGCCAGCCGCGCGTAACCCGTCAGGTCACGCCGGTCGCGGTAGACCGCAAGCGGACGGAAATAGTTGTGCACGCTCTGGAAGTCGCCCGCGCCCTGGTCGTACCAGCCGCTCACGGCGTCGATGGGACGCGTCGGATCCAGCAGGTGAACCTCCTCGGCGCAGGCCAGGGCGTCGAACTGCCCCCAGCCCTCGTTGAACAGCACCCAGGTGACCACCGAGGGATGAGCGCGCAAGTGGGTCACCGTGCCGCGGCACTCCCGCAGCCATTGGCGCTGGTAGGCGTCGTCATCGGAACCGAGGCGCCGCTGATGGGATGCCGAGGTGTCCTCGTAGCCGTCCCAACTTCCGCGCCACAGCGTCGGCTTGTAGCTCGTTTCCCACCCGTCGTAAGCGCCGCCGCCCGACACCATGTCCTGCCACACCAGCATGCCGCGCCGATCGCAATGGTAGTACCAGCGGTCGGCCTCCACCTTCAAGTGCTTGCGCAGCATGTTGAAGCCGGCGTCCTTCATGGCCTGAATGTCGAAGGCGAGCGCCTCGTCGGAGGGAGCCGTCATGAGGCCGTCGGACCAGTAGCCCTGATCGAGCACCCCGCGCAGAAGCAGCGGCTCGCCGTTCAGGAAGAAGCGAAAGCGGCCGGCGCCGTCCGGAGCCACCTTCACCGTGCGGAAGGCGGTGTAGCTGCGCACCGCATCGGTGCCGAATCGCACGACGATATCGTAGAGGCACGGATCGTCGGGGCTCCAGCGGCGCACCTCGCCGAGATCGAGCCGCAAGCGCACGCGACGGGCCGGCCCCGCTTGCCCTGAGGATTCAACCCCCACCGGCACCGAGCCCTCTTCGGCGAAAGCGGCGCCGGCGCCCACCTGGCGGCCCGTCGGGTCGCAAACGTAGATGCGCACCAGGCCCGCGTCTCCGCTCACATCGACATCCGCCGTCAGAATGCCGGCATCGGCATCGGGATGCAGCGCCAGGGCCAGCACGCGGCGAGCGGGAACGACCTCCATCCACACCGGCTGCCAAATGCCGCTTTGGGCCGTGTACCAGATGCCGCCCGACTTGAGCCTCTGCTTGCCCCGCGGCTGGGTGCCCGCATCGCTCGGGTCGCGAACGCACAGGGCGACCACGAACTCCCGCGGCGGCGCCGGAGCCAAGTCGGCCGCCTCTTCGAGATCGGCCTTTCCCTCCCCGCAGGCGTCACCTTCCGCGTCTCCGACACCTTCAACCGCCACGTCCCCAGTCATTGATTCCGCACCCTGAAAACGCGCTTCCGCACTCCCCTCGCCGGTCGTCTTCTCTGCCCGCAGCGCCTCGGTGATGTCGAAGGAAAACGGCAGATACCCTCCCTCGTGGGTGCCCACGACCTGGCCGTTCACGCAGCAGGCGCAGGCGAAATCCACGGCCTCGAAATGCAGCAGGCAGCGCTCGCCCTCGCCCATGGCGGGGACGGACACTCGGCGCACGTACCACAGGAGCTCGTCGGGCTGAAGCTGGCGACCCACCCCCGACAGCAGAGACTCGGGCGAGAAGGGCACGAGGATGCGCCCGTCGAACGCATCGGGCGGCCGCACGGTACGATGAGCTCCCATGGGAACGAAAGCATAGTCCCACCAACCGTTGAGGGATATGAAGCGGTCGCGGGCGAATTGCGGGCGCGGGTGCTCGCCGCGCACGGTTTCCGGATCCAGCGCCTCGCCCCACCGCGTGAGCAGCGGACGGGCAGCGCCCGGGTCGTGGTCGCGAGGCGCGCTCGCCAGCACTCGTTTGATGTCCATGGCCCCTCCTTCCCGCAATCGCGCACGGGCCCGCCGCTTACGCGGGCGGGCCCGTTACCTTACGAGTAAGATGATAGCCGATAGGCGGCGCGGCGCGCAGATCGTAACCGATTCGCCATACCGCCGCACAACGGCGGCGCGACGCAGGATCCGGCCGCGAAGAGCGCCAGAGCAGCTTGGCAAGATCGCCGACCTTCCAACTAGAAGCAGTGCGAAACCCCGAATTAAGCGAGCTCGCGGGCCTCCTCGGCCTGCTCGATGTTGAGCATGCGGGTAACGACGTCGATGAGCACCTCGTCCTCCACATCCGGATGCGAGCGCAGATAGCTCACCAGCCCCACGATGAGCACGTAGAACGTCTCATACAGATGGTCGGACTGCTCGCCGTACTTCGTCTGCTCCACCATGGGATGCGTCACCATGAACTCGGCGCCCTGGGCGGCGAAGCGATTGAGGAAATCCAGGTACAGCGCCGCGTTCTCCTGGGTGGAAAGGGCCATGCGGAAAGTGTTCTTCTCGAACAGCACCATGCGCATGATTTTCACCATGGAGTGCAGCGATTCGTCGGTGGCCAGCGCCGTCTGGCTCTCGTGCCAGTGCTGCATGGCCTCCAGAAAATCGGTGATGTACTGGTCGAGCACGGCGCTCGTTACTTCTTCCTTGTTCTGGAAGTAGTGGTAGAACAGCGAGCGCGTCACGCCCACGTGGTTGGTGATGTCCTGGATGGAGGTGCGGGCCAGGCCCTTCTCCTCGTACAGCTCGCGCGCGGCGACGACGATCTCCGCCGACCGCTTGGCCGTGTCGTTGCTGCGGAGTACCTCGCGCGTCGCCACACCTCGGGTGCTCTTCTTGTTCGACTGCATGAGGGACCTCCTGTCTTTAAGCGCACCCAAGCGACCAACCCGCGAGAAGAAGGGTGCCAAAGGGAATGCTTGCTACCTGTGCAATCCGATGGAGCGTACCTTATAGCTTCCTCTAGCTTGTCACTGTCGCGTCAGGTCTCTGTTACCTCCCTGTCATTATCTGGATACAGAGTGTTCAGATTCAAATCCAATGGTGAGTTTTTAGTCATCTAATGCGACTGCCTAACGATATGGTTAAGCTAGGGTATTCCACAATGACCCGTGTATCAGGGTGAAGTACAATGACCCAAATGGATTTTTCCCTCGTCAAAGGAGCCTTTTGTGGCCAAACGCATAATAACGGTTCTGCTCGCATTGCTCGGCGCGCTTCTGGCCGTGGCCCTTGTTTACGTCGCCTACGTCATGGTCACCTACGAGCGACTTCCCGACAATCTGGCGCTCACCGTGGACGCGCCTTTGGCTGCCGACGAGGCTGCGCCGGTCGTTTCCGCTGATGAGGAGTTCACCGTGGTGACAGCCAACCTCGGTTTCGGCGCTTACAACCGCGACTTCGACTTCTTCATGGACGGCGGCACAGGATCGGTGGCCGAAAGCCCGGAGGTGGTGCGCGAGGACATTCTCGGCTCGGCCGAGGCCATACGTGCGCTCTCGCCGGATTTCGTTCTCTTCCAAGAAGTGGACACAGACGGCACCCGCAGCCACCACATCGACGAGTACGAGCTTCTGCGCACCCAGTTCCCCAGCGACTGGTCGGTGTTCTGCCAGAACTACGACTCGGCCTTCCTCGCCTGGCCCCTCTACGCACCTCACGGCGCCAACCGCGCGGGGCTGGCCACGTTCTCGCGCCTGCCCGTGGGCGACCCGGTGCGCAAGAGCCTGCCCATTTCGGAGAGTTTCAGCAAGTTCCTCGACCTGGACCGCTGCTACTCCATCGTGCGCGTGCCCGCGGGCGACGCCGAGCTCGTGCTCTTCAACGTGCATCTGTCCGCCTACGGGGCCGACGCTTCCATCATGGCGGCCCAGCGCGAGAAGCTCTACGAGGACATGACGGCCGAGCGGGTGGCGGGCAACTACGTCATCGCCGGTGGCGACTACAACCACGACATGATCGGCGTCTCCGGCGAGGTGTACGGCAACGCCGCCCAGGCCGTGGAAAGCTGGGCGAAGCCCTACGACTTCGATGGCGTGCCGGAGGGCTTCACGGTGGCCGCCAAGGCGAAGCTAGACGAGACGGGCACCGCCGCCTTCCCCGATGCCGCCACCTGCCGCGACGCCGGACGCCCCTACGACGGCACCAACGACCGCTGGGTCATGGACACCTTCATCTACTCCGACAACGTGGAGTGCCTCGACTGCTCCACCGTGAACTTGGACTTCGCCTACTCCGACCACAACCCCGTCGCCATGAAGTTCAAGCTGCGGTAGCCTTCGCGCCATTCGCGCTACAATGAGGGGATTGGAAAGGGAGGGCCGTGAAGGAACGCTTCGAAACATGGCTGGCGCCGCAGAACGACGAGCGCCGAGAGGTCGCGCCGCTGCGGCAGCTGGGATGGGCGTTTCTGCTCGCCTGGGTGTTCTGCGTGTTCTACACCAACGCCGCCGGCGTGCTGAGCGGGGACGCGATCCCGAATGCGGGCGAAGCTGCAGCTAGTGCCGCGCCCGTCCCGACATCCATCGGTGCCGCGCTCTTCTACGCCGTGCTCCCCTTGGCCGCATCGGTGGCGACCCTGGCGGCCATCGTGCTCGCCGAGCCGCGCATCGGCTCGCCCACAAGCCATCGCCCCCTCTTCGTCATCGCCCCCGCCCTTACGGCCGCGAGCACTCCCTTCATGTTCGTCTCCGTCGCCGATCCAGGGCTGAACGCCCTGCTTTTCGGCATCGGCGCCGTGGCCACGGGCATCGGAAGCGCGCTTCTGTGGGCGATGTGGGGCGAGTACTACGCCGTCATCCCCCGCGATCGATCGGAATGGCTCGCGCCGGTTTCCGCGGTTTCCGCCGCCGTCATCGTGCTTCTGGTATCCGCCATGGACGACTGGGTGCCCGTCGCCGTCGCCGCGGCGCTCCCGCTTTTGTCCGGCCTATGCTTCCATCTCGCGTGGACGCCAAAAGCCGCCCGCACCGAAGAGGCGCTCGCAACCGCCCATCGCTTCGCAACCGAGCGGCGCTCCCCCTTGGCGGGACTCGGGCGCACGGGGTTCGGCATCCTCGTCGTGTTCTCCATCGTGAGCATCGCGGGCATGATGAGTGCCGAGCGGGTGGAAGGCATCCCCCTTCAAGCCATCTTGCTGTTCAGCGCGCTCATGATGGCCGTGGTAGCGGCCATGGCCATTTCGGGACCGCGCCGCATATCCCTGTTCTTCCTCTACCGCTGGATATGCCCCACCCTGGTCATCGGATTTGCGGCCGTCATCCTGTTCGGACAGGCCGGCGCCCTTGTTGCCGTGGCCGCATCGCTTGGAGGCCGTTTCACCTTCTGCCTGATCGCCCAGATCTACTTCGCCAACTACGCTGCCGCCGGCCGCGCGACCCCCGCCCAGGCCTCCAGCTTGGGGTGGCTGTTCGTGCATGCGGGCGACCTTCTGGGCCTCGTTTTGTGGATCGTTCTCGAACCGCTGATGTTGGCACAGCCGGCGGGGCTCACCGCGGTGAGCGTGGGGTGCATCGTCGTTCTCGTGACGGTCACCATGGCCGTCATGGGCGAGACCTCCACATTCCTGCGCATCCCCGAGGCCGCGAAGGATCGGCCCCACGCGCATGAGAAGGGCCTTGTGTCCGAATCGCTGGATGTCCACGGCGCCATGGACCAGCCCGGTGCGCCTCAGCCGGATGCACCGGCGCCCGCTGCCGCACCAACCTCCGCCGCGCCTAGCGAGGAGCGCAGTGGAGCGCGCATCGACGAGATCGCCCAAAAGGCCGGTCTCACGCCTCGTGAGGCAGAGGTGTTCGCGCTGCTCGCCCAAGGCCGCTCCATCCCCTACATCCGCGATGAGCTCATCATCAGCCGCGAGACGGCGGCCACCCACGCCAAACACATCTATGCGAAGCTGGGCGTCCACTCCCGCCAAGAGCTCATCGACCTCGCGCGGCGATAACGAGCTCCTCCTAGCGACTCTATAGCCACAGCCCCTATCGTCGCAACATGAACTCCAATGAGCCCCAAACACTCTGAAATGTGCAAAATGGCACACTTCTCGTAGTCTTCGAGTCCGTCAACTGTTACACAGACGCTCTTCACCTGGGAAAATGCCACCACCTTTCCCTGAGCAGAGACCTGATGCATCAATACAGCTACGAGAAGTGCCCTATTTTGCACAAACCGATGCACCCGTTCCATAAAAACGGGCTCCCCCGAAGGGGAGCCCTGAAATCGCCTGCTGAAGGGAGGGGGCAGGCTCGGGAAAAGCGAGCGGTCGCCCTATTCGACGCCCAAGGCGTGCTTGGCGGCGATGCGAGCGAACGTGGCCGTGCGGCCGGCGTTGATGCCCGTGAAGTTGCTCGGATAGTTGTGCGGATAGAAGCCGCCCTGGTCGTTGCCGCAGACATACAGGCCCTCGATGGGAGTGCCGTCGTTCTTGAGCGGCTGGGAGTTCACGTCGGTGATGACGCCGTGAATGGTCACCAGCAGCTCGCCGCCAATGCGCGCCGCGTAGAAGGGCGCGGTCCCCACGTCGGACAGACGGTAGGCCGGCTTGCCGAAATCGGTGTCCTCGCCTGCGGCCACCAGGCCGTTGTAGCGCTCCACCGTGGCCAGGAACGTGGCCTTCTGGTCGGCGTCGAACTCCATCATGTCGGCCAGCGCCTCTAAGGTGTCGGCCTTCTTCAGCGTGCCGGCCTCCAGGCGCGGGTTCAGCCAGAACTCGTCCAGGTGCTCCTTGGACATGGCCTCGCAGTCGTACACGTCGGCGTTGAAGGCGGTGCCAGAGGGCGCGGGGTACAGGCGCGAGCAGCCGCAGGTGTCGAACTGGGCGATGTCGTCCCAGTAGTTGCCGTCCCAGACGATCCAGCTGTAGTGCTTCGGCTGGTTCGCGCCGGCGGCGTAGCTCATGGGATAGCACTGATCCTCGTTCATGAAGCGCTCGCCATTCACGTTCACGTGCAGGAAGGGCTGGCTGCCGGGCAGGAAGATGTCGCCGCCCATGCGATCCTCGTTGAACTCGAAGCCGTCGGGCAGAATGGCGCGGTTCCAGATCATGCAGGCGCCGCCGGCCTCAAGCTCGGCGCCGGCCCACAGCGCCATGCGGATGCCGTCGCCGGTCTCGGTCACCGAGTCACGCAGGGCGCACCAAGCGGAATTGCCCGGAGCCAGATCGGCCAGCATCTCGTTGTTGGCGCCGTAGCCGCCGGTACAGATGATGACGCCCTTGGCGGCGTTCACCTGGATGAAACCCTCCTTGCCCTCGGCCACCACGCCGGTCACGCGGCCAGATTCGTCAATGACGAGCTGCTGAGCCGGGCACTCGAAGCGGATCTCGCCGCCGAGGTCGTCGGTGAATACGTCGCGCATCACTTCCAGATGCGCATAGGAGTTGTAGTTCGGGCCGTCCGGGTTGTACTCGCCGATGCAGGGGTTGTAGCACATGGCCGGGTAATAGGCGTGCGGGTCGTCGGGGCAGTGCCACTCGAAGGGAAAGAGCATGCCCTTGGGGCCCAGCGTGTCGGCCATCCACTCGATCATCTCGCCAGACTTCTCGGCCCAGGTCTTGTACATGAGCATGTTGGCGTCGCCGGACTGGGTCTGGTTGGCATGGTTCAGAAGCGTGGGCACGTCCTCCTGATGATCGGGCGCAAGCTTGGAGTTCAGCGCGCCGATGGCCTCGCGGGCAGCGGCGATGGCGCCGGCCTTCTCCAGCACGACCACCTTCGCGCCGTTCTGGGCGGCGGTGGTGGCGGCCACAAGGCCCCCGTTGCCCGCGCCCACGACCACGATGTCGGCGTCTACGGTCTCCACGAACTCGGTGGGCATCTCCGGCTTGTCGCGCCAGCTGGTAGCGGCGGTCCCGGTTTCGGCGGTCTTCGTGCTGCCCTCGGCCGCGGGGGTCGGTGCGCAGCCCGCAAGGCCCATGGCGGCCAGGGCGCCGGCCGCGGCGGCACCGGTCAGAAATCCACGACGGGAAAGATTGGTTTCCATTGCATCCTCCTAAAGACGGTTCGCGCCCGGCCCTCCCTTACGCGAACCGGCACGCATCCGGCCCTCCCATAAGCGAACCGAACGAGACGCATCTTAAGCGGAATGCAACAGGCCGCACATCGCCCGCATTCGGGTATTCACCCAGCGATCACCTGGGAAAACGTAAAATATACCCGAGAATGGGTGAGAAGGTTTCGACCCGAAACGCACGACGGGCGAAGAGGTTGCGCTTCCTGCGCCGCCCCTTCGCCCGCCGCCGCGCAACCCTCGTCGCGCTATGGCAATGCGATGATTATTTCAGCAGCATTCCCGAAGCCACATCATCGGCAACCTTGTCGCCTTCGAGCGTGCGCAGAATTTGGATGCCGAAGGGCAGCGCCGTGCCGGGGCCCGTGGCAGTGATAAGGTTGCCATCGACGAAGACGTCCTTGCCCGCCTGGTAAACACCAGCCGGCCAGCCCTCCTCGCAGCCGGGGTAGCACACGGCCTTGCGCCCGGTGAGCAGCCCCGCATTGGCGAGCACCATGGGCCCGGCGCAGATGGCGGCCACGTACTCGCCGGCTTCCATGCGGCGCGTGAGCTCGGCCACGACGCGGGCGCTCTTGCCCAGGTTGTCCACACCCACCGAGCCGCCGGGCACAATGGCAATGTCGAACTGCGTCAGATCGAGGGTGGAAAGCGGCGCATCAGCCTGAAGCGTCACCGCCTGGGCCGCCCGCACGGTCAAATCGTCGGACACGGCGGCCAGCACCACGTCCACTCCGCCGCGCCGAAGAACATCCACCGGAGCCGTCACCTCCACCGGCTCGCACCCGTTCGCTACAAATACCACTGCCGATTTCGCCATGATTCGTCCTTTCAAGAAAGTTGCTCTTTGATACATCGTAAGAAGCCAATGATTGGTGCCCATTCTAGTGCAGCCGAAAAGCTTCGCGCCCGCGCTCCCGAAAGAACGTTACCGGTACGATGCGGAAGGGCGCAAGCAACCGAGAATCGACCTTCGCCCCTACCCCAGCAGCTGCCGCGCACGGGTGCGCTCCGCGCCCTACAGAGCGACGACCTCCGTACCACGCTCTTTGATGAACTCGAGAGGGCTCACGCAATGAATGCCCAAGTCGCGGAAGGCGTCGTCGTCCCTCGTGACAATGCACTCAATTTGCTCGATCTCGGCCGCTGCCGCTATTATCCCGTCCTCGTAGTCGGGCCGCTCCAGCGGGAGGGCGCGCCGACAAACCGCTTCGTCAACGGCGATGGGGCGGGCGAGCTCAAGCATGCGCTCGACCGACTCGTAGGCGACATTGGCGTCCTTCAACCGCTCGACGAGAAAGAAAACGTCCTTCAAAGAAGTAGCGATCACGCAGAGATCATCGTCCTCGTCGATGCAGTCGTAAAGCGCCGTCAAAGACGCTTCCCAGAAGCCCTCACGACTCAAAATAATGTCGAGCCACACGTTGGTGTCGAAAAGGACCTTCATGACAGCACCTCGTAGCGAGACAGCAAGGCCTGAAACCTCAAGTCGGAAAGCGCATCGTCGCTAAGGGTCGCCCCTTCGGTTGCCAGCCCCACGAGACCGCGCGCGACCTCGCGCTTGCGTCGGCGCTCCGCCGTCTCGTCACACTTGCATTCCCTCACCAAGAAGCTAGGAACTTCGCGCGTCCGGGCCATGGACGACCACAGCCCGCGGATTGCCTCCGTCGTCGATATCCCGTTGTCGCGAAGCACCTTGTCGCCCCGCTCCTTAACCGTCGCATTCAAGCGCGCATTGATGGTAGCCTGAGCCATAACAACCTCCTTGCCGCACCCATCATACTTGATGCATTATGGTAATGCAACCATGACAACGCCTCTTCGGGGTCTTGGAAGGTGACGTTCCCGCGACTTTGCAGCGAAGCCGCCATAATGGAACCGCTGCAACCGCAACGCCCAAGGAGAGACCGTGTCGCCGCGACAGTCCGATATCGCCGATATGAAGTGCTGGCTTTTGCGCCTCGCTCAGAAACGTTGGCGCATGCCCGCCGTTCGGGTCGCCCAGCTCTTCAGCGAGGCCGGCGTCTACGACTACGTCACGGAGCTGTACGACCTGCTGCATCTGAGCAGCTACGAGCGCGCCCTCGACGACATCGAGACCTACCTTACCGCAAAAGGGTATTCGCTATGCTAGCTCTGCGAGACAGCCTCATCCTCTACCATGGCAGTTACGCCTCTGCTGAGTGCCTTGCGCTCGAGGGGGGGGCGAGCCCTATGGGATTTGACGAAGAGGCCGTGACCGACGAGCAGCGCGAGGCGTGCGCCGTCGTGGTGATGCGAACCATGTTGGAAGACTGGTGCGACGACACCGGCGCTCCCTTCGATGATGCGCTGGACGCCTTCGCCTCGTCGCGCACCTACGAGCTGCTGTTCGACTTCTCCTCCCGCCAGTGGGCCGAAGGCCCCGACAACCTCCGCTTCGTGTGGGAGCAGGAGAAGAAGAACGGCTAGCCGATCTGCTTGGCCTCGTCCGGGGCCACTCTCGCCGAGGCCAACGGCGCACCACGGTAATATCTCCCATTACGTCCTGATTTATGTAAGTTCTAGCACTTTTACGTCCTTGTTTTTGTATAGTCGCAGAAAAGACGGACGAGGAGCCCTTTTCGAGGAATTCAAAGGGGCGCTCACCGAGCAGTACGCGTGCCAAGAGCTTATAGCAAGCTGTGGGCTTGTCCCCTATTACTGGTCCGCCGAGAACTCCCGGGGAGAAGTGGACTTCCTCGTGCAGTCGGCCGGTGCCGTCTACGCCATCGAGGTGAAAGCCGAGGAGAATCTGCGCGCCAAGAGCCTGCGCAGCTTCAAGGAGAAGTACCCGGAAGTTCAGGCCCGGCGCTTCTCGCTTTCCGACTACCGCGAGCAAGACTGGCTCACCAATGTCCCTCTCTACCTGATGGGGAACACGGGGCTTTGGCTGTAGCGACGAGGCTGCTCTTTAGACCGATATACTCACCAGCTCGTGATCCTCGACGCCGAAGGGATGCAGGCGGGCAAGGGCCGCCAGGGCATCGGACACCTCGGCGAAGGCGGCGGCCTCGGGGCTGCCCGGAAGGGCGCCGAGACCCCCGGGGATCATCTCGCCGCAGACGTCGCGCGCCTCCTCGGCCCAGCAGGCGGCCTCCGAGAGCAGCACGGCATCATTGCGAACGAAGGCGGCCAGCGCCTCGATCATCTGCGGGTAGAGCACCGCCGTCTTCGAGCGGCGCGCGCAGCGGGCGAAATCGTCCACCCAGGTGAGCATATGGTCGCGCACGAAGGCCTCCTCGCCGCGCAGGGACACGGCCAAGGCGCCCACGTTCCCCGCGCGCAACTCGGCGAGAGAGCGCTCGGCCTCATGGGCCATAAAGCCGCACATGGTGGCGATATGGTCGTCGGGAATGCGCATGAGACGCGCAAGCTGAAGCCCGTGCTCGCGAAAGATGGCGCGCACGGCCAGGGTGTTCTCCTGGAAGACGGCCGCATCCTTCGTGCGGTAGGGCGATTCCATCGGCTGGCAGGGCAGCTCGCCCGGGCCAATGAACAGGCGCGTGTACTCGTCGCGGGCCTGCTCGGTCAGCACCGCGCCATCGACGCATTCTCCGAGGTTTTCCAAAAAGCGCCCGAGCCCCTTCATGGAAGGATCATCGCCGGCGTATTCCTCCACCACATCGCGGGTGGTCTCCGACAGCACGCATGCCACCACAGCCGCATCCGGCGTACCGCCGAACAGCTTGTGGAACAGCGTGTACAAATACGTGCGAGACAGAAGCAGCGCCTTCAGGTCGATGGACTCGCGACGCATGTTGACGACATCGGTCATGATGGTTCCCTCCTCTAGCAAAAGGGGCGGCCGCACCGACCGCCCCAGCAGCATTCGCGTTTACAGAACGACCGGGTTGAAGTCCTCGAGCAGGGCCCCGCGGCTGGCGCCGATGAGGATGTTCGGGGTCGTCGTGGCGGCCGGTTCGGTGCAGGGCAGCTCGCTCACCGCGTCGGGATGGGCGGCGCGCAAATCGCCCATTTCGCCGAACTCGATGGCGCGCATGGGGCACGCCTCCACGCACACCGGCTCATGGCCCGCCTCGCGCAGCGCCCGGCAGGTGTCGCACTTCTGGACGATCTTGTCCTCCTCGATGAACTGCGGCGCACCATAGGGACACGAGTTCACGCAGGTCTGGCAACCGATGCAGGCCTCGTCGTCGTGCTGCACCGTGCCGTCATCGTCCTTGTACATGGCGCCCGTGGGGCAATTCGCCACGCAGGCCGGGCTCTCGCAGTGGTTGCAGGAGAGGTTCAGGTGGAACATGGCCACCTCCGGGTACGTCCCGCATTCGAAGGTGTCCACCCGGCGCAGGCGGGGGCCCGCCACCTGGATGTCGCGACGATCCTTGCAGGCCACCTGGCAGGTCTTGCAGCCGATGCAGCTGGCCAGGTCAACATAAAATCCCAAGCTCATGACTTAAGCCTCCTGTCCGTTGTCGGCACCGGGCACCATATAGGCGGCCGTACCCTCAGCATCTATACCCGCGGCCAGAAACGGCCCGCGCTCGAAGTCTTCCACCAACGGCTCACCGTCGTACTTCTCGATCTCGATGAGCAGGCTGTTGTAGCCGTCCACCTGGGGGAAGTAGTTCGACTGCAGGCCATCGGAGAGCATCTGCTCGCTGCCGCCGCGGTCGATGATGTTCTCGGGGTCGGACTCGTCGAACACCGAGTGCACACCGTGGGGAATGCCCACCACGCCGGGCATGTAGCCCTGCATGGGCTGGGCGATTCTCAGCATGCTGCCGAAATCGTTGAAACAGCGCACCGTGTCGCCGGCTTTGATGCCACGGGCCTCGGCGTCTTCCACGCTCATGAACACCGGGTTGCGGAAGGCCTCCTGAGTCCAGGTCATGTTGTCGTAGCAGGTGTGGGCGCGGCGCATGTAGTGCGGCGTGTAGGCCTGCAGCGGGTAGGCGCCCTTCTCCTTGACCTCCCAGTTGGCGAACGTCTCCTGGTAGCCGCGGCGCGGCACGAAGTAGTTCGCGTAGGGCTTGATGGGTTCGTCGTTAAGCCCGATGCGGTTCACATTGTCGGCCTTGTACTGGCAGTAGACCTCCAGCTTGCCGGACACCGACGGGCGCGGCCAGGCGGTGTCGGCCACGACGACCGACTCGCCGTCTTCGCCAATGCCCAGCTTGTCATCACGATAGCCCACGTAGTTGCGCGGATCGCCCTCCGAGCGCTCCACCACGTAGCTTCCGTCGGCCATGAACTGGTCGAAGGCGACCTTGCCCTCTTGGGCCGGGTAGCTCGCGTGGTACTTCTCGTTGTCGGCCTCAGTCCAGGTGATGACCGGCTCCCACTTCGTGGCGTCCTCATTCAGCACGCGCATGCCGAGGAAGTAGCCGAGCCACTGATCGTAGTTGCTCTTCGGGTAGGCGTCATCCGGGTTGTACCCCATGCGCTCGATGATCTCGCGGAAGACGCGCTTCTCCTCGCGGGCCTCGTACATCGGCTTCACCAGGGGTTTCCAAGCGAGCAGGGCATCCTTGCGCTGCTTCTGGCCGTTGCCGTCGCCGAAGGGGCTCGGCCAGGACAGCTCGCCCCAGCTCTCGTCGTCGTTGCCCTCCCAGTGGGTGCACACCGGCAGGATAATGTCGGCGAACTGGGCCGTGAGCGAGAACTTGATCTCGAAGGACACGCAGGTGTCGGCGGCGCGCATCACCTTGATGGCCGTGGACAGGTTGCCGCGCGTCTGCATAAAGTTCGAGTTCGTCTGCACGAGCAGGCGCGGGTTCACCGGCATCTCGCGGGCCTCATGGTAGACCGGCGTGTTGGCGCGCAGCTTCGTCGGATCGCCCACCACGTCGCTGGAGCCGAGGTCGTAGGGGCCTTCCGAGGAGGACAGATACTTGCCGTCGGCCAGCGAGCTCCACCAGGAATTGCCCTCGATATTGCGGTTGGGGCCCGTGGCGGCGGGGCTGCCCACCAGGTTGTCCACGTAGCCGTAGTCGCCGCCGACGTGCTGGATGAGCCGATAGCCCGAGTCGCCCGCGTCCCAGGTGTAGATGGCCGCCGAACCGTGGCCGCTCTTGCCGAAGTGCCCGCCTAAAGCCGACACCGTCATGAAGGCCTGGGAGAGGTTCTCGGCGCCCAGGTAGCGGGACGCGGCGTAGCTGTGCAGGAACATGACGGCGTTGTTCTTGCCGGCCATCTCGGCGTACCAAGTGATGTCCTCGACCGGCGTGCCGCAGATCTCCGTCGCCCATTCCGGCGTCTTCGGCGTGTTGTCGTAGGCGCCCAGCAGATAGTCGCGGAAGTTCTCGTCGGTGGTGGCGTCGGCGGGCATGGTCTCCGGCGTGAAGCCCACGGTACGCTCGTTCACGAAGCCCCAATCGATGATGTCGCCGCGCTCCTCGTCGAGCCGCACCATCTCGTAGGCCACGGCTAGGAGGAAGGCCGTGTCGGTGCCGGGGCGCACGCGGATCCAGCGGGCGTCCATGGCGGCGGCGGTGGCGTTGTAGTCGGGGCCGACGAACACGAACTTGACCCCGGCCTTCTGCGCGTTCTTCAGCCAATACATGGAGGAGTGCTGCGACCAGGCCGGATTGCAGCCGTACAGCACGATGGTGTCGGCGTTGGGCAGATCGTACTTGTCCGGCGCCATCATGAGGTCGGGATGGTCGCCGTGGGAGTACATGCCCAGCGCCTCCGTTTGGAAGGCCCAGCAGCCGAAGGACTCGCACTCGGTGTTGTACACTGCGCCGCCGATGACCGGGAACATGGCGGAGCCGGGGGCCCAGCGCCAGCCGTTGCAGACGACGGCGTCCTGGCCGTACTCCGCGTAGACGCGCTTCAGCTCGTCGGTCACGAGGGTCAGTGCCTCATCCCAGCTGATGCGCTCCCACTCGTCCTTGCCGCGCAGCTCGCCGTGAGCGTTCTCGCCGCCGCCCGGCTGCCAGCTCTTGCGCTTCATGGGGTACTTGATGCGGTCGGCGTTGTACACCTGCTGGCGCAGGGAGCGCCCGCGCAGGCAGCCGCGCTGCTGGGGGCAGTCGAAACTGTCCGCATGGGAGTCGTCGGTCTTCTGGCGCACCACGACGCCGTCCACCACGTACCCCATGTTCAGGCACATCTGGTTGCAGTTCTGGTGGCAATGGATGGGCATCCACTCGCCCTTGCCCTCGATGATGGCGGCGTCGCTGGCCACCTGATGGGTCGTCGCGCCGGCACTCCCGCCGGTCTCGGCCATGTCGGTGGCCGTGCTCGGCGCGCAGCCCGCAAGCCCGACCGCCGCCGTGGCGGCCGCAGCGGCGGCGGACGCCTTCAAGAAATCGCGACGCTTCATGCCCTTGTCCAATAGAGCCATGAACATCACCCTCCTCTTCTCGTGTCTTCTCTGACAGCTCGAATCATACGGAGGGCACCCCTTCCATAGGTAATGCTTATATTGTAATCTTGTAAATGCTTGAAAGGCATGCAGGATGTGCCAGACCCAATCTCGCCTGGCGTAATAGACGCGGACAGCGCGGCAGCCGAGCACGCCGGGGAATCGAAGGGGGAACCATGGAACTGAGAACGCTCCGCTATTTCGTCACCGTCGTCCGCGAGGGCTCCATCACCGCGGCGGCCAAGTCATTGCACGTCACCCAGCCGACGCTCTCGCGCCAGCTGGCCGCTTTGGAAGACGAGCTGGGGCACCTTCTGTATCAGCGCAACCGCAAAGGCATCGAGCTCACCGAGCAGGGCGTCATCCTGCGCCGCTACGCCGAGTCCATCCTCGCTTTGGCTGACAAGGCCGAGGAGGAGATCGCCCTTCCCACCCATTCCATCGCCGGTAAGGTGCACATCGCCGCCGGCGAGACCCAGGCCATGGAGCTTGTCGCCGAGGCCATGAAGCGCACGAGCGCCGCCTACCCCGGCATCACCTTCGAGCTGTACAGCGGCACCTCGGCCGACCTCATGGACAACTTCGTCCGCGGCTTCTACGACTTCCTTCTGGAATGCGAGCTGCGCAGCCATGTGGACATGCACACCTTGCGCCTACCCCACACCGACACGTGGGGTCTCCTTGTCCGCCGCGACAACCCCCTGGCAGCAAAGGCGGCCGTCATGCCCGAGGACCTGCTGGACCAGCCGCTCATCAGCTCGCGCCAAGGCGTGAAGGTGGGCGTGCTCGGCCAATGGCTGGGAGACTTGGCCGACGAGATGGACGTGCGCGCCACCTACAACCTGCCACTGAACGCCAAGTTCCTCGTGCGGCAGGGCATCGGCAGCGCGTTCACCTATCGCGGCCTGTTCGAGGCCAACGAGCTGAGCGACTTGGCTTTCGTACCGCTGTCCCCCACCCTGGAATCCACCCAGGGCCTCGTCTGGCGCAAGACCCTCCCCACCCGCCAAGCCCAAGCTTTTTTGGATACGTTGAAGGGCCTCTGCGCCGAGCGCGATTTCGAAAATCCGCCGGCAGATGCCAGTTGAGGGCAGAAATGGCGCGACGCGCCTTCCCAACGCCGGCCATTTCAAGGTTGAACTGGCATTTTCAACCATTTCGGCCCTGAACTGGCACCTTCCATCGGCCATTTCTGCGTCGAAGTGGCATTAGCCCGCCCGAATGCTGAAGACTCCGAAGTTCGCCGGCTCGTTTAGCAGCCGAAGAGCTCCTCCGTCTTTTCCATGCGCTCGATGATCGGCACGTCGAAGGGGCAGCGGGGCTCGCAGTCGCCGCAGGCGATGCAGGCGCCGGCCGTGACGTCAATGGCCTTGTAGTGGGCCGCCACCGAGGCGGGCACCTCGCCCGCCATCTCGGCCAGGTCGGCGAACTTGTTGGAAAGCGCGATGTTGATGCCCACCGTGCATGGAGCGCAGTGGCCGCAGTAGGTGCACTGGCCCATATAGGCGTGCTTGGGCGCCCCGGCCAGCACGCTCGCATAGTCGCGCTCGGCGGCGGTGGCGCCCTCGTAGGCCAAGGCCTCTTCCAACTGTTCCACGATTTCCACGCCCACCATGACGCTCGCCACCGCCGGGCGGGTCAGCGCGTAGTGGATGCACTGCACCGGCGTGAGCGCCACCCCGAAGGGCGACGCGTCGGCGAAAAGCGGGCGCCCGCCCGCGTAGCCCTTCATCACCGTGAGGGCCACATCCTTCTCCTCGGCCCGGGCGTACAGGCGAGCGCGCACGGGTTCGATGCCATCGCCGGCCACGTTCTCGTAGTCGCCGAACAGATCTTCCAAATCCTCGGAAGCCGGCATCATGTCGAAGGCCGGGTTCAGCGAGAACATGATGACCTCGATCTCCGGCTCGTCACAGGCGAGCAGCGCCACTTCGGGATTGTGGGTGGAAAGGCCTACGTGCCCGATCTTGCCGGCGGCCAAAAGCTCGCGCACGTATTCGATGAAGGGGCCGTCCATGATGGCGCGGAACTCGTCGCAGGCGTCCACGTAGTGGATCATGCCCAGTTCGACGTGATCGGTGCGCAAGCGCTCCAGTAAGTCCTCGAAGGCCGGGCGCACCTGGTCCAGCTCGCGGGTGCGCACGTACTGGCCGTCCTGCCAGGTGCTGCCGATGTGCCCCTGGATGATCCACTGATCTCGCGTCGGCTCAAGCGCCTCGCCGAGGGCCGAGCGCACCGCCGGATCGCTCATCCAGCAGTCCACGATGTTCACGCCAGCCGCAGCGCCCCGGGCAACCATGGCGTTCACCTCGGCCTGCTCCATCTTGCCGATCCACTCGGCGCCGAACCCGATAACGCTCGCCTCCAGGCCCGTGCGACCCAATTTCCGATACTCCATGGCACACCTCTCTTCTTCGCAAACCCTATGCTGCCGTGACGTTCTTCTTCGACCGTCTTGCCTTATCGCGACCTTCTCATTCCCCGCTTCCCCATTAAAGCATTTAGAGCTAACTCCAAGGAAAGGGAACTCCGTGAAGCCCTTCTGCATTCTCGGCCATTGACACCTTCTCGGAAGACGGCGGGCGTACACTGGCGCCATCAGGCCGGCTGCGGCCGCAGGCAGGCATTTCGGCCGCTCATTTGATCGGTCGCCTACGCCGCGACGCCCGTGCACGCCGACCATTCATCTAGCGCTGAAGGAGGCGCCCATGCTGAACCATTTCTGCAAGAAACCGCTTTGGGAGTGCACGCAAACCCTGGCCGCCGTGGCCCAGGGCCGCCAACCCGCCGACACGGTGATCACGGGCGCGCGGCTCGTGAACGTGTGCACGGCCGAAGTGCAAGACGACATCGACGTGGCCATCGCGGAGGGCCGCATCGCCTACGTGGGCCAAAGCGCCGCCCATTGCATCGGCGAGGGCACCCGCGTCATTGACGCTGCCGGCCAGGTGATCGCGCCGGGCTTCCTGGACGGGCACATCCACGTAGAGTCCTCCATGATCGGCGCCGGCGAGTACGCCCGGGCCGTCATCCCCCACGGCACGGTGGGCATTTACTGGGACCCGCACGAGGTGTGCAACGTGCTCGGCCTTGAAGGCATGCAGGTGATGATGGAGGACGCCGCGCGCACGCCGCTGAAGGCCATGGTGACCACGCCTTCCTGCGTGCCGGCCGTGCCCGGCTTCGAGGACACCGGTGCTGCCGTGGGCCCCGCCGAGATCGCGGATTCCATGACCTGGGACGGCGTGGTGGGCCTCGGCGAGATGATGAACTTCCCCGGTATCCTGGCGGGCACCGATCACGCCCACGGCGAGCTGGCCGCCACCCTCGCCGCCGACAAGGTGGTCACGGGCCACTACTCCATTCCTGAGACCGACCAGGGGCTGAACGCGTATATCGCCAGCGGCGTGCGCTGCTGCCACGAGTCGACCCGCGCCGAGGACGCGCTCGCGAAGATGCGCCTCGGGCAGTACGCCCAGCTGCGCTACGGCTCGGCGTGGCTCGATCTGCCGAACCTGGCGGCCGCCATCACCGAGACCGGCATCGACACGCGCTTCGCGAACCTCATCTCCGACGACACGCACCCGCACACGCTCGTGGCCAATGGGCACCTCGACTACATCCTGCGCAAGGCCGTGGAATGCGGCATTGATGTGGTGCGCGCCATCCAGATGATGACCATCAACACCGCCACCTGCTTCCGCATGGACAACGAGCTGGGCTCCATCACCCCGGGCAAGTGCGCTGACATCGTGTTTCTGGACAACCTGGAGGATTTGAACGTCACCCGCGTGCTCATCGACGGCGACATGGTAGCCGAAAACGGCGCGTGCACCTTCCCGCTTGCGCCCTTCGAATACCCGGCCTGGGTGACCCACTCCATGCATTTGGGACGCGCCATCACGCCCGAGACGTTCCGCGTGGAAGCGCCGGCCGATGCCGCCGACGGCGATGCGGTATGCGTGCGCGTCATAGAGGTGCTGCCCGGCTCGGTGCCCGACCGCGAGGTTCGCGCCGCGCTCACCGTGGCGGACGGCGCCTTGGAAAGCGACCTTGACCAGGACGTTCTGAAGACCTTCGTCTTCGAGCGCCATCACGAGACGGGCACCTTCGGCGTCGGCTTCACCAAGGGCTTCGGCATCAAGCGCGGCGCCATGGCCTCCACCGTGGCTCACGACGCCCACAACCTGCTCGTGGTGGGCACCAACGATGCGGACATGGCGCTGGCGGCCAACACGCTCGCCGAGGTGGGCGGCGGCATGGTCGTCGTGGCCGACGGCGAGGTGCTCGGCCTCGTAGAACTGCCCATCGCCGGCCTCATGAACGACCTGGACGCCCCTGCCATGAGCGAGAAGGTGCATCATCTGGAAAAGACCTGGGCCGAGATCGGCTGCACCATGCCCTCCCCCTTCATGACCATGGCGCTCATTCCGCTCGCCTGCCTGCCGGAACTGCGCCTCACCAATCGCGGCCTGGTGGACTGCACCACCTTCCAATTCGTCGACTTGGTGGTGGACGAAGGCTAACCGCGCAACGCGCCATTACCCCACGCAACGGGGGCGGCTCCTCTTGGTCGGAGCCGCCCCCGTTAAAGCGCATCCGTATCCAGCACCACCGTGAAGGGCCCGTGGTTCACAAGCGCCACGTCCATCATGGCGCCAAACTCCCCCGTCGCCACGGTGAAGCCGTCAGTCCGGGCCAGCTCGGCGAAGTACTCGTACAGCCACCGGGCGATGGCCGGGTCGGCCGCGTCCGTGAACGAGGGGCGATTCCCCTTGCGGCAATTCGCGTACAGCGTGAACTGGCTCACCACGAGCACTTCCCCACCCACATCGGCCAGGCTTAGGTTCGTCTTTCCCTGGGCATCTTCGAAAACGCGCAGCTTGGCAATCTTGCGCCACAGCCGCTCCGCCTCGTCCTCGGTGTCCCCATGGCCCACGCCCAGAAGGATGACGTACCCCTTCCTAATGGCACCGACCGCGCGCCCCTCCACCGTCACCGACGCCTCGCTCACGCACTGCACTACCGCCCGCATAGACCTTCCCTCCCGCTTCCGAATCTTTCCACACGCCCTGGCTTACTCCAGACAATTTCGCTCTCATTATTTTGACGGATTTTGCGTTTGTTAGCCATAGAACTCGCTGCTCGGCGCCTCGAGAATCCCTCATTCCTGAATCGCAATCGATGAATTATCGTTTTGCGCTTATTTCCGCTAATCCTCACGCCCATTCAGAACCTTTTTCTGCTAACAATCGAAAAATCCACCGAATAATGTGTCTCCGCTTTTTCCGAGCCTTTTATTCCTTGAGATGTGCATCGGTGAGATAGACAATTGTCGGACGGCATGCGGGGTGGTATGTTCTAACGCGGTAGGTGGTTTCGGCGAGACGGCAGCGCATCCGCAGAAGCAACGCATGCGCTGCCAACTCGCCGCGATAGCAACAAAAGGAACAATCCCGTGATCATTGGAATTACGACGACGCTGAACGAGGCCGATGGCTTTCAGCGCGTGAATGTGGAATACATCAACCGCGTGGCAGCTACCGGGGCCGTGCCCATTCTCCTCACCCCCATCGCCGGGGGCGCCGAGGCAAACCGAGAGCACGCCCGCCACGTCATCGAGCTGGTGGACGGCCTGCTCATCACCGGAGGCGGCGACGTGCATCCGCGCTACTACGTGCCCGACCCGGCCAAGAATCGCGATGCGCTGGGCCTGGATGACCTTGCGGCCATGGGCTGCGGCTCCTCCTCCCACTGCCGCTCCACAGGAGCAAAAGTTCCCTTCTGCGGCCATTATGTGCCCGACCGCACCTTCGAAGAGGCCATGGACGGCACCTCGGCCGTGGAAACGGTGGAGTCCCTGGACGGTCGCGACGTGCTGTCCGCCACGGGACGCCCGCCCATTCCCTGCCTGGACGGCTTGCTCGCCGTCTGCGAGGATCGCGACGGTTTCGAGCTGGAGCTTGCTCGCCTCGCCCACGAGCGCAGCCTGCCCACCTTGGGCATCTGCCGCGGCATGCAGGTCATGAACGTGGCCCTCGGCGGCAGCCTCTACCGCGACCTGTACAACTGCGGCGTCACCGAAAAGCAGCATCGCCAGAACCCGCCCTATTACGGCATATCCCACAAGGTCACCATCGCCAAGGGCAGCTTGCTGGAATCGGTGGTGAGCGCATCGGGGGATTTCGAGGTGAACTCCATGCACCACCAGGGCGTCGACCACGTGGCCCCCGCCCTGCTTGTCGCCGCCCGTTCCGAGGACCGGGTGGTGGAAGCTGTGGAGGATCCTGCGAAGCCCTTCTTCCTGGGCGTTCAGTGGCATCCGGAGTATCTCGACCGCCATCACGGCCTGTTCAACGCCTTGGCCGCCGCAGCCCACCACCGCGACGCGCAGAGCTCATAACTTTCCGCTTGCAAAAACTTTTCTCTATTTGGTCACAAAGTCGAGTTTTGAACTCCCAAAGCAGCGATTTGCCCTACTATCCAGTGAATCTGGACAGCCATTAGTGTCGCAATTAATACTATTCGACTAATTCAGACACGTTCGCCTTAGGCACTGACGCGCGAGGAGTTCAGAACTCGATTTTGTGACCATTTTTTCTAAAATTCTTGCAAGGAGCCCATGGAGCCACGCGATAAAAAGCAGGACGTCTTTCTCCCATTCCCCGAGCCTCTGCGCGAGGGGGTCATTCTCGCGCGGCCGAATCGGTTCATCATGGACGTCGACTTCGGAACCGCCGACGAACAGGGCGAGCCTGCGGGCATCGTGCGCTGCCATTGCCCGGTGGTGTCGCGTATTGGCGGCCTGGACCTGGCGGGGCGCCCGTGCCTCGTGTCCGACTCCCACAGCCCCAAGCGCAAGATGCCGCTCACGGTGGAGGCCTACTCGCTGCAGCAGCCGGACGATCCCGACAAGCACTGGATCGGCATCAACCAGAACGCGTCGAACCGCTACGTGGAGCACTTCCTGCGCGAAGGTGCTTTCGCGACCATAACCGGTCCCGTTCGCACGGTGCGCCGCGAGGTGCCCTTGGGCGACTCGCGCCTCGATTTCCTCGTGAACGACGACTTGTATTTGGAAGTGAAGACGCCGCTCGTGCAGATGCAGACGGACATCCCGGCTTACGTGCCGCGCCTACCCGAAGCGCCCTTCAGCTCCACCGAGCGCTCCCTGCGCCATTTGCGCGAGTTGGCCGCATCGCTGGCCGACCACGAACGGGCCGCGATCCTCTACTGTCTCTACTACGACAACTTCGGGTTCCGCTTCTACCACGGCACCACCTACGAGGAGGTGCTCGCCACCGTGGACGCCTGCCGCGCCGCCGGTGTGGAACTGTGGCAGGCCGATTTCAAGGTGACCCCCGCAGGCGTGGCCCTTAAGCGCTATTACGAACTAGAGGAGTGGTAGACGCTTCAGCTGCCCGGTGCCCTGGCTGGCGCCAACCCTACCGACGACAGGCTACGCCGCTCATTGCCGAAATTTCGCCAGGCTCTGCTCTGGCAGCCGAAGCCCAATCGACACCCGACCGGCCTACTTGTCGCCCGCAGCCCCCTCCGCCGCGCCAACCGTCGCCTCCATGCGGGCGGCGGCGTGGTCGGGCACGTAGCCGCGGTCATCCGGCACGAAGAAGATGAACACGAGCGAGCTTATCAGGAGGAAGAACGGGTAGAACAGAAATGGCATGATCTGGAAAGCCGACACCTGAAAGCCCAGCTCCGTGCAGGCCGAGATGGCCACGAGCATCTGGGCGCCGTAGGGGATGACTCCCTGGAACACACAGGAGAACGTGTCCAGGATGGAGGCCGTCTTGCGCCTTGAGACGTTGTACGTCTCGGCCATCTCGTGGGCGATGGGGTTCGCCATCACGATGGCCACGGTGTTGTTAGCGGTGGCGATGTCCATGGCGCCCACGAGCAGCCCCATGCCGAGCTGGCCGCCCTTCCGGCTGCGGAACAGGCGCTTGATGCCGTTCAACAGAGCCACGAAGCCGCCGTTCTCGCGAATGAGCGCGCAGATGGCACTCACGAGCACCGCCACCATAGTCGTCTCGAACATGCCGGCGGCGCCGGTGCCCATGTTGCCGAGCAGATCGGTGGCGGCCACGGCGCCCTCGGCCACCACAATGATAGAGCCGGACAGAATGCCGAGCAAAAGCACGATGAACACGTTGATGCCCACAATGCCGCCCACGAGAACGATGAGGTACGGGATGAGCTCCAGCAGGTTGTAATCGTTTTGCACCGTGCCGGAGATGTCGGTGCCCAGCGACAGCACCAGAATGATCACCAGCGTCACCAGCGCCGCCGGCAAAGCGATCTTGAAGTTCTCCCGGAACTTGTCCTTCATTTGGCAACCTTGTCCCTGGCAGGCAGCAATGGTGGTGTCGGAGATGAACGACAGGTTGTCGCCGAACATGGCACCGCCCATGACCGAGGCCACACACAGCGGCAGGCTGAACCCCGAGGCCGCCGCCACCGCCACGGCGATAGGCGTGATGAGCGTGATGGTGCCCACCGACGTGCCCATCGAAAGCGACACGAAGCAGCTCACCACGAACAGCACCGCCACAGAGTACTCGGCGGGAATGACCGACAGCATGAGGTAGGCCACCGACTCGGCGGAATCACGTCCCACGGTGCCAACGAACACGCCGGCCGCCATGAAGATAAGGATCATAGTGACGATGGTCTTGTCCCCGATGCCTCGGCCCATGACGACGAGCTTGTCGTCAAAGGAAAGGCTGCGATTCTGGAAGCACGCCACCAGAAGCGCCACCAAAAAGATCACCACGATGGGGATGTTGTAGAACCCCATGGAAATGCCCATGCCGTACTCAAACAGAATGCCGAGCCCCAGATACAGCACGAGGAATACCCCGATGGGCAGAAGCGCCGCCACATTTCCCTTTTTCACGTTGCACCCTAACTCTCATAAGCGCATCCCTGCGCGCTGGACGCCGCTTCCGGAACGGCGGATCTGCAAGGCTCCAACCTGCCCACGACCCGCCTTCCGCACCAGCGACTCCTTGTTTCAGTAAGCGCCTATACTACACCACGGGAACCGCTGCCGATGCGTCATCTTCGATACGCGGGTCTTACTTATAATAGATGGCGAACGATCGCGCCATTAGAACGGACACCCCATGACCGATACCGCCAAGAACACCGCCGCTGCCGAAGAGGGCGTCTACGAGACGCCCGAGGACATCGCCGCCGAAGCTGCGAAACCCGCCGAGCGCGCCGCCCGCGCCGCCGCAGATAGCCCCATCGCACCCGTGGATCCCTTCGAGCCCGGCTCGCTGGGGTGGCTCCTTCCCTGGGCCGAAACCGGCGAGGGCGACGTGCTCACGCCCGACGAGGCCCTGGAGGTATTCTTGGAATGGGTGGACGCCCGCGGCATGGAGCTGTGGCCCCATCAGGAGGACGCGCTCATGGACTTGGCCGTGGGCGACTCGGTGATTCTGGGCACGCCCACGGGCTCCGGCAAGTCCATGGTGGCCCTGGGGCTCTGCTTCATGGCCGTGGCCACGGGGCGCACCGCTTACTACACGGCGCCCATCAAGGCGCTCGTATCGGAGAAGTTCTTCGACATGGTGGACATCCTCGGCCGCGAGAACGTGGGCATGATCACGGGAGACTCCACCATCAACACCGAGGCGCCGGTCATCTGCTGCACGGCGGAGATCCTCGCGAACCAGGCCCTGCGCGAAGGGCCCGCATCGAAGGTGGCCTGCGTGGTGATGGACGAGTTCCACTTCTACGCCGATCCCGATCGCGGCTGGGCCTGGCAGGTGCCGCTGCTCACGCTGCCGAATGCGCAGTTCCTGCTGATGAGCGCCACCCTCGGCGACGTGAGCGACATCGCCGCCGCCCTGGAGGAGCGCACCGGCCGTCCCGTCGACCTGGTGACCGACGCGCCCCGCCCCGTGCCGCTGTCCTACGACTACACCTTCGAAACCCTGGAAGCCACCGTGGAGCTGGGTCTGCGCGCCGGCGAGGCGCCGATGTACATCGTGCATTTCTCCCAGGACGAGGCGCTGAAGAACGCCCGGGCGCTGGCCAGCTACGGCGTGTCGGACAAGGCCCAGCGCGAGGAAATCAAGCAGGCCATGAAGGGCACGAAGTTCACGACCCCCTTCGGCAAGATCCTGCAGCGGCTGCTCGCTGCCGGCGTGGGCGTGCACCATGCGGGCATGCTGCCGCGCTACCGCCTGCTCGTGGAACGCCTCGCCCAACAGGGACTGCTCCCAGTCATCTGTGGTACCGACACGCTCGGCGTCGGCATCAACGTGCCCATCCACACGGTGGTGCTCACCCAGCTCACCAAGTTCGACGGCACCAAGATGCGCCGTTTGCGCTCCCGCGAGTTCCACCAGATCGTGGGCCGCGCGGGACGGGCCGGCTTCGACACCGAGGGCATGGTGGTGGCGCTGGCCCCCGAGCATGAGATCGAGAACCACAAGGCGATGCTCAAGGCCGGCGACGACCCGAAAAAGCAGCGTCGCGTGAAGAAAAAGCAGCCGCCCGAAGGCTTCGTCAGCTGGAACAAGCAGACCTTCGAGCACCTCATCGAGAAGCCGCCGGAGAAGCTGACGCCCCGCATGCGCATCACCCATTCCATGGTGCTGTCCGTGGTGTCGCGCGGAGGCGATGCCTGGGCCAACGTGCATACGCTCATCGCTGATTCGGCCCAAACCCCCGAGGAGAAGATCAAGCTGAACGCGCGGGCCGACGAGATATTCGCCACGCTTTTGGAAGCGGGCGTGGTGGTGCGCGGCGAGGACGCCGAAGGTCGGCCGTCCTACGAGCTTACCGTGGAACTGCCCGAGGACTTCGCCCTGGATCAGCCCCTTTCGCCCTTCCTGCTGGCGGCGCTCGACTTGCTGGATCCGGAAAGCCCCGACTACGCCCTGGACGTCATCTCGCTCGTGGAGGCCACCCTGGAAAACCCCGCCAAGGTGCTGCGGGCTCAGGAGCGCAAAGCGCGCGACGCGGCCATGGCCGAGATGAAGGCCGACGGCGTGGAATACGAGGAGCGCCTGGAGCGCCTGGCTGAAATCACCTACCCCAAGCCCCTGGAAGAGCTGCTGAACCGCGCCTTCGAGCTGTACTGCCAGGGCGTGCCGTGGGCCCGCGACTACGAGCTTTTGCCGAAGAGCGTACTGCGCGACATGGTGGAGACGGCGAGCGACTTCAAGACCTACATCGGCCGCTACGGCATCGCGAAGTCGGAAGGGACGCTTCTGCGCTACCTATCCGACGCCTTCCGCGTGCTCGTGCGCACCCTGCCGCCCGATCGGCTGGACGATCGGCTGCGCGACATCATCGCCTGGCTCGGCTTCATGGTGCGCACCACCGACTCGTCGCTGGTGGACGCGTGGGAGAACGCCGGCGAGCTGCCCGAGGCCGGCGCGCCCCCGCAGGCGGCCGATGCCGTGGTGGCCGACCGCCATGGCATGGAGGTCATGGTGAGAAACGCGCTGTTCGCCCGCGTGCGCCTGGCCGCGCTCGATCGCACCCGCGAGCTGGGCAACCTGGACGAGGAATGGGGCCACGGCGAGCGCGCGTGGAACGCCGCATTGGACGACTACTTCGCCGAGCACAACGAGATCCGCCTCGACGGCGACGCGCGGTCCGCCGCCTATCTGATGATCGACGAGAGCCCCGAGCAGGAATCGCACGCCTGGCACGTCCGCCAGATCTTCCTGGATGAAGAGGACGCCGGCGACTTCCGCATAGAAGCCGACGTCGACCTGGACGCCACCCAAGAGCAGGGCGAAGTCATCTTCCGCAACTACCGCGTAGGCTTTGTGGAAGACTTGGCGGAGTAAGCACACCTGCGCCCCACACAGGACAGAATGGCAGCGCTTTCGCTTCACCGCGGAGAGGCCGCTGCCATTCTTCCCTACCCCTCGGTGGCCGCAGCGCTGCCGGAAAGCGATATGGGATCGCCCAGAAACGTCGGGGGCGGCTGCACAATCGCTGTGAGGAAGTCCTTGTTCCGGGCCAGCACCTCGCGCAGCTCGCGGGCCTCCTGGCCGGCGTAGGGACGCAGGTCGGCGGGCACTCCGTAGGCGTCAAGCCCGAGGCGTTCCGCCACGTAAAGCGCACGGTACAAATGGTAGTCCTGGGAAACGACCACGATGCGCTTCGCCCCGAACACATCACGCGCCCGGTACATGCTCTCGTAGGTGGAAAAGCCCGCATGGTCCATGAACACGTCGTCCACCGGAAGCCCCGCCTGCACCGCCGCATTCCGCATGACATTCACCTCATCGTAGTCGGCACGTCCGTGATCGCCGCTCATCAGCAGCTTCGGCGACGTGCCATTCTCGTACAGCGCGACGCCGCACGCGACGCGATCCGCCAGCATGTCGCTTGGGCGTCCGTCGGGATGCACCCCGCACCCGAGCACCAGCACGCAGTCCACGTCGCCGAGCGCCGCCGCCTCGTCAACCGACACGATGCGCGGGCCGGCGGAAGAGCGCACATGGGCATCAACCGCGAAGACCGCCACGGTGCAGAGAACGACGAGTGCCAGAGCGCCCAGTCCGATTCTTTTCAGCCACGTGCCCATGCCTCATCCTCCTTACCGTCTGGGACGAATATACCCCGCTCACTCGGCAAGCAGAATCAAGTTAAGGAAAACGTAAGCGACATTCAAAACCTTTCCAGAGCCTACTTCGAGGGATCTTCCAACACCTGCTTGAGGCCGATCTCCCGAAAAGCACGACTGCGGAAGAGGCAGACATCCAGACTCGGTAAACGGAAAGCGCGGTTTCTGGATGAGATCGACGGTTATGAGCGTCTCGAGGGTGCGGAATCGGCGAATCGGCAAGTTTTCATTTCGCACGCAACGTTCTGACCAGGCACTTTCCAAGCGCTCCTCCGACCAGCTTCCTTCGGTGCACGATTCAGACGCTTACAACTCAAGATCTCGTGCAAAAAACGACCCGGATGCTGCCTAACCGCGCAATAGGACCTAGCCTTCATCCACCAGGTAGTCACGGATCATGGGCATGTCGAAATCTACGAAGCCCCTTCGCCTGGCTCCGATTACTTCCTGCTCGATGAGGCGCGCGCGGATTTTGGTCGCGTTGTTCTCGGTGATACCCATGCGGCCGGCTATGTCGGAAACGCGGTGGGGACCTTCGCCTTCCGTCATCGCGACGAGGAATTCCAACTCCCGCTCACTCAAGCTGTTCACCGTCGGCTCGAGCACCATGCGGTACATGTCGTTTCGGGCGAGAACCACAGCCTGCTCCATATCTTCTAAGGTGATGGTTTCCCTCTCGGGATGCTGCCGCCAGGCATGGTAGCCAAGAAGCTGTATGAGGAAGGCATAGCCCTCCGAAGCATCGGCAGCCACCTTGAGCGCAGGGGCGGCGATTCCCCTTCCGGCACCTTCCACCGTCTCCTTAATGGCGTAAGAAGTGTCGGTTGCAGAAATCTGGTCCATCGTATGCTTGAACGCCCTGCGCAGAAACGAGGTCGCATCCACATCGATAAGCGTCGAGACGTTGTGCGGCAGACCAGCCAAAAGCAATGCGACGTCCCGGCGCTCGCGAACGAAATGTTGGAACGAATCGATGAGAACCGGAAGCTCATCGGATTGTGCCGATGCCTCGTCGACGGTGATGGGAAGACCTGAGCCCTTCTCGTTGAGCTCGCTGACGGCCTTCGTCATGTCCGCGCGCCACGTAGAAGGCACTTCCTCCCTCGTTCGCGTGAACCCTACGCCATGGACATGTATTTCTGAGAGCCACGAGTTCGTCTCAGGGGCAAGGATGTGCGACGCCTTCTGACGAAGTTGGACGATTATCTCCGAGAGCATCCCATCGCGATCGGTCACATTGACGCTAATCCGTCCCCTCATCTCAGCCCGTTCGGCAATGGCCGTGAGGAGCACCGTCTTGCCCGTTCCTCAAGCACTCACAAAGATAGTTGCCCTGTTAGGGTCGCCCGGCGCGTTATCCAACCCCTCGAGAATGTCAGCGATGAGCCCGTCTCGTCCAGCAAGTTTGGGGGGCACACATCCGAAGGTCGGGGTGAATGGGTTGCATGTAGATGTCGCCTTATCCCGCTTCATTTCACAATCTTTCACTTCGTTTCACAGGTTTTCACTTTCATAGCATACAGCACGAGAGAAAGTTTCTTGGCATTCATGCGAGTCTTCTGCCAAGCACAAGACTATGCTCAAGCGCAAAACAGACGAGCCCCTCGTCAACGAAAAGGGCAATTTGCGCACGAGATCTTGAGTTATAAGCGCCAGCGAAAGTCCGTTTCGCCAGCTGCCGGCCACCTTTTCCGTCGATCTTGGCCTATTCCGCCAGTCGCTTGAAGCGGACGGTTTGCTGTTTCATGGATATCTTGCCCACTTCCCACCCGTGGGGCACAAGCTCCTTCTTGTAGTTGAGGAACGAATGATCCAAAGGAACGCCGGCGATGGTGCCAATCTCGTCGAATGTGAGCACCAGCTCGTCGCCTTCTTGCTTTTCCACGTATTCCCACAGCTTATCGTACTTGCTCATGGCGATCTCTTTCCTTGGCTTTGCCGCTTTCGTCGCCCCAGTCTAACACGGGCACCGCGGCCGGATCCCGTTCGTAGGCATCTCGCAACCACCGCGAGGACACCACCTTTCGCGGGCGCTACGGAGCATTGCGGGGGCAACGCGTAACGTTGAGCGAAATAGTTGTTGATCGACGCCGCGTCAGGGCGTATAGTGGCCTGCGTCAATATTTCTGTGAGGCCTTCGGAATGCCGAGGCGCTCGCGCGAACGGCAAAGCGGTTCGTCCGCAGCGCCGCAACAGCGCAAGCGCGACATAAGCAAACCGGGGGCGGAGAAAACTCTGGAGAACTCTTAAGTGAGTGCCGAAGGTGCAAGGCTTGCGCGCGGACGACCTCCGCAGGCAAGCCGAATCTCTCAGGCAAACGGACAGAGCGATGACGCGACTTCTTCGGCCGCCCACGCATGAGTTCCCCCGAGTTTTCTCACGAGAAGAAGGGAATGCCGTGGAAGAGGCGCTGCTTGGTATCGTTACCACCATCAACAACTACCTGTCCAACTACATCCTGATCATCCTGCTGCTCGGCATGGGCATTTGGTTCACCGTGCGCACCAAGGCGATCCAGTTCCGCTGCTTCGGCGAGGGCTGGCGCCGCGTGTTCGGCAACTTCAGCCTGCGCGGCGGCAACCAGGGCGGCGGCATGACGTCGTTCCAGGCGCTCTCCACCGCTATCGCGGCCCAGGTGGGCACCGGCAACATCGTGGGCGCGTGCGGCGCCATCATCGTGGGTGGCCCGGGCGCCATCTTCTGGATGTGGATCATCGCCCTGCTCGGCATGGCCACCAACTACGCCGAGGCGGTCATGGCCCAGAAGACCCGCGTAGTCGACGAGGACGGCACCGTGCACGGCGGCCCAGTCTACTACATCACCACGGCCTTCAAGGGCAAGGGGGGCAAGTTCCTCGCCGGGTTCTTCGCCGTGGCCATCATTCTGGCGCTCGGCTTCATGGGCTGCATGGTGCAAAGCAACTCCATCGCCGAGACCATGAACACCGCCTTCGGCATCCCCACCTGGGTCATGGGCCTCATCGTGGTCATCCTGGCCGGCACCGTGTTCATCGGCGGCGTGTCGCGTTTGGCCGCCGTCACCGAAAAGATCGTGCCCATCATGGCCGTGCTCTACGTGCTCGGATCGCTCGTCGTGCTCATCATGAACGCCGCCAACATTCCGGCCACCTTCGCGCTCATCTTCCAGTGCGCCTTCAACCCCGACGCCACCGTGGGCGGCGCCACCTTCGGCATCATCGCCGCCATCAGCCAGGGCGCCAAGCGCGGCCTGTTCTCCAACGAGGCCGGCATGGGCTCCACCCCGCACGCCCACGCGCTGGCCGAGGTGCGCGACCCCCATGAGCAGGGCGTCGTGGCCATGATCGGCGTGTTCGTGGACACCATCATCGTCGTCACCATGACCGCGCTCGTGGTGCTGTCGGTGCTCTACGTGGGTGACGGCACGCTGGCCACCGGCGACTACGCGACGCTGACCGCCGAGACCATCACCAAGACCAACATCGCTCAGCTGGCCTTCGGGCAGTTCTTCGGCGCGAATGTGGGCGCCTGGTTCGTGGCCATCTGCCTGCTGTTCTTCGCCTTCTCTACCATCCTTTCGTGGAACCTCTTCGCGAAGCTGAACGTGGAATGGCTCTTCGGCAAGAAGGCGGTGCTGCCCTTCACCATCATCGCGCTGGCCTTCATCTTCATGGGCTCGCTGCTCTCCAACGACCTGGTGTGGGAGCTCGCCGACATGTTCAACCAGCTGATGGTCATCCCCAACGCCATCGCGCTGTTCGCGCTGTCCGGCGCGGTGCTCGCCATCGCCAACGCCAAGCACGACAAGCGCGCGCTGGACGCGGCCGAGGAGCGCCTGGAAGACCAGGAGCGCGCCGCCATCAACGCCATGGTGGAAGAGGACAAGCGGAAGTAGCGCTCCGATCGCAATAAAATATACCTGCATGGGGGCGGCTTTCGGGCCGCCCCTTCTGGTTTGGCGGGCGCGAGGCGGCCGAGTGCGAGATGGCCAGACGCAGGTCGACCGAACCTGCCAGAACGTGCAGGATTTTTCGATAGGAAGAGTCTTCGTGCTGGAATAGTGCAGGATTTTCCGATTGAGAGAGTCATTCTCGGGCTTTCCGAGCGAGCAGGCTCTCCCAATCGGAAAATCCTGCACGAAACCCGCTAGTCCGCCTCCCCGAGAAGCTCCGCGAGGCGCTCGCGGGTGAGTCCGGCGAGCGCCTCGCCGGCCGTGGCGGCGATCACGGAATCGGCCAGGTCGCGCTTGGCCTCCTGCAAGGCGACGATGCGCTCCTCGATGGTTCCCTTCGCCACCACCTTGTACACGTCCACCTCGCGGTTCTGCCCGATGCGGTGGGCACGGTCGGTCGCCTGGTCGGTGGCGGCCGCGTTCCACCAGGGGTCGGCGTGCACCACCACCGAAGCGCCCGTGAGGTTCAGCCCCGTGCCGCCGGCCTTCAGCGACACAAGGAACACGGGTGTCTCGTCGTTATTGAACTGCCGCACAAGACGCACGCGCTCGCGCTTCGGCGTGGCGCCCGTTATGGCGAAATGCCCGATACCGCGACGGTTAAGCTCGGCGGAAAGCACGTCCAAATAGCTCGTGAACTGCGAGAAAATGAGCACCTTGCGCCCAGCTTCCACGGCCTCGTCCACCAATTCCATGATGGCGCCCAGCTTCTCGGCGCCGCCCTTGTAGTTCTCGAACACGAGCGCCGGGTCGAGCGCGATCTGGCGCAGGCGCGTCAGTTCGGCCAGCACCTCGACGGCGCTCTTCTCCGCATCGGGAATGTGCCCGCGGCGATTGGCCCGCGAGGCGTTCTGCCGCTTCTGGGCGTTCAGATCCTCGCGCAGGCGCTGCTCGGCGCCGTCGTAGAGCCGACGCTGCTCGCGGCCGAGCGGCACATAGCGGATACTCTCGAGCTTGGCGGGCAGATCAGTGAGCACGTCGGCCTTGCGGCGGCGCAGCACAAACGGCTCGATGAGCGCGCGCAGGCGAGCCGCCGCCTCTTCATCCTCGCCGATAATGCCCAGCTCGTAGCGCTCGCGGAACCGCTCGTAGCTGCCGAGGAACCCCGGCATGAGGAAGTCGAAGATGCTCCACAGCTCCGAGAGGCGATTCTCCACCGGCGTGCCCGTGAGCGCGAACCGCAAACGGGAGCGCAGGCGCTTCACGGCGCGGGTGGTCTTGGTGGCGTGGTTCTTGATGTACTGGGCCTCGTCGAGCACCACCAAGCCCCATTCGACACGCGCGAGCTGCGCGCCATCGATGCGCACGCGGTCGTAGGAGGCCACGATCACGCACGGGACATCGGCGCTCGAAGCGCCAGCGATTCGCTCGCCAGTCGTTCGCGCGTCCTCACCCGCATCGTCCCCACACCCGAAAACGCGCCCTTCGTCTATCCCCTGCGTCGCACGGAATAGTAGCGCCTCGCGGTGCGCTCGGAAGCCCTCCAACGCACAGACCGGCACGTCGGGCGCGAACCGGGCGAACTCGTCGGCCCAGTTGAACACGAGCGAGGCGGGGCAGGCCACGAGCACCGGGCCGCCCAGCTGCCCCGAATCGCGCAAGCTCTTCACCAGGGCAATCATCTGCAGTGTCTTGCCGAGGCCCATCTCGTCGGCCAGAATGCCGCCGAAGCCGAGCGATGCCAGGCGCGCCAGCCAGCGGAAACCCTCTACCTGGTAGGGCCGCAGCGTACCCGCGAGAGATGCGGGCGCCGCCACAGGCTCGCCCGGACCGTCCAGGCAGCGAAGGTAATCTTCGAAGGCGCGGTCCCGCACGGCGTCGCCATATTCCCGATCCAGGTAGAACGCCTGGTAGGTCGGTAGCTCGGCGCCGCCATCCAGCAACTCGTCGGCCGACACGCCCAAGTCCCGCATCATGTCGCCGAGCGCCGCCACGTCCCCCTCGCCCAAAGCGGCGATGCGGCCGTCGCCCATGCGGTGGAAGCGCTTGCGGCGCCGGTAGGCTGAAAGCATCGCCCGCAGCTCATCGGCGGAAAGATCGCTCTCGCGCACATCCATCTGAATGAGGTTCGCCCGCAGGGAAAGGCCCAATGACACCCGCGGCGGCCGCTCCACGATGAGCCGATCGAACGCCGGCGTGGTAAACACCTCGCCTAGGGCGCGGAACTGCACGAGACCGCCGTAGAGCAGATCGCCGGCCAATTCGGTCTGGCGCAGGGACAAGGTCATGGACCCGTCGCTCGCGCGGCCACGCCGTCGGACAGCACGAAGGCCTCCTCCAGCCCGCGCACCACGAGCACCCGTTCGGAAAGCGCCAGCTCAAAGCCGCCCTCGGCAGGGACGAACCGCAGTGTCAGCGCCGGAACATCCCTGGCGACAACCCAAAGGCCGTCTCCGTTGCCCTGCTTCTCATCGCCCTCCCTCGCACCAGGCCCCACCGTGCCCCGGTTCGCAACCGCTAGCGGCGCCTCCCATCCCCCAAACGTAAATTCAGCGCCCTCCCCCATGGCGCCGAGCATGCCGGCCAACTCCGCCTCGCGCAGGCGCACCTCGCGCTTGCTCCCCGCCGTGCGGAACATCGAGCCGCCGAACAGGCGCTCATCGGGAAACAGCTCCGCCACCTTGCGAGCCACGGCCCGGGAAGGCCCGTCGAAGGCCTCGAGCCGATGGGCGAAGGCGAGCTTCTTTCCGTAAGAGAAATGCTCCCCGCGCTGCACGCGATGGGCAAAGGCCTCGAGGTCGCGCACCACATAGGTTCCGCGAGGGCCTTCCACGGTCAGATCCATCGACCAGAAGCGCCCGTCGTAGGCAAGATGCACGGCGAGATGCACGGTGCCCGCAGCTGCGTCCACGGCGAGTGCGCCGACGCGCACGGGCGTCGCGTCGGATCGAGCCGCCAGGCACTGCGCCAGCGCCTCGCTCGTCGTCCGACCCGGCGAAACGGCGGCACGGCCATCACCTATCTCTTCGAAAGACTTGGGTTGTGCAAAATAGGCGACCGTCAGCGCCACGCAGTGCTTGCACATGCCGTCGAAGCGCGCGGCGGCAGGACAATCGCAATCGTAGTCGATAATGCGGGACTCGAAATCGGCGAACACGACATCAACGTTGAAGTAATCGGCAATGCCCGAGGCCGACGCCACCCGACCGGTGACCACCGACACGTCATCGCTGCGCCGAACGCGCCGATCCACGATAGATGCGGCATTGGCGGCAATGCCCACACCCCGCGACACGGCGCGTGGGTCAGCGTATTCAGCCAGCTTGATACCGCCCAGACCCACCGCACCTCCTTTTCCCAATTACCGAATGCAAAGTCTTGAGGGTACCACAACTCGCCCCCTCACACAGCGGACGCGAGGCCTTTGCTCTCGCACATTCAAAAGCCACCCAGCAAAAAGAAAGCACGGATTCGCTCCCGCGTTCGCGTCATATCTTTTATCATGCGCGACTTCGAAATCCAGCAATCCTGGCTAGTTTTTCGAGGTTTTCGACAAGCGCTTCCCTCAGAGAGCCAGAAATGGCCCCATCTTCCTTGTTTGCTGACCATTTCCCAGCGAGAATTAGCACAATACGTTACTTTCGCAGAGGAGCCTTCAGGAGACACGTCGAAACCCTCGAAAAACTTGCCAGATTTACGCTTCGAAGCTTGCTCGCGGGAAATACGGCTCTGGGTATGAGGGGGATGACGCAACGAATGGTAGACTGCCTTTGTCACTCAATTCCCAACACCACCCCGAGGAGAGTCATGGGCCTTTTCATCCTGCCTCGCACCAACGCCGCCGCGCATCGGCATCCCCAACGCACGTGCCTTGCCGCGCTCGCCCTCGCCTGTCTCCTGACAGCGAACGCCGGCACTCTGGCCGGCTGCGCATCGAGCCACCCCACCACGAAGTCCGGCGAGCAGTGCGCTTCCTGCCACAGCGATGGCCGCGCCGCCGTGGAGGGCACCGGCTCGGCCAGTGCGACGGAGACGGGCCTCACCTTCGCCGTGGAAAGCGGAGCCGGGGAAGTCTACCTCTGCACCGCCGCCGTGGCCGAGGACGGCACCGTCATCCCCTCCCGCGACCGCACGCTGTCTGCCGACGAGCTCGGCGCCGTCACGGTGAGCCGCCCGGGGCTCTATGCCCTGTGCACCGGGGATATCGCCTCCCCTTCCGCCACCGTCCTCATAAACGCCACCGAATCCGGCCCCGCCGACGCCGTCGTAAAGCTGTAGGCCCAGACTTCGGTGACAAAACAAGCCTCTTCCGCGCACGTTTTGTGTCACCAGCGCTCGGCAGGTCGAACCACTGGATGAAACCCGGCGCCTACTCCCCCGCGAAGGCGCCGGTTTGGCGGTTCCAGAGGCGGGCGTAGTCGCCGCCCTTGGCCACGAGTTCGGCATGGGGGCCGTCCTCCACGATGCGTCCCTGGGACAGCACGACGATGCGGTCGAGGCTCGCCACCGTGGAAAGGCGGTGGGCCACCACAATGGCGGTGCGGCCTTCCATAAGACGAGCAAGGGCCTCCTGCACGGCGGCCTCGCTTTCCGAATCCAAGGCGCTCGTGGCCTCGTCCAGCACGAGGATGGGACAGTCGGCCAGCATGGCGCGGGCGATGGCGATGCGCTGGCGCTGGCCGCCCGAGAGCTTGATGCCGCGCTCGCCGGTGATGGTGTCGAAGCCCTGGGGCAAATCCTCGATGAACTCCAGCGCGTTGGCCGCGCGCGCCGCCTCACGGATCTCCTCCATGGTAGCATCGGGCCGCCCGTAGGCGATGTTCTCGGCAATGGAACGGTGGAATAGCAGCGCCTCCTGAGGCACGTAGGCGATCTGGCGGCGCAGCGACTGCTGGGTCACGTCGGCCACGTTCTGGCCATCCACCAGGATCTCGCCCTCCTGGATGTCGGCCAAGCGCAGCAGCAGCTTCGTGAGCGTCGTCTTCCCCGCGCCGGACATACCCACCAGGCCCACGCGCTGCCCGGCGGGAATCTGCAGGTTGAAGTTGCGAAACACCTGGGTCTTTACGTTACCGTCGGTGTACCAGAAGTTGATGTCCTTGAAGTTGATGTCGCCCAGCTCCACATCGAGCGGTTGCGCTCCTGGCTTATCGGCCACCAACCGCGGCTCGTCGAGCACCGCCGTCATGCCGCTTGCATCGCCGAAGGCCTGGTTGATGCGCTGCAGGCCGGTATTGATGAAGTTGAACTGGTTCGTCACCGTGTTCGTGTAGGTGAACATGAGGATGACCGTGCCCGGCGTGATGCCGAACCAGGCGTTGCCGCCGGAGATGAACACCGTCACCACGGACATGATGACCACCGTGATAGCCGCCGTGGTGATGCCGCGGGCGAGCGAGGCCCGCATGCGCTTCGAATCGCGCGCCACCACCTCGCGGTTCGCCGTGTCGAACAGACGCCGCTCGTAGTCCTCGCGCCCGTAGGTCTTCACGGCCAGAATGTTGGTGACCGCGTCCGACAGCTCGCCCGACAACTGGTTCTGGGCACTCGCGGCCTTCTCGTTCAGATGCAGGATGCGCTTGTACATAAGGTAGCTGATGACCGCATACACCGCGAGCATGGCCATGAGCACCGCCGCATAGGCCGGCACCACCGGAAACAGAATGAGGCACGTGAAGGTGATGGAGCAGAGAATCGGCAAGAACGGGAAGTTCATGGTGTTGAGAAGCTGCGTGTAGCCGGCCATGAACTTCGAAGTCTGGCTGACGAGCGTACCGCCGAAGCGGTTGGAATGGAACGACAGCGACTGGTTGCACAGGCAATCGAAGGCCATGGTGGCCAAGTCGTAGTTCACGGCGATCTGCAGCTTCCACAGCGTGTAGTCCTGAAGCTTGCTGCAGGTCTGGCCCGCCAAGTTGATGCCGATGAGCGCCGCGATGTAAGAACCGAACACGTCGAATACGGCCTCGGGCGCCACCGGGTCGGCGCTGATGCGGTCGACGATGAGGCTCATCACGTAGGGGTTGCCGTAGGTGAGAAAACCGCAGAACCCGATCGTCGAGGCAACGAGCGCCACGAACAGCCCCAGGTGATTGCGAGTCGCCAGCCAGTAATAGTGCAAGCTGCGCATCGTAAGCGATTGCTTCTTCGACATAGCTATCCTAAAAGTTCCGTCAGGTCGCCATTCGACAGGATGGTGAGGTGGCGGGTGGCGCGGCTGATGGTGGTGTAGAGGCGGCGGCGGGCGATGTCGCTTTCCGGGAAGGTGCGAGCCGAGGCGTCGGGGATGACGACGCGATCGAACTCGAGGCCCTTCGCCAACTTCAGCGGCACCACGACGATGCCCTCATCCGGCAGGCTGTCGCCCTCGCCGAGGACAACGACGCCCTGCCCCGCATTGGCATCACTTGCGGCCGAGGGGCGACCAAGGTCGCCCCCTACGGGGGGCTGGCCGCTCCCTGCGGTGACGCCGTCCAGCGCCTTCGCGAGGCGTTTGGCGTCGTTCTTCCAGGGAACGATCACCGCCGTAAGACCGCCGGCATCGCGTGCGACGCGCATCGCTTCCGCCAGGGCCGCCTTCCACTCGTCGGTGCCCTCGCACACCACGATCTCCGGTGCCGGGGCCTCGCGCTGCACCGAGGCCACCTCCATGGCCTCGCCCGCGGGCAGAAGGCGTGCGAACAGGTCGGTGATGGCCGGCGTGGACCGGTAGCTCGTCATGAGGCGGCACTGCGATACGGCGCCGCGCATCTCCTCGAACACTGCCCGCATCTCGTCCCACGTGGCCGTGCCCTCGAAGATGGCCTGGTTCGGGTCGCCCAAAAGCAGGAAGTGCGCCCGGCGGAAGTAGCGGGCGAGCACCGCCAGCTGGCCCTGGGAATAGTCCTGGGCCTCATCAATCATGACGTAGCGCGCCTCGGGATTCCCCAGCCCCGTGAGCGCCATTTTCAGGTAGACCCATTCCACCGAGGTCAGCCCCTCGCGGCCGAGCAGGCGCGCGGCCACGCGGTCGATGTCAAGCCACTCCATGGCGTCCATGGCCCTCAGGGCATCGGCATGCTTCTCTTCCAAATACGTAAGAGCGAGCGTGCGGGCCTCCTCGTCGCTTTGCGGATCGAAGACCTCTCCGAACAGGCGCAGCTGCTCGTCCACGGGAAGCGAGGCGATCTCATCGTGCGTATCTTCCAACGCCGCCAGCGACTTCAGCCGCGCCGTCAGGCGACTCGACAGCTCCTCGGCCATGAGCGTCGCACGGTGCGGGCCGGCCGGCAGGTTCGCGAACTTCGCCGACACCTTCTCCACCGCATCCCCGCCGAGAAGGCGCACGCCGGCGCTCGTGATGTCGCGGAAGTCGCTGCGCGTGAACTCGAAGGATGCCACGGCCGCGTCGATGGCGTGCAGGCGCTCAAGCGACACGTCGCTTTCACCCACGCCGCGCCCAGCGGGAAGAAGCGGCATCAGGAACTCCTCCCAGGTGAGGATTTCCGGGTTGCGCTCGCCGAGATCGGGCAGCACGCGGTCGATGTAGCGGCCGAACACCGGGTTCGGCGAGATGAGGAATACCTGGGTGGGATCCAGCGCGCCGCGATGCTGGTAGAACAGATACGCGATGCGCTGCATGAGCACCGAAGTCTTGCCCGACCCGGCGATGCCCGCCACCTGCAGCACCGGCACGTCCTCGTGGCGCACCACGGCGTTCTGCTCGCGCTGGATGGTGGCCGTGATGGCCTGCATGTGGGCCGAGCGCCCGCGGGAAAGCGAGGCGAGCAGCAGCTTGTCCTCGATGGCCACGTCCGAGTCGAAGTAGGTGATGAGGCGGTCTTCCTCGATTTCGAACTGGCGGCGCAGCTTGAGATCCACATGGATGGTGCGCCCGTCGGCCACATAGGAGGTAGGGCCCATGGTCTGGTTGTAGTACACCTCGGCCACGGGGCTGCGCCAATCCACGACCAGGCGCCGGTAGTTCTCGTCCGAAATGCCCGCCGAACCGATATAAAGCTCCTTGGCCGGAGCGCCCTCCTTGAACTGCAGGGCGATCTTCGCGAAGTAGGGCTCGCGAAGCAGCACCTCCACCGCGCGCAGACGCTCGGCCTGCACGGAGTTGGCCATATCGTGGGCCTCGATGATGTTGTTCATGGCCACGATATCGGCATGGGTCTCCAAGATATCGTCCCAGGTGGCGAAGTTCACGGCCAGCTCCTCGGCCATGTTCTTCTTGTCCTCGGCGGCCTGGGCCGCCACAGCTTCCATGGCGGCCAGCGCATCGCGGCCGATCTTCTCCAGCTTGCCGTAGGTCTCACTCAGGTGCGCCTGCTCGGCGGCGAAGACGGGATCTGCGGAAGCTACTTTGCTCGCGGCCGAGGGGCGACCAAGGTCGCCCCCTACGGGGATGGCTCCAGCGACCGCGCCGCCGATGGTCGCCCGCTCCGTAGGGGCGGTGCTTGCGCCGCCCTCCCGAGCGGCAGCCACGTCCCGAGCCGAAGGGGCGTCGGCGCTCTGTTGCTCTTCCCTAGACAAGGACGCCCTCGCAGTGGTCGATCATGTGCTGTACGGCCTGGGCGGCGTTGCCCTCGAGCTTCTTCTTGCGCTCGATGAGCTTGCCATCGGCCAGCACCTCGTAGCTCACGCGCACCCAATCGTAGCGCGTGACGGCCGTCGGCTCCTCGCGCGAGAGGCAGGCCTCGACAGCCGTGTAGGGCTTCAGCTTCTGCGCGATGCGCGGGTTGTACATGACCTGCGGCCGACCGGCATCGTTCAGATAGGCGATGATGCGGCGCGTCTCGCCGATCTGGTTGGCGGCCAGGCACATGGCCTCATCGCTGGCGAGCAGCGTCTCCACCAAATCGTCGGCGATGGCGGCGTCCTCGGCCGTGGCGGCCTCGCAGGGCTTCGACAGGATTTCCTCGTCGGTGACAATCTCTCTGATCACAGGGGCTCCTTTGTGTTTGCGGAAGCGCGAACCCAAGTGTTCGAGCCGCCGCGCTCGTGAAAAATGCGACTAAAGAGTATACACCACTGACGGCACTTCAGGGCAACCATCGGCCCAGCGAAGCGAACTGAAACAAACTCATGACGTAGCGCCCACGAGCCAGCGCCCGAAGCGCGGGCACGGGTATGCTGAAGTCGAGCCATCGTCGCTCGCCGAACCGCCAACGCTTAAGGAGGTCTCGATGGCCGCGAAAAGCCATCGGGCGCTGAAAATCACCGGCATCGTCATCGGCGTCATCGTCGGCATCGCGCTTATCGCGGTGGTCGCCCTCAACATTTACATGCGCGTCGCCTTCGCCCCCTTCTTCGACCGCGCGGAATCCCCCTTCGACATCCCCGGCATCAACACCGGCTTCGTCCCCCAGGACCTCGACCACGTGGAAGCCGACGATTCGTGGCTGTTCAGCGGGTACATGGCCGACCATTCCCCCTCGCCGCTGTACCGCCGCACTGCCGACGGCACCATCACGAAGTTCTACGTCTCCCTGCCCGACGGCTCCCCTTACGACGGCCACGGCTCGGCCATCACCACCAATGAGCAGTACGCCTATCTGGCCTGCGAGGAGGGCTATCTCGTCATCCCCATGGACGACCTGCTGTTCGCCGAGGACGGCGCCTCCGTGCAGGCCACCGAGAAGGTGGATGTCGACCTCTCCCCCGCCTTCATGAACATCGAGCAGGGCCAGCTTCTGCTCGGGAACTTCTACTACCCGAACGACTACGAGACGCCGGAGAACCACCACATCACCACGCCGGACGGCACCGAGAACCCCGCGGTCATGTACGCCTTCGCCGCCGATCCTGCAGAGCCGGGCCGTTTCCTCACCGTGCCCGACAACGTGTTCTCCATTCCCGGCATGGTCCAGGGCACCTGTATCACCGACGACGGACGCATCGTGCTGTCGGTCTCCTATGGCATCGCGCCCTCGCACCTGCTCGCCTACAACGTGAACCTCGCCGCGCCCGACGGCACCTTCACCACCGGCTCCGGCGACGAGGTGGAGCTGTTCTGCCTCGATTCCCGCAACCTGACGGAAGATCTGGTCGGACCGCCCATGCAAGAGGGCATCGAATCCCATGACGGGCGCGTCTACACTACCGACGAGTCGGCTTCCAACAAGTACATCTTCGGCAAGCTCTGCGGCGCCGGCCGCGTGTACGCCGTGCAGCTGTAGAGCCGCTACCCAATGGTCACGAGGCGATTTTGGAAGGCGACAAAGACCGTCGTGGGAAGGCCGCGCTCGGCAATGACGGCCTCGAAGGTGTCGCGCGGGAGCCGGTAGGTGTTGTTCTCCTGGGAGACGTGCATGGCCGCCACCGCGCGCAGGTTTTCGTGAGCCAAGTTATCCAGGGCCTCGCGCGCCTGGTCGTTGGACAGATGCCCGCGCGCCGATGCGATGCGCTGCTTGATGACGTAGGGATAGGGGCCCATCTGAAGCATGCGCGCATCGTGGTTGCTCTCCAGAGCCAGCAGGTGCACGCCGGAAAGCGCCTCCCAGGCCGCATCGGTCACGACACCGGTGTCGGTCATGTAGCCGAGGGAGTCGCAACCGCTTCCACGCTCTTCGAACCGAAACCCGTAGGAATCGGCCGCATCGTGGGAAGTGCGGAAGGGACGCACGGCCAGGCCGGCCAAATCGAGCCGATCGCCTCCGTCGAAGGGCTCGAACGCGGCGCCGACGCTGGCCACAGCCTCGCGCAGAGGCGCGGAGGCCGCGAACACCGCCTCGCTGGCGCACACCGCAGGATGCGCTCCCGCCTTCGCCAGCCCGCGCAGGACCACGCCGAGCCCCTTCGTATGGTCGCCATGGTCGTGGGTGATCACGACGGCCCGCAGCTTCTCCAAATTGAACCCGGCCTCCTCGGCCCGGGCGAAGAAGTCCCGCTTGCAGATGCCGCAATCGATAAGCACTCCCTCGCCCGTCGCCGCGTTCTCCGCAATGGCAGCGTTCCCGCCACTGCCGCTGGCCAGTATGTGCAGTCGAAGCATTAAGAATTTCTTTCATTTGAATTGCCATTGAAATGGAGAATAATTCTAAACATCCCCTTTATCCAGTTCAAGGACTCAGCCCAAAACGCCTTTTGCCCCAAACGCCCCGTCTTTAAAACCTAGCCTCAAATCAACGGTTTTACCTTAAACTTCGCCGATTTGCGGCTACCACCTCAACGCGAGTCGAAATTAAGGTACCATCGACGCGACTTCATCGCCAAAAACCCATAACTGACTTGGTTTTGTTCATATGCTCAAATTTTACAGACATGACCTGAGCATTTGAAGAAGTTTCATTTGTCAAGATCACTCCAATTTCCCATCGACAATGTAGCAATAAGCTTTCCTCATTGACAACGACTCTTTTCGTCATGTTTAATGCACTTGCACAATTTGTGCGTCGCTGCTGATTCTTACCTTTGAAAGGGGTACCAATGAGCGATCCGAACGTGGTAGTGGCCCGCAACACCGACAAGGCGCCCGTGAGCGACCTGTATTCCCAGACGGTGGCGTTCTCCCACTACAACAACCTCTCCGCCCAGCTGCCCATCGACCCGGCGACGGGCGCCATCGTGGCGGGAGGCGCCGCCGAGCAGGCCGAGCAGTGCTTCAAGAACCTGCAGGCTATCGTGGAGAGCATCGGCCACGACATGAACGACATCATCCGCGTGTCCATCTTCCTGGCCGACATCATGGATCTGAACGCGGTGGAGAAGGTGCAGGCCTCCTTCTTCCCCACCTACCAGCCCGCCCGCACCGTGGCGGCCGTCGACGCCCTGCCCCAGGGCGCGCTCGTGTTCATCGAGGCGCTTGTCGATAACGGCGAGGGCACCCAGTCGGTGCCGCAGGCCGGCGACCTGGTGAAGCTCACCAACAACACCCACGCCGCCCCCTACGACGCCGGCTCCACCCAGACCGTGGCGTTCTCCCACTACAACAACATCACCATGCAGCTGCCGCTCGATCCCGGCACGGGCCGTCCCATCCTGGGCGACGTGGCCGCGCAGACCGCGCAGTGCCTCGCGAACGTGAAGGCCATCCTCACCTCCGTGGACGTGCCCTTCGACGACATCGTGAAGGTGACCATCTTCGTGAAGAACCTGGCCGATTCGAGCGTGGTGGACGACGTGTACAAGACGTTCTTCCCCGATTCCGGCATCGCGCGCGCCGTGAACTACCTGCCGGCCCGCACCGTGGTGCCGGTGAAGGATCTGCCCTACCACTGCGACGTGGCCGTCGAGGCCGTGGTCTCCCATGGCGACGGCACCCCGCCCCAGGCCATCGAGGATCGTCACGGCCTCATCATCGAGGCGTGCAACACCGACGCCGCTCCGAAGCGCCCGCTTGCCACCCAGTCCGTGGCCTTCTCGCACTACAACAACATCTCCGCCCAGCTGCCGCTCGATCTGTCCGGCAAGCTCATCGACGGCACCGTCGCCGAGCAGACCGCCCAGTGCCTCGCCTATGTGAAGGCCATCGTCGAGTCGGTCGACCACGCGGTGGAAGACATCGTGAAGGTGAATGTGTACCTGGCCGACATCGCCGATCTTGCCGCCATGAACGAGGCCTACGCCGCCTTCTTCGGCGACCACAAGCCGGCCCGCAAGGTCGTGGGATGCGGTGAGCTGCCCTTCGGCGCCCGCGTCATGATCGACGCCATCGCCGGCAACTGGGAGGGCACCCCGCCGGTGGCCTAAGAGCGCACCTCTTCGAACCGTCGATGCAAGAACGCGCGGGCCGCTCGTGGCCCGCGCGTTTCTATTTCTCTGGAATGTACTCGGCCAGAAGCGCTACCAACTCGTGGATGTTCAGCGGCTTGGTAGTCAGCGCCGTCATGCCGGCGTCGCGGGCGCGGCGCTGGCCCTCCTCGAAGGCGTCGGCCGTCTCGGCGATGATGGGCAGCGTGGCGGCGTCTGGCCGATCCAGGGCGCGAATCTCACGCGTGGCCTCGTCGCCGTCCATGCGGGGCATGCGCATGTCCATGAGCACGGCATCGTAGTAGAACGGCTCCACGGAGGCCACCTTGCGCACGGCCGCATCGCCGTCGCGCGCCTCTTCGGGCTTAAAGCCGTAGTCCTTCAGAATCTCCACCAGAATCTCGCGGGACAGATCGTCGTCGTCCACCACGAGCACCTTGCAGCCGGTAAAATCGCGCTGGCACCGCTCGGCCGCCACCGCTTTCTCGCGGGCCTCGGCCAGCTCGTCGGCGTCGGCCACGTGCAGCGGCAGCGTGATGGCGAACGTCGAGCCGCGGCCCACGACGCTTTCCACCGCTATCTCGCCGCCCATAAGGTCGACGAGGCTCTTGGTGATGGTCATGCCCAGCCCCGTGCCCTCGGTCTTGTTGGCGTACCCGAGGCCATCGCGCTCGAAGGGCAGAAAGATGCGATCGAGGAACTCCGGCGTCATGCCGCAGCCGGTGTCGCTCACGGTCAAGCGATAAGCGCCGAAGCCGCGGGGCGCGTCGGAAAGCTCAGTGAGCGCCACGGTGACAAGCCCCCCGGAGGGCGTGAACTTCACCGCGTTACCCACGGTGTTCACGAGGATCTGGTTCAGGCGCAAGGGATCGGTGACCACTTGGGGATGGGCCACGTTGTCCACATCGATCGTCAGATCGACGCCGCTGGCCGCCGCCTTCTCGCCGAACATGCCCTGCACCTCAATCACGGCATCCGGCAGGCTGACGATGTCCTCGTTGAAGGACATCTTGCCGCTCTCGATGCGGCTCACATCCAAAATGTCGTTCACCAGGCTCAGCAAGTGATCGCTGGACAGCATGATCTTGCGCAGGCAATCGCGCACACGATCGGTGTCGTTCAGGTGGTCCAGCGCGATGGACGCGAAGCCCGAGATGGAGTTCATGGGCGTGCGGAAGTCGTGGGACATGTTGGTGAGGAAGGTCGATTTCGCCTGGCTCGCATGCTCGGCCAAATCGAGCGCGTTCTGCAGCGCCACCTTCTGGCGCAGCTGCTCGCGCATCTCGCCGGTGACGTTGCGGGCCGCTAAAATGACCTTCGAATCGCGCTGGGGCAGGCGGATGATGCGCAGCTCCACGTACTGCTCCTCGTCGCCGAACAGGCGCCGGTAGCCCACGGAGAAGTCGGTCTCCCCCGCTTCCAGGCGGCGCCACAAGGCCTCGCCGCCGATTTCCGCTCGCACCCGGGAGCGGTCCTCGGCCACCACGAAGGTGTCGATGTAGCGCTCCATGGCGGCGGGATAGTCGCCCTCTTCCGCGCTGGCCAGGGCGAATTCCGCCGTCATCTCCTCGCCGCGCCGGTACACCTCGAGTTCCTGAGTTTCCAAATCGACCAGGTACAGCGCGAAGTTCTCCGCTCCCAGGCTGTCGATGATGTCGATGTACTGCTCGCTGCGCTCCTCCGCCAGCTTCGTGCGTGTGAAATCCTCCAGAAAGCCGAAGGCGAATCGCTCGGAGCGGTCGGTATGATCGAGGCTCATGCGCAGCCACCGGCCGTTGGGAAGGCGTCCCTCCTGGTAGAAGGCCTCGCGTCGCTCGAGGAAGGCCTTCATCTTCTGACGCACCTCTTCGCTTAAGGTGCTGCCGAAGGCGAGGTCGATGAACTCGGTCAGGCTGATATAGTTGCTGTCCACGCCGCTTTGCTCGCGGGCCTGCTCCGTCAGAAGCATCTGACGGTAGCGCATATCGTAGAAGAACAGACCGGCGGCCGCCTTCTCCATGGAGCGCTGCGCGGGCAGGATCCAGTCCGTCACGTCGTGGATGGTGAATCCGCACAGCCCCTCGGAAATGGGGAACACCTCGGCGCGGAAGAACTGCTGGAGCATCTCGGAGGGCGCCTCGAACTCCGAGGCGCGGCCCTCGTAGGCCGCCTCGTAGAAGTGGTCGAGCCAGATGGGATCGCCGCCCCACAGGGCGTAGGCCTCCTCGCCGAGCAGGTCCTCCGCCACATGCCCGGTCAGAGAGGCCGCCGCGGCGTTGATATAGCGATAGGCGAAATCATAGGGACGCCCCCGATCGTCAAGCAGCACTTCGGCGACACCGAAAGGCAGCGTGCTGCAGCCAAATGTCGTCTCCCAGGCTCTCAACAGTTCATCCACGGCAAAACTCCCCTTGACAGGTTTGTTGAAAAAATCCCATACGTTGCACTATTACAGTGTACCACTTTCTGAGCCAAAAGGTCATTTTATAGTAAATCTTACCCGTATAAGGATGGTTTCGCAAAATGCCTGTTCTTTGGTCGCTTGCACAAAAAGACCCGCCGTCACAAGGCGGCGGGCTGCACAAAATGTTATTGACAATCGTTTCAGCAGGTCGCCTAGGCTTCCGGCTCGGCCGCCTGGTTCTCATCGCGCTGAACTTCGCTGGCCACAGGCGGAATCTCGCCGCGCTTGAAGCGCATGACATCGCCGTCCTGCTGCATCACGAGCTCCTCGCCCTCGAGCGTCGCCTCTGCCGAGCTGCCGTCGAAGGTGAGCTCGACCGTGGTGGCGTCCTTGGCCGTCCACGAGCCATCCATGTTCGTGCCGAGCACGCCGAGCACGGCGCTGCCGCCCTCGTTCAGCTGCAGGTAGACGGAAAGCCCCATCTCCTGGGCCTGGGCCATGGTCTCCTCGGTGGCTTCCTGGCCATCGACCGTGCCGCTCGATAAAATCCAGTCACCCTGGAAGTTCGCGGCGTCGTTGCCCGCCGGCGCGCTGGCGCACCCTGCCAGCGCCACGCACAGCGCGAAGGCGCATGCCGCCACTCCGATGATCTTCGTCCTCAGCTTCATTCCCGCTCCTTCGATCGCGTTCTTCGACGCCTGTCGCGTCCCTTGCACTTCGACGCCTGTCGCGCCCCTTGCAGCCAGCGCGGTCATCTTATACGTAAGCGTCGTCCTCAGCAATACTCATCTCCCATACGTTGGGCAACTGAGAAGAAGGGCTTTCCCGCCGCGCGCGGCACCGTGCAGCAGCCACCCTGCAGGCTTTTGGGCTCTTCGTGTGGAAAAAAGTGCGATTGTGCGAGTAATTCCATGCACTATCGTTCTATTGTGCAGACTTTTTAACGATCGAGCGAGTTTTAGGCACCTTGGGACTCGCACAATCGCACTTTTCTCTGCAGAAGCGCCTATTTTTTCGCTTCCATCTGCTATGGTGGCCCCAATCAGCGAAGAGCGCACCGAAGGAGATCTCATGGGAGACTACGCCAACCGAGTGTTCGCCGTCGTGCGGCGCATACCGCGCGGAAAGGTGGCCACCTACGGCCAGGTGGCACGGCTCATCGGCGCCCCGCGCACGGCGCGCTACGTCGGCTACGCCCTGCACGCCAACCCCGAGCCTGGCACCGATCCGGGCTGCATCCCGTGCCACCGCGTCGTTTTCAAGGACGGACGCATGGCCACCGGTTTCGCCTTCGGAGGCCCCGACGAGCAGCGAGGGATGCTCGCCGCCGAGGGGGTGGCCTTCGACGAAGAGGGCCGCGTGATCATGGAAGAGTTCCAGTGGGACGGCCGTCCGAAAAGCACCGCGTCCGGCGAGGACGACGTGCCCACCGGCCCGCCCCCGGACTTCGACTGGGAAGCCGAGCTGGCCGAGCACCCGCTGCACCATTGCGAGACCTGCGCCGCGCCGCGCCCCGACTGCCAGAAGAAACGCCGCACCTAGGCCCCCTTCGTTCCGAGGCAGGCGCCGGTGCGCACGTTCGCCATTTGGCAACGGGTCTCCCCTGACTCGATGACCGTCTCCTGCCAAAAGGAGACGCCGCACCCGGCGCGGATTACCATGGGTTTTCGGAACCGTCGACCCCTTCGCCTTCCCGAAAGAGCCGACGACATCCCGTCATAGGACCTAACGCACCAAGGAGGCACCATCATGGAAGATAAAGAGCTGCTCGAGAAAATCATCGCGAAGCAGAACCTCATCATTCCGGCCATGGAAAAGACCGGCGAGACGAAGGACATTCCCGAAAAGCTGCGCCACGCCATGGCCGCGGCCGAGGAATGGGCTGACGTCATCGAGAAGAAAGAGGGCCGCGACAAGGAAGCGCGCCGCTGGCCGGTAAAGCAGCTCGCCGAAGAGGCTCACGAGCATATCGCCCTGTTCGACCACGAGACGCGCCAGCAAATCCAGGAGTACTGCGAGCTGGTAGCCCGTCTCCCCTACGATGACGACGCCCCGCTCGGGGTGTAACCGCGCAGCTTCGGCTATTGTCGAGGAGGCCGCTCGATATCGAGTGGCCTCCTTGTATTCTGCACCTTTACGGATCCAGCCAATCCTCTTCCTCTTCCCAATCAATAAGAGCGAAGTCGTCGATGTCCTGCCGCGTGTGAGAGACGTTCAGACCCGCATAAAGCCGCTCGATCCTTTCGTCAAGAGCCGCTTGGGGAATAGACGCCTTGCAATATTCCTCTTCCGTCTCCGACTCACGAAGCTTTTGGACGTATCGCTCATGCTGACTCCGCTTTTCGCTTTCAATGAGATCGATCACCATGAAAGCTACCCTAGGCCTGCACCTTCTCGGCGCGCTGGGACTGCATCCAGTCGGCGAGCTCGCCGATGCCCTCGCCGGTGCGAGCGCTCGTGACGAATATCTCCAGGTTGGGGTTCAGCATGCGCGCCCGCTCCTTCAGGCGGTCCATGTCGAAGTCCTCGTTCAAGGGCAGGTAATCGCATTTCGTGACGATGAGCGCATCCACGGCGGCGAACATGGGCGGGTACTTCATGACCTTGTCCCAGCCCTCGGGAACCGAGAGCAGCATGACGCGGGTGTGGGCACCGGTGTCGAAGTCGGCCGGGCACACGAGGTTGCCGATGTTCTCGAGGAACAGGTAGTCGAAGCGGTCGCCGTCGAAGGCCTCGAAGGCCATGGTCACCATGCCCATCTCCACGTGGCATACCCCGCGGGTGTTCAGCTCCACGGAGGCGACGCCGGCCTCCTTGATCTTCTGCGCGTCCACGTCGGACTCGAGGTCGGCCTCGATGACGCCGAGGGCCTCGACGCCGCGAGCGCGCAGCTCGCGGATGAGCGCGAGCAGAAGCGTCGTCTTGCCGGCGCCCGGGCTCGCCATGACGTCCACGAAGAACGTGCCCTCCTGGGCGCGCTCGGCGCGGAAGGCGTCGGCCGCCTCGTCGTTGGCCGCCAGGATGTTCTTCTTCACTTCAATGACGCGCGTCTGATCCATGATGCCTCCTTCGCCGGCGCCGAGCCCTGCCGCCCGGCGCCTTCCAAATACTGCTTAACTCCATAGTAACGGGCGCGGCGGCAGTTGGGCAATGCAGAAAGGGAATCGGCTATGCGGATTGCCGAATGCGCACGGCCGCGTTCGCAAATGCGCAAGCCCGCGTGCGAATTGCTTTGGAAATCGCGGGTAGCGTAGTCTCCGAAGCGCGGCGGCGCCTAGCAACTTTTCGCGACCTGGGAAAATACCGCACCCGTCGCGCGGCGACCGCATAAGAGCCCATCGAAAACTACGCTACCCGTGATTTCTAAAGCAATTCAGCGATTCGGAATGCGCGGCGCGACGTTTTTGAGAGTGCGACGGGTTGCCCGTTGGCGCTGGTTCCTGTAGCCTTGTGGCCGAAAGGAGCGCGGGGCGAGCCTTTTCCCGAGACCTTCCCGAAACGCTTGCCTCCCCTGACGTGAACGAACTTGCTATCCTCGATGCCATCCGGCTTATCCACACACCGTGGCTCGACACCCTTGTTGCCGCCTATACGAGCACGAGCGACGTGGGTCAAATCTGGATCCTGCTCGGCATCGTGCTCGCCATCATTCCGAAGACGCGCAAGCTGGGCGCGGCCGTCCTCATCGCCGTGCTTCTGGGCGCCATTGTCACCAGTGGCATTCTAAAACCCCTGATCATGCGCCCGCGGCCGTGCGACGTGAATCCGCTCGTGCCCATGATCATCGATCGGCCCCACGGCTCGTCGTTCCCCTCGGGGCACGCCACCGCCGCCTTCGCCGCGTTCGGGGCGCTGCTGTTCTCGAAGGGGCCCAAGCCCCTCGTCATCGTCGTCGGCATCGGCGCGGTGCTCATGGCGCTCACGCGACTGTACTGCTACGTGCACTACCCCACCGACGTGCTGGCGGGCACCATCGTCGGCCTGCTCGCGGGATTCGCCGCCGCCAAAATCGTCGAAGCGGCAAGCCGCAAACTTCAGGAACGGCGATCGCAATCGCACACCTAGGCGCCGACGCGCGAAGCGGGCGCACGAAGCATTGCCTTGAGGCCGAAGCCCCTATCCCTCGCGCACCTTCCCCGTCACCGGACAGGTGATGTACCCGTCGCGGCGGAGGTAGTGCACGAGAAAGCCCACGCCGGCAAGCGCGAGCGCGATGCCGAGGCCGGTGTAGAAAAAGGCGATGAACCAGCCCGGCACCAGATGGAATGAGCGCAGGGCGATACCGCCGCCCATCATGACGGCCATGATGAGGTAGCCCCGCACGTCGAAGAACTTCAGCACGTGCATCTTCTCCTCACCGTAGCTGCGGATGCGGGCGGCATGCTTGCCCACCAACTTGGAGAACATCATATGGAAGACGACGAAGGTGGCGGGGATGCCGATGAGCAGAAGCCACAGGTTGCCGTTGCCGGCCGCGATGGCCTCGATGCCCATGCGGGCGACCTGGCTTCCGGCGATGAGCCACACGGCGGCCGCGATGAGCAGCAGGTATTTCGAGCGAACTTTGAACATGGCGAGCTTTCCTTTGGCTGTATACCGCTGCGACGCGCTCGCCCCTGTTCGGCGCGGGCACCGCGCGGCCCACTGACTTTTCCTGGGCACCATAGCATCCGCACCCGCTCACTTCTATAAGGCGCACGGTCTCGACAGCAAAATTTCAACTTGCGGAAACTTTGGAAGCCACGAAGACCCCCGCAGCCTCAGACGAGCGGCTCGATGTAGGCGATCGGGGCGACCACGACACGCCCGCAGTGCGCGGCTCCATCCCCAGCGGCAAGACCCGGCTTCGGCACGATCATCGTGACGGTGAGGTCGGCGCGCACGGCATCTTTCGCTGCGCGGCCCGTCTGAGCCGAAAGCCCGCTCGGGACGTCGGCGGCCACCACAAGCGTGCCGCACTCGCGGGCAGCGTTGAGAGCGCGAATCCAATCATCGAAGGGCGCCTTCACGGTATCGTAGGCGAACCCCGTGCCCAAAAGGGCATCGATGGCAAGCGGGGCGGCCTCAAGCAGGGCCGTCACCTCCGCGTCCGTCGGCGCGAGAACCACCTGGCTACGCGCGCTCAGGGACGCCGTCGCCCGCAGGGCGGCCGCACGCGCCGGCTCGGCCGTAAGCGCCGCAGGTTCTATCGCCGTCACAAGGCGAACGGGAACGCCCCAGCGATCCAGATACTCCCCGGCCACCCAGCCGTCGCCGCCGTTGTTGCCGTTGCCGCAGAGGATGACTATTTCCCCCGCTCCTTCCACCCCTTCCAAGGCCTTGCGCGCCTCGAAGGCCAGGAAGCGGCCGGCGCGGCGCATGAGCGCATCGAGCGGCGTGCCGGCTTCGGCGATGGCCTGCTCGAGCGCCACCACTTGGGGCACCTCGAGCACGGGCGGCGTGAAAGGAGTCACCGCATCGGCCACAGGACGATAGGCTTCCACGAGCCGCGGCAGCGACCACGCCGCGTTGGCCGGGCTCGGCGAGGGCAGCACGCTGGCGGGCAAACCACTAGCGACCGCGCACAGCTTCGCGTAGTAGCGCCCCGCCGCAGCGCCCGTGCAGAACACGCGACGCACCGACGCCTTCTCCAGCACGCGCGACAGATCGTTGGGGCGGGCGTTGGCAATGGAGGCGTCCGAGGCGCCCCGGATGTCGCAGCTCTCCAGCACGTCCCACAACGCGATATGGTGGCGCAACAGCAGATCGGCCCGCTCGGCGTTGTCCTCGGGCACTGGCTCGTCGAACAGCGCAGCCAGCACACGCCAGAACCGGTTCTGGGGATGCCCGTAGAAAAACGCCGCCTCGCGCGATTTCGGCGAGGGCATCGTGCCCAGCACGAGCACCTCCGAGCGCTCATCGAACACTGGCGGAATACCGTGCTCGATGTGCTGCAGTGGCTGGGCGCAATCTTTCATGGCAGCCTCCCTTTGCTCCTCGCGCGATGGCCCCGGCGCCGGGACACGAACGGCCGCTTGCGCCCGACCGCTTAGGTGAGCAGAAACGACGCCGCGATGAATCCCGCGATCACCAGCACGAAGACTACCACAAAAGCCCACGCGGCGGGACGCCCCAAGTTGATCGTCCAGCCAATGCCGAAGCGCTCGGGCAGAAACAGCGCCGTGTCGTCGGGGTTCACGTAGAAGATGCCGCCCTTCCAATACCGGTCGTTGTCGCGCGGCATGGCGCCGCCGCGCCCGTCGGCGCTCACCCGGGCGAGCAGGCGGCTGCCGTTCTGGCCGTACACCAGGCTCACTGCCGTGCTCGCCACCAGTACGACCACCACCACGACCCCGATGGGTACCAAAGCCTGGGTCATGGAAAGCACACCGAGAAACGTCAGCTGGATGACGGGCCCCAGCAAGCTCACGAGCAGGCCCATGCCGACGAGCATCACACTCTGGGCGCGGGCAAACATGCCGTAGGCCCAGGCGCTCGCCGCCGGCATGGCGGGGTCGCTGCCCTTCTTCGACCGCGAAATCATCCAATGGGCCACCGTAAGGCACACGGCGATGAGCACCACGAACAGCACCGGAAACGCGACGATGCCCGACGATTTGTCGGCCCACTCGGTCACCTTCCCCGCCAAATCCATGTGCAGCGGCACCTTGTCGGGCATGGCGGGATAGCCCACGATACCCATGGTCAGCGTAATGAGAATCACGGGCACATACAGCAGATCCCACGCAAGGGAAAGAGGCTTCGGGAAGGGCTCGTCGCCGACAAATCCCGCGCTGCGGCGCCCCTCGGCCACCCAGCCTTGGGCCTTCTTGTATCGCTGCACCTTTGCGCGGAAGTACAGCATGAGGCCATAGCCGCCAAGGCACAGAACGAGGGCGGCGGCCACCAGCGCCGCGACGAAAGCGTGCTCAGGGTCGAGCGCCAGGGCCGCCGCGCACGCAATCGTCGCCGCCGCCGTAAGCGCCAGCATGATCGCAAGATAGGTGCGTTTCAGGCGGCGCAGATAAGGATCGGCCGCCGCGTCGTCGGGTACGGTGACGGCGAAGCACTCGCGCTTCGGCATGAGGTAGGGCGTGAGCGCCATGGTCACGCCCATCAAGGGAACGACCAGGGTCAGAAGCCCGAGAAGCAGAAGCATGGGGGTCGTCGCGCTCATTGGGTGGCCACCGCCTTCCCTGCACCCGCACTTGACGAGGCTCCAGCGGTCTTTCGCTTTTGCACCGGACGCGGGGCGGCCTCGGCATCTTCCATCACCCCGTAGGCGCGGGCGGCCTGAGCGGCGGCCGCTTCCAGAAACTGGCCGCGCGCGCCGCCCCGGGCTCGGAAGGCCAAGGCCAGCTTGAAGAGGTCATCCTCCATCTTCACTTGGGCCGATGCATCGGCGTCAGCGCGATCGGCGGCGGCCGGATCGGCGATCACCGCCCCGGCGCGACCGCGCATGCGCACGTAGCCCTCGTCGCGCAGCACCGCGTAGGCCTTGTTCACCGTGTGCAAGTTGATGCCCAAGTCGCTCGCCAGCGAGCGCACCGAGGGCAGCGACTGGCCCGGCTCCAGCTGCCCGGTGGCGATGCCGGCCACAATCTGGTTGCGTATCTGCAGGTAGAGCGGCTCTGGGGCCGCAGCATCGATGGTGATGAGCATGGGGCGTCCTTTCCGGCAAGAGGCGTCTGCGGCACCGAGCGAACCGACAGATGCCCCGCGCCCCGCTCTCTGCTAAGCACGATGACAGCCGTCGACGCAATCCCTTTGCCGCAACCTCCATCGCATGGGAGACTTGCCTAGCGGTTGACTTCTTGTTCTATTCGAAGTATAACATAAACTGTTCTAGTTGTCATAGAACAAAATCCCGCAGCACCGACGAAAGGACTTCCCCATGAAACGCGCCCTCGTCTTTCTCGCCATCACCTTCGGCATCACCTACGCCTACGACTTTCTCGTGGTGTACCCCATCGCGGAGGGCATCGCGGCCATGTGCGCCTGGTGCACCGTGCTCGCCATCTTCCTCAGCTACGTGACCATCCGCACCGGCTCCACGTTTGCCGCGGCCATCGGGCACGGGGCCGTGAACGGCACGACTAACGGCGTGACGCTGTTCTCCCTTTCGGGCGGCAACCCCTTCGTGGGGCCCTTGTGCACGGGTATCGTGGGCGGCCTTCCGCTTCTGGTCGTAGCCGCGGCCATGCTGTGGAACATGCGCCGTCGCGAGAAAGCCGGAACGCTGCACATCCCCGAAGCCGGCCTCCCCGACGGCATGCGCCGGAGCCGTCGCTAGAGGGGCGCGCGCTCCCCAATGGCGCAGCGCGTTCTTCCCCGATGGCGTATACTGGGCACGCGACAGACTGGGAAAGGAGAGCGAGCAATGACGGGGCTTCTATGCGTGGGAGCGGGCGGCGCGCTGGGTGCCATGGGACGCTACAGCCTGGGACTCATCCCGCTGGGAGGCGAGCTGCCGCTCATGACGCTGCTCATCAACTTCCTGGGGTCGGTGGCCATAGGGGCCATCGTGGAGACCTCCGAGCTGGCCGCCGGCGCCCTTTCCCGCGAGGCGGTGCTGTTTTTGAAGGTGGGCCTATGCGGCGGATTCACGACGTTCTCCACCTTCTCGCTGGAGACCCTCGAGCTCATCGAGGGCGGCCAATACGCCATCGCCGGCGCCTACGCCCTGGTCAGCGTCGTTTTGTGCGTCGCCGGCGTGCTGGTCGGAAAGGTGCTCGCTCGCGCGCTCATGCCGACAGGCTAGACGCCAGAAGAGCCGCGTCGGGGGCCTTGGCTAAGACTGCTAAAAATTCTAAAGGCTCTAAAACTGGTAAAGGAGCATTCGCTTCTTACTATCCCCGCTTGCAAATAGTCTAGGGGTTCGCTAGAATTTGGGCGCGCCGGCATTCCCCCTTCAGCGTCGTGCAGCGGGTCGGGGGCCAAGTCCTATGCACCGGGTGGGTCGAGAGTGGCGCACGACCCATCGCCAGCGAGAAAGGTGCATCATGGGCGTGATCAAAGCCGTATGCACGAGCGATATCAAGGGAATCCAGAAAACCGAGCAAGCCGCCATCGAGCTTAGGCCCAACTGGGGCATCGAGGGCGACGCCCACGCTGCCCCGTGGCACCGCCAGGTGAGCCTTCTGTCCTTTGAGCAGATCGAGGCATTCAAGAATCGGGGCGCCGAAGTGGGCAACGGGGCGTTCGGCGAGAACATCATCGTCGAGGGCTTCGACCTGAAGAGCCTTCCTGTCGGCACGCGCTTCACCTGCAACGACGTGGTGCTGGAGCTGACCCAAATCGGCAAACAGTGCCACGCCCATTGCGCCATCTACCACCAGATGGGCGACTGCATCATGCCCCGGGAGGGCGTCTTTTGCAAAGTGCTCGCCGGCGGCACCATCGCCCCCGGCGACCTTATCGAGATCGCATAGCAGGTCGCGAAGAGGCAGACAGCGGGGACGCGCAGAATCTAACGTCCCCGTAACTGGCCAAGTAACTCTGCCAGTTTTTCAATAATTGGCAAAGCAACTTGACCAGTTTTGTGAAGGTTAAACTGCGCGGCTACTCGGCGTAGGGGGTAACGAACTCGTCGATGGCCTCTTCCGAGACGCCTGCTTCGAAGCGGCGGCCGGCCCGCCGCTTTCCGCATCGTTTTCCCTATTGTCGCGGGCACTCTCGTCAAAAGCAACTGCGTGTTCGTCATGGCCCATAAAAGATAGGCATAAGAGCACTCACTCACGTTCTCGGTCGACGAACCACCTCGAAATTGCAGCAAATCACCGGTTATGAGCGTCTGGAGGCGCTAACCGAATACAGATTTGAAAGAGCCGTATCACATACAGTCTGTTGACCTGGAGTTTTGCCAAGGGCCTTTTGCGCTGAACTCCTTCGCGCGAGAACCAGACGCTCATAACCGTCAATCTCATGCAAAAACAGGGGGATTCAACGACCGGCAGAAACTTCTTCGCTCTCGCAATTGTGCCTTGACTTTGAGCTTACTCGAAGGTTTAGGGTAACGAGAAATCAAGTGCGCAAAACTTGAAGGCGCGCAATGAGCAGTAGCGTCGGAAACACCCCAAAAGAATCGAGGAACCTCATGCCCAAAGTAGTACAGACCGCCGGCCGCGATGCGCTCGGCACCCTCGCGCCCCAATTTGCCGCCTTGAACGACGATGTGCTGTTCGGCGAGGTGTGGAGCAACGACGACCTCACCCTAAAGATGCGCTCCATCCTCACCGTGACCACGCTCGTCGCCAAGGGAATGGCCGACACGTCCTTCGAGCACCACGTGGCCAACGCCAAGAAGAACGGCGTTTCGGCCCGCGAGATGGCCGCCATCCTCACCCACGTGGCCTTCTACGCCGGCTGGCCCAACGCCTGGGCCGCCTTCCGCGTGGTGCTGAAGGTGTACGCCGACGACCCGCTGGATCTCGAAAACCCCGAGGCCCACGGCGGCATCTTCGGCCTGGGCGACCCCAACGACGCCTACGCGCAGTACTTCACGGGCCAGTCCTACTTGAACCCGCTGACCGATCCGGCACAAACACAGTTCATCGCCAACGTCACCTTCGAGCCGGGTTGCCGCAACAACTGGCATATCCACCACGCGACCGAAGGCGGCGGCCAAATCCTGCTCGTCACCGACGGCGAAGGCTGGTACCAGGAGTGGGGCCAGCCCGCCCGCAAGATCGTCGCGGGTGATGTGGTGTACATCCCGGCCAACGTGAAGCACTGGCACGGCGCCGCCGCCGATAGCTGGATGAGCCACGTGGCCTTCGAAACCCCAGGCACCGACTGCGCGAACGAATGGTGCGAGCCCGTGACCGACGAAGAGTACGCCGCCCTGTAACCTTCCGCAGAAGCGCTCGACCAAGCGCATCGGGAACCATCAGCGCCGCATCCATCCAGGAGGCGGCGCTCTTTGTTTGCGCGACGTTGGGGTACACTACGGGCACCATCCTTTTCCGAGAAAGAGCGACTCTTGCGCATCTCCGCCACCTCCCTTGTTGTCTTTCTGCGCGAGCACGCCGTGCTTGTCGTGGCGGCGGTGGCTGCTGCGGCTTCCGCCCTGGCGGTACCGCCCGACGAGGCCTATCTGGGATACTTCGATTGGAAGACGCTCGGCTGTTTGTTCTGCATGCTGGCCGTCGCGAGCGCGCTGCGGCTCATGGGCGCTTTCGACCGGGCGGCTCGCGCCGTCATCGCACGGTTTCGCAGCCCTGGACCTCTCGCGCTGGCCCTCGTGCTCACGACGGCCGCGCTCTCGTGTGTGGCAACCAACGACATGGCCCTCATCATGATGCTGCCGCTGTCCGCCGCCACGCTCATCGGCGCGGGGCATGCGCGTCTCGTGGCGCCCGTGTTCGTGCTGCAGAGCCTGGCAGCGAACCTCTGCGGCATGATCATGCCCTTCGGCAACCCGCAGAACCTGTATCTGTACTCTTACTATGGGCTGCACCTCGGCGATTTCCTGCGCACGATGGCGTTGCCCTTCGCGCTGTCGACCGCTGGCGTCGTCGCTTGCACCTGGTGGTTGTGCGGTCAGCCGAACAGCAACCGCAGCCGAAGCGATACGCACAACACCACCGCGCCCATGCCTCTCAGTCGGCGGCGCCTTGTCGCCTACGGGCTGCTGCTCGCCCTCACCCTCCTGGCCGTGTTCCACATCGTGCCCATCGCCGCTGCCGTCGTCATCGTGGCCGCGACGCTCGCCGCCCTCGACCGCCGCGCGCTGGTCGCCGTGGACTGGGGCCTGCTCGCCACCTTCGCGTGCTTCTTCGTGTTCGCGGGAAACATGGCCCGCGTGCCGGAAGTGTCCGCATGGCTTTCGCCCCTCATGGCCGACCACGGTCTGCTCGTGAGCGCCGGCTTAAGCCAGATCATCAGCAACGTGCCCGCGGCCGTGCTGCTCTCCCATTTCGCAGGCGCATGGCAGCCCCTGCTTATCGGTGTGAACATCGGCGGCGCCGGCACGCTCGTCGGCTCGCTCGCGAGCCTCATCACGCTGCAGCATTTCACCAGCGTGCGCAAAGTGTTCCCCCAAACAGCCGCATTGCCCGAGCTATCCACCAGCCGCTTCCTTATCCTATTCAGCGTGTTGAATTTCGCCTTTCTGGCCATTCTCTTGATCGCTTGCGGAATGACCTCCTTCTTCTAGCTTTTTCTTCCCGCCTCTGAAGAGCACACCAACGCGACGACTACCGAGAACGCAAGATGCCAGATAAAACATGACCAATTTCTGCGTACGCATGAATTATGGGTATTCTACAGACTTTTTCTGCGTACGCACGAATTTGCTCTTCCTCTGTCACAATTTCGGCGTACGCAGAAATGAGAGAAACATCATGAGTTCTGTTTTCACCTCCAAGGATATTGGCGCGGTCATTCGAGCCGAGCGCAAACGCCAAAAGCTCACGCAAACCGAGTTGGCGGATTTGTGCGCCGTCAGCCTGTCGTTCGTCTCCAACCTTGAGAACGGCAAGACGACGACCGAACTGGAGAAGACCCTCAAGGTGCTCAACACCCTGGGGCTCGACGTCATGATCGCGAAGCGAGGGGAATAGTCATGGAATTGACCGTTTACCGCGACTTTCCGGAAGATCCTCTTCCTGCGGGAATCCTGGCGCGAACCGAGGGCGAGGTCGCCTTCCGCTACCACGAGGATTATCTTGCCTCCCCGGCTGCCGCCCCGCTCTCCCTGTCCCTCCCCTTGCAAGCCGAACCCTACACAGAAGAAGAGCTCACACCCTATTTTCGCGGTCTTTTGCCCGAGGGGGCGGCTCTGGAAAATCTCTGCCGCAGCCTGGGCATTCCCCAGGACGACTACATTGCCATGCTTGCCGCCTGCGGGCTCGATTGCCTGGGCGACGTCATCATCGATCCTGCTGTCTATACCGAAACGCGCTCCTATGAAGCGGTGTCGCTCGACCAAATCAAGGAAATGGCAGGAAAGCCGGGCAAGATCGACGAGTCCCTGGAAATGGCCCGACTCTCCCTCGCAGGCACCCAGAATAAGTGCGGCCTCTTCCACGATCCTGCGGCCCCAATCACCGAAGGATGGTACCAGCCCGTCGGGGGCGCCCCGTCGAATTACATCGTCAAATTTGCCCGAGAGGATCTCATCGACCTCATGCAGGTGGAGCACCTCTCCATGACCTGCGCGGCAGCATGCGGACTCGATGTGGCTCGAACCGCCCTCATCAGTCCGTTGAAGCCCATCATTTGCGTCGAGCGCTATGACCGTCGGCTCGCCTCGAACGAGACCATCAATGGACTGCCCGCTCCGCTGCGGCGCCATCAGGAAGACCTCACTCAAGCGTTCGGGCTCTTGCCCCACGCGAAGTACCGCGAACTGAAGCCCAGCAGCGTACAGGTTATCGCCGACTTCCTCCGTCGCCGCTCCGCCCAACCGGCCCGAGATCTTCGCGCCTTCGCGAGCCTCATCCTCTTCAATTACCTGATCGGCAACTGCGACAATCACCTAAAGAATCTGTCCATCCTCTACGCTCCCGATTGGCAGTCCTTCATCCTCGCCCCCGCCTATGATCTGGTGAGCACGACCTACTTCGCCCGATTCTCCCGCGAAATGGGCATGGCCATAGGCGAGCACACCGACATCGAAGAGGTGACGACTGCGGATTTTGCCATTCTGGCCGACCAGCTGGGCATCAGCATGAGGGTGCTTCGCAACATCGTAGACACTTTTGCCGAAAAAGCACTTCCCTCTCTCCGCGAAGAAGGCACGCAGCTCGCAAGCGAGGGATACGACGCAGCTCCCTATATAGCCGACGACATCGAGGAAGACATTGCTCCGCGACTAGAGATACTCAGCAGCCTATAGAACGAGGAAAGCTCTATCGCACCTGGTCAAAAACCTTTCTTCTGCGCAAGATTATTTCTCGAAAGCGTTTTCCTCGAAAATCTTTCGCTCTAGGAAGCAGGCGCTTCTTCCCATTCGGTTGGGGAGGGTACCGCAGCTGATGGGGCCACCGCGTCCAACGCACTTTCCGTGCTTCGACGCTCGCGGGCGTCGCAGACGGCTCGATAGATGCGGGCCACGGCGTACACACCGAACACCGCCGTGTACACGGCCAGGCTCTCCTGCGCGCTCGCACCGCCGCGAGACGCCGCGGGAACCAGCATCAGGGCCAGGTGCACGTACACGAGCCCGAAGAACACGTAGGCTCCCTTCTGCAGGCGCGCCCACGCATCGGCCTTCATGCGGCGTTTCACCTGGGATACCGACGTCACCCCGAGCATCGCCAGAAGAACCGTGAGCGCCATGGCTACGGCGAAGGCAAGAACCACATGGTCCTTGGCACTGCCCATAGCCAAGCGCGACACATAGGTTCCTACATAGGCCACCATATGGCCCACCGCCAAAAGGCAGGCCGCTATGGAAAGCTCGGCGCGCACGGGGCGCAGCCACACCGACACGCTGGACGCGCGGGAAAAGCAGCCAATGCCCATGACCACTACGAACAGCGCCAGAGCGAGCAGACACTTCTGCACCAAGAGGAACAGCGGATTCCACAACCAGAACGGCGCACCGAAAAACTCGACCGCCAGATAGGCCGCGTCCACCGCAACGGCGAACACGTACAGCACCGCGGGATGCCGATGGATGAACCGGCGTCCGATAAAGCATGCCAGCACCGTGAGCAGCAGCACGCAGGCAAAGGTCATGACAAGACCTCCTTCAGCACGGCACGATTCTCCTTAATGTAGCTGAGAGCAAGCTGGGTGATAGCGGGATAGAACGGCGTGCAGGCGAACTTCTTCACTCGCTCGAGTAGACGGGGAACCCAGTTCAGCAAATGCTCGTCGATAAAGGTCGCCTGGGCATGCATCATCGCGCGGACGCCACCGCCAAAGCCGCCCTCCCCGACTTCAGCGCCCAGGTCATCGGCAGTCGCAGGCGCTCCTTCGGCCCCCAAACCAGCGGCAATGCGCTCGCTGAGGCGCCCCATGAACTCCAGTTCGAACGCCAGATGATCCTCGGGCACGTTCAAATCTCGCGGAATCGCCAGGCCCCAGCGCCGGTACGCGCGCACGACTTCGTCGCGGGAATCCTGCATGAGAATGCCCTCGGGCGAGGTGTACACGCTCTCGTAGGGAACGGCCGTCTCGCCCTCGTAAACGCCCGCCGCCAGAAACACGCGCGCGTAGTCCACCGCCAGATCCTGCCGGGCGTCGGGGCCGCGCCGCGCCAGATAGCGGCGCATGGCCGCACAGGCATCGCCCACCTCAGACCCATCGTCGGGAAACGCAAAGCCGCTTTCCGCCAGACCATCGATCTGCTCTTCGGTCAACTCCAGATAGAAAATGCTGCTCAGCAGCGCATAGAACGCCGCAGCGTTTTCAAAAAACGCCCACAGCTCAGCGGCCTCGCCGGCTTCCGATGAGCCGCAAGGCGCCCCCGTTGGCATCTCTTCCATATTCCGTCCTCTCTCCGAAGCCGCTCCGAACGCGGCGAAAAGCCGTGGCGGCGACCCCGTCACCGCCACGGCCCCTTCAGGTGCGGGCCGGCCAAAAGGGAGGGGGAGAAGGCCGGCCCGCCTAGCGGGAAGGCGCTAGGCGTTGCTCACCTGCACCGCGTCGTCGCTCACCCAGGTAGCGAACTTCGGCGACAGCAGGTAGATGGTGGAAGGCCCGTTGCCCGAGTCGGCCAGCTGATGGCGGTCAGCCTCGTCGTAGGACGCCACGAGCTTGGACACATCGCTTTCCGGATCATCCAAATCGCCGTAGAAGCGAGCCTCACCGCAGCAGGCCTTCACGCAGGCCGGCAGCTCACCCTTATCGGTCAGGGGCTTGCCCAACGTGCACTTGCCCACCACGCTCTCGGCCTCGTTGAGGGCGCGCACCCCGTAGGGGCACGCCGACAGGCACGACTCGCAGCCGATGCAGTTCTCCTGGTCGATCAGCACAATGCCCGTCTCCTCGTCGCGGTACGATGCGCCCGTGGGGCACACCTCCACGCAGGGGGCGCCAACACACTGCTGGCACATGGTGGGCAGCCAGTACTGCTCGATGTTCGGAAACGTGCCATTCGGCCCCACCGGCGTCACCCGGCTCCAGTACTGCCCCAGGGGCACGTCGTTCTCTTGCTTGCACGCGACCTCGCACCCGAAGCATCCGATGCAGCGGTTGAGATCGACAACAATGGCGTTACGCGTCATAGACGGCATAACCTCCTCCCGTTTCGTCAGTTACCTCCGGCAGCCACGCCGCAAATTGCGCGGGCTCGGTCCACACGCCCGCAGGCGCGCTGTCGGCACGCGTCACCTTCACAGTGAACCCGCGCAGGGTGTAGGTGCCGAACTCCGGGTTGTAGGGCTTATCGTTCTTGGTCAGCACATTTACGTTCATGGCCTTCCACGCCCGACTCGGGTCATCGGAATCCAACAGCTCCGGATTCCAGAAACGCTCCTGGTAGATGACCTTCGGCGCAATACCCTCGGTAATGTGGATACGGCCCTGAATCTTGCCACGGCGGCTCTCCACGAAGCACCAATCGCCCTCTTCCACACCGATCTCGGCGGCAGTAACCGGGTTCACCCACGTCTGGGGCACCGGATACATCTCGCGGATCCACGGCACGTTGCGCAGGGTGCCGTGGTGGTACATCGGCACGCGACCCTCGGTGAGCACGTAGGGGAACTCCGTGTCGGCGACCGGCGACTCGGCCGGCTCCTCGTAGCGCGGCAGCGGCAAATAGTCCACCGATGCCGGCGGCAACACGTAGTTGTCCCAGAACGAGGCGCCCGCCGGACCTCCCGTGCGGCCCATGATGGTCATGGCCTCGCCGTAGGGCTCCATACGGTGCGAGGTGGTGGCGAAACCGGTGGGGTTGCCGTCCTCGCCAGGCTTCTCGTAGCTCTCGTAGGTGGAGGTGATCCACTCTTCCATGGGCATGAACTCCGCGGGCAGCTTCTCGCAGCACTCGTCCCATGTCCACTGCTCGCCGAAGGACTGGCTCATAAAGGCGGCCAGATACCCCTTGTACTCGTCATAGGTCTTCCAGTAGGGGCCCGCCATACCGCAGTTCTCAGCGTCGAAGGCCATCTGCGCCTCTTTGTGGCCGCGATCGGCCAAGGCGGACACGATCCACGACCAGATCAGCGTCTCGTCCACGTGCTCGAAGGTGTGCACCACATCGCGGCGGATGAGCCACACGTTGCAGCGGTCGGCGCCGTAGGCCGTTTCCAGCCATTCGGCCGTGGGCAAAATCATGTCGGCCAGCTCAATAGAAGTCGTCGTGGGATACATGTACATGTGCACGATGAACTTCATCTTCTTCATGGCCTCGAGGAACGTGGTGGCATCCCCCACCATGGCCAGCTTGTTGCCGGAGCGGTCGATCCACATCTCGGGCTGGTAGGGCTCGCCGGTGTTCATGGCCTCCATGATGGTGGGAATGTGCGAGGCCATCCAGTAGTTCAGGCCCTTGTGCTCGATGACGCCCAGACGGCGCCTCACCACTTCCTCGGTCGGCGAGAGCGGCGTGGGGCCGAACAGGTTGAACGGGAACAGGAAGTAGGTGCCGAGCGACTGGTTCTTGCGACTCTGGATGGTGTTGCCCTGGTGGCACGCGTTGCCCATGAGCGACTCGATGATGGTCACGCCCTCGGGCACCTGGGCCGACTGGGCGTACTGGTCGGTGGCCACGCCGATGGAGATGCCGGAATGGGGCGAGCCCTCGGCGTAGATCTTCACAGCCTCCTCGATGGCCTCGGGCGTGCACCAGGTGACTTCGGCGGTCTTCTCCAACGTCCACTCGGCGCAGTTGTCCCACACGGCGCGGAAGGCGGTGCGGCTCTTCTTGCCGTTCACTTCAAACTCACCGTCGAGCACCGGCGACAGCGTCTCGTCCTGGGGCCACGGCATAGCCTTAGCGGAGTTGCTGTTGGCGTCCCACACCACGTAATCGGTCGCCTCGCCCAAGCCCAGCTCGTCGGCATGATAGAGCAGCATGGTCTCCTCGTTGACGAGGAAGGGCAGATTCGTCCACTTCACGCACCAGGCCTCGTCGTAGAGCTTGTTCTCGATGATGTAGCGGGCCCAGCCGTTGGTCATGGCCACGTCGGTGCCGGGGCGAATGGGCAGCCACACATCGGCCTTGGCAGCGTCGGGAGTGAAGCGCGGGTCGATGACCACGGTCTTCATGCCCTTCATGCGCAGGTTGTTCACCGCACGTCCGCCCGAGGGCACATGGCTCTGAGACGGATCGGTGCCCCACATGGCCAAACAGGCCGGCACGGCGCCCTCGTAGTAGATCTCGCCCACCGTGGAGTCGGCGATAGAGGTGTCGTTGCAGCCGTTCAGCATGGGCTGGGTGCACATGCGCGGCAGGTAGCACTGGGCGCAGCCCGGCTCGAAGAAGTTGCCGCCGCCGAACGCCTGCAGGAAACGGTGCAGGCCGAAGAACTGCGGGTTTCCACCGCCGCCCGTGGAGATAACGAGCTTCATCGGATCCTTCTCGTAGATCTCCGTGAGGTTGTCGGCGATGGTGTCGATAGTCTCCTTCCACGAGATGCGCTCCCATTGGTTGGTACCGCGCTCGCCCACGCGCTTCATGGGATACTTCATGCGGTTGGGATTGTACAGAGCTTGCACAGCCGCCAAGCCCTTGGCGCAGATGCGCCCCTTCGACATGGGGTCGATGGGGTCGCCCTCGACCTTGATCACGCGGCCGTCCTTCACGTGCACGAGCACGCCGCAGTTGGAAATGCAGGCGCGGCAGGACGAGTGGACGATTTCCACCGCCTCCTCTTCCGTCGCTTCCTCGGTGCCCGTGGCGGACAAGTCGGTCTGCTCCATGTTGGAGCACCCCGCAACCGCACAGGCAGCGGCGGCCGCACCGGCCACGGCGAGGAAATTGCGACGGGTCAGCGTTGCATTGCTCATAGGCCTTTTCCTCCTCTTTCCTCTCTCGAATCTTTCGCGGATCGCGAACGTTAGACCTCGGCGAGGCCCTTTTCCGTCGCGACCCACGCCTTCCCATTCCACGCGAGCGCGCCCACCGATTCGAGCGAGCCCGTGAAATAGCTGGCATGCAGGCCGTCAATCCCCCGTGCGGCCTCGGTTTCAAGCAGATCGTTGTCCTTGAGAAGCTCCTGGAGCCGGCGCGTGGTCAGCCCCTCCCCCTCGGCGCACCAGGCGAGCACCGCGCGGAAAGCCTCCTCGCGGGCCGGCTGCGACTGGACGAGCCGGTCGAGGGAGCGTTCCCTGGCCACGGCAGCCGCGCCGCGACGGCCGGCTTCAGTGGCCTGCACGGTAATAGCAACCACAGCGTCCTCGGGAACTTCCTCGTCAGCCTGCAGCGCCTCGAGGGTACCGTCGTAGGGCTCGCCGCTTACGAACACGCGCTCCGCAAGTGCACCTGCGCGCACCATGGTGTCCACCATGGCCGCGCCGCTTGCGATCTGGGATTTGGAAGTGCGCCCGGCTTCGCAGAGCGCCTGGGCTTCCTCAAGGGCGCGCTCCTCGGCGCACCAATCGATAAGCGCGATGTATATCTCGCGGTAGGCAGGATTGCCCTCCAACACCCCGCGCACGCGCTGTTCCTGCGACGTTCGCCCTTCGTGCAATCCCCCATCTCTCATAGCAGCACTCCCCCTTCTGCCTCACGGCGTCAACAGCGGGAATGCTACGCGCACACTGCGGCGCGCACCATCGCCCATCGTGAGCGAAAATGCCTCGAAGAGGGCTTTCACTCAAAATGAGTGCAGTCAATGATCTGGGAAAACGCTATTCAGCTTGCCCGCGCACCTTATCGAGCAGCTCCTGGCGCGAGTGCACGTCCAGCTTGCCGTAGATGCGGCGGATATGGGAGCGCACCGTGTTGAAGGAGATGAACAGCTCGTCGGCGATGGCCTTGGCGTCCTTGCCGAGAACGAGAAGCTCCAACACGTCCACCTCGCGGGCCGACAGCCCGAAGTCGATGCCGAGGATGGCGCAAAGGCGCTGCAGCGACGCCTGATACCCATCGAGCGCCGAGGCGTCGAGCGCTCCGGCGCTTTCGGCATCCGTCGCCCGCGAGCTCTCGGCTCCAACGCCGGCAGTTGTGGGCTCTTGCGCCTTTACCGGTGCCATGAGCCGCACGATGTCATCGCGTCGCAGCAGAAAGAGACTGCCCGCCACGCATAATATGATCGCTGCCGCCATCACGAACGAGAGCAATCCCTCCGGCATCCCCATCTCGTAGATGAGCGAACCGACCCCCACCCCGGCCGTGGATCCAAGACAGGCCGCCCCGAAGCCGAGCCCCACCACGCGCACCGCGTCAGCCCCCGACTTAAACGACATACGGCACAGAAGCGCCCAGAGACAAATGCACGTCAAGCCGAACAGCACCGAGGAGACATCGCCCATCACCGTTGCGTTCACCTTCAGCAAGGCCAGCACCAGCACCACGAGCACCGACGCGATGAGCAGCCAGTAGCACAGCTCGCCGAAGGCCGCATCCCGCGGAGACACCCAAGCAGCCACCATAACCGCCACCGCCACAAGCACCAGACCCAGAGCCACCACGCAGCGGGACACGGTAAAGGCGCTCGGCTCAATCAAGTAGGGATAATACCCCCGCGTGAGGCTCAGCAGAAAGAGCGACATCGCGGCGAACACAGCCAGACGCACAAGCGTCGCCGACAGAGGGCGGAAGGATCCCTCCGTTTCCCCCTCCCCCGTCTCCTCATTGAAAGCCGAGGAGGCATCGTCGCTTTCAAGGGTCAGGAAGAATACCGCCAGAGGCACCAACAGCACGAGAATCATGGCCGCCACGACCATAAGCCCGCAGAGCAGCAACATCGTGGCGAACGCGTAAATGAGCACGCCCAAAAGCAAGGCCGCGCCCATGCCCATGAGCATCCCCCTGCTCTCCACTTCGGAGAACACGATGGCCAATCGCAGGCCCAGAAGGGCTGTCATGCACCCGGTCAGCGCCGCGCAAACGGCGAACACCGGCAGGGGCACCGCCGAGCCGTTGAGCACCACCAGAGTCATGGCTGCCGCAATGCAAGACGACAACGTCAGGGGGCGCCGTGCGAGCAGATGCCGTCGCGCCCAGGAGGGAGCAAAGCTCAGTATCATGAGCGTCACCCCCAAAGCCGATGTCGAGTACAGAAAGGCGCTCGCAGTCGACTGTTGCGATGCCCCTCCCTCGCCCAGCGAGAGGTCGGTGCTGTAAATAAGCGTGATCCACGCGATCCATAGCGCCGCGCCCGCAATGCCGAGCGACGGCACGCGCCCGCCGCGGAAACTCGTATCCAAATTCATAGCCCGCCCTCTTGCCCCCTCGGAAACCGGCAGATATTCCGAGCATAGGTTTATCGCGGGCGAACCCCAATAGTCCATTGTGAGTGAAAAGTATCAAATTCCCCCTACAGCGAGTCTCCTCGCGCAGAGCACTCGGGGAAGGGGACAATCCCGAGCTTTTACTTCCTTGCCGCCTCGGTAACTAGGTCGATAAGCTCCTCTTTCGAGTGAATGTCGAGTTTTCCATAGATGTGCCTGATATGCGTTGCCACCGTGTTCTTGGAGATGAACAGCTTTTCGCGGATATAGGGGCGATTGTAACCGCGAGCCAAAAGAAAGGAGATTTCCGTCTCGCGATCGGACAGGCCGAATCTCTCCTGCAGAACCTCGCACCCCACCATGAGCGAGTGCTCAAGCGCATCCGAGCCCGCCGCAGCCATCGGCCGCACTTCAATCGGTTCGCGCTGGGGCGCCGCAATGCCAACGAGAGCCACGAGGCAGATGAGCGCCGACAGGAAGGCCACCTCAGAAGACGCCGCGGCGGAACCAGCGCATGCGCTCCCCGCGAGGTTGCCGAAAAGCACACCCAGCTGCACAGAGCCATTAAGAAGCCCCACGCCCAAGACCACAGGCGCCTTTCCTTGCTTGGCAAGAGTGATCGCAGACAAATATACCAGCACCTGAATGAGCGAATCAAGAGTATCCCCGATGGCGTTGGAGACAAATCCGGCCCACAGACCGGAAGACCCATGCAGCACAAGCATTATGATCACGCACGGAACCGCCCAGCGGAACAATCCCGTGAAGCTCATCCTTCTCGAAAAGAATACAATGGCAATGCCCAAAGCTACGCTGGCAAGGCTGGATATGAGCATGGAGACATCAAGATCGATGAGCGCATGCATACTGTCGCGGACATCGGCCAAAGCGGCCTGCCACCCGATGCCGAGATACAGCACCACGAGAACAACCGCGACGCGCCCAAGATAGAAGCCCCACGATTCCGCAATTCCGAAGCGTCGGGATAGAGACGCGCCGGCACCCGACGAAGCTGAAGCGGCGCCCGACGCTTCCGAATCCTTAAGGTAGGGCGACATCCCTCCAACGCTTGACGCCGCCTCGCGCAAGCAAAGGAGAAGCAAGACACCGGACATCAGCGGCAGCAACGCCGTCGCCACTACGCCCACAACCCCCTCCAGCAGAGGGTATACCACAACGCACGGCACGATAACTAGCGACGAGAGGGGCACTACCGCTTCCAGCTCCTCCACATCCAGCACCATAAGCGCACGGGCCCACAGCAGACTGAGCAAGGCATAGCCCACGCCTGTCATGGCTCCTCCCAGCCACGCAAGCCCCAATGCAAATGCGCCCAGGGCCGAAACAATGGTTCCCGCTGTCAAAAGCAGCGCTGCCGCTATGGAAAATCTTCGTAAGCAGTGGCCCCCGAGCGGTCTTCGACTCAGCAACAAGCCGCCGACGAAAAATCCGAGCACGACAGCTACCGCCGAGAGGAGCCATGACTCATCGGAGTTGATGGACTGACCGCTTCGACAGGGAAACACTGCCGATGTTGCATAGGTGCAATACAGCCACGCCCAGACAAACCCAATGCCCATGTAGCGCAACTTGAGCGCCGCTTCAACACGACGCATCGAGTCAAATACGCTGTCTTTGGTTATCGCCTTTCCCATCGATTCCCTCCCCAAGCCTCTCATGCCATCGCACCCGCACTCCACAGGATCTCCTCCTCAAAAGAGAAGTATAGCAACTCGCCCCCCCTCAGGTTCAGAAAACCCCTGGTAGCGGCATCACCTCAGAGAGGTGATTTCTCGAATAACCGCGCGCAAGCGATGGCCTCTATCGCGCAGTTCCTCCACGATGACGCATTGCGTCGGCCAATCACACCGCTCGTCGACGCAAGAGAGATCCACGAAATAGGAGGGACTATGAGCAAAGAATCAATGAAAATGAACCGTCGCGACTTCCTCGGCCTGGGCGCCGTGGCCGCCGTGGGAGCCATGGGCTTGGCAGGATGCGCGCCCCAGACTTCGGCCGAGAAAGACCTCAGTGCGACCGGTGAAGCAGCTGCGACGCCCGAAGCTGCAGCGAGCGCAGAAGACTGGCTTGGCGCAGAGCCCGAAATCGCTGAGGGCGACATCGTCGAAACCCTCGACACTGACTTCCTCATCATTGGCGCCGGCACGGCCGGCCTTGCCGCTGCTGGTGCGGCGGCCGATTTGGGCCTCGACTTTATTGCCTGCGATAAGAGCAATCAGGTTCCTGAGACGCGCGAGTACTTGGGCGGCGTAGACACCGCCTATGCCAAGGCCAACAACGTGACCATCGACCGTCCGAAGCTTTTAAACGAGCTGACGCGCTACGCCTCCGGCAAGTGCAACCAGAAGCTCATCAAGCGCTGGATCGACGATTCGGCCGAATACGTTGATTGGGTAACCGAGGTAATGAAAGACGCCGGCAAAGAGGTCATGCTGGACATGCCGCCCGAGCACGCCACGGGCGGCACCGACTACTATGTGCCCTACGTGCAGCACCTGTGGGAGCCCTCTTACGTCCCGCCCACGCGCAACGACGTCATCGCCGAGCGCTTGTCCAGCCAAGGTCACGACATTCTGTTCGAGCATAAGATGGTGAAGCTTGTTCACGCCGATGGCAAGGTGACGGGCGCCATCTTCGAAACCAAAGACGGCATGAAGCAGATCAATGCTAAAAACACCCTGCTCGCCACGGGCGGCTACGCAGCCAACCCCGTGATGATGACCGCCCTGCAACCCTCCGCTGTAGCCTGCTGCACCGCCTCCAGCTTCAACCCCACTTGCACCGGCGACGGTATCAAGGCGGGGCTGTGGGCCGGAGCCTCTAAAGACAAGGACGCCGCTCCCATGGTCTTCGACCGCGGAGCCGTGGCCCCTGGCGTGGATGCCGGCTACGAGGGCGAAGGCGAAGGCGCCATGTTCCGCGGAAGCATCTTCCAGGAGAATATCGGCAGCCAGCCCTTCATGAAGGTGAATCGCCACGGCCGGCGCTTCGCCAACGAGTCCACCCCCTACGACTTCATCTGCTTCGCCGCTACCTACCAGCCCGGCGGAGTGTGGTGCCAGGTTTACGACAGCAACATGATGGACGATATGCTGCGCTTCGAAACCGTCGGCTGCTCGCGTGTAGTGCCCTACATCGAGATGGGCATGACCTACGACGAGTACACCGCCGCTTCCCAAGAGTCCGGCATCCTCATGAAAGCCGACACCATTGAAGAGTTGGCCGATATGCTCGGCTTCACCGGCCAGGACAAGGATAACTTCCTCGCCGAGGTGGAGCGTTACAACGGCTTCTACGACGCCCAGGTGGACGAGGACTTCGGCAAGGAGGCCTATCGTCTGTCCGCCATTCGCCAAGCGCCCTTCTACGGTTGCTGGTTCGGCGGCTCGCTGCTGACCACCATTGACGGCCTGCGCATTAACGAGGACTGCCAGGTGCTTGACCCTGAGCTGAACGTCATTGAGGGCCTGTATGCCGCTGGTGACGTATCCGGCAGCTTCTTCTCGGGTAACTATCCCGAGTATGTCGTGGGCGTGGCCTGCGGCCGCAGTTCCGTTGAGGGCCGTCACGTGGCGAAGCTGCTCGCCGGCGCCGCTCAATAGCAGCCTGCGAGCACGGGGAGGCCGCTCGTCCATTTCGCCTCCCCGTGAGCCCGCTTCACCAACCGCCAACCATCGCCCCGCCGCGCGAACGACCCTCCCCGCCGCGCGGCGGCGGACTTTCTGCACGTTCTTGGCTTGATAGGCCGGCTAGAGCCGTCCAGACCACTCTCCCCGCCCCTTTCCCGTTCCCTGAAATCGTCAGCAAACCGGCACAGAATCGCCCCTCGCGCTGCAAGGACCCGCGTGCTATAGTGAGCGCGTGGCTTCAAACACTGCTGAAACGACAAAAAGGGGCCCTTATGATTACCACTGAAGTGGCATTCGCCCGTTCCACGTGGCTCAAGTCCAAGGAGTTCAGCGCTGGCCTGCACGACCTCGCCCAACGCATGCCCATGGAGCTCGTGCGCCTTTACGTGACCGAGGGCGTCCGCACGCCGCGGGTGCGCATCGATTACTACGACCGCATCGACGAGCTGCGCGCCCTGCGCCGCGAGGCGCTGCTGGCCGAGATGCGCCATGTGGAGGCCCAGGCCGAGTGCTGGCTGGAAGAGCACCCCGACGAGGCGGCCCGCATCGCCGCCGAGCACCGCCGCACCCAGGCCACGCCGGAGATGCTTTTGGGCACCGCCGTCGTCAACGGCGACAGCCCCGCATTCGGCTTCACGCCCGAGACCTACCTGATCGCCCCCAGCCTTCGCGTTTACGAGCTGTTCATGTGGTACGACGAGAACGAGCGCTGGACGCGGAATTAGCAGCTGCCGACTTGCGCCCCGCCCCTGCCCTCGCCCCTCTCTGCCCTAGCCTTCGCTCTGAGCCTCTCGCTTTGTAACCGTCCCGAAACCAACGGGGCAGTTCCTCCGCGATATGATTATGCGAGTTTACCCGAGAGAAAGGACGCCCATGGGCATCGTAGAAGGCAAGGTAGCCATCGTCACCGGCGGCACACGCGGCATCGGATTCACCATCGTGCGCGAGTTTTTGAAGAACGGCGCGAAGGTGGCGCTGGCCGGATCGCGCCAGGAGACCGTGGATGCGGCGCTCGCCAAGCTCGCCGAGGAGGGCTTCACCGACAACGTCATGGGCATCGCGCCCGCACTGACCGATCCCGACTCCGTGGCGGCGGCCTTCGCCTCGGTGGTCGATCGCTTCGGGCGCTTGGACGTGCTGTGCAACAACGCCGGCGTCAGCTCCCGCACACCGCTGGTCGATTACACCCTGGAGGAGTTCAACAAGGTCATGTCCATCAACGTGACCGCCGTGTTCGTGTGCACCCAGGCGGCGGCCCGCATCATGATCGAGCAGGGCGAGGGCGGCGCCATCGTGAACACGAGCTCCATGGTGGGCAAGTACGGCCAGCCCTCCGGCTTCGCCTACCCCACGAGCAAGTTCGCCGTAAACGGGCTCACGCTGTCGCTCGCCCGCGAGCTTGCCAAGCACAAGATCCGCGTGAACGCCGTGGCCCCGGGCGTCACCCGCACCGACATGGTGGACGCGCTGCCCGACTCGGTCATCAAGCCGCTCATCGAGTCCATCCCGCTGGGTCGCATGGGCGAGCCGGAGGACATCGCGTGTGCCTGCCTGTATCTGGCCAGCGACATGTCCAGCTACGTCTCGGGCGCCGTGCTTCCCGTCGACGGCCTGTCGCGCCCGTAAGCGCTTCACAGCCCAACTGCCCCGCAGCCCAACCGCGGATCGCGGCCACCCGCACAAAACGACTGCCGCGCAAGCAACAGCCCCGAATTCTGGCAAGTTTTTCGAAGTTTTCGACATCGGGAAGCCAGGGCACACCGAGCACAGCAACAAAAGGGCCGGAAACCATCCCAAAAAGAGTGGTTTCCGGCCCTTTCTCATGCCTCTAAATCGTTGCAATCAGCGTTGCATGTCGAAATCCTCGAAAAACTTGCCAGAAAGAGGGCTTCTTCCCTACGCCTCGTGGCGCTTCTCGTAGAAGGCGGCCAGCTCCGGGGCCATCTTCTCCAGAGTGGGCAGATCCTCGTAGGCCATATGCCCGTTCTCGTGCACCTTGTACTCGATGCGGCTCGTGATGGACTCGGGCAAAAACATCTTCGAGATGGAGTGCTTCACGTTCCAGAACGGCGTGGCCGCGTCGTGGATGCCGCCGAAGAACAGCACGCGGCAGAACGGGTTGCGGCGCAGGGCCGTACCCATATCGTAGGCGGTGTTCGGGCACACGGGGCTGCCCATGGTGCCGGGCGCCTGGTGCGTCCAGTTCCACTCCTCGTTCACCTTCATGGAAAGCAGCAGGTTGATCGGCGAGCCCTTGAAGCCCGTCTCCTGGACGAGCTTCATCCAGGCGGACTGGTCCGGCGTCATGATGGCGTCGCCGGAGGGATCCTCGCCGGCGAAGAACTCGTTGTCGCCTTGCACATCCATGTAGGCCGGCTCGGTGAAGCGCGTATCGTAGCGGCCGGTGAACAGGCCCTCGTCGGCCATGATGGTCTTGCGGAAGGTGTCCAGCTCGATGCGCAGGTGCTTGCCCTCGATGAACTCGGCCGGAAGCCCGATGAGCTCGCTCATCTCGACGGCCAGCTCGTGCTCCTCTTCCGGAGTGATGGAGTCGCTCGCGATGAGGGCACGACCGTACTTCTCATCGACGAACTTCCAGGCGCGGTCGAACCACTCGAACTGGTCGACGCCGGCGCCGGCCTTGCCGAAGTAGTTGGCCGTGGCGGCGTAGACCGGCAGCATGCCCATGTAGTACAGGTCGTTGCCCGAAAGCGTCGGCGCGTAATCGAGAATGGTGGACTGCTCGATGACGCCGGTCAGTGCGATGCCGCGCTCGCCGAGCACGCGCATGAGCACCGAGTTGCGCATGGTGCCGTAGGACTCGCCGTACAGGTACAGAGGCGTGTTCCAACGCTCGTGAGTGGTGAGCCACTGGGCGATGCCACGCATGAAGGCGTCAGCGTCGCCGTCGACGCCCCAGACCTTCTTCGGGTCGTAGCCCTCGGCCACCTTCGAGTAGCCGGTGCCCATGGCGTCCAGGTACACCAGGTCGGTCGTGGGCAGAAGCGAGTAGGGATTGTCCTCGGGCTTCGTGGGGCAGGGCAGCTGCTTGATGGTATTGATGGGCACGCGACGCGGGCCCAAGCCGCCGATGTTGACCATGGCCGACGAGCCGCCCGGGCCGCCGTTCCAGCAGAAGGTGGCGGGGCGATCGGACTTGTCGGCCGCATCGCTTACGTAGGAGAGAGCGAACATGTGCCCGATGAGCGTGCCGTCGTCGGTGTGCAACGGCAGCATCTCGGCAGTGGCGGTGTATTTGATGGTCTGCTTGCCGTCAGTCCAGGTCATATCCTTGCTGGCCGGCTCAGGAACGGGCTGCTCCGGTTTGGCGCTCTTCCCGTCGTTCATGGTGACGGTGAAGGAGGGGCTTGTCTCTGCCATAATGGCTCCTTACTCGCGTTGAGGCGCCCGGCCACAAGGTCGCGCGCACGACTAACAACGCTGAGCCTACACGCATCGCCGATGCAGAAAGGCCACGGTCGCCCCCCTGTCACGAAACGCGGGGGCAGCCGTGGCCGAATCGTGAACTGACCGGACAGTCAGCACTTTAGGCGGCGTAGTCGGCGGCGTTCTTGCCGGCGATGCGGCCGAAGGTGTAGATATCGGTCATAGAGCAAGAGCCCAGACGGTTCGTACCCATCTTGTGGCCGGCCACCTCGCCGGCGGCATACAGGCCGGCGATAGGCGTGCCATCTACGGTGAGCACCTCTGCCTCGGGCGTGATGTGCAGGCCGCCCATGGTGTAGTGCACAGCGGGCTTGCAGGCCATGAGGTAGTAAGGGCCGTCTCCGATGACGTTCATCTCGGCGCTGTAGCCGAAATCCGGATCCTTCCCGTCGGCGCAGTACTGGTTCCACTTCTCGACGGTCTTCTTCAGCTCGGCGGCATCGACGCCTTGGGCCTTCGCCACGTCATCCAACGTATCAGCTTTCACGATAACGCCGCGAGCCTCGCTGTTCTCGTACTCGTCGGCATGCTGCTTGAGCAGCCCCGTCTCATCGGCGGCCGCCTGATCGAACAGGAGGAAGGCCACGCCGTCGGTCTGGTTCTTGATGCCGTTGGAAATGACGTCGCGGCGATCGAGCTCTTGCACGAAGCGGTCGCCCTCCCTGTTCACGAGGATGCCATGGTTCTCCAGACGCACGTCGCCGACGTACAGCAGCGCGCCCGTTTCAGGGTCGCACACCGGATAGGTCTGGATATACTCCATATCGATGGTGTCGGCGCCGATCTTCTCGGCCATCACGATGCCGTCGCCCTGGGCGGCCACCGAATCGGTGGAGAGGATCTTATCGTCCATCTCGGGGTTGTACTTCACGCGCATATCGACGTTGGAGCCGAAGCCTCCCGTCGCCAGCACCACGGCCTTGCATTTCACCTCGGACGTATCGCCCGTCACGGGATTCTCCACTTTCACGCCCGTTACGGCGCCCGCATCGTCGGTGACCAGCTCGACGGCCTTGGTGTTGTCGATGAGCACGATGTCGTCCATGCCGTTGACACGGTTGGTCAGCTTCGTGGTCATCTCCGACCCGGAATGAGTGATGGGGATGATGGAGCGCTTGATGTTGTGGCCGCCGAACTGCATGAGGTCGTGCTTCCAGGAGACGCCGCCCTCGTAGGTGAGCCAGTTGGCCGAGTCGAGCGCGCCGTTGGCGATGATGGCCACCAGCTCCGGATCGCCCTTGTTGTCGCCGCCGACGAGCATGTCGGACACGAGGTTCTCGGGGCTGTCCTCTATGCCCTGCGTCACCTGGATCCAGTTGCCGGGCACCGCCATTTCGCCTCCCGAGAGGGCCGTATCGCCACCGAAGACGCCCATCTTGTCCATAAGCACGACGCTCTTGCCCTCATTGGCCGCCGTAATGGCCGCCGCGAAACCGGCACCGCCCGCGCCTATGACCACGACGTCCGCCTCTTCCGGGAGCTCAACGTCGCTCACCCAAGCGGCTGGCTCGCGATTCTTCCAATCGTCCGCGCTCTCCCCCATCGCATCCAGGGCGCTGCCCACGGCGGTGAGGAAGGCCATCGAGGTAAGCGTGGCGCCGCTGATGGTGTCTACCGCAAGCGTCTGATTGTCGATGATCGCTTGGGTCATCTTCTCCATGGCCACATCGCCCATCCCCGGCGTCTCACGGGAATCGAGCACGGTGATGCGATCGATGGCGCCGTCTTTGGCCGATACCTCTACCGTGAACTCGCCATGCTTGCCCATACCGGTGCCGATAGCCGTTACCTCGCCATCGGCGTTCTTGTCGTTGCCGGCAGCGGCCTCCCTCTTCTTGGCCGCAGCCTCTTCATGGCTCATGGGCGCACAACCGGCCAGAGCCAGCGTGCCTCCCAGCGCAGCAAGAGCGCTTCCTGTGAGAAATTGTCGACGAGAACAACCTGACATAATAACCTCCCTAGGTCGAACTTCGAGCGAGCGTGCTGGTACGTCACCTGCTTCTTGGGGATTTCACCGATTTGGTACCAAAAACGTATCAACATTGACGGTTTTTCATCGTTTTCGCTCCCTTCGATGGCTCCATCATAGACCCATCACACGAGCTTGCGGCGAAGTACCGCCATCCTCTACCGACCCGTTGCCACCCTGCATCCAAGCGTTGCCGCTTCTCCACCGGCCCGTTACCTGCCTGTAAAAAGACCCACCGCGCCACGGGCAATCGCCGAGGCGAGAACGCTGCCCGCAGCGAGGCTCTGCTATGCTACGGGCAAGAGAAAACGCGAGAAGGGAACTTCCATGAAAGTTGTTATCGTAGGAGGCGTGGCCGGCGGCGCCACGGCGGCGGCCCGGCTTCGGCGCCTCGATGAGGCGGCCGAGATCGTCGTATTCGAGCGTTCCGGCTACATCTCGTACGCCAACTGCGGCCTGCCCTACTACATCGGCGGCACCATCGCCGACAAGAGCGCCCTCACCCTGCAGACCCCCGAAAGCTTCCGCGCCCGCTTCAACGTGGACATGCGCGTACGCCACGAAGTGGAGGCCATCGACGCGGCGCGCCATGTGGTGACCGTGCGCAATCTGGAAACCGACGAGGTGTTCGAAGAGCCCTACGACAAGCTCATCCTCTCACCCGGCGCCCGCCCCACGCGCCCGGCCCTTCCCGGCGTGGGGCTCGACCGCCTGTTCACGCTGCGCACCGTGGAGGACGCCTTCGCGATGAGGGAGTTTATCGATGCAGAAAGCCCGCGTTCGGCCGTGGTGTGCGGCGGCGGTTTCATCGGCCTGGAAGAGGCCGAGAACCTGCGCGAGCTGGGGCTGGACGTGACCATCGTGCAGCGCCCGCGCCACCTTATGAACCCCTTCGACGCCGATGCGGCCGCCCTCATCCACCAGGAGATGCGCGCTCACGGCGTGCATCTGGCACTGGGCCGTTCCGTGGAGGGATTCGAAGAGCGCGACGGGGGCATCGACGTTCTTGTGGCCGGGGAAGAGCCGTTGCGCGCCGACATGGTGGTGCTCGCCATCGGCGTCACGCCCGACACGGCCCTCGCCGAGACGGCCGGACTTGAAACCGGCATCAAGGGCAGCATCGTCGTGAACGATCGCATGGAAACCGGCATCGAGGACATATACGCCGTGGGCGACGCCGTGCAAGTGAGCCACCTCGTCACCGGCGATGACGCGCTCATCTCGCTTGCTGGGCCGGCCAACAAGCAGGGGCGCGCGGCAGCCGACGTCATTTGCGGGCTGAACAGCCGCTTCGCCGGCGCCCAGGGCACCTCGGTCATCAAGGTGTTCGATCTCACGGCCGCTGCCACCGGGCTTTCCGAGGCCGCTTGCGAGCGCGCCGGCATCGCGCACGACGCCGTGGTGCTCTCCCCTATGAGCCATGCCGGCTACTACCCCGGCGGCAAGGTCATGACGCTGAAGGTGGTGTTCGAGCGCGAGACCTATCGCCTGCTCGGCGCCCAGGCCATCGGCTACGAGGGCGTCGACAAGCGCATCGACGTTCTGGCCACGGCCCTGTTCGCGGGACTCTCCGCGATTCAGCTGAAGGATCTCGACCTCGCCTACGCGCCGCCCTACTCTTCCGCGAAGGACCCGGTGAACATGGCCGGCTTCATGGTGGAGAACCTCGCTTTGGGACTCGTGTCCCAGTACCGCTGGGACGAGGTGGCCGACCTGCCGCGCGACGGGTCGGTGCAGCTCATCGATATCCGCACGCCCGCCGAGTTCGAGCGCGGCGCCCTTCCCGGCTTCCGCAACATCCCGTTGGACGAGTTGCGCGAGCGCCTAGGCGAGCTGGATCCCGCGCTGCCCGTGCGCCTCGTCTGCCAAAGCGGCCTGCGCAGCTACGTAGCCGCCCGCATGTTGGCGGGCCATGGGTTCGCCGACGTGAGCCATTTGGCCGGAGGCCTGCGCTTCCACGACATCGTGACAGGCGACGCGCGCCTCATCGAGCACGCCACCCCCTGCGGCGCCGACGCCCGCTAGAGGCGCGCGCACGTGCCGCTTTCTGCCAATGCGAGAACCCGTTTAGGGGATGTGCGGCGGCGCGCATCCCCTTTCTACCCCAGCGCCACATCGAGCACCATCATGAGCACGAAGCCGAAGGCGACGCCGATGGTGCCGATGTTGGTGTGGCGTCCTTGCTGCGTTTGGGGAATGAGCTCCTCGGTGACCACATACATCATGGCGCCGGCGGCAAAGGCCAGAACCACGGGGAGAAGCGGAGTCACGAGCCCCGTGATGGCCACCATGATCGCCGCGCCCAGCGGCTCCACGGCGCCGCACAGCGTGCCCGCCAGAAACGCGCGCGGCCGCGAGAGGCCGTTGGTGGCCAAGGGCAGCGACACAATGGCGCCTTCCGGCACGTTCTGAATGGCGATGCCAACGGAAAGCGCCGTCACCGAGGCCAGGGTGATGGTGGGGTCCCCCGCCAGAAAACCCGCGAGCACCACGCCCACAGCCATGCCCTCGGGCAGGTTGTGAATGGCCAGGGCCGCCAGCATCATCGTGGGCTTCTTCAGCGTGGAAGCCGGACCCTCCGGTTCATCGGAGCCTACGTGCAGATGGGGTGTGAAGTGGTCGATGGCCAGAAGCAGGAACATGCCACCGAGAAAGCCCGCGCCCACGGGCAGCCACGAGGGCACCGCACCGCCCTCGGCCGCCTCGAGCGCCGGCACGATGAGGCTCCACACGCTGGCGGCGATCATGACGCCGGCGGCGAAACCCAAGAGCGCCTTGGTGAAGCGCTCGGACATGCCATGGCGCGCGAAGAGCACGAGCGCCGCGCCCAGCGTGTTTCCCAGAAATGGCACAACAAGCGCCACGAGCACACCTGCGACCACGGGATTTTCCATCGTTGCATCCTTTCCAACCCTTTTGACAGCCCTCTCGGCGCTGCCGCGGAACAAGCATAGCGCACCACCGCCGAGGCGGCGGCATCAACCTTCATGCGTTGTTGCCCCGTAGAGAACCAGGCGTGCGACCTGCTACACTGGCATCGGCGCCCAAGGGGGACATCCTGCGACATGGCGTCAACACGATTCGGGGCCAGCCGACGACAGCCGCAACGAGGAGCGAAGGAGAGACGGTGCGCCAGACCTACTACGTCATAGACAGTCGCCTGTGCTGTCGATGCGGGGCCTGCCAGAAGGTGTGCCCCCACGGCGCGCTCACGACGGCCGCCACCGTGCCCGTCATCGACCAGGCGCTCTGCTGCCACTGCGGCATGTGCTTCCGCGCCTGCCACCTCGGCGCCGCCACGCGCCCCTACGAGCTGTACCATCTGAAGAAGGGGCGCCGCCTTCCCTAGTATGTTTCGCAGTGCTTTGAACCCCCTCCGTAGGGGCTGACCTTGGTCAGCCCTCCCGAGCGGAACAACCGCGCGCAACAAAACAGGGGCGACCGAGGTCGCCCCCTACGGAATAGCAACTTCAATACGAAAGGGCGTGGGGGATGAACAGGCGCTGGTAGGTGGCGGTGGCGTAGCGGTCGGTCATGCCGGCGATGTAGTCGGTGACGGCACGCAGATCGTCGCCCTCGGAGATGGCGCGGTAATCCTCCGGCACCTCGTCGATGTGCGCGGCGTAGTAGTCGAACAGATCCGCCAGCAAGTGCTTCGCCTTCTCCACCTCGGCCATGACCGAAGGCGCCGTGTACACATTCTGGAACAGAAACGCCCGCAGCTCCATCATGGCGTCCCACACCTCGGGGCTCATGGCGATGTCCCCGGTTTCCGCCGAGGCACGCACCATATCGGTGACCAGCGTCTCGATGCGGGCGGAGTGGTTGGCGCCGAGCACCCGGTGGGTCGTATCCGGCAGATCGGCCTCGCGCAGGATCCCCGCGCGAATGGCGTCGTCGATGTCGTGGTTCACGTACGCGATGCGATCGGCGGTGCCCACGATGCGCCCCTCGCAGGTTTCGGCCTGCAAGTCGCCCGTGTGGTTCAGGATGCCGTCGCGCACCTCGGCCGTCAGATTCAAGCCCGCGCCGCCGTTCTCGATGCGCTCCACCACGCGCACCGACTGCTCGTTGTGACGGTAGAGCGCCGCGGCCTCGGGCGTGCCGGGGGCGACCCCCTTGTGGCGCGCAAGGCACGCGGCCAGCGCCGCCTCGCCGGTGTGGCCGAAGGGGGTGTGCCCCAAGTCGTGGCCAAGCGAGATGGCCTCAGTCAAATCCTCGTTCAGCCCGAGCGCCCGCGTGATGGTGCGGGCGATCTGCGCCACTTCCAGCGTATGGGTGAGGCGCGTGCGGAAGTGGTCGCCCTCGGAAGCGAGGAACACCTGGGTCTTGTGGGAAAGCCGCCGAAACGATTTCGAGTGCAGAATCTTGTCGCGGTCGCGCTGGTAGTCGGTGCGCAGCGCGTCAGGCTCGCTGGAGGAGCGGCGCCCCTCGGTGCCGTCGGCGAAGGCGGCTTCCTCGGACAGCACCTCGTGCTCCCGCTGCTGCTGGTCTTCCCGAAATACGACGCGCATACATCCTCCCTTCCACGGATGTTCCCAGTGTAGCAAATTCCAGAAAGCGCGTTCGGCAACAGGCGAGCAACGTTGAGTCAAAAGCTGAACGATAGAAGGCGATCGTAGTGGCGCGCGAGCACGTAAGGGAGTACCCTTGGGCTATCGACCGTCCGAAGGGGTCGAAGGAGCCGAAGAGGAGAAGCAGCCATGGCACCTCTCAGGATATATAAACTGACCGAGAAGGACGAGATAGGCTACTTCGCGCCGCGCACCTGGGATTTCTGGCGTTCCCTCATCGTCTGCTTCTGCCTGTGCTGCATTTTGGGGCATTGGCTCGAGATGCCCTACTGCTGGCTCATGGACAACCTTTTCGGCATTGTGGCCGACGACTACGCCGTATGGACCGACCCGTGGTACCACCCCTACTGGGTCTACGGGTTCGGCGCCGTATTCATGACGCTGCTCATCGAACCCCTGAAAGAGCGGCTGATCCTGCACCGCAAAACCCTGTGGGGCGCTTTTCTGGAATCCCTCGTCATCGCCATCGTCATCGCCATGGTGCTGGAGCTGGTCATGGGATGGCTCATCAACCAGCCCGACCCCACGACCGGCGAGTACCCCTTCTGGGACAACTCCCAGCTGCCGCTCAACATCTTCGGCCAAGCATGGCTCGTGAACGACTTCTTCATCGGACTGGTGGCCATGATATATGTATGGGTCATCTTCCCCCTTGTTTGCGAGGGGTTCTCGCTGCTGTCCCCCAAAGCCGCCAACGTCGCCTTCGCCCTCATCATCGTCGGCTTCGCCGCCTGCGTGACCGCCTCGTACCTGGAGCTGAAGCTTTGGGAGAAGTACTAGGCAGCAATGCGGCTCGCCCGCCCTCTCGCATTCCGAAGCGCCAATTTTGCGCACCCGCGCTGCACAGGCACGCCCAAGCAGATACAATAGGGCGATGCAACTGACACGGGGCATGGGCGCAAGGAGGCGTTTATGGAAGCAAGCGGGCAGGCGTACACGGAGGCACTTTCCGAGCTGTACCCGACACGAGCCGACGTGGCGGCGGAAATCGCGGAGCTGGAGGGGCGCCTTACGCTGCCGCGCTCAACCGAACTGTTCGCCTCGGACATCCATGGCGAGTACAACGCCTTCTCCCATGTGCTGCGCGGTGGATCAGGCGCGGTGCGCGCGCTCGTCGAGGACGTTTTCGGCAGCACGCTGAACGACGACGAGAAAGCCGCGCTGCTCGCACTCGCCTGCTATCCGGCCGAACATTGCGCCTACGCCTTGGAGCACGTCGGAGATGCCGACGCATGGCTTGCCGAAGCCGCCGCGCGCCTGGCCAAAATCGCCCGTCGGGCCGCCGGCGACCGCACCATCGACGAGGTGCGCGCGCTTCTGCCTGACGACCTCGCCATCGCCGAGGAACTCGTCGCCGGGCGCAGCACGCCGGCCCGGCAGCCCTATCGCGAGGCGATCATCGAAAGTCTCGTCGCCTCCGACGAGGGCACGGCCCTCCTGGAGACCCTGGGCACGCTCATCCAGCACCTCGTCGTCGACCAGCTCCACCTCATCGGCGACGTGTACGACCGCGGGCCGGCGCCCCAGCTCATCATGGACGAGCTCCTTTCCTGCCCCAACGTCGATGTGCAGTGGGGCAACCACGACATCCTGTGGATGGGCGCCGCCGCCGGCAGCCCCGGCAGCGTGGCCAACGTCGTGCGCATCTGCGCCCGCTACGGCAACCTGTCCATTCTGGAGGACGCCTACGGCATCAACCTGCGCCCCTTGGCCACCTTCGCCGCCGACGCCTACGCGAACGACCCCTGCACCGCCTTCGCCCTGAAGGGCAACCCCGGGCTTTCCGAGGCCGAGACGCGCCTCACCGAGAAGATTCAGAAGGCCATGGCCGTCATCCAGTTCAAGGTAGAGGCGGCGCTCATCGCCGAGAACCCCTCGTTCGGCCTGGACGACCGCAACCTTCTGCACCTGATCGACCGCGAGCGCGGAACGGTCATAGTGGACGGCGTCGAATACGAGCTTCTGGACACGACCTTCCCCACGGTCGACTGGGACGACCCCTACCGCCTCACCGAGGACGAGGCCGCTGTCATCGAGCAGCTGTGCGCCGCATTCACCGGCAGCGAGCGCCTGCAGCGCCACATGCGCCTTTTCCTGGATCGGGGCAGCCTGTACAAGATAGAGAACGGCAACCTCATGCTGCACGCCTGCGTGCCCCTGGCCGCCGACGGGTCGCTTCTGGAAGTGACCCTGTTCGGCGAGACCTACCGGGGCCGCGCCCTCTACGACATGGTGGACGCCTCGGTGCGCGCGGCGTTCTCGGCCACCGACGAGGCAGAGCGCAAGCGCGGGCTCGACATGCTGTGGTACCTGTGGCTCGGCCCCGGCTCTCCCCTGTTCGCCAAGAGCAAGATGGCGACCTTCGAGCTGTACCTCATCGCCGACAAAGCGGCCCGCAAAGAGGTGAAGAACCCGTTCTACTCGCTGCTCGATGACGAAGCAGTCGTCGACGGCATCTTCCGCGACTTCGGCATGGACCCGGCCACCTCGCGCATCATCTGCGGGCACGTGCCGGTGAAGGTGAAAGACGGCGAGGATCCCGTGAAGGCGAACGGACGGGTGCTGTGCATCGACGGGGGCTTCTCGGCGGCCTATCAGAAGACGACAGGTCTGGCGGGCTTCACGCTCGTTTCGAACGCCGAGGGGCTGTTCCTCGACGCCAACGAGCCGCTCGCTTCCCGTGCCGCAGCCGTGGAGGGCACCGCCGACATTCGCGCGGAACGTCGGGGGCTCGCCGCCTATGACACGCCGCGCACCGTGGCCGACACCGACGAGGGCGCGCGCATTCGCGAACGCATCGCGCTTTTGCGCACCTTGCTCTAATTGCCCGCGCGCCGGCTCCAATTGGCCCACTCTCGGGCAATTGGAGCCGGCACTGCGGCGCTATCCCAGAAACGCCAAGACGCCGATCGCTTCGCGCAAATAGCCGCCATCGCCGCGAAGCAGCCGTTTGTGCGCATGCACGAAATGCCCCTCGCTAATCCACCCCCAATGGGCTACACTTCGTCCTTGTCGCATTTCTCATACAACGATTGGGGTGGTTTGAGCTTGTCTGCCAAAGATGCGCTCCCTCCGGGCAGCGAAGACTTTTTTCCGCCGACTCCTCCTGACGGGACGATCGGCAACCTCCGCAAGAGCAAGATCAGCGCTCTTGGCATTGCGTTCATGCTCTTCTGCCTGGTATCGGCCGGTGCCTTCGGCATCGAGGAGATCATTCCCTCCGCAGGTCCCGGCCTCACCCTTATCATTCTCATCGTGCTGCCCTTCGTTTGGGCGCGCCCCATCAGCCGCCTTGTGGCCGAAGCCAACGCCATCCTGCCGCGCGAGGGCGGCATCTACGCCTGGGCCAAAGAGACCTTCGGGGAATTCTGGGGCTTTCAGGCCGGCTGGTGGACCTCTATGGACACCTACATCTCATCGGGCGCCTACATCGCCATGGTCGGCGGCTACACCTCGCAGCTGCTCTCGTTGGACGATGCAGGCACCTTCGGCGTGAAGCTGCTCGTCGTGGCGAGTTTCACCGTTATCAACCTGGTGGGACTCGTGGAAGTTGAGCGCATCAGCTCGTTTTTCTCGGTGCTCATTATCCTCGTGTTCGGCATGGCCGTCGTGTTCGGCCTCGTCAACTGGCAAACCAACCCCTTCGACCCCATCTTCGCCACGCCGGAAGCGCCCATGAGCTGCTTGGTGGACTCGCTTTCCATCGGCATCTGGATGTACTGCGGCTACGAGTGCATCGCCGCCATGTCCGGCGAATACGAGGACTCGTCCCGCAATGTGGCGAAGGGCTTCCGCATCGCGCTGCCGCTCATTGCCTTGTCTTACGTGCTGCCCACCCTTGCCTGCCTTGCGGCTTACCCGGCCGGCTCTTGGACCCAATGGGGCATCGACGGCGGCTTTTCGTCCGACGTACTGGGCTACGGCACGATCTTCTCGACGGTGCTCGGGCACTCCGGCGTCGTGCTGTTCCTCGTTATCGCCATTATGAGCCAGTGCACAATTTACAACACGTATCTGGCAAGCGGGTCGCGCAGCTTCTGGGTGCTCTCGGAGGACAATCTGTTCCCTCGCTTCATCCGCAAAGTCGATCGCGCGGGTCGCAGCCCTTATATCGGCGTGCTCACCATTGCCATCTCATCGCTCATCTTCTCGCAGTTCGATTTCACCACCATCATCGAGATGAATATCATCTTCATCTTGGCGCGCTACATGTTCCTCGGCTTCATCGTCCTGAAGCTGCGGAGAATGTACCCCGTACAGGATCGTCCTGCCGACATGTTCGTTATCGGTGGCGGCAAGGTGGGCGTGCGTCTGTACTCGGCGCTGGCTTTCAGCATCGCCACGTTCGCTCTGTGCCTGAACCCCGTCGGGAGCTTCTTCGCCACCGTGGCGTTCCTCGCCTCGGGCGTGGTGGCCTACATCATCTTCAAGAAGATCTACGGAGGCCTTACCGTGGAGAACCCGGTGGCCTACCCGCAGGATCCGCGCACGGGCCTCGCTGTGGGCGATACGCGCCGCATCGGGCTGTTCGCCCTCATCATTGCCGGCCTGTTTGTGCTGAACCTGCTGATCAACCTGCTGTTTTTAGGGTAGAGTCCAAGAAGCGCGACCGTCCGAGGCGGCTACTCGACGGCGACCAGCGAGAACACCTCGGCGTCGGTCTCGGCGGCGATGGCAGCGCGGGGGTTCAGAAAGGCGAGCTCCATGACGAAGCCGAGGCCCGCCAGACGCGCGCCGCTTGCGCGAACGAGTCGCACCATGGCCGTCGTGGTGCCGCCCGTGGCCACCAGATCGTCCACGATGAGCACCACATCATCGGAGGTGAGCGCGTCGGCGTGAATTTCCAGCACGTCGGTGCCGTATTCCAGCGCATAGGACTCGCGCAGCACCGTGCGCGGCAGCTTGCCCGGCTTGCGACAGGGAACGAACCCGGCTCCCAGCCGCAGCGCCACGGCCGCGCCCACGATGAACCCGCGGGCCTCGGCGCCCACCACCTTGGTAATGCCGCGATCGGCGAAATGGGCCGCCAGATCGTCTACCATGGCGGCGAAGGCGTCGGCGTCGGCGAAGGCCGGCGTGAGGTCTTTGAACACGACCCCGGGCTTCGGATAGTTCGGAGTATCGACGATAAGTTCCTCGTAGGGGCGCATGGGGCATCCTTTCTCGCTGGGCCCATTTTCGCTGAGACGCACCCGCCTGGCGAGGTTTCGGCCAACTTCGAAGCTTCACTGTAACCGTCGCGGTCCTCTCCTGTGGGGGCCGTGAGACGACCGACGCCCCCTAGCGCTCCACGCCGTGACGCGCGCTGTTTTCGCGCTGCGGCATCTCATACCGCAGCAGCGGCTGTTCTCGCCCAGCGCTCCACGTCCCCGCGCCAGCTGCCGATGCCGCCGATGTTGCGCGCATCGGTGTAGCCCATCTGCTTGAGGCCGCCGACCGCCTGCTGGCTGCGCGCCCCGCTCATGCAGTACACGAACAGCGGCGTGCTCTTGTCGGGCACCTCGCTCGCGATGGCGCCGATCTGCTGCAGCGGCACGTTCACCGCGCCGGGAATGTGGCCGCCCGCGTATTCCCCCGGCGTGCGCACGTCGACCAGCCGCGCGCCGGGCGTCGCGCGGAACTCCTCCACACCGGCGTTGATATCGGCCGGTTTCAGAAAATCCATCAGTCCCATCGCTGCATCCTCCTTGTGAAGCTGCTCTTGCTTGCTGCCACTTGTGCTACTCTGCATTCTCGCATATTCGCACGCCCTTTCGGACACCAGACTTCAACAGACAGGAAGCATCTATGGATAGCCAGCGCAAACGCGAACTGAAGGAAGCGTATCGCACCAGTCGGCCGCCTATGGGCGTGCTGTCGTTTCGCTGCGTGCCCACCGGGGAGAGCTTTCTTCTGGCATCGCGCAACATCCCCGGCGACACCAACGGCGTGACGTTCAAGTTGAACTCGGACTACCACCCCAACCGGCATCTGCTGGAGCTCTGGCGACGCTACGGTGAGGAGAACTTCCAGGTGGAAGTGCTGGAAGAGCTCGACTACCGCGACGAGTCGGACGATCCCGCCGACTACAAGGAGGAGCTGGAGCAGCTGCGCGATTTGTGCCTCGAGCGCGACGAGAGCGCCTCGCTTCTGTGGAAGTAACCGACTGCACGCGGCTGAACGAGCGGCTTCGCGCAAGGTAAACAGCTGCACCAAAACGAACCTTCGAGGTTCTCACTTTCCTTACAGGTGACGGCACGTGAGGGGCATCAGCGCTCGCGCGCGGCACAATGGGGCCAACGCGAGAAAGGACGCCCCATGAGCACTTCCACCCCTTCGACTTCCCACGGTGCCGGCACCGGAAGCACCGCTTTTCCTGCCAGCGGCTCGGCCAGCCCGGTTGCCACCGCTAATGCCGCCGACGCCGCCACCGACTCCCCCGCCGCCATCGAGGCCGGCATCAAGGCCAACGACGATCGCGCCTTCGAGGAATCACTCGGGGCCATGTCGCCCTTCGAGGTGAAGAACCTCCTGGTGAAGATGGCGAAGAAGGGAGACGAGGGCACCACGCGCACCCTCCTGAACGCCGGACGCGGCAACCCGAACTGGATAACCACCCTGCCCCGCGAGGCCTTCTTCCTGCTAGGCACCTTCGCCATGGAAGAAGCGCGCCGCACCATGGACGAGCCGGACTACGACCTGGCCGGCATGCCCGCCGCCGACGGAGCCGCCGCGCGCTTCCTCGCCTTCCTCGACGAGCACGGCCGCGAGAAGCCCGCGCAGTTCCTCAAGCGCGCCTGGGACTACCTGGACGCCGAGGGCCTGGCCGGCGATGAGCTCGTCCACGAGTGGATCGGCGGCATCGCCGGGGACGAGTACCCCATGCCCGACCGCATCCTGCACTACACCCAAGAGATCGTCAACCGCTACCTGGTGAAGGCTCTGGACGACGGCCACGCGCCCGCGACCCCTTACGACCTGTTCGCCACCGAGGGCGGCACGGCGGCCATGTGCTACCTGTTCTACAGCCTGAAGTGCAACTTCCTCGTGAATCCCGGCGACCGCATCGCGCTCATGACCCCTATCTTCACGCCGTATTTGAACATACCCACGCTGAACGACTACGACCTGGACGTCACCTACATCCAGGCGAACACCATCGATGCGGATGGGCTCCACACCTGGCAGTACCCCGACAGCGAGCTGGAGAAGCTGCACGACCCGTCCATTAAGCTCTTGTGCCTCGTGAACCCATCGAACCCGCCGTCGGTGGCCTTGGACGACACCTCGCGGGCCAAGCTCGTCAGCCTCGTGAAGAACGAACGGCCCGACCTCATCATCATCAGCGATGACGTCTACGGCACCTTCGTCCCCCACTATCGGTCGCTTCTGGACGATCTGCCCTACAACACCGCCTGCGTGTACTCGTTCTCGAAGTACTTCGGAGCCACCGGCTGGCGTCTCGCCGTCATCGCCACGGCGCAGAAGAACGTGTTCGACGACCTCATCGCGAAGCTGCCCGACGACAAGAAGCGGGCGCTCGCGAACCGCTACGCGTGCCTCACCGACCATATCGAGAAGGTGAAGTTCACCGACCGCATGGTGGCCGACTCGCGACTGGTGGCCCTCAACGGCACGGCGGGGCTCGGCACACCCCAGCAGGTGATGATGTCGCTGTTCGCACTGTACTGCCTGCTGGACGACCACGACGTATACCGCACGAAGATGCAGCAGCTCGTGCAGCACCGTCTGGGCCTTCTATGGAAGAGCCTAGGCTGGACGCTCACGCCTGACCCCGAGCGCGCCGGCTACTACTCGGTGATCGACCTGGGAATCTGGGCCACGCGCCTGTACGGTGCTGACTTCTTCACGTGGCTGAAGAAGAACTACGACTCGCTGGACATCGTAGTGCGACTCGCCCAGGACACCGGCGTCGTGCTCATGGACGGCCACGGCTTCGACGCCCCGGAATGGTCGGTGCGCGTGTCGCTGGCGAACCTGAACGCCGACGACTACATCGCCATCGGCCAGCGCCTCTCGGCGATGCTCGACGAGTACGCCGAGGTATGGAAGACGGAGGGGCACCCGGACAAGTGACAGCAGTCGATCAGCCCCCACCCTTGCACTTCGGATGGCAATCAACCTGAGCGTTTGGGGATTCGGATTTTGGTTGCCATAAATTCGGATTTTGGTAGAATTCTATTCGGATTTTGGTAAAACTCCTGATAGGAATCACCATGGGTCAAAGCTCCGTTAAACCAGAAGGATACCTGCCGCGTATTGTCGACGAGCAAGTTGAACGCTACTTGCGAATCTTTGGCGCTGTCGAAATCGAGGGCACGAAATGGTGCGGCAAGACGTGGACGGCGCGGCAGCACGGCGCCTCCATCAGCTACGTTGACGAGCAGCTGGCACTCGCCCAAGACGATCCCTCGCTCATGCTTTTGGGAGAGAAGCCGCATATCATCGACGAATGGCAACGTGTCCCCGCCATCTGGAACCTCGTGCGTCACGGCATCGACGAGACTCGGGGCCTGCGCGGCGGCTGGATTCTCACCGGATCGTCGACGCCGCCGGATCGGCAGGGCGACGCCGAGGCGGCCAAACGGCACAGCGGCGCGGGGCGAATCGGACGCATCAAGATGTCCCCCATGACGCTTTCCGAATCAGGCGATTCCGAAAACATCGTCTCTCTCGCTCGGCTTTTCGAGGAACCTCCCGCCGCCGCCATCGTAGAGGACGACACGCAACGGCTCGTCGAACTAGCATGCAGGGGCGGCTGGCCCGAAGCGCTCGACCTAGGCGCCCTGGATGCGCAGACGATAGCTCGCGAGTATCTGACCGCCGTATGCCATGAAAGCGCGCCGGACCACAACCTCGATCCTTTTGTAACCGAGCGCGTCATCGCTTCGCTGGCGCGCAACCTCGGGCAGGCCGCCACGTACGGCACCATCAGAGAAGATGCCCTGGGATCGACGGGCTTCGACCTAACGGATAGGCAGATCGGCGAATACTTGAGCTTCCTGCGCCGCATTTACCTGCTCGCCGAGGTACCCGGCTGGGAACCCCCCTCCCGCTCGAAGAAGCGGCTCCAAACCAAGCCGAAACGCTATCTGGCCGATCCCTCGCTGGCCGTCGCCGCGCTCGGCTTGTCCCCCCAAGGCCTCATGGAAGATTGGCAGACCTTCGGGCTGATTTTCGAGAACCTCTGCCTCCGCGATCTTACCGTGTACGCCCGGGCCCACGAGCTCGCTCGGCCGATTCCCGTACGCTATTACCGCGACGATTCCGGACTTGAAGTGGACGCCATCGTGGAATTGGCCGACGGACGTTGGGCCGCTTTCGAGATCAAAACCAGCGAAAGCAAAGTCGCTCCCGCAGTCGCCAATCTCAAACGGCTTCGCAAGAAACTCTGCGAGAGCCCTCGCGTCCAGATGAAGCCCCCCGCCTTCATGGCCGTTATCACGGGGATCGGCAAGTACGTTCGCGTCGTCGAGGAGGGAATCTACGTCATCCCCATCCGCGCACTGACGGCCTAAGCGGCAAGCGGCGCACATCAACCTATCAATCAATAAGGGTCGAAAATGATGCAGAGCAACATCGTCAAAAACGATGCAAAAATACGCTGCACTATCGTCAAAAATGATGCATCATCCCAGGTAAATAGAATATTGATCTGCGAGCTCATCGATGACAACATTGGAGAAGATGGTTGTAAGGTGACATTGCCGCAGTTCATGGCCATGTTCGTATAAGATCCCATTTTCGCATCTACGGCATGGCGCTCTTGAACGCGCGGCGGTCTTCTAGGCGAGCAGCGTTGGCGCGGCGTCGGCGATCCTGGGGGAAGCGTCGTCGCCCAGCGTCGCTCGGGCGTCCTCCAGAAGGGTCAGCAGCTCCTGATGGGAGTGAATGTCGAGTTTGCGATAGATACTGCGGCGATGGGTCTTCACCGTATCCACCGAAATATGCAGGTATTCGGCAATGAAGGCCTGGTCGCGCCCGCGCGCGAGCAGCGAGACGATCTCCGTCTCCCGGGGCGTCAACCCGTACTCGTGGACAACGGCGGCGACGGCCGCCGCCGAAGCGTTCCCCGGCGTATTCTCACCATCGATTGCAGCGCGGCTCATTCCCCAGCCGTCCCCGACCCCGGCGCCCCCGAACAGCAGCAGCGCACTGAAAAGCACAGCGAACACGGCGATCATCTGCACGGCGGCCGCCCCATCGGCGCCCCCGATAGAACCGAGAAGCGTTCCGCACGCCATGCCCGCCACGCGACCGCCCACGAAGGCGCACATGATACAGGGCCATACCCAGTTCGCTGAGAGATCCTTGTGCTTGATCACCCAAACCGCAAGCATCCATGAGAGGAACATGATGAAGCGATAGCCGACCTCGTGCACGATAACCGCGCCCAAGGTCTCCCCCACAAGGGCCATGGCCAAGTGGCCCAATGCCAGCAAAGGAAAGGCGATAACGTAGAGGAGGTGGTTGAAATCGCGATTGAGGCGCCAGAGGAACACGAGCGCGAGGAGGCCGGCGAGCACAAACGCGATCCCCTCGGCGAGGAAAAACCCCTCCTGGGAGGCGAGGACTACCGATTTCTGGACGAAACCCGTCGACAGCCCTTGCACCGCCAGCGTCGCCACAAGCTTCCACGGGATCGCAAGAGGTGTCTTCTCTCCGTAGCGTGCCGCCGCGCCCCGGCCACCTTCCACGCGAAGGGCGGCAAAGGAGACGTCGACGAGCAGTAGGCAGGCGAACAGGGAGAGCAGCGGGTCAAGCATGGCGGCCAGGGCGATCGCGAGAGCGGCGCCGAACATCCCCACCAGCAGATTGGCTGCCGCTTGTCGCGACGGAGCGCCGGCAAACAGGCGCACCTGCCCTACCGCCAGACAAGCGAGCCCCACCCCGGAAAGGACGTTGGCCGCCACCATGGGGACGATCATTCCCTCGCCGGCTCCGCTCAACGCGAATTCGCCGATGATGCCCGTCACCAGAAGGACGACCACAATCGCCTGATAGCGCAGCCCGTGAAAAACGATGCGGCGCCACGCATACAGAAGCGCGAGGCCGAGAAACGCAAGGGCGTTGGCCAGACCCGCCACGGAGAGCCCAAGAAACACATCGCCGGTCAGCACGATGGCGTGGTTGGAAAGAACGGGATGCTGGAGCACCATTACCGTAAGCACGATGTAGGCAGCCGGTCCAACCGTGAGGCGAAGGCTGAGAAGGCCGCGCCAATCCCGAAGCGCGCCATTGCCGTTGCCCGCGCTCGTTCCGAGAAGCACCTTCGCCATCGCGACTCTCCCCTTCCCCATCGTCCGCCTATGCCGCAGCCGACATTGTACCGAAAGAGAGGCTCCGGATACCATGTCAGCTGCTAAATGGGGGGGCGTTTTGCGGGACGTTAGGCTTTGGCGTATTCCGCCGCCGCCTTGCCCATGGTGCGGCCCGAGTACACGCAGTAACCCAGCAGCGAGCCCGGCACCTCGATGTTGTAGCTTTCCATCGTGAGCTTGCTGGCGTCCGAGCCGCCGGCCCACAGGCCGGGGATGACGGCGCCCTCGGCGTCCACGACGTGGTTGAAGGGATCGATGTCAATACCGCCCAGGGAGGTCTGGCACTCCAGCGTCTCGCGGAACCCATAGAAGGGCGGCGTCTTCACGGGGATGAGATACTCGGCAGCTTTTCCGAAGTCCTCGTCGACGCCCTTTTCGCACAGCTCATTGTAGCGCTCCACCGACTTCACAGCCTCCTCGGCGTCGATGCCCATCTGCTCGGCAAGCTCCTCGATGGTGTCGGCGCGATAGGCCAGCTTGGCACCTTCGATCTCCGGCGCCTCAAGAGCCTGCTCGATCTCATCGGCCAAGTTCGTCAGCGGCGTATGGGCCAGGGTACGGTACCGCTTCAGAGGGGCGCCCTCGTTGCAGAGTCGCTCGAACTCCTCGCCGTCGAAAATGCTGAAGGCTTTCTTTTGGGCCATGTTGGCGCGCACAACGAGCGTCATGCTCTGGGTTCCAAGATCCTCCCAAACGTAGCGATGACCAAGCTCGTTGAGCCACAAGAACGGCTGGCCAGCGGAAATGACGAAGAGATCGGTGCCGCGCACATCGCCGACGGATCGGCTGGCCGTGAGGCAGGCCGCCGGCGCTGAGGCAGCCCCCATTTCAAAGGCCATGCGCATGCCGTCGCCAACGTTGGCGGGGTTCGGGGGCGTCTGCATGTAGGTGGTGTCGTAGCCCACCAACTCGCGCACCTTCTCCGTATCGCCCGAGAAACCGCCCGAGGTCAGAATGACCGCCTTGGCATTGGCCAAGATGATGCCTTCGGGACTCTCCGCGTAAGCGCCCACCACCGCGCCGTCCTCCTGCTTCAGACGAATGGCCGGCGTGTTCAGGTGCACGTCGATGCCCAGCGTATCCGTCGCCGCAATAAGCGTCTCTATCATCTGCTCACAATGGCCGCCCTCGCCATAGTGGAACACCTCGGGAGAACCGAACATGCTCTCCACGCGTTCGATGACCACGCCCAGATCGAGCAGCCACGCAACGCTCTCGCCAGAGCCGTCGATGTAGTTCGACCAGTAGTCATAGGTGATGCGGAAATTGTTGAATTGGAATTCGTTGGCGATGATGTCGATCTTGCGGGGACTCTCGATGCCGAGCTCGGCCTGCTTGGGCGAGTTCACGGCGAACAAGCCCTCGGGCATCATGCCGTTGCCGCCCAGCTGCGCCTGCTTCTCGAAGAGGATCACCTTGGCGCCGTTCTGGGCCGCCGAAATGGCGGCGCACAAGCCCGAGGCGCCGCCGCCGATCACCACGACGTCGACATCGATGGTGATATCGGGCGTGGGCTCGGGGGTTACCTCCCCGCCCTCGGTCGCCGTCGCGGAAGCCTCCCTTCCCGTCTCGGCCAGCGCCTCGCCCGCATCGGCCTGCGCGCCCTTCGGGGCGCACCCTGCCAGCCCGAAAGCGGCAAGACCGCCCATGGCCGCCGCCCCTGTAAGAAAGTTCCTGCGCGTGATTTCCATGATTCCTCCTTTGGACTCCTGCCCTCGTTGATGCAACGGTCCCAGGATGTCAGCCCCTGCGACCGCGTCGTTGCAGGACCCATGAAACCAGCTTGCGTCTTTGGGAGAAATCGCTTCCGAGGTGGTAAATCGCCTTCCGCGCCTTATCTACCCCCCCCAAGGGTGATCCTTCACCTGGGAATACGTCAGAATCGGCTGGACCGAAAAGGCTTATCGCCTTCCCGCGGCCAACACACATGGGTTACAATGCCTTCAATCTCTTCAGATAGGAGCGGTCCATGTTTGTTTCCGATGGTTACGTATGCGCCAGCCAGCCCACTGCAACCTTGAGGGTCACGGACGCGCGCGACGTTGGTAACCTCTGCATGCTCGTCACCTTCAATACGGGAGAAACACGCCTTCTCGACGCCACTGAGCTCACTGGGTTCGAGGCTTTCGCACCTCTGGGAAACCAGAAGACCTTCTCATCGTTCTCCGTCGATCATGGGGTACTGCAATGGCTCGATGGGGAGATCGATATCGCCCCCGAGGGGCTCTACCTCCGCTCATTCGAGTATCCTGCCGAGATGATCGCATAAGCACGGCGCAGAGCCGCTTCGCGCCGCCCAACCTCATTCAGTTTCGACTACGCATTGCACGATGCGCTAGGGTATGATGTTGTGCAGGTAGCCGTAGCCTTCGGCTTCTAGTTTGTCGGCGGGGATAAAGCGGAGGGCGCTGCCGTTGATGCAGTAGCGCTGGCCGCCCCTCTCAGCCGGTCCGTCGGGGAAGACGTGGCCTAAATGGCTGTCGCCAGCGGCGCTGCGCACTTCCACGCGGGGCATACCGGGGATGGACTCGTCGAGCGACTCCTCGATGACGCTTTCCGCCAACGGTCGCGCAAACGACGGCCAGCCGCAGCCGGCGTCGAACTTGTCCCGCGAGCTGAACAGCGGTTCACCGGTGACCACGTCAACGTAGATACCGTCTTCGAACTGCTGGTCGTAGGGATGCGTATGGGGCCGGTCGGTGGCCGCCCGCTGGGTGACGTCGAAGGCCTCGGGCGTGAGTGCGTCGCGTATCTCCTCGTCGGAGGGCCGCACGTACCCCTGCTCGGCGATGGCGAAATCGGCCGCATGTTCTTTTACGAAGGCGCGGGCGTCGGCGAGGTTCACGTGGCAGTAGCCGAAGGGGTTGCGGCCCAGATAGTCCTGGTGGTAGGCCTCGGCGGGAGCGAAGTTCCGCAGGGGCCCCGCCTCGATGCGCGGGTTGCGGCCACTGGCGCACGCAAGATTCACGAGCACCGAGGTCACGGCGGCCCGGTCGGCGTCGTCCGTCCAGTAGATGCCCGTGCGATACTGGGTGCCGCGGTCGTTGCCCTGACGATTCAACGAGAAGGGATCCACCGTGCGCAGGTAGGCCGCCAACAGCAGAGGCAGCGGCAGCACGTCGGCGTCGTAGGCCACGCGCACGGTCTCGACCGCTCCCGTTTCGCCCGAGCACACCTCCTCGTAAGTGGGGTCGGCCACCGTGCTATTCGCATAGCCGACTTCGGTTTCAAGAACGCCGGGAATGCGCTTCAAATACGCCTCGGTGCCCCAAAAGCAGCCTCCGGCTAGATAAATCTCGCGCTGGTTCATAGGGTCCTCCCTTCGAGCGCGTCTTCGTGTGACGCCTTTTGTATCTAAAGGTCTCGTTTTCCGGCACCGCACCTCTGAGGCTCCTGGCTGGGATTTTGCAACGTCTTCCCAGTTCGGTCATAGTGCCGCAAAAGCGAGTTTTACACGCATGGCGACGCGTCAGCCGCTACTTCTCGTCGGCCACGATGAGGGTGCCGGTCTCGCCGCGCAGGCCGGCGGCGGCGTGGTCGAGCGAGGTGATGACGGCGCGGCCGCCCGGGTGCGCCTCGACGAACTTCACGCAGGCCTGCACCTTCGGCAGCATGGAGCCGGGCGCGAACTGTCCCTGCTCCATGTAGGCGCGGGCCTCGGAGACGGTCATGGCGTCGAGGGCCTTCTGCGTCGGCTTCCCAAAATCAAGGTAGACCTTCTCCACCGCCGTCAGGATGACGAGGATGTCGGCCCGCACGCGCCAGGCGAGGATCGCGCTCGTGAGGTCCTTGTCCACAATGGCGTCCACGGCGGTATGCACCCCGTCGCGCACCGTAACCGGGATGCCGCCGCCCCCGGCCGCGATCACCACGCAGCCGTCTTCCATAAGGTCGCGGACGGTTTCCAGCTCCACGATGTCCTGGGGCACGGGGCTCGGCACCACGCGCCGCCAGCCGCGGCCGGAGTCCTCGCGCACCTGGTATCCCGTGGCCTTCGCGAAGGCGCGGGCCTCGGCCTCGGTCATGAAGGCGCCGATGGGCTTCTCGTAATCCTTGAAGGCGGGGTCATCGGCGTCGACCACCACATGGGTCGGCACATTGGCCACCTCGCGCATGATATCCTGCCGGTGAAACTCGTTGCGCAGCGCGCAGGAGAGTTGAGCGCCGATGTATCCCTGGCTCATGGCGTTGCAATCGGAAAGCGGCATAGGCGGCACCTGGGCGTCCTTGTCCTTCGACGCCACTTCGAACGCCTCGTCGATGATGCCGACCTGCGGGCCGTTGCCGTGAGTCACCACAACGTTGATGCCCTCTTTCACCATGCGGGCGAGGTTCTTCGATGCGCCCTCCAACAGCTTCAGCTGCTCGCCCGGCGCATCCCCCAGGGCATTGCCGCCGAGGGCCACCACCACGCGCTTGCCGTCCAGTTCGCTCTGCAGCATGTTCGCAACTCCTTCCTCAGGTTTCGCTCCACCGTAGCAAAGGCGAGGCAGAAGACGCTTTGCGAACGGCAAGCTGGCACGGGGCCGTTGCCGATTGCGCCGATGGGAGGGACGCCGCCACGCGATCGCCTAGGCCGCCGCCTCGATCGTCGGAGGAGGTCGACGCGAACGACACGCGAAGATGCGAGGCGCGCCGAAGCCGCACGCCCTTGGCGAGTATCCGACCCGCAGCCTGTGGTAGCATAGCGCTATCCGCCAATGCACCCTTACATCGGAAGGAGCTTCCGTGGCGTTCGATTTCAAGAAGGAATACAAGGAGCTCTACCTGCCGAAGCGCACGCCGGAACTGGTGAGCGTGCCGCCGATGACCTTTGTGGCCGTGCGCGGCGAGGGCGATCCCAACGTGGAGGGCGGCGCCTACAAGGAGGCTGTCGGCGTGCTGTACGCCATCGCCTACACTATCAAGATGTCGAAGATGGGCGATCACCGCATCGACGGCTACTACGATTTCGTGGTGCCCCCGTTGGAGGGCTTCTGGTGGCAGCCGGGCATGGAAGGCATCGACTTCGCGCATAAGGCGACGTTTCACTGGATTGCCGGCATCCGCCTGCCCGACTTCGTGACGCCCGAGGAGTTCTCGTGGGCGAAGGAGGAGGCGGCCCGCAAAAAGGGGCTGGACACAGCCACCGCCGAGCTGCTGACCATCGAAGAAGGCCTGTGCGCCCAAATCATGCACCTGGGCCCCTACGACGACGAGCCTGCCACGGTGGCGCTGTTGGACGCGTTCATCGCCGAGCAGGGGCTCGAGAACGATATGTCGGACACGGAGGCGGGGCGCCACCACCACGAGATCTACCTGTCGGATCCGCGCCGCACCGCGCCCGAGAAGCTGAAGACGGTTCTGCGCCATCCGGTGCGGCCGCGAGGCTAGCGCCCGAGCGCGAGCGCCGCGGCCTGCGAGTGGCAGTGAGCGCGGGACAGCCCAGGCGCGGCTTTCGCTAACGCATGAGCCTCATCTCGATGTGCATGACGCCGCCGTCGTCGAACTCGTCGGAGGTCTGCACGAAGCCGAGCTTCTCGTAGAACCCGCGTGCCTGCACCTGGGCCTCGATGGTGATGACGTCGGCGTCCAGCTCCTCCTGGGCCACGCGGATGGCCTCCTCCATGATGCGCCGCCCCGCGCCGCACCCGCGCTCCACGGCGATGACGCGCCCGATGGAGGCCGTCGGGTGCGTGACGCCGGCCGGCAGCACCCGCGCGTAGGCGGCAAGCGCCCCCTCATCGTTGCGGAAGTACAGGTGGATGGCCTCCTTGTCGGCGTCGTCCACCTCCTGGTACGGGCTCTGCTGCTCCACGAGGAACACCGCGCAACGCAGCTTCAAAAGCTCGTGGTACTCGTCCAGGCTCAATTCGTTGAAACGTTTCGCCACCAATTCCATGCCAGCCTCTTTCTTGGTCGGGCAACCGCAGAACCCGCTGGAACGAGCGCAGGTTCCACAGTTGCCACGTTCTTGCTCATGGGGCTATTGTATCGTGCCTATTCGCGAGAAGCCGCGACACTCCATCGACCGCTTCCGACAATCATCCGAGGTTGTCTGGGCAAGAATTTCGACTTGTTAGACTTCCGCCCAAACGATTGCAAGACTTTGCCTGATCGTCCCTTCCCGGAATATAGCGCGATCAGGCATTTCTTCAGTCGTCTTTTACGCAGCTCCCTCCGAGGCCGACGCGCGGCCGCAGGAAATGTCTAACAACTCGGAATTTTGTCCTGTGCAAAACGCTTCTCTTGTCTCCAAGGGTCACCTCACCTCTTGACAACTCAGGAATGCAATATATAATTTGCAAATGGAAGATATATCTTGCATTATCCGAGAAGCGCGAGAGGGATCCAAGAGAGCACCCATTCAAGCGCAACATGGTAGCCAGCGATCCCGACGGGATGGTCAGCGATCCAGACGGGATGATCAAGGCGCTCGAATCCGGAGACGCGCCGTTCAATCGTAACATAGCAGCGAGCGCGCAGAAAGGAGCAGAACATTTCGTGAACGAAGAGAAAAACCTGCGGATGAGGGACGCCCGCACGCGGCTCGGCCTTTCCCAAACTGACCTGGCTGAGCACGTGGGCGCCACGCGGCAGACGATCGGACTTATCGAGGCGGGGCGCTACAACCCAAGCCTCAAGCTTTGCACAGCCATCTGCAAAACCCTGGGAGTCACCCTGAACGACCTGTTTTGGGACGAGGATGCCGCCTCGTAGGCAGCGCTTGCGCCCGGAACAAAACCACATCGCATTGGCAAGACCGGCGAGCGCAAAGTCACTTCGCCGCACAATCAACTGTCATTCGACGTGGAGTTATCCCCCTGCAACGGCACAACTTTGGAACGAGGAGGTTCCGTCATGAAAATCATCGACCGCTGGAACGAGTTCATGGGCCCGAAAGACGAGCGCCTGGCTGCGGAATCAAACCGCTGCGCCGCCGTGGGCTACACCATTCTCATCATCGGCTCGGCCCTGTGCCTGTACTACGGCATCATGTTGAACCAGGTGGCCGAGACGACCGGCCATCCCCTGCTCACACCTTTGGGACAGCCCGTCTTCCCCGTGGACACGGCCCTACTTATCATCATTCTCGCCTCGGGGCTCATCTCCACGTACTTGCAGGTGCGCAGCGGCACCTTCGACACCCATACGCGCATCGCCCAAGCGGATCGCATTCCCTGGGACTACGTGGCCTTGGTGTCGCTTCTGTGCGGCCTCGGCCTGGGCGTCACGACGACGGCCATGCGCATTCTCGCGGAAGTGCAGATCGTCGGCGTCGAGAACGTGACCTGGGGCGGCGACATCGCCATCGGCGTCGTCTACTTCACTCTGGCGTTCTTTTTGGCCTTCGGCCTGTTTGCCGCCACCTTCCACAGCGCCATCGACCGCCGTCGCCAGCTGGAGCGAGAGCTGGAAGAGTAGCCGGAGGCGCGCACCCGGGAACGCACACTCGGCACTCCCGGAAGCATCCTCGCCGCCCGCTTAGGCGTGACGCTCACTGCGCCAGGGCGAACTCGCGGATGGTGCGGTCGATGGGCTCCATGAGGGCCACGGCCACCGCCTCGTCGCGGCAGATTCGCATAGCGCCGCCGCGGTAGTCGAGTACCACCTCGCCGGTCACCTCGTCCCACAAAAGCAGCTTCGAGAAGAAGTGCCCGTTCTCGTCGGCCCGCCCGCGCGCGGCCCCTTCCAAATAGTCGGCGGCGAACTGGAAGGCGCGGCGGGACTGCAGAAACGACAGCTTGCCGCGAATATCCTCCAGGAAGGGAGCGCCGTCGGAGTCCACGACGTCGCCGGCGTGGTTGCGCAAGCCGGCGATGGCCACCACCGGGCGATCGCCATCAATGATGGAAATCTCAGCCTTCACCTTCCGCAACCGGCGCGGCGCCGGCGCATCGGCGAGCCAGGTGTCGGGGCGTTGGGGCTCCATGCCGGCCGCATACTCCTCGGCCAGCGAGTGCATGGCCGTGCGCACCGACGGGTAGAACTTGAAGTCCTGCATGAGCCGGCGCAGCTCGTAGCGGGTATAGTGGTCGCTCGTCTCCTTGATGGGTCGCACGAGCTTCACGTGCACGCCGCGCGCCATGAGGGAATCCAGCGTCTCGTCCAGCTTGTCGGCGGCGGTCGTGTCGATGGTGTCGAGCTTCGACAGCTTCAGGATGAGGGCCTCGTTGCCGGCGGCGGCCGCCTCTATCTCCTCCTGGGCCTTCGCGATGTTCATGAAGGACAAGTCGCCCGAGAGCTTCACCGTGCCGAGCGCGTAGCCCACCTCGATGTCCTTCTTCGCCGGCAGGTCGTCGGGCTTGTAGGGCACCGCGCCCAGAAGCTCGGGGCCGGAGGTGTCGATCTTCTCGCGGCCGGCACGCAGGGCGAGCGCCAAAATGAAGCCGCCCAGAATGCCCGCCACGGCGCCGAGCAAAACGACGAGGGCCGCCGAGGCGGCAAAGACCATGAACTCACGGCGCGTTTTGAAGGCGTAAGTGGTGATCTTCCCGAAGTCGACGATGTCGAGCAGGGCCACCACGACGATGGCCGACAGGGCGCAGCGGGGCAGAAAGCCCATAAACGAGCCGGCGGCGAAGGCGACCACGGCCACGATGAGGGCCGAGAACACGCTCGCCATCTGGGAGAGGGAGCCCGAGGCGATGCCGGCGGCCGTGCGCGACATGGAGGCCGAGCATGGCGGGCAGCCGATGAGGCCCACGAACGCGTTGGCCAGGCCGAAGGTGCGCATCTCGCCGTCGGGGGACGGCGCGGGGGCGTCGCCCGCCGAGAACGCCTCGACGCACAGCAGGGATTCCAGCGATACTACCACCGCGATGGCGAAGGCGGCCAGGAGCAGCGCCACGATGTCGAGGCCCTCGGGCAGCACCGTCGCGATATGGGGAAGCGTGCCCGACACCTGCGGGAGAAAGACGATGGGAAGCCCCGCCGCCGCAAGCCCGTTGCATAGCAGAGCGGCCGCAACGAGCACCACGATGGCCGAGGGCACTTTCGGGAAGAAGCGCTTCAAGAGGTACATGCCCGCGATGCACAGGGCCGACACCACCGCGCAGGCCCACGAGGCGCCCGGCAGGCATGAGGCAATGGCGGCGATCTTCGACACAATGGTGCCGGAGGTGTCGGCCGTCGTGCCCAGAAGCAGCGGGATCTGACCGATTACCACCGTGATCGCGATGCCGAATATGAACCCGTGCATGACCGGCAGCGGCATGCGGCGGATGAGTCGCCCTGCCCCCGCCCAGCCAAGCAGCAGAAGGAACAGCGCCGTGAGAAGCGTGAGCAGGGGCATGGCGGCGGCGATGGTGTCCTGGCCGACGATGCCGGCAGCGGCGAGCATCGAGGCGGTCATAGCGGCGGCGGCCGAATCCATGCCGAAGACCACGCGGCGCGTGCCGGTGAGCAGCCCGAAGGCGAGCGGCGCCACGATGGAGGCCCACAGGCCGTAGATGGCCGGCAGCCCCACCACCTCCGCATAGCCCATAGCAATGGGGATGGAAAGCGCGGCGATAACCAGGCCCGCGACGGCGTCCTTCGGCAGATCGGCCGCTCGATAGCCCTTCATGGCCTCAACAATCATCGCCCCACCTCGCTTTCCGTCTTCCCGCCTCGCGCTTCACGCTCCGCCCATGCGCCTCGTCCGGCCGCCGTCCGTGGCCTTTTACCCCACACAGCCGTCCAACACCCGACGCCACCTCTCCGCCGACTTTCGGCAATCCTCGCATCATGGGGCGCCCGTCTTCCAGAAAGGCGAGATTGTACCAGATAAATGCCGAGATCGCAGCGCTTATTCCAACGACATCCACGCCCAGGACGAAACCACGACCACACGACCACAGCAAAACCGACACGGTAGCCCGCTCGCTCCATATTTGAGAGAATCGCCCATCGCTGGCGCAGCACCTCGCAACCTGAATCGTCAATGCAACGGCCTACAACCATGCAGTAACTGCAGCGCAGAGGGTCATACGGAACGATTCAATCGTTCTAACCCGCTTAGCCGGACCGATCGCGGCACCACTCTCGCACTAGTCCGCAAAAGCAATCGTGGCGCGGCAGAAGGCCGCGCCACGGGGGGGGGAGGGAAGCTGAAAAGCGAAACTAAGCAGCTAGAAGATCCTGAACAGCTAGATAGGCGAAGGTGATGGCAGCAGCCCAATCACCGCCATAGACATGATGGGTGTACATACCGCCAGCCCACAGACCACCGGCGCATTCGCCAATCGCGTAGAGACCGGGAATGACATCTCCCTCGGGCGTGACAACTCGGGCGACCTCGTCGGTATGCAGGCCGCTACACGTGCTGAGCAGCGTCGAGCCCTCGTGGATAGCGTAGAACGGCGGCGTATCGAGCGGATAGAGGAACTCCTTCTCGAACAGCGTGTCGACGCCGCTCGCTGCATCGCGCGTGGTGCGCTCGAACGTTTCCTTCAGAGTCGCAGCGTCGACGCCCATCTTCTCCGCGAGCTCCTCCACCGTGTCGGCCTGAATCAAAGCGCCCTCCTCGATCATCTGCCCGATCACCGCCACCGACCCATCGGCGATAGTTGGATCGTTGGACAGATAGGCCGTTTTGAGCTGTGCGGCCGCTTGGGGATAATTGGCATCGAGAACCGTCCAGCAACGTCCGTGGGTCTGGTTGATAATGGCGCCGCCGAGCATGCTGACGGGCACCTCCTCGTTCACGAAACGGCGACCTTGTTCGTTCACGCGAATCCAGGGAATGAAGAGGGCCGGGATGCCCATCATATGCGCATCGACTATACCGTAGCTGTTGAGTAGGGCCGAATGGGGCGCGTCGTCTTCCGCGGCTCCTACCGCAAGGCCCATCTCGTGCCCGTCGCCGGTCACACCGACGTTGGCGAATTGCACGGCGGCAATCGTGGCGTAATCGCGCGGGCGCATGTACTTCTTCATGCGCTCCATGTTCGCCGCATAGCCGCCCGTCGCCAACAGGACTCCCTTCGACGCGTTAAGCTGCGTATACGCGCCGTCGCTCCCCTTCACGACAACACCGGTCACTGCGCCGTTCCCGTCTTGCACAAGCTGCACGGCAGGCGTGTCGAAGCGAATCTCTGCACCTTGGGCCAAAGCGAGGTCGGCAATGGATTTGTGGACGTCAGCCTGCCGCTGGTTGCGTCCCCCAACCCACGTGATGTTGGCGTTGACGCAGCGCGTCCAACCCTCCATCATGATCCCGGGGAAGGCGGGGAACGTCGGCTCGGCCTCGATGCCCGCCGGCACCAGCGCGTTGTCGTAGAGCCAGTCGAACGCCTCTCCGCTGTGATGATAGAGCGCCGCGAGCTTTGGCCCGTTGGCCCGATAGGCACTCGAGGTCATGAGGGCCTCCATGAAGTCCTTGAAGGTCGGACAGGGAAACTGGTGCTGCTCCTGAACCTTCGAGTTGATAACGAAAATATCCCCGGGATTGGCAGCAGGGACGCTCATCTTCTCCACCACCAGCGTCTTAAGCCCGTTTGCAGACGCATAGGCTGCGGCGGCCGAACCAGCCGCCCCCATGCCGACGATAACCACATCCCAGTCTTCCGTCTGGGCGATGTCAGTCACGGGCTCGGACTCGAACGCCACCTCACCTTGGGGTGGCAACCAGCACTCGTACTCGGCCGTCGGATCCACGGCGCCCGTATCGGGCATGTCCGCAGTCTCGGCCTCTTCCTGCTTCATCCCTTCCTGCTTAGCAGCATTCGGCGCACAGCCGAACATACCCGCGGCACCCAAAAGGGCCGCTGCCGTCATAGATCCTTTCAGGAACGTCCGCCGCTCCATATTCGCCTCATCGATGCCATGCACGTGCGTCTCACTCATGTCGATTCCTCCTCTCCTTCTCGCCCTCCGTAACGGGCGATCCGATCATTCCCGATTCACCGGGCTGACGGAAGCATACGAGGAGGAATCTGACGCGTCATCGCTTGCGCTAGGGGAAATCGACGTATCACCCAGATTTGGGGAGAAGGCTCTCATCAGGCATTTTAATGATTTCGACCAAATCATCGCGGGAATGGATGCCGATCTTGGCATAGATGTGCTTTACATGGGTGCGCACGGTATCCTGCGAGACCATCAGGCGCTGAGCCGCCGCGGGAATGCTCCACCCTTCGCTCAAGCAAGTAAGAACCTCGGTCTCCCGATCGGTCAGCTGGTAGACATCCGCTATGGCCTGACAGCGTCCATGGAGCTCATTCTCGAGGGAGTTAGCCAAAAGCGGCGTCACGGTAATACGCTTCACAGCGAGTGCCTGGGGCTTCTGGAACGACCACGATTCACGAAAGCAGACGATAAAGAACAGGTACGAGCAGAGCGAGAGAACCACGAACCGATCGATGTCCCTGTCACCCGACGCATGTATCGCCATCGACGCGAGGGCGATTCCGAGAAAAAACGCGAGGAACACGAGAAGTGCCGCACCCCAGAATCGCAGAGACCGCACACGGGGATCGCCAAGGCACTGGCTGAGCACATAAAACATCATGCTCACGTTGACCGTAAACGCGCCAAGCAGTACAGCGGCAGTCGCCCCCACCAAGGCATCGCCGGCAAATACCAGAAAGCAGTAAGCCAATGCCGACAGGACAACGCAGACCTTCGCGTAAGAATAGATGCTCCGTAGGCATCCAAGAGCTGGGGTAATCGTCAAGATGATGGTCAGCGAGAGCAGCGAAAGAATATAGAGCATCGTATAGCTCGCACTCGCCAAACTCGTGGGATTCATCACAATGGGGCAGATCATTCCACCGGCGAACAAAAGCGCGGTCGTCGATCCCAGCACCATGGGAAGCCGACGTCGATCCTCGGCTCCCTCTGGCAATACCGTCTCGTATTCCGTCAAAGAGGAAGAGAGACGTCGATGCGCGATGTACCACACGAGGGAAACCAGGCAGCAGAGAGCGGAACCAGCGAGGGGGAACCTCTCAATGGGAAAGAACACCACAAAGGCGGCGATAAGGGATCCGGGAACGGCATGCTTCCAGAAATCGGTCTCGGAAGTGGCCCGACAGTAATCGACAATGTACAGGAACCCCATGGCCGATGCGACAGATAGAAGCACGGCGGAGGGAATGATCTCAACGAGCCAGAATCCACCCAAAGCTGGCACAATGGCGTGGGCAGCGAAATACCACGCGACACCGGCAAGGAACAGGGCGCACATGCGCAATGGTGAAGCCCAGTTCTCCATGGAAAGCGGGCGCATAACCGTTATCTGCGAGGCCATGCCCAGAACAACGAGCACTGCAACTTGGACAGCCGCCCAAACGATGAAGACCTGCCCATCTGGTTGTGCGTTGATCCGAGCAGGGATGAACGTGAAACCCGTAAGGATAATGGTCAGATTGGCGCACCAGTGGAGAATAACCCAGCCATTCCCCAGCTTATAGGAAGCCGAAGGCTCCTCACGACCATCAGTCATGGCATACCTTCCTCACTGCAACGTTGTCGAAATGCCGCACTGAATCGCAAAAGTCCAGACAGCGAAAACCTCTTCTCCCATGCAAGACGAGATGCCCGACGAGCGGACGGCAAGCAGCGTCTACGGCGAAGAGCGCCTCCCATCATACACGATGTGGACCAGCTTCGCGCTCGGGGCGCGACCTCCCGCTTATTCCAGCGGCTTGTCCGTGCCTGGGACGTCCTGGATGGTGCGCAGGCCGTTTGACGGCGGCTCGCCGAGGGGGAACCAGTACTTCCACGCCTCGAAGGGATGGGCGCCCTCCACCCGGTCCACGTCCCTAAAGGCGTCCTTGGGGACGATGGTGTGCAGCTCGCGGCCGCTTTCCGTGAGCAGGTGGATGCCGCCGGCCGCCAGCGCCTCGTCGCAGAAGGTGAGGCAGTTGTAGGTGATGAGGTTGTAGGTGCCGGTATGCGCGCGGCGGTCCTCGGCGCAGGCCTGCACGGCGCGGAAGGTCGCCTCGTCGCACCACAGGGCGATGGCGCAGTTCACGTGCTCGTTCCACCAGTTCCCCGGCTGGCCGTGCACGATCCAGCCCGAGCGCTCCCGCAGCTCGGCGAAGGTCATGGGCTCCTTGAGGTCGGCCATGATGCCCGGCGCCTCCAGCTGGCTGCTGTGGCGGTAGTAGGAGTAGGTCTGCAAGGGGCCGCCCACCGGGCCCAGCGCCAGGATGCAGTGGCCCTCGTCCCACGCCGCCTCCAGGTTGAACAGCAGGAACACGTTGTACGAGTTCGCCGGCGGCTTCGTCCATGCCGCGGGAAGCAGCGCCTCGCGCTGCTGGTTAGCGTGGCAGCGACGAAGGGTCTCCCTCGTCTCCGCCTCCTTGAGAGAATGCACCATGGCTCTCGCTCCTCCTCTTTCGGCGGCCCCCGCCCTCCGTATCGGCGGGGTGGCCGGTCGACGCCCATTATAGGGAGCGCCCCTCGGGCCGGCGCGGGCCGACGGCCATCCGTTACCGTTTCATAGGCTCTACCGCGACCTCGCCATTCGGGCGCCCTCCCAGTCCTCGGCCCCGTCACTGCTTGGTGACAGTTCGCCCTTCCCGCCTTCCGCCGCCGTTGCAATCATTAGCATTTTCCCGTGAAAAGACCTGCGCGAAGGAGGAACAAGCAGTGGCGAAGAGGGCCCGCATTATCGTGGTCGGATGCAGCCTGTTCGGGTGCGCCGTGGCCCAGGCGCTCTCGGCGGCCGGCCACGACGTCATCGTAGTGGACATGCAGGAGGACGCCCTGGACGGGCTGGGGCCCGATTTCGACGGCGAGACGCTCACCGGCGACGGCAAGAGCGCCCTGGTGCTGGAAGAGTGCGGCGTGCGCCGGGCCACCCATCTGGTGGCCGCCACGGGCGACGACGCCTCCAACCTGCTCATCGCCGAGCTGGCCAGCGAGATCTTCGGCGTGCCCCACGTGCTGCCCCTCGTGGACGACGACGCTTTGGCGGACATCCTCGACGACATGGGCATCGCCCCCATCTGCCCCCATCGCATCTGCGAGGACGAGTTCTTCCGCCTCACCGGGCTGACGCGGAAGGAGGCCGACCTATGAGGGTGGTGATCGTGGGCGGCCGCTCCCGGGCCGACTACCTGATGGGCGCTTTAGCGGAAACCGTCGACACCGTCGTGGCCATCAACGACGACCGCCGCTTCTGTGAGTACCTCTCCAGCCGCCATGACGGCACGGTGATCTGGGGCAACGGCATGAAGCTGGCCGTGCTCGAGGAGGCCGGCATCGCCGGGTTCGACGCCATCGTGGCCCTCACCGGCCTCGACGCCGACAATTTGGCCATCTGCCAGGTGGCCAAGAAGTTCCTCGGCATCCGCATCCAGCTGTGCATCGTGTCCAACCCCGAGAACACGGCCATCTTCCGCCAGCTGGGTGTCACGGCCGCCATCAGCGCCACGGCCACCTTGGCCCAGGCCATTCGCGGGGCCCTGGAGCTTCCCGACCCCGTCGGCGCGAAGGCCCGGGCCGCCACGGCGGCGGCCGTCGCTGCGGCCGAGGCCGGCAACGGCGAAGGGGGCGGCGCCGATGGCACCGCCGACGACGAGGAAGACCCCGGTGCCCCCTCGCCCTTCCGCTCGATTCTGGGCTCGTGGCACCACTTGGGGAAAGAGCGCCGGTGACCGTCATGGGAAAGACGCGCGGCGACAACCTTGCGCCGGCCATCGCCCTGGGCGAGCCGGGCGGCGAGCGCTCCGGCCCCGGGCCCCTGCTCGCGCGCTACGTGGGCGTGGCCGTCATGTTCGTCGGCCTGGCGGGCTTGGCACCCCTGGCGGTGCTGCCGGCCTACCCCGACGAGGTGGCCCTCGCGCCGTGCTTCATCTTCCCCGGGATCGGCGCGGCCATGGCGGGCTACCTCGTGTACTTCGCCTCGCCCGACCCCGCCCCGGGCGCCCGCCTTACCCGCGGGCAGGCCGCCGCGTGCACGGTGCTGGTCTGGGTTCTCGCCATCGCCGTCTACGCGCTGCCCTACGTGGCCGCGGGGCTGCTCTCCCCCGTCCAGGCCGTCTTCGAGTCCACCAGCGGGCTGACCACCACGGGCTTAAGCGTGGTGGACGTGGACGCCTGCCCGGCCATCTTCCTGTTCCACCGCAGCCTCACCTGCTACCTCGGCGGTGTGGGGCTCGTGCTCATCCTCACCTGCGTGGTGACCCAGACCGGCGGCCTGGGCGTGTACAACGCCGAGGGCCACACCGACCACTTGCTGCCGAGCGCCGCCAAGACCGCCCGCATGATCCTGCTCATCTACAACGGGCTCATCATCGCCGGCGCCGTGGCCTACTGGGCGGTCGGCATGACCCCCTTCGACGCCATCAACATCTCCATGTGCGCCGTGCCCACCGGCGGGTTCGCCACCCACGGCGAGAGCATCGCCTATTGGAACAGCCCGGTCATCGAGGCCATCACCATCGTGCTCATGGTGGCCGGCGGCACGAACTTCCTTCTGCTGTTCCTGCTGCTGCGCGGCAAGCTCAAGGCGTTCCTCACCCATATCGAGACGCCGCTGTACTTCGGCACCATCGCCGTCATGGCCCTGGTGGTGGCCGGTTTCTTCCTAGGCCAGGGCGTCAGCGGCGACGGGGCCGAGGCGCTGCGGCAGGGCACGTTCCAGGTCGTGTCGATCCTGACCTCCACGGGGTTTCAGACCATCCCCTCCTTCGCCGATCTGGGGCCGGCGCTCCTGTTCCTGTTCGGCCTGCTCATGCTCGTCGGGGCCGAGGCGCGCTCCACCTCCGGCGGTATCAAGCTCTACCGCGTCGCCGTCGCCTCGCTGGGGCTCGGCCACGATTTGCACGAGCGCTACGGTAACAAGCGCCATGTGACGAGCATCAAGATCAACCGCTTCGGGAAGCGCTCGGTGCTCACCGAGGTGGACGTGGCCGAGGCCCAGACCTACGTGGTGCTGTACCTGCTGCTGTGCGCGGCCGGTGCGTTCGCGCTCATACTCTGCGGAGCCACCCTGCAGGAGGCGGTGTTCGACTTCATCTCGTGCCTCGGCAGCACCGGCGTGGGCACGGGCTTCCTCGGCGCGGAAAGCGGCCCCGCGCCGCTGCTGATTGGGAGCGCCGGGATGCTTCTGGGCCGTCTCGAGATCATCCCCCTGTTCATGGGGGTGGGCACCTTGGCGTCGCTGATTCGGAAAGGAGTTCGCCATGGCCGCTAGCAGTCGCAGATTCCCGCTGAGAAGCTCCCTCTCGGCACGGCGCGTCCTGCGCAACTTGGTCGCCTTCGCCCTGCTCTACGGGGCCGGCTTGGCCGCCGTGTGGGGCTTCTCGCTCTTGGGGGTGAGCACGCTTGTGGCCTTCCCCGTCTTCGTGCTGGGCGTGCTCATCGCCAGCCTGGAGACCGACTCGGGGCTGTGGGGCGCCGCGCTGGGAGTGGCCTACCTGCTCTCCTACGACTTCCTGTTCACCGCGCCCCTCTTCACGCTGAAGGTGCTCAGCCGCACCGACGTGGCGGCGCTCGTCATCTTCCTCATCGTGTCGCTCATCATGGGCGTGATAACCCACCGCATGAGCCGCCAGGTGCAGGCGGCCGAGCGCACGGCCTGCGCGCTGGGGCGGCTGAACCGGTTGAGCGTCGGGCTGCTGGAGAGCTCCACCCCGCAGGCGGCCTGCAGCTTCGCCCAGGAGTTCCTGACCCGGGTGCTGAGGCGGCCGGTGACCATCACCTTGGGGGAGCCGCCGGTCGCGGGCAGCGCGGCGGCCCGCGACTGCTACGAGCGTCGCTCGCCCACCGGCTACGGCGAGCCGGGCTGGCGGGATGCGACGGAGAAGTACCTGCCGCTCGGCATGAAGGGGCGCCTGTACGGGGTGGTGGCCATCGACTGCTCCTCGGGGGATGTGGATAGCGGCAGCCTCTCCCTCGTCAACGCCGTGGTGGCCCAGACCCTCGTGGCCGTGGAGCGCAACGAGCTGGCGGAAAGCGAGCCCGACGGTGCCGGCGTCCCAGCGGCCATATCGGCCCCGTCCAACGACAAGAGCGCTGCCGAACCGATACGTCCGACAGCGCTCTCATAGACTGATCGCGATATCCCAAGGCCAATCGCGGCGGGCCGTTCTCGGCTCCAGGCGCGCTACTTGTCCAGCATCTCGCGCACTTCGCCGCGGCCCTCGTCGTGCAGGGCCTTCTCGTCGGGCGCCAGGCGCTCCAAAAGCTCCAGCAGCTCGCCCATATGCTCGCGCTCCTCGTCGCGGATGTCGGAGAGCACCTTCTTCGCATCCTCGTTATCCGTCGCCTGGACGTGGGCGTCGTACTCGTGGATAGCCTCAAGCTCCCCGATGATGTCCTGGCGAATGGCGTTGACGAGCTCCTCGTCAGTCAGCTTGCGCGGCACTTCCATCACGAACGGATTCGAAATTGTGGCCATGACGGTTCCTTTCTCGCAGCTTCTAAAAGGCCCGCGCCTGCAACGCCTGCGATAGCGCGACGGCAAGCGCGAGGGTCTGTGGGCCATCCTAGGCGATTGGGTTGGAGCCGCAGCCCAGGCCGCCTTGTTGCCACCGACCTGTAGACACTGCGACAAGAAGCGTTGGATTAGACGGCAACGGCTCGCCCAGTCCAGGGCGTAGCGCGCCGCCGTCACCGACGTGCCGTTGGAATGCACGCTCAGATCGTCCATCACAAACGCGATCCTCATAGGGCCCTACTCCTCAGTCGCCAGGGCGAGACCCTCGGCGGCGGGAGCGGCCGGGACAGTCTGGTCGCGCTTCGCCTCGGCGACGCGGGCCTTGCCGCGGGCGCGGGCCTCTTCCACCGAGACCGTCTCGATGCGGGCGATGAAGTACCAGATCTCGAACACCGTCAGCCCGATGAGGATGGCCTTCAGCCACCACTGCGGCACCACCAGCGCGAGCATCGGCATGGCGGTCACGCCGGGGGCCGCACACAGGATTTTGGCCCTCAGCGTGAGCGAGCGCGTCTCCATGAAGTTGGCGATGAAGCGCTTGTACATGCGGGTTCCCTCGAACCACGTGTTCAGGCGCTCGGAGCTGCGCAGGAAGAAAAACGAGGTCAGCAGCAGAAACGGCGTTGTGGGGATAATGGGAATGATAACACCTATGCCCCCTAGTCCCAAGAACAGCAGTCCCAACCCCGCATACAGATAGCGCTTGATCGTCATTGCATCTCCCGTTTCATCCACCGACCCGATGGGCCGTCATTTCGATAGCTCGCCGTCCCAAAGGCACAGTGCGCACCACAGTAGAGACATCTTAGCGACCCGCGCCCGGCCGCCGCATCACCCGAATGAGCTATATAGGGGAACGCGACAAGGCCCCCGCCAGCCGCGGCCATCCCATCAGCTGCGGTCGCCTTGCCTCGCAGGGGCCCGACGCGCGCTACGTGACGGCCAACGCAAAACGCCCCGCATCTTGCAGCGCGACAGAACGGCAACGTGCAAGAGCGGGGCGATCCTATCAGCCGAGAGCTGGGATCCGGCACTACTGGCAGAGGGCGCCGGCCTCCTTATCCACCACAACGGTGACGTTCGGATGGAACTGCAGGATGGAGGCGGGCACCTCGGGAGTGACCGGCCCGAAGAAGGCGCGGCGAACGATATCGGCCTTGTCGGTGCCGTTGGCGACCACGAGGATCTCCTTGGCTGCCATGATGGTGCCGATGCCCATGGTGTACGCCTCGCGGGGCACGTCATCGATGGAGTCGAACAGGCGGGAGTTGGCGTTGATGGTGCTCTCCGTCAGCTCGACGCAGTGCGTTTCCTTGGGGAAATCGGGCGCGGGCTCGTTGAAGCCGATGTGGCCGTTGTGGCCCAGGCCCAGAAGCTGCAGGCCCAAGCCGCCGGCCTCGGCGATGCCCTGCTCGTAAGCGGCGCACGCGGCAGCGGCATCGGGGCAGGCGCCGTCCGGCACATGGGTGCGAGCCGGATCGATATCGACATGGGAGAACAGGTTGTGCTCCATGAAGTAACGGTAGCTCTGGTCGTGCTGCGGATCAAGGCCTCGGTACTCGTCCAAGTTGAAGCTGGTCACGTCCTTGAAGGACAGCGCGCCGGCCTCGTAGTCCTCAACCAGGCAGCGGTACAGGCCGATAGGGGTCGAGCCGGTGGCCAGACCCAGCACGCAATCGGGGTGCGAGGAAACATAGCCGCTTATCACGCGCGCGGCAGTGCGCGACATGGCCTCGTAATCTTCGGTGACGATGAACTTCATGGGAAGCCTCTCTCTTGGAGCCGCTAGAAAAAATATGTGCGCTCATGCTAAACCATGTCCTCCCTGCAGCGGAGGTCAGCCGCGAGTTTTCATCAGGTTTTCAGCGCCTTCCTCCGCCGCAAGCAATTCGCGGGCATGGGCGATGGCGTCGTCGATGCAGCTGCGGAAGTGCTCCTCCCCCACCAGATCGACGAACCCGGCGCGGCGCATGGTCTTCATCGGCTGCTCGTTCACGTGGGAGAAGATGAGGCTCACCCCGTTCGCGCTGCAGTAGTCGTAGAGGTTCTCCAGCGCGTTCATGCCCGTCGCGTCCAGCGAGGGCACGCCGCGCATGCGGATGATCAGATAACGCGTGAAGTCCTTCACCGAGATGTCGGCGATGCGCTCGGTCATGCCGAAGAACATCGGCCCGTTGATCTCGTACACGCGCACGCTCTTCGGCAGCTCGCGCAAATGCGTGACCTCGGAGTTCTCGTCGCAGTAGTACTTCCATCCCTTGACCTCGGTCTCCTCGCTCACCATCTTCATGAACAGCACCACGGTGATGAGCATGCCCACGCCGATGGCCACCACCAGATCGAACACGATGGTCAGCGCGAAGGTGAGCACGAGCGTGGCCACAGCCCCCTTCGACGCCGTGCAGCACAGGTGCGCGAAGTTGCGCCAGCCCGACATGCCGTAGGCGACGTACAGCAGAATGGCGGCGATGGTGGGCATGGGAATGAGCGCCGCATAGGGCATGAGGAACGCGAGCACGGCGATGAGCACGAGCGCATGCACCATGCCGGCGATGGGCGTTCGGCCGCCGGCCTTCACGTTGGCGGCGGTGCGCGCGATGGCGCCGGTGGCGGGAATGCCGCCGAAGAGCACCGAGGCGATGTTGCCGACGCCCTGGGCCACCAGCTCCATGTTGGCGCGATGGTGCCCGCTGATCATAGAGTCGGCCACCACGCAGGACAGCAGCGACTCGATGGCGGCCAGAATGGCGATGGTGACGCCGTTGGCGAACTGGTCGCGGAACAGCTCCAAGCTGAAGTGGGGCATATGGAAGGTGGGCAGGGCGCTGTCGATAACGTAGAGGTCGCCGATGGTGCTGACGTCAAGGCCCAGGCCGCTCACCAGCGCGATACCCGCGAGCAGGGCCATGAGCGAGCTGGGCACGCGCTCGGTCACGCGCGGCCAGAGGAACAGCACCGCCAGGCAAACGACGCCCACCAGGCACGCCTGCCCGTTCACCGTGGACAAGTTGCCCGCAAGAGCGGCCAGCTTCTCCGTCGTCTCCACCGTGGCGGTGCCGGGCGGATACGTGAGGCCGAAGAAATCCTTCAGCTGGCCGATGGTCAGCGTGACGGCGATGCCCGCGGTGAACCCGGTCGTGATAGTGAAGGGCACGAAGCGGATGAGGGCGCCCAACTTGAACAGGCCCATGAAAATGAGCATGATACCCGCGATAATGGTGGCGGCGATGAGTCCTTCCATGCCATCGGTGGCCACAATGCCAGCAACGATGGTGGCGAATGCCGCCGTGGGGCCGGAGATCTGCACGCGGCTGCCGCCGAGGAACGCGATGAGGAACCCAGCGACGATGGCGGTGTAGAGGCCTTGCTCCGGCGACACTCCCGAGGCGATGCCCAGCGCGATGGACAGCGGCAGCGCCACCACGGCCACCACGATGCCCGCCACAATGTCCTTGGGAATCTGTTCCTTCAGCTCTTCTTTGCTGGAATGTTTGATGATGCTGAAAAGGATCGGCTTTAACTTGTCGCGCTGCTGCATGGCGGGAAAACTCGGCTCCTTCGATCGTCGCGGGTGAAAAGACACGAGGCCGCATTCTATCGCCGACCAAAACACCCATCAATGCAAAACCCGCGTTCGGCAGAAAGTCGCCCTTCGGCGCATGAAAAACGGCCCCGCATTTGGTGCGAGGCCGTCGGGCGCCGGATGCGCTCAGCTGCTCTGCTGCCGCTCGCTCTGCTACCAGGTGCGGGAGGCCATGGCGCGGAACTGGGCCACCGTGGAGACGTGGGAGTTCAGGCCGCCGTCCACCGTCACCACCTGGCCGGTGAAGTACGAGCTCTCGTCGGAGGTCAGATAGACGCACATGGCGGCGATGTCCTCGGGCGTGCCGTAGCGGGCCACCTCGATGTTGTCCAGGAAGATGTCCTTCAGCGCCTGGGGCACCTTCGCCTCATTCTGCGGCGTGACGATGAGGCCGGGACGCACGCAGTTGCAGCGGATGTTTTGCTTGCCGTACTGCAGCGCCGTGTACTGGGTCAGCATGTCGACGCCGGCCTTGGCGCAGGCGTAGGCCGTCGAGCCCAAGTCGCCGCCGCAAGAGGCCATGGAGCCGATGTTGATGATGGAGCCCGCGCCCTGCTCCTGCATGAAGGGCAGCACGGTCTTGGTGCAGTAGAACGTGGAGCGCACGTCGCTCGCGAACACGGCGTCCCAGTCCTCCAGGGAGATTTCGTCCACGCGGCCGTCCTTCAGCGCCATGCCGGCGGCGTTGTTCACCAGCACGTCGATGGAGCCCCAGTGCTCCTTAGTGTCGGCGAACAGGGCGTCCACCGTTTCAGGCTGGGTAATGTCCAGCTTGTGGAACCAGGCGGTGCCACCCGCCTCGGCGATGGCGTCCACGACGACCGCACCGCGCTCCTCGTTGCGGCCGCACACCACCACGCGCGCGCCCTCGGCGCCGAACATCTTCGCGATACCCGTGCCGATGCCGCTGGTGGAACCGGTGACGATGGCGACTTTGTCCTTCAAACGATCCATGGTTTCCCTCTTTCTACGCAATAGGCCAACCAGCCTCGATGATTCTAGCAGTAATGGAATGCGACGGTGCGCCCCGTCCGGCCCGCGCGCCCGATCTCCCTTGGCAATGGCGCGGAAGAGATCGCGAGCTGGCTTGGTTGCAGGCAAACTTCTGCGCCCCCACGCCGCGGGAAATCGGGGGCGTCGGTATCGGATTGGCGGCGCATGCGAGCCGCCGAGACCGGTGGGCTGCCCTTGCGCTACTATGGCAACGAGACAGCCGAAGCAGACGAGAAAAGAGGCGCCGTGGAAGATACCGAAGGCAGAATCGCAGCGCAGGATTTTTCAGGGGAAGAGCCCCGCAACCTTGGCGCAGATCGCGCTGTGTGCCCGATCTGCCCGCACGCCTGCGCGCTGGCCGAGGGGCAGACGGGGCTCTGCCGTGCGCGTGTCGCCGAGGGCGGACAGGTGATGGATGCCAACTACGGGCACATCACATCGCTGGCGCTCGATCCCATCGAGAAGAAGCCGCTGGCCCGCTTTCGCCCTGGAAGCAAGGTTCTCTCCGTAGGTTCCTACGGCTGCAACCTGCGCTGCCCGTTCTGCCAGAACGCCTCCATCGCCTGCGCCGGCGAGAGCGACGTGACCTGGCGCGAGGTAACGCCGACCGAACTGGTGGAATTGGCCGCATCGCTTGCGCCCGAGGGCAACATCGGGCTCGCCTTCACCTACAACGAGCCGCTCGTGGGCCTCGAGTTCGTCCGCGACACCGGCCGCCTCGCCCACGAGCGCGGCCTGACAAATGTGCTGGTATCCAACGGCTACGTAAACGACGGTCCGCTACATGAGGTGGCGCCGCTCATCGACGCCGCCAATATCGACCTGAAGGGCTTCACCCAGAGCTTCTACGACCTTGTCGGCGGCGACTTGGACACCGTAAAGCACACCATAGAAGTGCTGGCCACCACCCCCACCTGCCACCTGGAAGTAACGACGCTCGTCATCCCCGGCCTGAACGACAGCGATCAGGAAATCGCCGAGGCCGCCCAATGGCTCGCCTCCCTGGACCCGTCGATTCCCTACCACCTGACCCGCTTTTTCCCCTGCCACCGCTTGACGGATCGCCCCGCCACCGCACCCGAGACCGTACATCGCCTAGCCGACATAGCGAGGCGCTACCTAAAGTATGTTTACGTAGGGAATTGCTAACGACCAACCTTCCCTCTTGCGCGGTTGGCCCTTCTGCTGCTAGACTGCATTTCCGTCAGCGAGAGCGCTGGCGCATTTTATCCAGAGTCGGGGTAGAGAGTTGGCTCGACGATCCCGGCACCAACCGGCCGCGCGGCACGGTGGTCCCGCCAACATCGATGAAAGGAGTCCTGCCATGGACAACGTCTCTGTGCGCGATGCGCGCGAATTTCTCAACCTGAGCGTCGAGCGGCCGAGGATGCACCTCCTCGACGAGCCCACGGGCTACATTTCGGCCATGGGAAAGTCCAACTTGGGCCACCAGATGCGCTACAGCGTGGAACGTCTGGAAGCCGAACTGGCCGATGGCGGCGAGCCGCACGTGCTCCAGCTGCTTTGCGAAGGCGACGAGCGCGACCCCCAGTCGTGGACACTCTACGCCGACGGCCTCAAGTGCGCCCACGGCACCGGCGAGTTCGCCCGTGCGTGCTTCTGCGAGGCGGCCGACGCGTTCATGGGCGTATGCCGAGAAGCCGTGCGCGCCGCCGCCCTCCCCTCCCGCAGCAAGCACGACTACGAGCTGCTGCGCACCGCCCGCAGAATAGCGGCGGTGGAGGCGGACGCCTCTCGTCCAGCAAATCGATAACGACCGATAACGACCGATAACGACCGATAACGACCGATAACGACCGATAACGACCGATAA